>CEUS01550285.1_pt1 | contig 10909 bp, 11 predicted proteins | sample 427031 | NCBI WGS metagenome assembly CEUS01 (sample SAMEA2622837, study PRJEB7988) | marine metagenome | biome: marine biome (ENVO:00000447); feature: marine epipelagic mixed layer (ENVO:xxxxxxxxx); material: "saline water (ENVO:00002010), including plankton (ENVO:xxxxxxxx)" | depth 140 m | reverse complement strand
AAATGGCTCATTAGGATTAAAGGAAGCGAGTGGACAAGTTAAAGAGTTTATGACTGGAGATATTTTGGAGGTTTATGAATAGATGTTAGATGGATTAAGTTTGAATGGGAAAACGGTGTTGATTACAGGAGGAGGAACGGGATTGGGCTTACAAATGGTTAAATTCTTGTCTGAAGCCGGTGCAGATGTGTGTGTCGCAGGACGACGCATAGAGCCTTTGAATGCTGCTGTGCAAGAAGTTCAGGCAAACGGGAGGCAAGGTTTAGCTGTTTCTACTGATGTTAGTGATTCGTCTCAAGTAAGATCGTTAGTGGAAGAGACGCTGTTACAATTCGGCAAAATCGATGTGTTAATTAACAATGCCGCGTTGGTAGAGGATAATGTCGTTAAGCCTATATGGGACATAGAAGATGAGGAATGGCAAAAAGGACTTGATGTGAATCTATCAGGTGCTTTTTATTGCTCACGAGAGGTTACTAAACATATGGCTGATAGAGGAACAGGTAAGATTATTAATACCGCATCTGGATTTGGTTTGAGGGGTGGTAAAGATATTTATACTTATTGTTGTACCAAGGGAGGAATAATCCAGCTTACAAAGGTTTTGTCATTTAGTTTGGCTAGATACAATATTACTGCTAATACCATTGTGCCGGGATTTATTCCTACTGACGCTACTGAGTCAGAATTTAGAACAACCCTTCCGAAATCAGGAGAGTTTTTACCATCTGGAGAATTAGGGCAACCCAAACACATTGGACCAATAGCAGTATTTCTAGCATCGAGCGCATCAGACTACATGACGGGAGAGATTTTCACCTTGGATGGAGGAGGCTTGTCTGCAGGGATAGCCCCTACAGGATATGCTCCTATTAATTATTTTCAGGAGGTGTAACATGCCTGTATTAAAAGAATTTTCTCTAGATAATAAATTGATTGTAGTGTGTATGACTAAAGCGCCTGAAACTTCTTATTTGTGCAAATACCTCTTATTTGCAGGAGCAGAGTTATTCTTGTTAGCCCAGACTGATGAACTACTTAATAAAGCCAGGGAAGTCTTAGGAACAAATGTTAGCGGCAGAGTTATAGATTTACAGAGTAGGGCTATGATTGTCGAAGCGAGAGATTATATTGCAACGTCATGCGGCACAATTGATGGACTTGTTATAGATAGCAGGAACACTTTATCTAAACCTATGGGAGATGTTGATGAAAAAGATTGGTCTCAGGTTATGGATTCTAATGCGAAGTCTACTTTCTTCTTATATCAAGTTTTTGGTGAATGCATGAAGAATTCTGGATACGGCAGAATAGTTAACATAACATCCCAATTAGGGGATAGATCGGTGGATAACTTTTCCGTTTATTCGGCCAGCCAGGCAGCCATCCACTCTTTGACAAAATCTATGACTATAGAGTATTCAAAATATTCAATTCGCATAAACACGATTGCTACTGGTTGGACTTCTTCTGAAGAAATTGATTTGGAGGAACAACAAAAAGAGCTTTTGGTAAGATTCATACCATTACGTAGAAAAGGAATACCTTCTGACTTGGGACCTCTCCTTGTGTTTTTATGTTCTGAAAGTTGTGATTACACAACAGGACAACCTATCTTTCTTAATGGTGGATTGACGGCTAGACCATAAGTATCAGTAAAGGCCATTTTATTGAGCCGTGTTACAATTAACCCATTAAAATTGAGAGATTTACGATGGATCCAGTTAAACGGTTGTCGGGTCTGGAAGCTCAATCCGATTTAGCGTTAGATGAAAAGCAAAATATATTGCGGCAGTTTAGCAATTTTATGAAGGCTGCTGAGTATAAAAATATTGAAGTCCCTATTATGGACAATACGGAGTTGTTTTTACGAAAGTCAGATGGACAACTAGCTCCTCAGATGTACAGTTTTAGGGATCCTATTGGTCAACAAGTGAGCCTAAGACCAGAAATAACAACACAGGTTATGGATCACTATCTTAGACAAGAAGATAATGCGACTGAGCAGAAATATCAATATCAAGGACCTGTATTCAGGTTCTCGGAAGGCCAAAAAATCCGTGGGCAATTCACTCAAATAGGAGCGGAATACATAGGAGGAAATGGACTAAGTGAAGAGATAGAATTGCTTGGTCTCGCGAGTAGCTTCCTGTCTGAGGCGGGATTTGCATCTTACCAATGCAGATTGGCAGATCTTAGTTTGGTCAATTACATCATTGATAATTTTGGATTATCTGTTAATTCAAAAACCAAAATAGTTGAGAACATCCAAATATTGAAACAATGCCCAGACCAAGCACAACACTTTGCTGAACGGTTAGCGACCACAAAGATTACCGGAGATAGTAACAAAGACGCTTATTTGTCCTCAGCAATTGAAAATCTGTCAGAAGCGCAGGCCCGGCAGGTATTGTCTGGATTTCTAGGATGGGTTAATGGGAGTACTGATGAAGGGTCACTAGGTCGGCGCTCTCACGAGGATGTGGTATCGAGATTAATTGATAAATTGAGAAACATTGACTCTTTGGACAACATACAGCAATGTTTAGAGGTTGTTGGTGGATTGATTAAGATAAACGGGGAGCCATCTAGTGCTATTGGACAGGCTCGTGCGTTGTTTCAAAGTCAATCTTATCCATTAGATTTGATAGAGCAATTTGAGAATAGAATTAATGGTTTGGCAGAGAAAGTGCCGACTGGGTGCGAACTCGTTGTTGACTTTGGATTGGTTAAAGATTTTGGATATTACACAGGGATTATATTTGAAATTATGGAATTGACTACAAATCAGCTAATAGGTGGCGGTGGTAGATATGATGGTTTGGCGACTCTCTTAGGAGCCAATGAGAGAGTGAATGCTTTGGGGTTTGCCTTTGATTTAGACAAAATATTAGAGATTCGTGTAGAGGCAATGTAGATATGACAGTATTCAAAGAAGATAAAGACGAACTGGTTATTGTTATCCCTAGTGATGGTGAACTACACAGAAACACTATGGATTTTTTACAAGAGTGCGGACTGCAAGTACGACCTACTAATTCAAGAGGGTACACTGGTACCATCCCTACTATGCCAGGTGTATCAGTATTAATGCAACGTACAGCCGATATAACCAACAAAATTGAAGATTTCAGTGCGGATGTAGGGATTACTGGTTTGGATAGATATCTAGAGTATAAAACCGATGATCGGTATGTTGGTAAAATAGTTAACGATTTGGGTTATGGTGGTTGTGAATTTGTTCTCGCCGTGCCAGAGTCTTGGATTGACGTGAATGGCTTGGATGATTTATCTGACCTGACAAATGAGTATCGTCAGAAAGGTCTTGATTTAAGAATAGCAACTAAATACCCGAAACTGCTTAATAATTATTTGTATGATAACGGCATATATAATTATCGAATTGTAGCTGTAAGTGGTGCCCTGGAAGCTGCTCCTGCTGCAGGATATGCTGACCTTATTGCAGATTTGACGGCCACAGGAACCACTTTGCGTGCTAATAATTTGAAACAAATCGAAAAAGGTACAGTTTTAAAGTCACAAGCCTGTCTTATAGGTAATCCTGAATCTATTTGTAATAATAGTAATAAGTATGACTTGGCAATGAAATTGATTGACTTGATTAAATCTAACATTAGGGCTGCAGAGTATTACAGATTGACAGCTAATGTACAGTGCGATTCTGAAGAAACGTTGGCAAGTCTCGTGCTGTCTCACCCAGATATATCAGGAATACATGGACCAACAGTGTCTAGATTGCATAGTAAATCTAATACTTCTTGGTTTAGTTTGAGCGTAGTCGTATCAAAATCGAAGCTATCAGAATGTGTGTCTCAGATCAGAGACTGTGGAGGAATCAGCATCGCTGCTTCCAAGGTAGATTACCTATTCAATGCAGAAGTGGTTGAAAATAATCAAGTGTTCATTGATTAGGTTGTACCGATGCCAAATTTACCGTTTCATATAGCAACTGCGTACAGAATGTCAGATCTTCTAGGCGAAGAATATATCCAGAACGACACGCTTGGATACTGCTTATTTGGATCAACTGTACCGGATATTCGTGCTATGACAAAAAAACCTAGAGGACAAACTCATTTTACCGAATTAACTGTGAATGAAGTGGGAACTGGTGCAGCTAACATGTTTGCTATGTATCCAGAATTACTTCCTCAATCCGACGAACCAGCAATGAGAGCTTTTCTGTGTGGGTATTTGAGCCACTTGATATGTGACGAGACTTGGATTACAAAGATGTATAGGCCTCATTTTTCTGAAGAAAATCGGGAATGCTCTGAAATGGAATCTAATTTGTGGGACAGGGCTTTGCAATTGCAGTTGGATCGTGAAGCCGTCGATCTCATTGGAAAATACCAGCTATTGAGCCGATTACCTAAACATGTAAATGACATTAATCTGAGGTTTGTTTCTGAAAAAGAATTAACTGAGTGGCAAGCATGGGTGATGGGTTTGGCTAGTCGAGGATTTTCTTGGGATAGACTGTACAATGCTATGAGACGGATGCATAGAGATGAACCTGAGACTGAAATCCTAGTAGATAATTTCATAATGGATCCAGAATCAAATCTAAATGTGATACACGATTATATAGAAACAGATATACTTTCTTGGTATGTGGAAAACACTGTATCACGTTCTGTAGAGACAATTAAGAGGTACATAAATTGAAATTAACACTAGTGAAAGGAATTTCAGAAGCTTCAGATTTGTTGCAAAGGCAGGATCCTTTAAACATGGATGCAATATCTGCTGCTGTTATTGAACGTACCGAGGCAGTATTCGGCAAAGGCGTCTCTCCTGCTCAGTCCGTAGTTAAGATTATAGAAGAAGTGCGTCAAAAGGGTGATGAGGCGGTGCTAAAGTACGCTAGGATGTTTGACGATCCAGATATCACTAGTACTTCTTATGATATGTCCCTGTTAGATCATGCAGAATCTAGCATATCCAAAGAGTTGTGGGATTCATTATCATTGGCGGCTGAACGAATCAAAGAGTTCCATTCTAAGACAATGCCTAACATGGAGATTGAAACTTCAAGAGGTGTTTCAGAAATTGTTAAGCCACTTCAGAAAATAGGGGTTTATGTTCCTGGGGGAACAGCTGCATATCCATCGACTGTTTTAATGACAGTGATTCCTGCAAAGGTCGCGGGATGTGAATCTGTTTGCATGGTAACTCCTAAATTAGCTGGCAGAGATATGAATCCTGTAGTGTTAGCAGCGGCAAAGATAGCGGGTGTTGACAGTGTTTATCAGATTGGAGGTGTTCCTAGTATAGCTGCGTTAGCATATGGTACTGAAACAATCCCCCAAGTGGATAAAATATGCGGACCTGGTAATGTCTTAGTTGCCTACGCCAAAAAATTAGTTCAGGGTCAAGTAGATATAGATGGTATTTTTGGTCCTACCGAAACCATAGTGATTGCAGATAAGACGGCGTCTCCCGAGTTTTGTGCTGCAGATATGATTGCTCAGGCAGAACATGATCCCATGGCTACCGCTATTCTTATAACTGATGATGCTGGCTTGATAGAAACAGTAGAAAATGCTTTGGATGATCAACTTGAGCAACATGCTAGGGGTGAGATGGCCAAACAGGCACTCTTAAGCAGAGGAAAAGTCGTTCTCGTTGAGAATCTGGCCGAAGGTATAGAGATCGCCAATAGTATTGCTCCAGAGCATTTGTGTTTGATGGTAGAAAATACCGCTTATTGGAAAACTCAGGTTAGAAATGCTGGGGGCCTATTCTTGGGAGAATACTCTCCTGAAGTGATGGGTGATTACGTTGCGGGACCTAGCCATGTAATGCCGACGGGAGGTACGGCTCGATTCAGTTCGGCTTTAAGCGTACATCATTTCCTTAAGACCATGCCTGTAGTTGAGCTGAGCAGCAAAGAATTTGAAAGATTAGCTCCGGATGCAGTTAATATCGCACAGGCGGAAGGGTTAACAGCACATTCAAATGCTCTATCAATAAGATTAAAGACAGTATCGAATAATTCTGGAAAGAATGGTGAACGAAGTGCCTAATTGGAAAAATCTTCTTTTAGATCACATCAAGGCGATTGAAACATATCAAGGAGTAGAGTCACCTGAATCGATCGCTGAAAAGACGGGAATCAATGTAGAAGATATTATAAAACTGAATGGGAATGAGAACCCGTATGGATTCAGTGAACTCGTCAAGAAGTACTTAGGGGATTACGATAATTATAATTTGTATCCAGATCCTCATCAACAGAAGTTAAGAAAAAGCCTAGCTGAGTATGTGGGGACCGATTATGAACGGATTGTTGCAGGTAATGGAGCCGATGAATTAATAGATCTCCTGATTAGAATTTTTGTTGGTATTGGAGATGAAGTAATAATTCCGACCCCAACGTTCGGAATGTATTCGTTCGGTACAGAGATTGTTGGGGGGAAGGTCATTAATGTGCCCAGAAACGCATCTTATGACATAGATGTGGGAGAGATCAAGGAATCAGTCACAGATAAGACTAAAATCATTTTTCTTACGTCCCCGAATAATCCTACTGGGAATTTGGTTTCTACAGAAGATCTAGCACAATTACTTAAATTGGACGTTATAGTAGTCGTTGATGAAACCTATTACGAGTTTTGCAAAGTAACCCATCTCAACTTGTTGTCAGAGAATGCCAACCTTGTGATATTGAGAACTTTTAGCAAGTGGGCAGGTTTGGCAGGATTGCGTATTGGATTCGGTATCATGGACCCTGAGTTAGTTGATACCATAATGGCTATGAAACCACCTTACAATGTAAACCTAGCAGCGGAGGTAGCGATATATGCTTCTCTCGAAGATCGTGCACAACTTGCTGCTCGGGTAGATGAGATAGTGTCAGAAAGAGACAGGGTTTTTGAGGTTTTGAGTAATCTGGATAACATCAAATTATACCCATCAGTAGGTAATTTTATATTGTGTGAATTTAGTGACGGTATAGGTAAAGTTATTTATGATTCATTGTGTAACAAAGGGATCTACCTCAGGTACTTTGGCAAAGCTCCATTAGATGACTCTATTCGTTTCAGTATAGGCAAACCTGAAGAGAATGAAATAGTAATTAATGAAATCACAAAAATTGTGTCGGGGGATTAGAGTGAGCAACAGAAGAGCGACAGTAAATAGAAAAACTGGAGAGACTGAAATAACTATGACCTTCGATTTAGAAGGGACAGGGAAGTATGAAGTGTCTACAGGAAATGGTTTTTTGGACCATATGCTGGCCCAAATTGCACGCCATGGGTTGTTTGATCTGGAAGTGAAAGCAATAGGCGATGTGGAAACTGGATGGCATCATTTGGTTGAGGACTGTGGAATTGTATTTGGTCAAGTATTTGCTAAGGCTTTGGGATCCCCTGTTGGGGTTATAAGAATGGCACATTCTTACGTGCCCCTTGATGAAACTTTAGCTCGGGTAGTGATCGATTTAAGTGGGAGACCACATGCTCAAATTAATACTGGATTAGAAGATGTTATGGTTGAGACCCTGCCAGGCGACTTAATAGGACATTTCCTTGAATCTTTTGCTTATGAAGCTAAAGTAAATTTGCATGCTGAAGTGATTACAGGCCAAAGCCCTCACCATAAAGCGGAAGCCATTTTTAAAGGTTTGGCGAGAGCTCTTAGACAAGCGGTATCTATAGATGAGAGAGCACCAGATGCTATCCCTAGTACGAAGGATTCTTTAGGGTGATAATTATCGACCCTTTCTGGCTATAAATTCAGGGAAGGCTTCTTCTGCTTTGGCCCCTCTCATAACATTTGAGGTGAAGTAAGTTTCGTTTTCCCATTGTGTTTTCAGGTTTTCCCCTAATCCCTGTAACATAAGTTCTTTTATCCCAACCACTGACCCTCTGTGATTCTTGGAAATTGTGGTTGCTATTTCCATTGTTTTGTCCAAAAGTTCATTGGATGGGACTAAGTGGTTCAAGAGACCTATCCTGTAAGCTTCTTCTGCAGCTACAACTCTCCCGGTGAATAGTAATTCTTTTGCCATTGGCCAGCCGACTTGATTGGGTAATGTCCAAGAACAATTAATCCTCCCGTAGGCTGCTGCGAGAAATCTAAAACTAGAATTTTCACAACCTATTCTAAAATCTAATGAAGAAGAGAGCACAGCTCCTCCACCATATGCTAGGCCGTTGATCATTCCTATTATGGGTTTTGGGCTAGCGCTAATCTCGTAGCTAGCTTGTTGTCTTTCAGACGACCATTCGTCTAGCTGTTCCTGTGTGTACAATTGATCATTTTCTCGTTGTTCATGGATGTCTCCGCCCGCTGTAAAAGCTTTTTGTCCGGAACCGGTAACGATTAAACATCCGACCTCATCGTCTTGATTTAAAGTGCTCACAGCATCATGCAGTTCTGAACTTAGTTTTCTGTTCATAGCGTTTAGAACTTCGGGGCGATCTAATGTGATAATTCCAACCCCAGATTCTATTCTAGTAAGTATATGTTCGTAAGCCATTGTATTACCCTACCCTTTTTATGATGATTCTATGCGGTCTTCAGTAGCCAGTCAAATATTATTATGAAATTGGGAGACTGACTGTGAGTTGTGTATATTATGTGTATGCAGAGTATAATTTAGTAGGTAAGGATAGATATCGATGGACGATGTAATAATAGTAGGCGCAGGACCTGCAGGAGCTAACACTGCTTTAGGTTTAACCAAATTAGGTCGCTCTGTTACAGTGATCGATGAGAGAATCCACTTAGGAGATAAGGTCTGCACGGGAATAATTGGTTCGGAATGTGTAAGGAAATATCCGCCTGGTCCTGGTATGACATTTGGACAGCCTACTTCTGCTAATGTCACTACTGCGAACGGTAAAACCTACCACTTCTCTACTGAGTACCCTCAAGCTAGTGTTATAGATAGAGTTCAATATGTAGCTCAATTCTCTAAAGACGCAGAAGCCTTAGGCGCAAAGTATTTCTTGGGAGAAAGAGTGGTCTCTATTGAAGTTACAGTCTCTTGCGTTGTGGTAAGTACCTCAAACCGTAAATTGAGAGGAAAGGCCTTGGTCATAGCCTCGGGTTTTGGAACCTCTTTATTGAGTCAAGTTGGACTCCAGAAAGGAAATGAATACATGGTGGGTTCCCAGGTTGAAGTTGAGGTGAATGACATGGATAGCGTACATGTATATCTAGATTCATTGAAAACGCCAGGGTTTTTTTCATGGATCACTCCTACTGTAAGCAATAAAGCTCTGGTGGGTGTGATAGCTAATAAAACATCAAAATCTAAACTCGACACTTCACTCAAGTATTTAAAGAGTGTTGGTAGTATTAATCGGGTATGTGGCTCTAGTAGATCATGGGGGATCCCTCTCAAACCTATTGAACAGACTTATACCAACAGAGTTTTGGTGGTAGGAGATTCTGCCGGGCAAATCAAGCCTATCACTGGTGGGGGCATACTGTATTCTTTGGTGTGTGGGGACATAGCAGCGTCTGTGTTAGATTCATGCCTTGAAAAAGAAGACTTGTCGGAAAATGCATTATCAGCGTATCAGGTCTTGTGGAAGAAAAAGATTGGGAAAGAAATTCAAAGTAGTTATAGCATACGAAAATTTGTTGAAAAAATTCCTAACAAAATCCAGTCTCAACTGGTAAAAGTAGCGAAAACTCATACAGTTATAGAAGGTCTAATAGCAAATAAAGGAATGTTTGATAAACACTCCCTTATTTTTTCTGGTATGTTTTCTAATCCTGCTATTTCCTGGGTGTTTAGGAAAAACTTTAGAAATTCGATAGAAAACAATGATGTTCAAGAGACGCTCAAAGGAATAAGCTTAGGAGAAGCTAACGAAGGGAATGAGCTAGTTCATCAATAATTACCTAAGCGCTGGTACTACAACGAATCCCTCTTCTTTTATGCCGAGCGAGTCTGTTAACTCGGCATTGTACAGGCCCGCTGTGTAGGCACTTAATGCAGCGTTGTAAGTGTTTTTATCCCATTTTGAGAAGTCTCCTTTTTTAGTTAGAAAAGGATAAATGCTAGCGCTATCAGTATTAGGAGACTTAAGTTGTTTTGTAGGAGTAGGATATTCCTGAAATAAGATACTTTTAGTTGCGTGAGGGTAAGTCTCTATGACATGGTAGCCCTCGGAATGTAATTCATTGGAAATGTTTATGCTTCTATAGATCAGATTCTTGGATATTGAACCCCGAGTTGTGTAAAAGCAGCTTATTGACATCGAAGCCATCTGTATTTCAGATATTCTTCCTTTATGTCCTTCTATTGTGTAGTTGCAGTTACAGTCTATCTCCAGACAGCATAATCCCAACGGAAGAGAAGTTGGTGAACCGATAGCAATAATAGATGGCGATATTTGTTTAATGAGGTTATGACATTCTTGATCAGTATTAAAGGTGTGTATGGTAGTGGCTTTTAAGTCTTCATTAATCAGGACTAGTGTGCTTCGGTATCTGTCGTTAGCTCTTATATGCAGTCCTGCGAACATTGATTAAGTCACCCCTTTTTCAGTATCTCCTTAAGCCTACATAGGATCATCATTGATGTTGTGTAAGGATCCGTGGCTCCTGTTTTTACTTCATCTAGAACCTGTTGGAATTCGGCCTTATTTAGGACGAACTCATTAATGTAGTTAAGGCTCAGATATTTTATAATCTCAGAAGTTTCATTACTACGCTGTATTTCTTTTTTTTCTATCAGATTACCTGTGCTTTTCATGTGCTCATGGTAATCAAGTATTCCGATCAACAGTTCCTCAACGCCTTCTCCGGTCGTAGCTTGAGTTTTTGAAATTCGGGGTGTTGGTGACGGGCCTTTGTATTGTGAAACAATCGTAGAATTCAAATCTGCAATTAGTCTGTCTGATCCAGGTCTATCAGACTTGTT
>CEUS01180910.1_pt1 | contig 10911 bp, 9 predicted proteins | sample 427031 | NCBI WGS metagenome assembly CEUS01 (sample SAMEA2622837, study PRJEB7988) | marine metagenome | biome: marine biome (ENVO:00000447); feature: marine epipelagic mixed layer (ENVO:xxxxxxxxx); material: "saline water (ENVO:00002010), including plankton (ENVO:xxxxxxxx)" | depth 140 m | reverse complement strand
GGAGGTATATGTGGTTCTGCTTCCTGCCATGGGAATCGTCGCCGATATCATGGCGGTATTTGCTCGTAAGAAGCTTTTCGGTTACAGGACCATTCTCTATTCCGTATTTGCCACCGGAATCTTGAGCTTTGTGGTTTGGGCCCACCACCAGTTCATCGCTGGAATCGATCCACGCATGGCCAATTTATTTACGGTGACGACCCTTTTGATTTCGATACCTATTGCGGAGCTGTGCTTTGTCTACATTGCAACCTTGTACGGAGGATCTATCACTTTTAACACGCCAATGTTGTGGGCCATCTCGTTCATGGTGGAGTTTCTCATTGGTGGGGTTACCGGTATCTTCCTGGGTGCGAGCGGTGCCGATATTTATTTCCACGATACCTATTTCGTAGTTGCTCACTTCCACTATACCTTTGTTCCCATTGCCATCATCGGTTTTTATGCCGGCATTACTTATTGGTTCCCCAAGATATTCGGCAAGATGCTTGATGATAAGTTGGGGAGGATCCACTTCTGGGGAACCATCATTCCGTTCAACTTTATATTTATACCCTTGTTTGTTTTGGGAACGGCAGGTCAGCACCGCCGGATTTTCAACTACGAGTATTTTCAGGATCTGGCCCTGGCAGAGTTTTATAACCTCCGGGTTATCGCCACGGTGTCTTTGCTGGTCATGATCGCTTTCCAGTTCGTGTTTGTCTACAATTTCGTCAAGAGCCTCCGCAAAAAAGAGAAGGCTCCGAAAAATCCTTGGAACGCCAACACGCTTGAGTGGACAGCCGATTCTCCTCCGCCCCACGGCAACTGGCCCGAACTGCCGGTTGTTTATCGCGGACCTTACGAATACAGCCATCCGGATCGAGAATCCGATTGGTGGCCTCAACATGAACCCGGTCCCGACCCCGCGGATCCCGATTACCAGTCACCTTCCCAAAATCCTCAGACCACTTAATAGATAATGGCCTTTCAAGTCCCTATTGCAACCAGCCGAAGCTCAACCGGCATTCCAACTTCGAGACTAGCTGTTTGGTGGGTCCTCGCTTCCGAGATCGTTATCTTTGGTGGCCTTATTATGAGTTACCTCATGTTCCGGTTGCACCACGAAAGCTGGAGCTATGAGGCGGCGAAAACCGATCCCTGGGCCGGCGGTTTCAATACCTTCGTTCTCCTCACTTCCAGTCTTTTTGTGGTTCTTGCCCACCACGCGGCCGAAAACAACGATACCAAGAAATCATTCCGCTATATTTGGTATACCATTGGTGGTGGTGGTGTTTTCATGATGGTCAAAATTTACGAGTATAGCTCGAAAATCATGCATGACTACACAATGTTTAAATCGGTTTTTTGGTCTTTTTATTACACGGCAACCGGTTTACACGGATTTCACGTGTTGTGCGGAATGGTGATCATGGCCATCATTGCCCAGGATGTTAAGAAAGGAAAAAATTTGCACCGTGTTGAGGCCATTGGCATCTATTGGCACTTTGTGGATGTGATCTGGATTTTCCTTTTCCCGCTCCTTTACATCGCCAAGTAACCTTCAAAAATTCTCCTATGTCAGAAGCTGCTGAACATCAAGAACATCACGAAGCGCATGGAGCTGGAAGGTACGTAAAGATCTGGATTATTCTCCTAGTTCTTCTGGGGGTCAGTGTTATTGGCCCGCTGGCTGAAATCAAATGGCTGACTCTGATAACCGCCTTCGGTATCGCTCTCGTAAAGGCGGGTATGGTCTGTGCCTATTTCATGCACCTTAATATCGAGAAAAAGCTGGCATGGTATATCCTCTTTGCTACGCTTTTGCTACTGCTTGTTTTCTTCACTGGAATCGCACCGGATGTGATGAAGCCGGAGGGGCAAAATTGGGAAAGCCTCTACGTCGAACCCACCCAGACTGATGTCGAAGGTCACGGTTATGGCGATGGGCATGCTGAAAAAGCGCATTAACTTTTGAAATGCATGCAATGACTACTAGCTCTGAGGATCCAACTGGATCTGAAACCAGACGGCCCCTGGTTCCTAGCAGTGTATTGGGCATGATCATTTTCGTGCTCACGGAAATGATGTTTTTCGGGGCGCTCATCAGTGCATTCCTCATTATCAAATCAGGTAACATCATGTGGCCGCCACCGGATCAACCGCGCTTGCCGATTAGTCTGACAGCTGTCAATACGATGTTTTTGGTAGCCAGTGGTGTGTGCGTATATTTTTCAAACAAGGCTTTTGCCGCTCGCAGCGACAGCTGGGCCAAGAAGCAGCTTGGAATTGCTATTGCCCTGGCCTTGGTATTTGTGGGTATTCAAAGCTACGAATGGGTGCGTATGTTGGGTCACGGCCTGACCATGAGATCCAGTACATACGGCAGCTTTTTCTACATGATTATCGGTTGTCACGCCTTGCACGTTTTTGCAGCTCTAACCTTTCTGATTCGCATTTATCTGAAATTTGAAACCGTTGCCTTGAAACCGTCCAGTTATTGGGGGGTCCAGGTGTTCTGGTACTTTGTTGTAGGTGTTTGGCCTGTACTTTATTATTTGGTATATTTGTCATGAAGTTACTGCGGGTCAGAGTATTCACGTTTCTCCTCCTTTTGGCGACCTCGAAGGCGGCCTATGCCTGCCCGGTTTGTTTTCAATCCGGCGGAGAAGAGCGTTGGGCCTTTTATGTGACAACCGCTTTCCTGACCCTCCTGCCGATCTCTATGGTTGGTGGTTTGGTGCTTTGGTTGAGAAAACGATTCCGCCAATTGGAAGAAGAATCTGCTGGATAAACCCCACAACCCCGCATCGCAGTGGTAGGGCAACGGCGCCTGTCTCGTCATAATCCCTTTAGGGCGAAAAGCTCGATGCCCCTTTAGGATTTTACTTCGTATTCAACGATATTTTGTAACTCTGAATGCGGTTGATGCCATTCTAATGATTGGTTAATCCTGCGGGTTCTCAAAATTCAACCCAAGGAGTTTGGTTATTTATTGGAATCGTTTGTCCACTTTTGTGGCTCTCATACGTGCGGGATTGTTCAGCCTCAGGAGCTATTTCTCGCTATGATATGGTTAAGGCCTTAGATTAAAAGGAGTAGCTTACACTGCCGCGATAATAACGTCCGCGGTTGGCGAGGTCGGCGGGGCGATTGGGGTCGCCGAAATAGGTTTGGGGTGCGCCTTCGTCGAAATTATAGACACCTAGGTTTCCCACCCAACCATTGTCGGCGCGGTATTCAACGGTGAAGTCATAGTCCGTCCAGTCGTAGTAGTATGTATCCCGATCTGCGTCTGAACCAACCAGCCTTAGTCGGGTGGATTGATGATCAGCCCGCAAACGCAATTCCCATTTTTCTTTTTCGTAAATTAAAGAAGCTCTTATATCATCGTCTGGGACTCCAGCGATTGGTAGGGCCTCATTGCCAGGTCCACGGACATCCGTTTCGGTATCGCTCTTGTTGTAGCGCATTTCAAAAGAAAATCCATCCAGGTTTTGCTGCAATGGGGCAAGGTCCTGGCTCCAGACCAATTGCACTTGATTGAGGATGCCTTCAGCAGCGTTTTCCCAGGTGTATAGATCAAAGTCCTTGAATTCGCCTTCCTGGATGATTGAACGGCTTGCAACCACGATATTTTCATGATCCCGTCTTAAAAGCTCTAGGCTGAGGAAGCCAGTTGGATGGTAGCTCCAATCAGCGGCTGCCAGAAAGCTGGTAAACACCGTGGCCTTCAGATCCGGGTTTCCGGCACGGATGTTTTGGGAGCGCTGAATGATTCGGCGAAAGGGGGCCAGGTAATAGTAGCGAGGTCGTTCAAGAGCTTTTGACCAGGAGGTATGCAGGGTGAGTTTATCGGTGGCTGTAAATACGGCATGGATACCAGGGAACCATTCCGAGTAAGTTCGGCCCCCTTCGCCATCGATGGTCGATTCGTAGTCGCCGTTCTCATCGAAGGTTACCTCTTTACCGGTGAACTCGTCTTCTGTCCTTTCAAATCTTAGTCCCCCGAGCACACGCCACCGATCCCAAGAATAGTCACCCATCAAAAATGCCGAAGATACAGTTTCATTAACAGTATAGTTGGCCGGATCGGTTTGCGAACGAGTCCGCGTTTCGTTGAGGACGAAGTTATCCGGATTGGCTTGAAAGAAGTTTTTAAAGGCTTCGTGGTCGTGGAATCCTCCAATCTCATAATGACCGTTGTGTATGGGGCCGGAATTCCAATCGGACTCAAAATTCGCAATGCTCAGGTCCTGTAGGGACTTATCGAATACAAGTGCATCATCTTTGCTATCGAGATCGCGATTAAATACCTTAACTCCGGTCTTCAGAGTCAGGTAACCTTTTTCAGGTTGAAGCTTCCGTTCCAGGTCAAAGCTGGCGATCTTATCGACAAACAAATCGGACGTCGTGATTACCCGAACTTCATCAAATTCGAATTCATTAGCTACTGTAGATAGGCTTGCTGAGTCATTTAATAAGCTGAACTGTGGGTAAGTGCCATTTGCTCCTTTGTAGGACGCATCGATGTCTTCGGCTATAAAATAGGAATCCCAACGGTGGGGGTAACGATTTAGGGAATGATCGTATTTGAACTGAGTTTCCCAATTCCAATCGTCTCCTTCGTATTCGAGTCCCAGGGTTAGTTCGCGCGTTCTTCGCTCATTTTTTCTATCTTCAATTCTTTTAAATAGGGACATGCCTTGCACAGTCGCCGCCGTGTCATCTAAAGACAGGAATTTACCGTCGTCCCATTCGTATTCCAGGTTTCGATTTACCTCCGTACGGTCGGTGTTGGCGAAAATGCCCCGGACGAATAAGCGCAAACGATTGGACCACTCGTAATCGAGCAGCAAGTTCGCCGAGGCACTGCGGGTTCTCTGATCTTCTTTCTCAATGATAACGTCCTGAAACCTCCACGCATCCGGCCATGCGGAATTGCGTCGTTGTTGCCAGTCCCGGAATAAATTTTCTTCCCTAAGGAACAACTCGTAGATACGGGCGTTTAGCAAGTAGCCCCAACGGTTTCCATTTCCAAACGACTGGCCATGAGTGAAGTAAAAGGACGTTCCAGGCCGGTCCGTTTGATCGTATTGGGTCAGGTAGGCACGCACCTGCCGGGTTGGTTTAGATTGGGCGTAGGCAGGCCGAAACCTCAGATTCAAGGTACCACCTACGATATCGGCATCCATGTCCGGCGTAGCCAGCTTCAATGCTTCCAGCGATTCAACCGAATCGGCCCGGATGGAACTTAGGTTGATATCAGAACTTTGACCGCTGACCTGAACGGTGTTGAAATTTATACCAGGCTTTTTGTCCAGGGCCTCCTCTAGGCTCTCGGTTCCGTCCTTAGCCGCTGATTCGGTTTTTGCATGGGAGGGTGCAGCTGTTTGGATTGGATAGCCTAAATTGTCCGATGTCTCCTGGGCTAGGCTAAGGCAAGTGACCGCCGGATTAATTAGCAGCAAAAATACAAATCGAGGTTTATTAAACAAATCAGATAGAGAGGACCGGGAAACTGATTAAGATTGTGGGAATTACGCGCGTTTCAAGCTGTTTGACCTGACATACTTGAAAATATTGCAGGGATGTTTTTCCACAATTGCACTTTCGAGAGCTTCTGTAACCGACATCTCTTCGGAGAAATTCTGGTACATTCCCCTCCAGACAACGGATTGAACAATAATAAGGTCCCATCCGTTTGAAGTGACTACCGCCATTAGTGCCAATATCCAGGCTGTGTTGCGTATTGCAGATTTCACTACAAATTGGCAGAAGGGGTTGCGATTTTTGAGGGAATAGTTACCTTTTGAGAGGTTGATGTCCTTATAATTTCTATAGTAAAAACTTTAAACCTCTGATTGTTTCTCGAGGTTACAAGCGAACAATTCGTATACTTTGATGAAAATTGTCAACTGGGTTCTCTGCTTTCTATTTTTTCTGTCCGCATTTCTACAATATAATGATCCCGATCCCATCGCCTGGATGCTCATGTGGGGGGCTGCCGGAGTGGTTTGTTTATTTTTCGGATTGGGCAGTCTGCCACTAATTCTTCCAATAACCATAGCGCTGGTTGGGCTGGTATGGGCTGGTCTTCTATTACCTCGCATAATTGAAACCTTCGACAGTATCCGGTGGAATGAAATCTTTATGCAGGCTACGATGAGCAACATTACCGTTGAGTGGGCTCGTGAATTTGGGGGCCTTATTGTAATCGCCGGGTGGATGAGCCTTTTGACATTGCAAAAAGTGAAAAAGAATGCCTAATCAAATCCTTCCAGCTGCCTCTTGTGGTAGCTGCTAAATCGTAAAGTTTGGCTCGTCTCCGCGAACAACTTCTTCATCTTTCACTCACAGTCTACGAAATAGCTCTATGCAAATAATGGACAAAAAGCTTTTTGTTTTCCCCTATTTGCTTTGCTTCTATGCACCGGTTTGGGTGCCGAGAAAATGGAAGTAAATCTCGAAGCTACTGAAGAAATCCGTAAAGTTTCCGCACTCGAGAAGTTAAAAGATGAGACAGGGGTGGTCGTGCTTTATGCGCGCGGGCTTTGACTGTCCGTCCTGTGCGATCGGAGTGCGGAAAATGATCAGTCGCCTTAAATTTGTGGATCGTAAACGTTTCAACAAAGGCGTTGAGCTCGATACCACAGTTCAACTGGTGACCGTATCCATTCTAAACGGAGAATCTCCGGACCTGGATGCGCTCTTCGAAGCCATTGAGGAGGCCGGCTACGATCCAGTGCGCATGTATGAGCTTGAGGTGGTTCGCCTGAAAATTCGTGAACTTGGGCAGAGTTAGTCTGTTTACAGGTTGGATTAGCCTGCAGATAGTATCTCCCAGTCTCTTCACTTGGGCGGATCAACCCATATTTAACGAGATGCCCAGGTGGGATAAGGGTTATGGTGTGCAGATTCGGCATGAGTGGAGGACCGAGGAGGATCTTCTTTTGAACCGTACCAAAGTTGGGCGTGGCTTCGGCGAGGATGTTGAGATTGTGCACGTCGAGAGTGTCTACACCTGGGATAAATCCATTCGTGTAACCGCGAAATTTCCGTACGTATTGAATGCTTCTCGGGAGCTGCCAGACGGTAGCGGTGGAAAGCTCTTCCAACACGATAGCGGGCCTGGAGATCCTATATTGGCGCTGCCATTAAAGAAATATTTCAATCTGGATGGTCGTAGTGGCTCCTGGACGATGGCTCCCCAGATCCAAGTATCCATGTCGGGAAGTGACGAATATGAAGTCTATGAAAACGTTTGGGGGCAGGGAATTTCCTTTGGGTATGAAACAGTGACCTATCGCTATATTCTCAACGTGGGAACGTCCGCATGGTTTTTCGGTGGTGACGAGCCATTCACAGCCCGGGTTTCATTGGATATCGGGGTGAATTTCGAGGCCTTCAATTCAAATGGGCATGTTAAATGGGAATCCGATTATTTTTGGGAGGATGATGAATCAGCCACTTTATATATGGGCCCCGCATTGTATTATCGGTTCTGCGACGAATGGCATGGCAGGTTGAGCTACCGATACGATTTTTATGACAAGCAGGGAATCCTTGATCACGGCAATGGCAGCCAATTTATAGTGGGTGTGGCTTTTGTATATTGAACCAGGTAAAATTTCCTGCGACCTCTGCCGCAGGGTACCACTATTCACAGTCGATTAATCGATATGCGATCCTGTCTGTAGGGTAGGACAAAACCTCGTTGATCCCAGGTGGTCTTGCCACTGGCTGGGGCTTGGAATATGTCGTTCCCAAGAACTCGTTAACGAGCCTTGAGATTTCATTTTTTCCGGTCTTGCTGCGTTTCATTGGTCATTCGTCTGCCATATGTTGGAAACGAAGCAATAACGTGACAATACATTGGATTATGAAGCTCAACTCTTTGCTTTTTTTATTCTAAATCGGCTCGTTGATTGCCGTTATTGCAGCGGATTGTCTGAACATCTTCTTTGCCATGTGCAATGATCAATCCTTCTCCGATACCAGTGCCTACGAAACGAGCGAAACCGGCCCCTGATCTATACTTGCAAGCGCTCAATCGATTCGGTTTAAGGGGTGATGGAGATTCGGCTTTTGAGGATTTTCATAACGGATCCATCGCCGCCAAGCGCGTTGGATTTTCGTGTATGGCCATTCCCAATGAGATTACGGATGGAATGGATTTTTCACACACTGATATGGTTCCGGATAGTCTGTCTGACTTCCGTTTGGATGAACTTAATCATAGACTTTCGACATGAGCAAAAAAGTGGCGACCCAAGTAAGGTCACCACTGAAAGTTTATTTTGTTCGTTCTAAAGCTTTACCTGAATCTTTGATGCGGTTGGCTTGAGCCCTCTTTTGGTAAACCCATCCGGACGATCTTTACCTGCTTTGACAGTGTATTCCCCATCCGAATACACTTTAGGGAGGAAAGTGCTTCCTTTAATTCTCACTGTATAAAGGACCTCCTTGTTCGATTCGTTGATTACCTGAACGACCGGGTTCTGCATATCGAAAACCATTTCTGGGAGATAGCCGTAAACCTCGCGGCCGTCATTATCCTCCATGCGAATAATCATCGGCCAGCCTTTGTACTGTTTAGCATCCGGTTTAGTCACATCTCCAAAACGCGGCCAGCACTCAAAAGTGATTGTCCTGGATGGTTTGTGAAAACGGGCCAGGCCGTATCCATCTTCAAGATTTGTTTCCCCTCCCTGCGCGGAAAGCTCTCTTGCCGAGTCCATATTGGTAAAATCTGGATTGGCGTAGGCAATCATGGTAATCTTATTTTGTAGCCCATCAAGATAGTCGCCTGTCCATTCCAGATCATTGTCGATCCGTGCTCCACCTCCTCGTGTGCCATTTTCCGGCCACCACCAACGGCCGTAGATGGTGTTCACAATTGCAGGACCTGTAAATCCAAAGGGCCCATCGCGAAAGTTCTCGACTCCATGCTGAACGACAACAGCTAGGTGCTGGTCACCACAGAGGTGTGGAGCCCACGCACGACGAATTGCCGCAAGGGCCTTGTTACGGCCGCTTTGCGGCCAGGCGTTGCTGTCTAGATCCGCCAACAGGCGGCCATGGTCGAAACTCCCATGCAAGTGGACAGCTCCGGTAAAGGCCGTTTGGGAAAGGACTGCTTTCATTTCCACGCCTTCCCAATTCTGAGACCATTCGTCAAGAAAGTGCAGTTGTCGATCGCCCAGCAATTTCAAGCCAGGGAGGTCTACTTCGGCAGGGTTATAGCTTTTGGCATTAATGTGATCGGGCCGCGTGCCCATCGCGGGAATTTTTCCTTTGGGTCCGCTTTTGAACTTACGGTCTTCAATAACAGCAAAGCTGACACCGCCTACTTTTACATCGGTGTAATATACCTGGATGCCTTGTTCAATGGGGGTGGGATCAAAAGGATCCGGTAGATGCCAGGTTTCCTGGTTGTGGATCATCTTTACGTATTCATGCGGGTAGTAGAACCCACCTGAGTTACCGGCCGAACTGTCCGCAATGATTCCACCTTCTCCCCAAACATTTCCTTGGCCGATATCGTGGTCATCCAAAATCGTTATGGTCGGCCGGTCTTTAATGATGTTACGGAATTGATAACCGAACAGAAGCCATCCAGCCGTCATTTCCCGGTGGTCGTAACTTTGGTCTCCTGCAAAAAATAGTACGTCCGGATCGTGCGCTTGAAGGTTGGCCACGATGGAATCTCGATCTCCTCGGTCATGCCGCGAGTTACAGGAGAGAGACCCGATAACAATTTCTTCTTTATTTACAGGGTTTTTCCGTATCAACCCATCGAATACAGATCCTACGGTGTGTTTTACCCGATAAGGTACGTCTTTCGATCCGTCCCAACCATCCACTCGAAAGTGGGCGTACCATCCCGGATATTGTACCTTAGCTGTTTTGGACTTTTGCCATCGATCGTCTTTCTTAAACTCTAAAGTTACCTCCCGGTCTTCACCTGGCTTTAACGGAAACAATTGAGCGGTCATTTTCATACTGCCGTTTTGCTGAGTGTAGACCGCGAATGCGATGACCTTGTCCCGATCAACGCGAACGAAGTTTTCAAGGAATCCTTGGGGCTCACGCTCCCAGATATCCTCACGGGTGGCTATGCAAAGGTTCTTCCCACGTTCACCAGGAAAAGCGGATTGGGCGTTGGCATAATTCCAGAGAAGGAGGGCGCCAAAAAGCAGGATTATTGTATTCTTCATAGTTTAGGGACCAAAAAAGGATTCTATCAGGGCAGTAAGCGGATAGGCATAAAGGTTTCCAATCAGTTTGTGCAATGGTTAAGTGGACCCCCTGGCTTGCCAAGCCTTAGACTTGGAGCGGTAGATAGTCCGCCTTCGCGCTTGATGGGTTTACGGTGTGACAGCCTTCGCTTTAGCTGTGCTCCAAGCGATGGGTGGTGGGAGATGGCAGATTCGAACTGCCGACCACCTGCGTGTCGATTACCGAATGGACACCAATATCCACAAGAGGTGTGGGGCTTGATGGACAAACCGGCCCGGATTGGGCGAGTGCGGGGATTGCAACAACTTTTCTCTCGGCAAAGAAAATCGTTAAGTTTGACCGGTTGGAAAAATGGCCTTTGCGGCATTTCATTTATACGCGGAGACAAAGTGTTCGTGGCAGAAGGTGAAAAGGACTATCTGGGAATTGCCGCCACCGGCATTTATGCCTCCGGTGTTTTTGCACCAACTGCTTCGCTGTCGTCCACACATTTCCAAGCACTAAAAGACAAAGATGTTGTTGTTTTTGCCCAAGCGGACAAATCGGGCATTACCGGTGCGCAAAGCTGGGTGACAGAACTTACAGAATCAACCGAGATTTTTATCCCGGACGCTGCCGGCAACGATTGGACAGATGTTGTCATCGAACTCACTCCGGCGGAGGCTAGAGAAACTCTCCAGCAACTCACGC
>CEUS01266619.1_pt1 | contig 10912 bp, 7 predicted proteins | sample 427031 | NCBI WGS metagenome assembly CEUS01 (sample SAMEA2622837, study PRJEB7988) | marine metagenome | biome: marine biome (ENVO:00000447); feature: marine epipelagic mixed layer (ENVO:xxxxxxxxx); material: "saline water (ENVO:00002010), including plankton (ENVO:xxxxxxxx)" | depth 140 m | reverse complement strand
GAAAAATTTGAAAGAACCAAACCTCATGTAAATGTAGGAACTATTGGACACGTTGATCATGGTAAGACAACTCTTACAGCTGCTTTAACTAAAATAAGTTCAGAAGCCTTTGGGTCAGACTTTACTAACTTTGAAGGCATAGATAATGCTCCTGAAGAGAAAGAAAGAGGAATAACTATAGCTACATCCCATGTGGAGTATGATTCAGAAGCAAGACATTATGCACACGTGGATTGTCCAGGTCATGCTGATTATGTAAAAAATATGATTACTGGTGCTGCCCAAATGGATGGAGCAATTCTAGTAGTTAGTGCAGCTGATGGCCCAATGCCTCAAACAAGAGAACACATTCTCCTTGCAAGGCAAGTAGGAGTGCAACACATAGTAGTTTTCTTAAATAAAGCTGATCAAGTAGATGATGCAGAACTAGTAGAACTAGTGGAAATGGAAGTTAGAGATCTTCTGACTGAGTATGATTTTCCTGGAGATGACACTCCAATAGTTACAGGCTCAGCCTTGAAAGCATTAGAGGGAGATGCAGAAAGCGTAGAAAAGATCAAAGAACTAGTGAGTTCATTAGATTCTTTTATACCCGAACCTGTAAGAGAACTAGATAAACCTTTTTTGATGCCCATAGAAGACATATTCACTATCCAAGGTAGGGGTACTGTAGTTACAGGAAGAATTGAAAGAGGAGAAGTTAAAGTTAATGAAGAAATTGAGATTGTAGGTATAAGAGATACCCAAAAAACAACTTGTACCGGAGTAGAGATGTTCAGAAAACTCTTGGATGAAGGCAAAGCCGGTGAAAATGTTGGAGTTCTTCTAAGAGGAACTGAAAGAGATGAAGTGGAAAGAGGACAAGTTTTATCAAAACCAGGTTCGATAACACCACACACTAAATTTGAAGCACAAATCTACGTTTTGACAAAAGAAGAAGGAGGAAGACACACTCCTTTCTTTAAAGGGTACAGGCCTCAATTCTATGTTAGGACTACTGATGTGACAGGAGCTGTGGAACTTCCTAAGGATGTAGAAATGGTCATGCCAGGAGATGATTTAAGCATTTCAGTAGAATTGATTTCCCCTGTAGCTATGGAAGAGGGAATGAATTTTGCAATTAGAGAAGGCGGCAGAACTGTAGGCTCTGGTGTAGTCTCTAAAATTATTGAGTAGGCCAGTAGCTCAATTGGCAGAGCGGCGGTCTCCAAAACCGCAGGTTGGGGGTTCGATTCCCTCCTGGCCTGCCAGCTTAAGCCAAGAGCCTGGAAGAGTTAAAAAATGGAAGTTAGGTTAGAAACCATGCAAAATTATTTACGTTGGACAGCTGGTTTAGTTCTTATAGCCGCAGCTATTTATGGTAATGCTTATTATTCTTTAGAGCCTTTACTTTATAGAGTTTTAGGGGTTATTGCTCTGTTGCTTCTATCCACATTAGTGTTAGTAACTACTGTCCAGGGAAAAGAAGCAATGAAAATTATTCTAGAATCTAGAACAGAAATAAGAAGAGTTATTTGGCCTTCAAGAGTAGAAACTACTCAAACTACTCTAATTGTTATCGTAGCTATTACTATTGCTGGTTTAATTCTTTGGGGTCTGGATTCTTTATTTGGTTGGTTTACTGTACTTTTATTGGGGTAAGAATGTCTAAAGAATGGTATGTAATCCACGCTTATTCTGGCTATGAAAATAAAGTCCGAGAAGCTTTGATAGAAAGAATAGAACGACTCAACATGGAAGAAAGTTTTGGAGAAATTATGGTTCCTTCTGAAGAAGTTGTTGAGCTACGGGGAGGTCAAGAGAGGAGAATTCAGAGGAAGTTCTTCCCTGGCTATGTACTTGTGAACATGGATCTTAATGATTCTACTTGGCATCTAGTTAAAGATACTCCTAGAGTAATGGGATTTATAGGAGGATCGAAAGAAAAACCTTCTCCAATTAGCGAAGCTGAAGCTAGAGGAATCATGAAACAATTGGAACATGGAGCAGAAGTTTCAAAGCCAAAAATTAATTTTGAACCTGGAGAAATGGTAAGAGTGATTGATGGACCTTTTAATGACTTTAGTGGTGCAGTAGAAGAAGTTAATTTTGAAAAAAATAAAGTTAGAGTAGCAGTCCTAATTTTTGGTAGATCTACTCCTGTAGAGCTTGAATTTAACCAGATTGAGAAAGCATAATGGCTAAAGAAATAAATGGTTTTATAAAATTACAAGTTCCAGCTGGGCAAGCTTCCCCTAGTCCACCAGTAGGGCCTGCTTTAGGGCAACATGGATTAAATCTTATGGAGTTTTGTAATGCTTTTAATGCAAGAACTAAAGAAATTGAACAAGGATTGCTTGTCCCTGTAGTTATCACAGTATATGAAGATAAAAGTTTTGACTTTATAGTTAAAACTACTCCAGCATCCATTTTGATAAAAAAAGCAGCAGGAGTAGAAAAAGGCAGTGGAACTCCAAATAGCCTTAAAGTAGGAACTGTAACTAGAGCTCAATTAGAAGAAATAGCAAAGATCAAAGAACCAGATCTAACTTCAGCAGATATAGATGCTGCAATTAAGACTTTAGAGGGGAGTGCGAGAAGTGCTGGTATTGAGGTTAAGGGTTAATGGCTAATTTAACAAAAAGACAAACTTACCTAGCTTCTTTAGAAGAAAAAAAATACGATATAAATGACGCTGTAGAATTTCTTAAATCTTCTCCGAAGACGAATTTTATAGAATCTATAGATATAGCAATTAATTTAGGTATTGATGCTTCAAAATCAGATCAGAATGTCAGGAATGCTACTTCTTTACCGGCTGGAACTGGTAAACCGTGTTCAGTTGCAGTTTTTGCAGATGGTGAAATAGCGAAATCTGCAATCGATGCTGGCGCCGATATTGTGGGAATGGAAGATCTGGCAGAAAAAATTAAGGATGGAGATGATGGCTATGATGTAGTTATAGCTACACCAGACACTATGAAATTAGTTAGTCCTTTGGGGAGAATACTAGGTCCAAAAGGCACAATGCCAAATCCTAAGACAGGAACTGTAACAAAAGAAGTAGCCAAAGCTGTTAAGAATGCTAAAGCTGGTCAATTAAGATATCGAGCAGACAAGAGTGGAATTATTCATGGGAGAATAGGGGATATTAGCTATAGCTCTGATCAGATTAAACAAAATATTGAGTCGCTACTTGAAGATTTAAAAAAGAATAAACCCTCTTCTTCAAAGGGAGTGTTTATAAAAAAATTATTTCTAACATCTACTATGGGAGCTGGAATTGAAATAGATTTAGGTTCTCTTAATTTTTGAGGTGAAAAGATTAGAAAGAAAATTCTTAGGTATTTTGCGCTTAGTTCGCATTTATCGAAGACCGCAGGTGCAGAACATTTGTTTTGCTTAATTATTAAGACCTGCGCAGATGGAGGTAATCATAAAAAAATTTATGATTTAACACCCAATTTTCTAACCATGAATACTTATGGTTAGAGGAGGATAGGAAAATGCCAATGCGCATTGAAGACAAAAAGATTGCGATAAAAAATTTACATGAAATTGCAACTAAGGCTACTTCAGCTATAGCTGCTGATTATCATGGTACTTCAGTTTCTGAATTGACTAAATTGCGCGAGACGGCTAGAAAGTCTTCTGTTCATTTAAAGGTAATAAGGAATACTTTAGCTAAGAAAGCTCTGGCCGAAACTAAATTTTCGTGTTTTGAAGAGCTTTTGGTAGGACCAACAATCCTGGCTTTCTCTTTGGAAGATCCTACTAATGCTGCGAAATTAGCAAATGATTTTACTAAGTTAAACTCTAATTTCAAAGTTAAAGGATTATCAATGGGAGATTCTCTCTTAGAGATTTCACGATTAGCAGATATTGCAAATTTACCCACGAAAGAAGAAGCCCTATCTTTATTAGCCGGGTTACTTAATGCCCCAATTACTAAATTAGCTTTGTTGATTAATGAGATACCGACAAAACTTACTAGAACTATTGAAGCAATTAAGCAACAAAAACAGATGGTAGATTCCTAATTTAAAATAACTTGATTTTTGGAGAAAAAAAATGGCGATAACTAAGGAAGAGATTTTAGAAGCGATTTCTGAAATGAGCGTAATGGAAGTGGTTGATTTGATATCAGCTATGGAAGAAAAATTTGGCGTTTCGGCAGCAGCACCTGTTACTGTTGCTGCTCCTGCTGGAAATGAAGCAGAAGAAACTTCTTCTGAGGATGAAGGAGGGACAGGAGATCTTCATTTAACTGAAGTAGGAGATAAAAAAGTAGACGTAATAAAGGCTGTTAGATCTATAACTGGCTTGGGCCTTAAAGATGCCAAGGCTTTAGTAGACGGAGCTCCTTCAGCAATTAAGGAAGGAATACCTAAGTCTGAAGCAGATGAATACAGCAAACAGCTTGAAGAAGCAGGAGCTAAAGCTGAATTTAAGTAATTAAAAGAAATAACTACAACTATAAGTAATTACAAGAAATAACTACAACTATTAAGAGGAATTTTATGGCACTTTCATATACGGAAAAGAAAAGAGTAAGACGAAGCTTTGAGAAAATATCAAGTGTTATGGATTTACCAAACTTACTGGCAACTCAGCTAGAATCATACAGCGATTTCCTCCAGAAAAATGTAGATTCAAAGAAAAGGGAAAATCAAGGTTTAGAACAAGTCCTTACTTCAATTTTTCCAATAGAGAGCCACAATGGCCTTTCTAGGATGGAGTATTCTGGTTATGAACTTGGAGAGCCTATATTTAATGAAAGAGAATGTAAGCTAAAGGGCATAACCTATGAAGCTTCTTTACACATACAGTGTGATCTATTTTTTACAGATAAAGAAACAGGAAAATTAAAAGAAGGAAAGTCTCAAAAGGTATATATGGGAACTGTTCCGCTAATGACTGATCATGGCACTTTTGTTATTAATGGGACTGAAAGGGTAGTTGTTTCTCAGTTGCATAGATCGCCAGGTTTATTTTTTGATCACGACAAAGGAAAAAGTCATTCTTCAGGAAAGGTTTTATATGGAGCAAGAATTATTCCTTACAGAGGGTCTTGGCTAGATTTTGAGTTTGATGCAAAGGATTTATTGTATGTGAGAATAGATCGAAGGAGAAAACTATTTGCTTCAATCTTGCTAAAAGCTTTAGAGTTTAATAATCAAGAAATTCTTGAAAATTTTTATGAAACAGAAAGCTTCAAGATTAAACCTAATAATATTTTTCAGCTTCAGTTAATTCCAAAAAGATTAATGGGCCGTATAACTCCCATAGACATAATTTCTAAGGGGGAAACCTTGGTAAGAAAAGGTGAAAGGATAAGTGCAAGACATATAAGGAAAATAGAGAGCTCTAAAATAAAATTTCTTGAATATGGTAGAGAAGATCTAGAAGGTTATGTCTTAGCTAAGGATCTTGTAGATAAAAAAACAGGAGAAGTCTTATTAGCCTGTAATACTATTATTGATGAAGAATCTTTGTCTCTCATTGAATCTCAAAATTTAAAAGAGATAGAAACCTTATATATAAATGATCTTGAGGTTGGATCTTATATGGCAGACACATTAAGAGCTGATTCAACTACAAATGAGATAGAAGCCTTGGTTGAAATTTACAGAATGATGAGACCAGGTGAACCTCCAACTAAAGAAGCTGCCTCTACCCTTTTTAAGAGTCTTTTCTTTAATGCAGAAAGATATGATCTATCTAGAGTTGGAAGGATGAAATTTAATAAGAGGCTTGGTAAAGATGGTATTGAAGGTAGTAGGATTTTAGAAAAGGAAGACATAATTGATTCCCTAAAAACTCTTGTTGCCATTAGGAATGGTAAAGATGAGGTAGATGATATAGATCATTTAGGAAATAGAAGGGTCAGATCAGTAGGAGAAATGGTTTCTAATCAATATAGGATAGGACTAGTTAGAGTAGAAAGAGCAGTAAGAGAAAGATTAGCAACAGCTGAGACTGATGATTTAGGCCCACAAGATTTAATCAATGCAAAACCTGTTTCAGCTGCTATTAAAGAATTCTTTGGTTCTAGTCAGTTGTCTCAGTTTATGGATCAAGTAAATCCTTTAGCAGAGGTTACACATAAAAGGAGAGTTTCTGCTTTAGGTCCAGGGGGCCTTACAAGAGAAAGAGCAGGGTTTGAAGTTAGAGATGTCCACCCTACCCATTATGGAAGGGTATGCCCTATAGAAACTCCAGAAGGACCAAATATAGGATTAATAAATTCCTTAGCGGCTTTTGCTAGAACTAATGAGTACGGTTTTTTAGAAAGTCCTTTTAGAAAGACTAAAGAAGGGAAAGTGTTAGACGAATTTCAATACCTTTCTGCTATTGAAGAAGGTGATTATGTGATAGCACAAGCAAGTGCATTATTGGATTCAAACAATAAATTTATTGAGGATTTGGTTCCAGTGAGATACAAGAACGAATTTTCTTTAATGCCTCCAGAAAGAGTTGACTTTATGGATGTTTCTCCTCAACAAGTTGTTTCAATCGCAGCTTCATTAATTCCCTTTCTTGAGCATGATGATGCTAATAGAGCTTTAATGGGCTCTAACATGATGCGTCAGGCTGTACCCACTCTTCAAACAGAAACTCCATTGGTCGGAACAGGTATGGAAAGAGTAGTTGCTAGAGATTCAGGTTCTTGTGTTACCGCTAAAAGAGGTGGATTAATTGAAAGTGTAGATGCAAGCAGAATTGTTCTAAGGGTAGATGAGAAGGAAATTAAGCCAGGAGATTCAGGCGTTGATATCTATAATATTATTAAATATACAAGATCTAATCAAACAACTTGCATTAATCAAAGGCCAATAGTTTCTGAAGGAGATAGAGTTAGTAGGAACGACATTTTAGCAGATGGACCTTCAGTTGATCTAGGAGAGCTTTCTTTAGGTCAAAATATAAGGATTGCCTTCATGCCCTGGCATGGATACAACTTTGAAGACTCAATCTTGATTTCAGATAGACTTGTAAGTGAAGATAAATTTACTAGTATTCACATTCAAGAACTAACCTGCATAGCAAGAGATACTAAGTTAGGAGCAGAAGAAATCTCTGCTGACATACCTAATGTAGGCGACTCTGCTTTATCAAAACTTGATGAGTATGGAATAGTCCATATTGGTGCAGAAGTGAAGGCTGGAGACATACTTGTAGGTAAAGTTACCCCTAAAGGAGAAACTCAACTAAGTCCAGAAGAGAAATTATTAAGAGCAATTTTTGGAGAAAAAGCTTCTGATGTTAAGGATACTTCTCTTAGGGTTCCATCAGGAGGAGATGGAACAATTATAGATGTCCATGTCTTTACCAGAGAAGGTCTGGAGAAAGATGGAAGAGCAATAGAGATCGAAGAGTCACAATTAAAAGAGATCAAGAAAGATATAGATGAAGAATTATCTATAATAGAAGAGGCAACTTTCTCACGACTTGAAAAAATTCTTTTGGGAAGAAAAGTGGCTTCGGCAAAGGGTATTTCAAAAGGATCTTCTATAAAAGAAGATAATTTATCTAATTTACCTAAAAATGATTGGTTTAAGATCAGGTTACAAAATGAGGCTATAAACAAACAGGTTAAAGATATCGAGTCAAATCTTCTAGAGTATAGAAATAATCTGAAGAATATTTTTAAGCAAAGAAGAGCAAAAGTAACCGGAGGTGATGATTTAGCACCAGGAGTTTTAAAGATTGTCAAAGTTTATCTCGCCATAAAAAGACGCATACAACCTGGAGATAAGCTTGCAGGGAGGCATGGTAACAAAGGAGTAATCTCTGTAATTATGCCAATGGAAGATATGCCTTATGATGAAAATGGAGAACCAGTTGATATAGTTCTCAATCCACTTGGTGTTCCTTCTAGAATGAATGTAGGCCAAGTCTTAGAGACACATCTAGGATGGGCAGCAAAAGAATTAGGTTCAAAAATAAGAAATCTCTTAGAAGAAGAAAGCAAGGCTTCTGAGATAAGGGCCTTCTTAGAAAAAATTTATGGTAATGAATTAAATAATAATATGGGTTCATTAAATGATAAGGAAATTATTGAGTTAGCCAAAAACTTAAGGAATGGAGTACCCATGGCTACCCCAGTTTTTGATGGAGCTAGAGAAAGTGAAGTTAAAGATATGTTAAGCCTTGCTGAACTTCCTTTAAGTGGTCAATGTGAACTTTATGATGGAAGGACAGGAGAGAAATTCGATAGGCCTATAACAATAGGATATATGTATATTCTGAAATTAAATCACTTAGTTGAAGATAAGATGCACGCAAGATCTACCGGAAGCTATAGTCTAGTTACACAACAGCCCCTTGGGGGTAAGGCCCAGTTTGGAGGGCAAAGATTTGGCGAAATGGAGGTGTGGGCTCTAGAGGCCTATGGAGCTGCTCATACCCTTCAAGAGATGTTAACTGTTAAATCTGATGATGTTGCAGGAAGAACAAGAGTTTACAAAAATTTAGTTGATGGAAACTTTGAGATGGATGCAGGTATTCCTGAATCTTTTAATGTCTTAACAAAAGAGATTCGTTCTTTAGGGATAGATATAGATCTTGAATCAACTGAAAATTAGGAGATTTAAATGAAGGATTTAATTAATGTTTTAAGAGATCAAGGTCATGGAGTTGAATACAATTCTATTAGGGCTGGACTAGCTTCTCCGCAGCAAATAAGGTCTTGGTCTTATGGAGAAGTAAAGAAACCAGAAACAATTAATTATAGAACTTTCAAGCCAGAAAGAGATGGCCTATTTTGTTCTAAAATCTTTGGACCGATTAAAGATTACGAGTGCATTTGTGGGAAGTACAAGAGAATGAAACACAGAGGTGTGGTTTGTGAAAAATGTGGTGTTGAAGTCACTCTATCAAAAGTAAGAAGGGAAAGAATGGGACATATTGAGTTAGCTGCTCCAGTTGCCCATATATGGTTTTTAAAATCCTTACCTTCAAGGATAGCTCTTGCACTTGACTTAACATTAAGAGATCTAGAAAGGGTTCTTTATTTTGAGTCATTTATAGTTATTGATCCAGGAATGAGTGACCTTGAGCTAGGTCAATTGTTATCAGACGAAGAATATTATGAAGCTTTAGAGCAATGGGGAGATGAGTTTCAAGTTGGTATGGGGGCTGAATCAGTTCAAAATTTATTACAAGACTTGGATTTAGATTCTGAAGTTAAATATCTTCAAGATGAAATTCCAGAAACTAGATCAGAAGCAAAAATCAAAAAATTAACAAAAAGATTAAAATTACTTAAGTCTTTTAAAGAATCTGGAAATAAACCTGAATGGATGGTATTGGAGGTTTTACCTGTTTTGCCTCCAGATCTAAGACCCTTGGTTCCCTTAGAAGGGGGAAGGTTTGCAACTTCAGATTTAAATGATTTATACAGAAGGGTTATAAATAGAAATAACAGATTGAAAAGGCTATTGGATTTAAACGCTCCAGACATAATTACAAGAAACGAAAAAAGAATGTTACAGGAATCAGTTGATGCTCTATTAGATAATGGAAGAAGGGGTAGGGCTGTTACTGGTTCAGGTAAGAGACCTCTTAAATCTCTTGCTGATATGATTAAGGGCAAACAAGGAAGGTTTAGACAAAACCTTCTAGGTAAAAGAGTAGATTATTCCGGTAGATCAGTAATAGTGGTTGGTCCTACCTTAAAACTTCATCAATGTGGTCTACCAAAGAAAATGGCATTAGAACTTTTTAAGCCTTTTGTATACGGAAGACTCCAGCAATTAGAAATGGCTAGCACCATAAAATTAGCTAAAAAGATGGTTGAAAGGGAAGAGCCTGAAGTTTGGGATATTCTTGCCGAAGTGATAAGAGAACATCCTGTTTTATTAAACAGGGCTCCAACTCTTCATAGACTTGGGATCCAAGGATTTGAACCTGTTTTAATTGAAGGGAAGGCTATACAACTTCATCCACTTGTTTGTAAGGCTTATAACGCTGATTTTGACGGAGACCAAATGGCTGTTCATGTCCCTTTGACAATTGAAGCTCAACTTGAGTGTAGGGCCCTTATGATGGCAACAAATAATATCCTTTCTCCTGCTAATGGTAAGCCTATTATTGATCCTTCTCAGGATGTCGTTTTAGGCCTCTATTATATGACTAGAGAAAAGGTAAATGCCAAAGGAGAGGGTCAAGTTCTATCTTCACCTGAAGAGGCTAACAGGGCTTTCCAATTAAATGCTGTCGATGTACATGCAAAGATTAAAGTAAGATTAAAACCCAATAAATTAAAGGAAGAGAACACTGAGATTGTTGAAACTACAGTTGGAAGGACTCTCCTTTACGAATTATTGCCTGAAGGAATGGCTTTTGAATTAATCAATAAGACTCTAGATAGCAAAACCATATCTAGTTTGATTGATGTTTGTTACAGAAAATCTGGATTAAAGAAAACTGTAATTTTTGCAGATAGATTAATGTATATGGGGTATCAGTTTTCTACTAAATCAGGAGCTTCTTTGTGTGTAGATGACTTCATAATTCCTGAAGAAAAAGATCACTATGTTCAAGAGGCAGAGAACGAGGTGAAGGATATAGAATCTCAGTTTGCTTCTGGTCTGGTTACTAAAGGAGAAAAATACAATAAGGTTATTGATATTTGGTCAAGAGCTAATGAAATGATAGCTAATTCCATGATGGATAATATATCTACTGAAGAAGTAAAAGATTCTTCGGGTAAAACAGTAACTTCTGACTCCTTTAATTCGGTTTATATGTTTGCTGATTCTGGAGCCAGAGGATCACCAGCTCAAATCAGACAACTAGCTGGAATGAGGGGCTTAATGGCAAAACCTGATGGTTCAATAATCGAGACGCCCATAACTGCAAATTTCCGAGAAGGATTGACTGCTCAGCAATATTTCATTTCAACCCATGGAGCTAGAAAAGGTTTAGC
>CEUS01011767.1_pt1 | contig 10912 bp, 13 predicted proteins | sample 427031 | NCBI WGS metagenome assembly CEUS01 (sample SAMEA2622837, study PRJEB7988) | marine metagenome | biome: marine biome (ENVO:00000447); feature: marine epipelagic mixed layer (ENVO:xxxxxxxxx); material: "saline water (ENVO:00002010), including plankton (ENVO:xxxxxxxx)" | depth 140 m | reverse complement strand
TATAGCGAGGTGGAAGGGCCATTGCTGCACGTGGTCCGTAAAGCTTTGGAAGAGGACGTATCGGCCCATCCAATCTAGTCAATGGTATGCCTATAAAACAGGGTTAAGCATATATATTTGTTATCAAATAACCAATAGGGGTTCCATGACATATATTGATAGTTATAAAATAGCTGGATTAAATTTGATGAGAAGGTTTGATAGATATGGCTAATATAGATGAGCTAAAAGCAAAATATGAGAACCTAGACCAAGCCATAGAGGTCTTCGGTGAAGAAGTGATAGATTCAGGCTGTCTTCTGGCATTTGACTATGAATATCCTGAGCAGGAAAGTGAGATCATAATAGACACTGATGAGTTCACAGCCGTATGTCCCTGGACTGGCCTTCCAGACCAAGGGAAATTGATAATCAAGTACGTACCTTTAAAGAAATTGATGGAGCTCAAATCTGTTAAATACTACTTGCTTTCATATAGACAAGTGGGTATCGTTCAGGAGCACGCTGCCAATAAGATCCTTAAGGATTTAGTGGCTCTGTGTGAGCCGCGTAAAATGAGCCTGACACTTGACTACAATGTTAGAGGTGGCCTTCATACTGAGATAACCGTGGAATACCATCAATAGATCATACTGTTATACTAAAGTGATATGAATCATACTCAAAAGAATAAGAATATTACAACGCAATTTGTTATTGTCGTAGCAGTTTTTGTAACTTGTTTGATTGCATCAAACATTGTAGCTGTAAAGATAGCAGATATATTCGGAAGATTTGTGCCTGCAGCGATAATCATATTCCCAATTAGTTACATCATAGGAGATATCTTAACGGAGGTCTATGGCTACGATAGAGCCAAACAAGTAATATGGCTGGGGTTTTTCTGTAACGCATTGGCCGTGCTGGCCTTTTGGATTGGAGGTCTCATCCCCCCAGCTCCATTTTGGGAAAACCAAGACTCTTATGAAATAATCTTGGGCTCTACGCCTAGATTGCTGTTCGCTTCATTTATAGCCTATTTGATCGGTGAACTTTCTAACTCGTTTACGTTGTCGAGGCTTAAGGTTTGGACTAATGGTAAGAGCCTATGGGTAAGAACTATTGGATCCACAGTAATTGGGCAAGGCTTAGACTCGAGTGTCTTTATCACAGTAGCATTCATAGGCATTCTCAGTAATGCAGACTTGTTCGAATTAATTATCACTCAGTGGGTTATAAAGGTGTTGTACGAGGTTATTGCTACTCCAGTAACCTATGTAGTGGTAAGAAAATTGAAGGAATTAGAAAATGACGATCATTTTGATGGCAATATTTCCTTGAATCCATTGCCAAAACTCAGGATGGATTAATTTCTCTAGGCAGGGGATGCAATGAATATATCGTTTCCATCTAATCTGATTCGATAGCTTTTTAGGGGTTCGTCTGCTGGAGGGCTTAAAACCTCACCGTTATATACGTCAAACTTAGCACCATGACATCTGCATTCAATCACGTTTCCTTCTAATAGACCGTCTGTAAGAGGGCAGTATGAATGCGTACAGCTCTCTGATATCGCATAAAATTCCCCGCTTACGTTAATTATCAGGACTGCATCACCATCAAATTCTGTGGCCAACATTTCTCCTGGTGATATATCTTCAGTTTTGGCAACTCTAACAAATTCTTCCATTGCTTGCTCCTTTTAATTGGCTATCTTGGTTATTGATTCCTTCATGCGGGCGCCTAAGTCAATCTGTCGATACTTCGGATCAATAACTCTGATCCATCTCCAACTAACCAGTACCAAATCAGATAGGATCCGGCTCCTATCAGTGCTATGTTACCAATAATTCGAACATAAGGGATTATTGTTTTTATAAATTTGGATAAGGTTTCCTTAAATAATACAGTTCCCACTGTAACTGTTGTTAGAACTAGGCCCATACCGAGTCCGTAGCTGGCAAATCTTACAGCAGAGTTGATTAGATTAATGTCTCCTAAACTCTGTCCGGCTAGTATTCCAATTGCAGCTAAGAATATTGGAAAAGCGCAACCAAGAGATGATGCTGCATATGCAATGCCGAAGAAGAATATTCCCTTCGTGCTTCTAGCATGGCCAAAACTTATTCTTGTTGCTGACCAGACACCTAACTCCTTGCCACTCATGGTAAGTGTTAGTCCGAGCATAAGCATAGACACCCCAACGATTAAGCCACCAAATGGTATTAGATCTAGAATAAAGCCGCCGCCAATGCTTATTATTAGGCCCACTAGCAGGGAAAATGCCACAAAACCCGAGGTTACGGATATACCCATCAGGAAAGCTTTCGAGAGACGCTCCAGATATGGAATGTTCATATCGTCGGAACCTATTTGGTATCCGATGTAAGCCGGGAGCATGGCGACACCACAAGGATTAAAGGCAGCCACTATTCCAGCACTGAATGAGAAAGCTATTGGGATATCAAATAAGGAGCTCATCAATTCTCTTTAACGGGATGTTTCCTTATTTATTATGGTAGCAATATTTCTCACCACATTTGTTAGGTCGTCGTTTGTAACTGTGTAGTCGAACAGCTCTGATTCTTTGATCTCTTCAACTGCCTTTAATAAACGTATTTCTAATTCTTCAGTCGACTCACTGCTTCTTTTAATTAACCTATTTCGCAAATCTTCAATAGACGGAGGCATTAAGAATATAAATAGGCCATTTGGGACCAATTCCCTTAAGGTTTTAGCCCCTTGAACGTCAACTTTCAATATGACGCTCTTGCCTTTGGCTAGAGCGTCTTCTATCGGTATCTTCGGTACACCGTACCAATTGTTATAAACCTGTGCATATTCAAAGAATTCACCTTTGTCTAAGGTTGCCATGAACTCTGGCCTAGTCATAAAGTAATAATCTGTGCCCTCTACCTCGGTATTTCTCTTGTTACGAGTCGTAGCGGTTATCGCAAAATGCCAGTTTATGGCATAAGATTTGAGGCTATTTATTACTGTATCTTTGCCAACACCAGATGGACCAGAGATGACTATAAGACGAGCACCATTGCCACTATCGCTAGAATTAGTATTCAGGGATTTCAAAATTTCCTTTCTAGCTATTCATTATCATAGACAAATCATTCCAAAAGTTAGGATATGATACTGATACGGCCTCTGATTCGGATATATTAACAGTCTCATTTGCCAGAGTACCAGCTATGGCTAGCGTCATTGCTAATCTATGATCTCCATTACTACTACAGTTACCTCCAGAAAGATAACCGGTACCCTCAATCAAGAGACCATCAGGGAGTTCTTGGATGTTTGCCCCAAGCTTAGATAACTCATTCACAGTAGTTGTAATGCGATCTGATTCCTTTACCCGTAGTTCAGATGCGTCCCTGATAGTGGTTTTTCCTTTTGCAAAGCAGGCGGCTAAAGCTATTATTGGGATTTCATCGATAGTTCTGGGTATCATTTCTCCGGCTATATCTATACCAGTCATTTCACTGGATTCTACCGTAACGTCACAGATTGGCTCGCCTCCATCTATTCGATCGTTTTCTACTGATATCTTTGCACCCATCATTCTTAATACGTCCATTATCCCGGTTCTTCCTGGGTTCATAACAACATTTTCGAGCTTTATTTTGGCGTTAGGGTGAGCAGCTGCGGCAACCATCCAAAAGGCACCTGCGCTAATATCACCTGGAATAGACATATCTACTGGTTTAAGATTAGAAACTGGTTTCACAAAGATAGATAAATCGTCTTCTGATATATCAGCTCCCATAGCCTTTAGCATTCGCTCTGTATGATCTCTGGATAGAGATGGTTGTTGCAATATTGTTTCTCCTTTGGCGAACATGGCAGCTATAATCAGCGATGATTTTACTTGAGCACTTGCAACTGGCATATCGTATTCAATTCCTGAGAGCTCCCCACCTTTTATGGCAAGTGGAGCTAATGAATTGTTTTTTCGACCGATTATATTGGCTCCCATTAGAGACAATGGGGTTGATATACGGCTCATTGGGCGCGACCTTAGGGAGTTATCACCTGTTATAACTGAAAAAATAGGTGCAGATGCCAATAATCCCATCAGTAGCCGCATGGTTGTGCCACTATTTTGGGCGTCGAGTGTGGTCATGGGTTCGCTTAAATTGGATTGACCAGGGGACGTGATTTGCAAATTGACAGATACAGAACTGTCATTTGTTGATTCAGTGGAGGTTATATCTACACCCAGTTCTCGTATGCAACCTATAGTTGCCTGGCAGTCAGCGGCAGTAGAGTAATTCTTTATGACGGCTGATCCCTTTGCCAAGCTATTCAGTATTACGGATCGATGAGATATAGATTTGTCTGGCGGTAGCACAAGTGAACCAAAGAGTCTAGTTGTTGGGCTAATACTCTGATTCATCTTCTATTACCTTTACTATCATGGTCTCTATTATACCAGTCAAACATCTCCTGTATTTTTCCTGCTGCTCTGTCACCCATAACCATTCCAGTCATGCTTTCGGAGGCTGATGGTATATTGATTCTGGCGTCAGCCGAAGGTAAAGGTACTCTATTTTGCATTAGCCTATCCCTTGCTACCCAAATATCGTCGAATGTTTGGAAAAGACTATCGTCACCATCCTTTATAAGACCTCGGAATCGGTATATTTCTTTTATGAATTCATCAATCCAATAAACTACTCCGTCTGGGTTTGTCAGGCAAATATCTCGATTCATTTCCGGGTCCTGAGATGCTAGACGAGAGATATCACGGTATCCGGTAGATGCTAAGCGAGCCATTTCTGGCCAGGCAGGACTATCTGAGGTTATTTTCACCAGCACCGAGGACAGTAGCATTGGCAGGTGGCTTATGGCTGCAACATAACTATCGTGCTCTACGGGGTCCAAGAAGTACGGAACTGCTCCTATTATCTCTGCCATTTCCACTATGGTCTGGGCTGACTGGGCATTAGAACCCTTTCCTGGCAAAATACAGTATTTGGCTCCTTCAAATAAAGAAGCCTCCGCTCCATGAGGGCCAGATGTTTCTTTCCCTGCCATTGGATGACCTCCGATAAATTGAACGTGTGGGGGTAGGTGCTTACTTGCCCATTGCAGCACTGTAGCCTTGGTGCTGCCTGTGTCTGTTACGATACACCCTTCTTTTAGCACAGGTGCTATTTGCTGCATTACATCTTCTATTGTCTTTACTGGAGTGGCAATTATTACAATCATTGCGTCTTCTACGGCGCTAATTAGGTTCCATTCATTCTTGTCAGTTGCACCCATTTTTTGTGCCTGGTTAGCCGAGCCCCGGTCTCTGTCGTGCCCAATCACTTCTACATTAACTTTGGCTTTTCTAAGGGCCATACCTATAGAGGTCCCTATAAGTCCAAGTCCAATTATTGTTATTTTGCTCAATGTACGGCCTCCTGAGTATGATTAATTGTTGATTTAAAAGGTGTTACCTATCAATAACAAGGCTACCACATCCGCTAAGGGGCGTATAACCCCCCATATGATGTTGAGGTTGGTTATCCAGTCTATCATGATCAGTGATATAAGCAACGCAGGTCCGGCAGCCTCTACTTTAGAGATATAACTAGACGCTGACAGAGGCAATAATCCACGAGCTATTTTCGAACCATCTAAGGGAAAGAGGGGTAGTAGATTAAATAAGGCCAGCATTATATTGAAGAATATAATAAAGCCCACTAAGTCTTGGAATAGATTTGATAAATTGGAAATTGATATTCCCCTAAACAAGAAAGGTGAATGCCAATCTATTAAACCCAATCTTATAGGTACTCCAAGGGTGAATGCCAATAGTAAGTTTGATATAGGGCCAGCCCCCGCAACCATTGTCATGCCACGACGTTTGTCACCACGAATGTAGTACGGATTTACCGGTACTGGCTTACCCCAACCGAAACCTACCAGAATTAGCAGTGCGGTACCCATAGGATCAAGATGCCTCAGGGGATTCAGAGATAATCTACCCAGGTTTTTAGCAGTCATATCACCTAAAAGGTACGATACATAGGCGTGACTTGCTTCATGAACCGTGATACATATTACTAGTGCTAGTCCTCCAGTTAGGAGGAATGTTGCAATTATATTAATGAAAATTGCTGGATCGCTAAATAGTATGTCTATAGAGCCTAGTAACATGTTATTTCATCTTAAAATTTATATATGATGATTATATAATGAGCTTGAGGCTTAAGGCTATGATCTTGGATTTCTTAGCTATTCAAGATCGATCGCTTATGACAACCAATAAGACATAATCGATATTGTATTCGAGGCTGAAAAATGATACAATTGGGTCGAAATAGTTTGCTTGAAAGTGGGTTGCGACCCACTTTTTTGTTACATTAAGGGTTTTCTGCATATGAGTATATCGAAATTGGTTAAGTTGATAATATATAGGATTACTATAGAGGGACAAAATGAAGAGTGATTTTATAATTGCTGTTACACAGCTAGCTGCCGAGCGTAATCTACCCAGGGAGGCAGTCATATCTGCCATAGAGGCAGCGCTGGCGTCTGCATATAGAAAAGACAGCTTGATTGCCGGACAAGAGATTTCGGTCTCACTCAATCCTGTGGATGGTGACGTAAAGATATTTATCAGGAAAACTGTGGTATCTAAAGTTGCCGATAAGGAAACTGAGGTTAGCTTGACTCAGGCGAAAAAGCAAAAAGCTGATGTAGCAATAGGAGACGAGATAGATGTCGAGATTCCTATTCAACAGACAGGCAGGATAGCTGCACAGACGGCGAAACAAGTTGTATTCCAGCGACTGAGAGAGGCTGAGAGAGAGCTTGTATTCGAAGAATACTCGGATAGGTCAGGCGATGTAGTAAGCGCTACTGTTCAAAGGAACGAAGCGAGCCAAGTGGTCGTTGACTTAGGTAGAGCAGAAGCGGTGATTCCAATAATTGAACAAGTAACGAATGAAAGATATAGGCCAGGCCAAAAACTCAAGGTGTATATAGTTGAGGTAAGCCGAACCAGTAGAGGCGCCGAAGTCATTGTTTCCAGAACGCATAGAGATTTATTGACAAGACTATTTGAGATGGAAGTCCCTGAAATTGGCAACGGGGTAGTTGAGATTAAGGGTGTTGCAAGAGAACCAGGGTCAAGAAGCAAGGTTGCTGTCTACTCTAGGCAGGAAGGCGTTGATGCAGTTGGATCCTGTGTAGGATTAAGGGGAATAAGAATACAAAATATCGTGAGTGAGCTGCAGGGCGAAAAGATAGACGTAGTTCAATGGAGCCCAGATATTCAAACGTTTTTAGCTAACGCGTTAAGCCCTTGCCCAGTCTCTAGGGTCGATCTGGATGGTGATCAAGGGTTGGCCACAGTCGTGGTTCCTGACAGGCAACTCTCCTTGGCTATTGGTAAAGACGGCCAGAATGCTCGTTTGTGTGCTCGGCTCTCTGGTCTTAAAGTGAACATAAAGAGTGTAACAGAAGTTGAAGACGAGAGGGTTAATGTAGAGCCAGGCAGTGGTGATCAGGCTGTTGCACCTGTAAGTGAAGAAATAGTACAAGCTATTGAAGAAATAGTTCCTGAGAATATCGTAGCAGATGAGGCTGAGGAGCTCGTAGCAGTAGCCGAGGAAACTATAGATACTATTGCAGTTGATTCAGAGGTAGCAGAGGGCAATCAAGAAGTTGATACCGGATTATCGATTGAAGAGCAATTAGCTGCAGCTGAACTCGAAATAGATGTCACAGATGAAACTGATGACGAAGATACATCTGAAACATTGGAAATGACTGACGTAGTATGGTCTGCTCCACAGGCAACACCGGAGACACAGACTGTAAGATTTGCTGAGGATATTTTAGGGACCCGTGCGAATGCCAGAGCAAATGCTAACAATAATAACAACAACAAGAGAAAAGGAAAACAAAGCCGTGATGACCAAGGTCGTCAAAACCGAAGACCTAAACGGGTTTCATATGAGGTTGATGACGACGACGAAGGCTTCGGGTCGTGATGATCAGGGGGATGCATGAATTTAAGATACGGTTCGTTGAGATCATGCATATCCTGTGGCCTGAAGGTTCATAAGGATCAACTCCTTCGCTTGGTTAGTAATGCCCCTGGAGAGGTTAAGTTAGATAGAACCGGCAAGCATCCAGGAAGAGGTGCTTACCTTTGCAATAAGGGAGAGTGCTGGGAGTCAGGGTTAAAGAAGAATCGCCTAGAAAGAACTCTCAGGGTAAACATCTCAACAGTAAACAAAAATATGATTCTTCAGGAAATTGCTGCTAGCGTTTAAGGCTCACAAGGTGAACAAGGAACAGTGAAATATGACTAGTAATCAAAATATAGGAAGTAGTGAGGGCGGGGCAACACAAAGAGCCCGCGGAAACAATGCTGTCCAAGAGACAGCACCTGAAACTAACAACTTGCTGCTACCTGACACATTGTCAGTGCATGAACTTGCCAATCTTATGGAAGAAGACCCCATAGATGTAATCAAGGAACTGATTAGGCAAGGAGTTATGGCTAACATAAATCAGGTTATTGATTTCGATATTGCTAGTAAGGTCACGCAAGCCTACGGCTTTGAAGCCCAGAGGCTGGGAGAAGATATTGATAATGGATGGAGAGAATTCAGTCTAGATGAGAAAGGCGCTCCTAATCTTATTGCGAGACCGCCTGTAGTAACAATCCTAGGGCATGTAGATCATGGAAAAACGACACTTCTGGATGCAATACGGGAAAGTAATGTCACCGATAGAGAAGTTGGAGGAATCACTCAACATATAGGTGCATATCAAGTCGAATATAGCGGGCAGAAGATCACATTTCTAGATACTCCTGGGCACGAAGCTTTTACAGCTATGCGAGCTCGGGGAGCTAGGGCTACTGATATTGCTGTCCTAGTAGTAGCTGCAGACGATGGTATTATGCCTCAGACGATAGAGGCTATGGATCATGCTAGGGCTGCACAGGTTCCAATTATAGTAGCCATAAACAAAATGGACGTTCCTGGGGCAGATGTGGATAGGGTAAAAAGGCAACTTGTAGAGAATGGGCTGGTTATTGAGGAGTGGGGAGGAGAAGTTATTACTGTTCCAGTTTCAGCTAAAGAGAAACAGGGCATAGATGAATTATTAGATAATATACTAGTTGTTTCAGAAGTTGAAGAACTTAGGGCCAATCCTGAGCGCTCTGCCGTAGGCGTTATAGTTGAAGCTCAGGTTGATAAAAGTAAGGGGCCCGTTGCCACAGTCTTGGTTCAAACAGGAACACTTCGTACAGGCGGAGTAGTAGTTGTAGGAAGGACATGGGGAAGGGTTAGGGCATTATTCTCGGATAGTGGCTCTAGAGTTGAATATGCAGGTCCATCTACGCCAGTAGAGCTACTCGGACTTAGTCAAATCCCAATGGCCGGAGATATACTTGGATCTGTTGATAGCGAAAAAATTGCTAAAGACATAGTCGGAGAGAGAGATAGGCTTAGTCAGAGCCAACAGGACTTTGCTGCACCGACATTGGAAGATGCTGCCTCAAGGATTGGTTCAGGAGAGATAAGTGAACTTAATCTGATAATAAAGACAGATGTACAAGGAACTGTTGATGCAGTTCGTGGATCTTTAAGCAAATTATCCACTGAAAAAGCGAGAGTAAGTATTGTCCATGCGGCGAGTGGAAGTATTAACGAAACAGATGTGATGCTCGCGACTGCCTCTAGGGCTATAGTTATTGGCTTCTCTACTAAAGTAGAGCCTGGGGCAAGAAAGCTTGCTGAAACAGAAAAAGTTGATATACGTCAATACGATATCATATATAGATTAGTAGAAGACGTTCAAAGGGCATTGAGTGGTTTGATAGCCCCGGAGATCCGAGAGGTCGTAGAGGGGCACGTAGAAGTCAGAGCCGTTTTCTCTGCAGGAAGGCGCGGAAATATAGCTGGAAGTTATGTTACTGATGGCCGAATTACTAGGAATTCGATTATTCACATAATTAGAGGCGGCGAGATAATTCATAGAGGGTTAGTCGCTAGTCTTAAGCATTTCAAAGACGATGTTAGAGAAATGGCCACAGGTTTTGAATGTGGAGTCGTTGTTGAGGGATTCACTGACTATGTCGTAGGGGATGTTCTAGAAGTATTGAGAGAACAACAGGTTACCTAGGACTCATCTCGATATCCAAGAGAGATTACTCGCCATGGGGGATCTATGTCCAGAAGAACAGAACGCGTTAATGTATTGTTGAGAAAACAGATCGGAGAAATAATTGTTTCTCAAATAAATGACCCCCGCCTCACTTCTTTGATAACCATCACTAATGTAGAGGTGTCCCCTGACTTAGGTCGAGCAAAGGTTTTTACTAGCGCTATGGGAAGCCCAGAAGATATTAGTGTAATTATAGACACCCTGAACAAAGCAGCCGGGTTTCTAAGGCGAGAATTAAGAGAAAGAGTGATGCTGAGGAACATTCCGCACTTACAGTTTATCTTTGATGATTCTATAGAAAAGGCTCAACGAATGCTGGATTTGATAAGTGACGTAAGATCTTCAGATAATACTGGCTGAAATTGTTATGAGTGAAATTAGCGGCATAATCAATATGATAAAGCCACTTGGCTGGACGTCTATGGATGTCGTTAGACTAGTGAAAAAACAAACGAGGCAGAAGAAAATTGGTCACGCAGGAACATTAGATCCACAAGCCACAGGAATCTTACCAATATGTATTGGTCAGGCGACCAGAGTTATGGAATACATAATTGATAGCCCAAAAACATATCGAGCTAAGGTTTTTCTTGGAGAAGCCACTGATACATACGACACTCAAGGCGAAGTAACATTCAGTGGGGATGCAAGTTGGATTAGTAAGGAAGACATATTGAAACAACTGCAGAGTTTCGAAGGGTCCATTTATCAAGTTCCCCCCATGTACAGCGCCCTCAAGAAA
>CEUS01284399.1_pt1 | contig 10915 bp, 10 predicted proteins | sample 427031 | NCBI WGS metagenome assembly CEUS01 (sample SAMEA2622837, study PRJEB7988) | marine metagenome | biome: marine biome (ENVO:00000447); feature: marine epipelagic mixed layer (ENVO:xxxxxxxxx); material: "saline water (ENVO:00002010), including plankton (ENVO:xxxxxxxx)" | depth 140 m | reverse complement strand
GATTACGGCTGGCCCTATGCTTACTGGGACGAGGAAGAAGATGGTTATTTGATCAACCCTGAATACGGAGGCGACGGTAAAATCAGGGCGAAGGAAGGTGATTACACCAAACCCATTTACGCCTTTCCCGGCCATTGGGCACCCACGGGGCTCAAGTTTTACCATGACGAGCAGTTTCCAGAAAAATACCGGGGCGGCGCATTCATAGCTTTTCACGGTTCCTGGAACCGAGCTCCCTTGCCCCAACAAGGCTATAATGTGGTATACGTCCCATTCGACGGCAAATTACCATCCGGACCACATGAGGAATTTGTCAATGGATTCTCCGGTGTGACCATGTTGATGACACCGGACAGCGCAAAATACAGGCCGACCGGGTTGGAGGTTGGACCCGACGGTTCACTTTATATTACAGAGGATGTCGTCGGAAGAATCTGGAAAGTAGAATACACAGGTGACACCTCGCAACCGGTCATGGATCTTGCATCAACTTCGTTGAGTTCAACCCCAAAGACGGTACTTGCAAAGAGAAAAAACGTGGCTAATTACGATGCGGAGGGACAAGCGATCTATAATCAATACTGCCTGGCATGCCACCAAATGGACGGCAGTGGAGTGCCCAATGTGCAGCCATCTCTCATCAATTCAACCAGACTTACAGAAGACGACGATTTTCTAATTAAACTGACCCTTCTCGGAAGTGAATGGATGGAAAACCGAAAGTACCAAAACGTGATGACCAAATTTTCCTATCTTTCCAATCAGGATATCTCAGCCGTCCTCAATTATTCAAAGGTTCGGTTTACAAATTCAGATGCAACTATATCAGCAGAAGGAGTTGCAGAGGCACGCGATTCACTCAAGGATACTCAATAACATGGCCGAAACATCGCACGCTCCATTTCAAGTAGAAGACCTCGTTTTGGAGACAATGCCTTCAGACGAAAGGCTCTGGGTACCACAGACCAACACGGTTTCTTTCAGACCCATTCTCTTTAACGTATCGAACGGTTATTGGATAAATTTGCTCAAGGTGACCCGTGCCGGCATGCTAAACCGTCACCTACATCCAGCCCCTGTGTATGGCTATGTTATCAAGGGTACCTGGAGCTATCTTGAACATGATTGGGTGGCCACGGAAGGGAGCTTTGTGTATGAACCACCAGGCGAAATGCACACTCTGGTCGTCGACAAAGACGTGGATGAAATGATCACCTTATTCCATGTCACGGGTACATTAATCTATATGGATGAAGACCAAAATACAATTGGGTTCGATAACGTTCACACCAAGATCGAGCTTTGCCGAAACCACTTTGCCAAGGTAGGACTCGGAGAAGAATACGTGGATCAGTTCATTCGGTAATTCGCTTTTCTCCTGACACCGAAAACCGGTCGCCCCTATTTTGCCGTACATTCCAATCAGTAAATGATCCGCCTTTTCTCACTTCAATTCTTTCTGTATAGCTTATGCCAGCCGTGGCACTGCACGGCCAATCCACGGTAACGAGCAAAAACTTCTACGAATCTGACGATAACGCGCATCAAGTGGCCAAGCATTAAGGAGTGTTCGATGGGCGTTACAAACTGATTCACTTTTATGAACTGGACGAAGGGGAGTTTTTTGATTGCCAGCGAGATCCTTTTGAAATGCATAATCGAATCAATGATTTCTCCTCTGAGGCGAGAATTCAGAATCTCAAAACAGAACTGGCAAAACTGAAAGTTCAGGACGCGCTCGACACTACTTGAGTATCCTCACTGGCCTCTTACTTCTAAAATTTCCAATACCGCCTAATTGTCGTTTATACCATACCCCGAAAACACAAACCCATGGTGATCAATAAATTCTCCCTTCGACAAAATATAGGAGCTGCTTTAGCTGCGATTTCATTCAGTTTCTTTTCGCGGCTAAAGCCGGCACTACTTGCTTTAATTTGTCTGCCAGGCCTGCTGTGGGCCGCAGACAAGCCCAACGTCATCGTTATCCTGACCGACGACCAGGGCTGGGGCGACCTTAGCATTCACGGTAATACCAATTTGGATACACCAAATATCGATCGCTTGGCCAGCCAAGGTATGGAATTCGAACGCTTTTATGTTTGCCCAATATGCTCCCCTACCCGAGCTGAATTCATGACCGGTCGCTACAACCCAAGAACAGGTGTGAGATCAGCCAGTCGCGGGGAAGAGCGTATGGATCTCGATGAAACTACCATCTTCGAAACCTTTAAAGCTGCCGGATACAAGACAGCCGCCTTCGGCAAATGGCACAATGGTATGCAACCCCCCTATCACCCAAACGCTCGCGGAATTGACGAATACTATGGCTTTTGCTCTGGCCATTGGGGGCATTACTACTCACCGATGTTGGAACACAATGGGGAAATTGTGACGGGAAACGGCTATGTTACCGATGACTTCACGACCCGGGCGATGGACTATATCGAGGAGAACAAGGATGATCCGTTCTTCGTTTACCTGCCTTATTGCACGCCCCATTCACCCATGCAAGTGCCGGAACCGTGGTGGAATAAGTTTGCCGACCATGAGTTACCGTTGCGGGCAAGAGAAGACCATGAAGAAAACATGCCCCACTCCAAGGCAGCCCTGGCCATGTGTGAAAACATCGATTGGAACGTTGGTCGTCTCATGAAAAAACTGGATGACCTCGACCTGACTAAAGACACAATTGTGGTCTACTTCTCAGATAATGGTCCGAATGGTTACCGGTGGAACGGTGGAATGAAAGGCCGTAAAGGCAGCGTCGAAGAAGGCGGCGTCCGTTCTCCCTTCTTCATTCGGTGGCCGGGTAAAATTGAATCGGGAACCAAAACCGATATCATTGCCGGAACCATCGATTTGAAACCCACTTTGACAGATCTGGCAAGTATTGAAAATACTGGTACGCTTCCCATGGATGGAGTCAGCCTGAAACCCTTACTGATGCAATCCGGAGAAGAGTGGCCAAAACGACTTTATGTAAACCACTTCAAGGAAAAGACCAGCGTTCGCAGTCAGAGGTTTCGTTTGGGTTTCCAGGGCCGGCTCTTCGATATGCTGAAGGATCCTGGACAACATACCGACGTACGGGGAAAACATCCGGAGGTATACCAAAAGCTGCTCGCAGCACAAAAGGATTTTGATGAAAACGTCGTAAGCGAAATACCCGAAGGCCAAGACACCCGTCCATTCATCATCGGCCACTCCGAGCTGAGTTTTACTCAGCTACCGGCCAGGGACGCCATACCGATGGGAGAAATCAAGAGGTCGGGAAGAGCACCCAACTGTTCCTTCTACATGAACTGGGTGAATGAAGAAGACACCATTTACTGGAATACGGAAGTACAAGAGGAAGGTAACTATCGGGCAAGTGTTTATTACACCTGTGCAGAGGAAGATCTGGGAGCGATTTTGGAACTCAGAGCTGGAGAATCCACTATAAAAAAAGAAGTTACTGTCGCAAGCAATCCACCCTGGGTTGGCGCAAAGTTTGACCGCTCATCGAGGAGGGGTGAATCTTACGTCAAAGACTTTGTTCCTATGGATCTGGGAGTCATCCACCTTTCCAAGGGGCCCACTAAACTCACCTTGTCCTCCTTGGATATTGCCGGGAATCAATCGATCGAGATGCGCTTGATAATGCTGAATCGAGTATACTAGATTAAATCACACTCTATGAAAAACACCTTAAGATTAATTGCTCTTCTAGCTGCCGGTTGTACAGCTACTTCTCTGTTTTCAGCCTCCCATGGCGATCATGGCTGGAAACAATTGTTTAACGGAAAAACTCTCGCCGGTTTCGGAGTAGTCCAAGGCTTTGCCAATTACTACGTCGAGGATGGTGCTATTCTGGGTCGTACAGCAGATGGCAGCCCAAATACCTTTTTAACCACCTACGACAAATACGGCGATTTCGAATTGAAGTTCGAAGTCAAGGTTGACGATGGTCTCAATTCAGGGGTGCAAATCCGGTCCCACTCCAGAGATTTTGGCACACGCCGCTATTTTGGTCCTCAGGTTGAAATCGAAAGCAGTCCGGGACAATCCGGTTGGATTTACGGTGAAGGACTAAACACAGGATGGATTTCAAAAGAACCGGAAGAAGGTGGAAGCCACAAATACATGAAAAACGATAAGTGGAACGAATTTCACATCATTGCCAAAGGCGACACGATTACCACCTTCATCAATGGTAACCAGGTGACTGAAATGAAGCTACCCCGTGGCATTCATCGTGAAAATCCTTCAGGCAGCATCGGCTTCCAAGTTCATGGCATAAGAGCTGGCACAGGACCCTACGAAGTCCGCTGGCGCAATATCATGATCAAGGAGCTCTAGAAAAAGCTCTGCTTTCGAGCAGAGCTTTTTAAAAGAAAGACGCTGAGCTGGCATTTACGGAGTTCCCTGAGCCGGATGTGAAGTCAAAAATCGAGGAACAAATTAATTATTTTACTGACCTGCATCGCAATTTTTAATGGAAAACCTATAACTCTGATAAACCTGGTTATCTGATGTCACAACTTATTGAATACGGATGCAAAAAAGGCGAAGAAGAATACTAACCGTCTAATCGTAATCCGCCACAGGGCTAAAAAGTTCGCAAACTTAATGGTGAAACAAAATTGAAGGACGCCGTAATTCACCATGAAACAGTTTGGGAAAGAGCAATGCCCTGGCTGCTTGACTACATGAAACCTTTACTCGAAAAATCCGGTGTTTATGGGGCATTTTATAACGGCTCCATGGTTGGGTTTGGCTCGATCGAATTTCCAGAAGGATCCCGATTTTGGGAAGCCCATGGTGGATTGGTTTTCCAGCACATAGAGAAATAGGTCTCTATTCACTGCTACATGACAAAAGAATCCAATTGGCTAAATCAAAAAATATCCCCTATGCCGCCACGGACGCATCACCCAAGAGTAAACCGATTCTCCTAAAAATATATCCCGTGGGCCAAAACCTGGCCACTTCCAAAGCAAATCTGAATGTGATGAAATTTACCGCTGACATATGCCTATAGTTAAAACGACAATACCCCATACGTCAGTCATTCACAATTTTAACTCCCATCTGCCAAAGTCTTATTGGCTTCCAGACGATGGCAAATAGAGAAGCATCGAGGGAAATAATTCCTAAAGAAACCGCATCTGAACAAATGACCGACGAAAATCTCAAGGAGATAATTAAGGAAGTCACGTATTCGAAGGTTTTTGGAGACCCCAACGCACTAGATGCCAGATATGCAGTAAGCAATGGCATTTTATATTCTGTCTTTATTTACCCATTGTCTTAACTGGACCATGGAGAAGTCCTTTCGGGGATTTACCAAACCGCCAGTTTAAGCGTCTCTTATGGAACCGTCTACAGTAGCGGAATCCTCAAGTTTGGTGGCGAGGAAGAACAAAAGGTTAAAACACGTCGGATCAACCCATCTAAAGCATGAGCTCAATTCAGCCGTAATGCCAGCAAAGTTGTATCATCCTGGGGATAGTCATCGACGCAAAAGTCTTTTAGAAATTGATCGATTCTCTGGACGATCTCTTGAACCGGTAGTTGAGAGGAATCTTGGAAAACCTCCAAAAGGCCTTCAGTTCCCAATTCATCACCTTGCGGGTTGTGGCATTCAATCACCCCATCGGTCATGAACAGCATACAATCACCTGGATCAATCGTAAATTGAGTCACATGGATATTCTCGCAGATACCCAGGCCAATTACATTTTCGCTGGGGCAGGTAACGATTTCGATGCTTTCAAGATTCGCGCGGTACCAAAGGAGCGGCGGTTGAGCCGCGTTAGCCACGGTGAGCTTGGCAAATTCAATTTCCGATAGGTCGAGCGTGCCAACCATGGCTGCCACAAACCCCGAAGGAATGAGGCCCTTCATGTGCTGGTCCAACTCAATGAGCGCCTGCTCAGGATGAGAAAATTCCCCTGGCATATAAAAGTCGGCCAAATGTTTGACCAAGATGGTAAACAATCCGGCAGAAAGACCATGACCACTAACGTCTCCCAGCAGGAAGGAAAGGTATTTTTCGGAAACTAGGGGAAAGGTAATGATATCCCCACCCACATCCGAGTAACTGAGATTGAGCACTCCAATATCCACCTTGGGATGTTTCGGCAGCGATCCTGGAATGAGTCTGCGTTGAACACGCCCGGCATTTTGAAAGTCGATTTCCATCAACTCGTTTTTCTGACGGAGTTGCTCTTTGCTTTCCTCGAGCGCTTTTTGTGCACGGACTTGTGCAGTGATATCACGGGTGATTCCCATGATTCCAACCGGTTCACCCGAACCCAAATAGAGTGGCACTTTGGTGGAAGTTACCCATGTCACGGTGCCATCCGGCCATGTCTCCTTCTCGGTAATGTTTACCAATTTTTCTTTGTTTCGAATAAGGCGCTGCTCATCTTCAAAAGCCTCCCTGGCATGTTCTTCGGAAAAAAAGTCAAAATCTGTCTTCCCAATCATCTCATCTGGTGAAATAAGACCGAATTTTTGAGGGACAGCGGAGCTTACCCGAATAAAACGGCTTTCCCGGTCCTTAAAGTATACCTGATCCTGGGTCTGCTTCAGCAAGGCGTCAAAAAGCATGGAAGGCGACGCCGAAAAAAGATCCGCGTCAATTGGATACGAAGCACACATGGGTCAGGAGCTTAAAACAACCTCCTCGAAAGTCGATATCGCATTTGGGAATTAACCCTACAATTGTTTAAGAAAAATATTTCTGAAAGCAACATTACGCCCGTGATCCTGAAACCCGATATGCCCTGTTTTCGGTAAATCGTTGAGGGCAGTCTTGAATTTATTTTTGGTGCCGTCGGGATTTTTTTGGGCAGTCGTCCACTCAGACAAGTCCGCTTGAATGACTTGGGTACCGTTTATCCAAACACCAATCAGATCTCCTTTGACGCGAATGCGCATTTTATCCCACTCACCCACTTTTTTAGCCGGCTGACTCGAAGGTGCCTGCGCATCATAAAGCGAACCGTGACTGTGCTTGTCTGAACTTGGCTGGTTATCGTCGTAAAGCTGGATCTCAAATCCTCCTTGAACGGGGTTCTGTGGATCTGACCTGATGAAAACCCCGCTATTGCAACGCCTGGATAGTTTGTATTCTAAATCCAATATAAAATCGCGATAAGCCTTGTCGGTCCATATGTAGACATTCCTCAAGGTACGTGCCAGGACTCCAGACTCGGAATCCACACTCCAGGTCTCCCGCATGTTTCCGGCAGAAGTGAACCAGCCATCAAAGGATTTCCCATCAAAAAGAGCGACAAAACCTTTTGGCGGTTTTACCGAGGTTTTTTTAGCGTGGTGAGCAGCTTGAACCCCGGTCAAGGAGAGCGTTAGCAAAACGATCATGGGAAGAAAATATTTCATAGAGTTTTCAGGTTGAAAATTGTGAAGGCTGGCAAGTGTTGCATAAAAAAGGGCCCAAAATCAGAGCCCTGAAATTGTAACTGAAAGGCGATCTGTGTTTAGCTATCTTTATTCTCAACAGAAGTTGCGGCCAAAACCAGTTTGCCGTCCACTTGTTGGATAGTACCTTTTACAACCAGACCAGGAGTCCGGGATCTGCAAAAGTATGCGCCGTGTTCGATGTTCTTTGTGAACTCGAAAATTACAGGCTTTCCATCAGTGCCGGCCACTTCCAAAACATTGGTGCAACTGTCAGCGGTTTTGAGAGAACATTTCGCGCAAGTTCCTGTTCCTTCCAAGGTTACCGTATTGGCTTCGCCAGCAAATAGAACGGTTGAAAAAGCAGACGCAGCAATGATCAATAATAAGTTCTTCATAAGATTTTTTGTTTAGAAGATTTGTATTTTGTAAAAAGTTGGAAAACTCTTAAAATTAATCAGGAACAAAGGCAAGTTTAGATTAGATCAGGATTAGAATCCGCCATTGATCCAAGGGATCAAAATGAGCTATTCCTTATTCAAACGAAGAAAACCCTAAAATAATTGCAGTTTATGCGGGCTATCCAGCTTGCGAATGCACTTATTTACCGCTATCACCTTAGAATTGCCCAAATGGGCACAATTTGGGCTGAAAAATCAGTCTGTTTCAACTTCAAGTACTTAATATTCATGCATCTCAGTCCTCGCGAACAGGATAAGCTCATGGTCACCGTCGCCGCCGACCTGGCCAGGCGCCGTCAAGCTCGTGGCCTGAAACTCAACTATCCCGAAGCCATCGCCATTATTACCTACGAAATTCTCGAGGGCATACGGGATGGAAAGTCAGTCGCGGAGCTCATGAGCTATGGCGCAACGATCCTTGCGAAAGACGATGTTATGGAAGGTGTACCGGAGATGATCCACGAAGTTCAGGTGGAAGGCACCTTCCCCGACGGAACCAAACTCGTAACCGTTCACAACCCATTACGATGATTCCAGGAGAATATAGATTTTCAGATCCGGATGCGATCCTTTCCGGTAACCCTAACCTTGAAACCAAGTCCGTAAAAGTAAGTAACACTGGTGACCGGCCTATACAGGTGGGTAGTCATTTTCATTTTTACGAGGTCAATGAAGGATTGGAATTCGAAAGGGAAGCTGCTCGCGGATTTCGCCTCAACATTGCCGCCGGCACTGCGGTACGATTTGAACCAGGAGATATCCGCGAGGTTGAACTCGTAGCTCTAGCCGGCAGTCGCGAGGTTCATGGACTAAATAATAAAGTGGATCGAGCGCTATGAGTCTGGATTTCACCCGCAAACAATACGCCGAGATGTTCGGTCCTACCGTGGGTGACCAGGTTCGCCTCGCGGACACCGACCTTTTTATTGAGGTTGAGAAGGACCTCATCGCCGAGGCAGCCGGATATGGAAATGAGGTCAAATTTGGTGGCGGCAAAGTGATCCGCGATGGAATGGGCCAATCACCGCTGGCCACGAGTAGGGACAGCCTCGACCTTGTCCTGACCAATGCAACGATTATCGATCCCATCCTCGGCATCATTAAGGCCGATATCGGAGTCAAAGACGGACGCATTGCTGGTGTTGGTCACGCCGGAAATCCACTCATTCAGTCCGGCATTACAGAGGGCATGGTCATCGGCGCTGGAACAGAGGTCATCGCTGCGGAAGGCCACATCGTTACTGCCGGAGGTTTTGATTCTCACATCCACTTCATCTGCCCACAACAAATTGATGAGGCGCTAGCGAGTGGAATCACAACTATGACGGGTGGTGGAACAGGAGCTGCGACCGGGACCAACGCAACAACCTGTACACCGGGTCCGTGGAACATACACAAAATGCTCGAATCGGCAGATGCCTTTCCCATGAACCTCGGCTTCATGGGCAAAGGAAACTCATCCAACCTGGACTCCCTGCGGGAACAGGTCGCCGCCGGTGCCATGGGATTGAAATTACACGAAGATTGGGGAACCACACCGAGCGCTATCGATCATTGTCTTACTGTTGCGGACGAGATGGATGTCCAAGTCGCTATCCATACTGATACTCTCAACGAATCCGGCTTCGTGGAAACAACAATCAAGGCTTTCAAGGATCGTGTTATTCACACCTTTCACTCGGAAGGTGCCGGAGGAGGACACGCACCCGATATACTTAAGGTCTGCGGCGAAGCCAATGTCCTCCCATCCTCTACAAACCCAACACGTCCCTTCACCGTCAACACCATCGATGAGCACCTCGATATGCTCATGGTTTGCCATCATTTAGACTCCAAAATCCCTGAAGACATAGCCTTTGCAGAATCACGGATTCGTCCACAAACGATTGCGGCAGAAGACATCCTGCATGACCGGGGTGCCATTTCAATCATGTCAAGTGACAGCCAGGCCATGGGCCGTGTAGGCGAAGTTTTGGTTCGCACCTGGCAAACGGCAGACAAGATGAAGAAACAGTTCGGGAAATTGGAATCAACCATTCACACCTTAGCCGACAACTACCGGGTGCTACGTTATATCGCCAAATATACCATCAACCCTTCAATTGCCTGCGGCACAACCGCAGATGTTGGGAGCCTTGAGGTTGGCAAGCTCGCCGATATAGTCGTCTTCAAACCGGCCTTCTTCGGCGTAAAACCCGAGCTAGTCTTGAAAGGTGGAATGATTGCTCTGGCCAACATGGGCGATCCTAATGCTTCCATCCCGACTCCTCAACCGATGTACTACCGTCCGCAGTTTGCATCATTCGGCAAAGCCAATCTTCGGACGTCGATTAGCTTTGTAAGTCAAGCCGCTGCTGAAGCAGATGTTGCCGATGACTTGGGGCTCGAGAAAATTATTTGCCCGGTAGCCAACACTCGAAAAATCTCCAAACACGACATGGTCTTAAACGACTATCTGCCTGACATAAATGTGGACCCCGAGACATACACGGTGACTGCCGATGGTGAAGTTCTCACCTGTGAGCCAGCCACCGAACTACCCATGGCTCAACGTTACTTCCTATTCTAATATGCATTTAATAACTGAAGTATTAAACCCTGTACCTTATCATGATGATCATGTAGCAATTCCGGTCGATCGTCATAAACTCGCCCGCAAACGCTGGCGGGGAAAAGCCACCGATGGTACGGATTTCGGTTTTGATGTACCGGAAGCCCTCAACCACGGGGATTGTGTGTTGGTCGAGTCGGAAACTGCTTACATGATCAAACAAAGGACTGAATCCTGCTTAATCATCGCTCTGGGGGAGGGCAAAGATGCCGCCTGGCTAGGTTGGATGATTGGAAATCTCCATTTCAAGGCTGCATTCACTGACGAGGGCATCCTTGTTCAGGACGATTTTGCGGTTGAGCAAATGCTCGATCGTGAATCCATTTCTTTCGAGCGCGTAACCCGAATTTTTCAACCGAATAAGTCCGACGGTCAATCCCATGACCATAACCACACACATGCACATACCAACTCGCACGAACACGCAAAACATCAT
>CEUS01118137.1_pt1 | contig 10919 bp, 12 predicted proteins | sample 427031 | NCBI WGS metagenome assembly CEUS01 (sample SAMEA2622837, study PRJEB7988) | marine metagenome | biome: marine biome (ENVO:00000447); feature: marine epipelagic mixed layer (ENVO:xxxxxxxxx); material: "saline water (ENVO:00002010), including plankton (ENVO:xxxxxxxx)" | depth 140 m | reverse complement strand
AATTTAGAACAAGGAGGTCATATTTATAGTAGAATCTCCAATCCTACCGTAGCTGTTTTAGAAGAACGTGTATGTGCCCTAGAAGGAGGAACTGCTGCATTAGCTACATCCTCAGGAATGAGTGCAATTTTTCTAACAATAATGACACTTTGTGAAACAGGAGATCATGTAGTTGTGTCATCTCAACTATATGGAGGAACAGTAAATTTATTTCGTTTAACTCTTCCAAAGTTTGGAATTAATGCAACATTTGTTAAGCCTAGAGACACAGAAGGGTTTAAAAAAGCTATTCAAAAAAATACAAAATGTATTTTTGGAGAACTAGTTGGTAATCCGGGCAATGAACTAATGAATATGCCAGAAGTTGCAAAAATTGCACATGATGCGGGTATACCACTGGTAATTGATAGCACTTATCAAACTCCATATTTATGTAAGCCTTTTGAATATGGGGCTGATATTGTAGTTCATTCCCTTACAAAATGGATGTGCGGACACGGTTCTTCTATGGCAGGAATATTAGTGGAGGGTGGAAAATTTGATTGGATGCAAAATGATAAATTCCCAACAATGACTAAACCATATGAAGGTTATCATGGCTTATCTTTTGCAGAAGAATTTGGTCCTGTTTCCTTTACTATGAAAGCAAGAGCAGAAGGTATGAGGGACATGGGTCCATGTCTAAGTCCACAGAATGCTTGGAATGTCTTACAAGGAATTGAAACTCTATCAGTAAGAATGGAAAAACATTGTTCAAATGCTTTAAAAATGGTTGATTACCTTTTAAATCATGAAAGTGTGGCCTGGGTTTCTCATCCAAGTGCACCTGATAATCCTGATTATGAGTTAGCTAAAAAACTTCTTCCTAAAGGTACTGGATCAATGATTGCATTTGGTATTAAAGGCGGGAAAGAAGCTGGTGCAGAATTTATTAATAATGTCAAATTATCCTCACACTTAGCAAATGTTGGTGACACAAGAACATTGGTAATACACCCAGCTTCAGCAACACATTCTCAAATGGATGAAAAAACTTTAAAATTAGCAAATATGTCTCAAGATATGATCAGACTTTCTGTTGGTATAGAAGATATTGAAGATATAAAAAATGACTTTGAGAATGGGTTTAGAGCAGCAAAAAAACCTAGATTAGTAGCTAATCAGTGAAGTTTAAAGTTAACAATAAGGAGGTCTTTGCTTCCACGGGAGGAAGACCTTTTGATAAACAAAAGCCACTTATTATATTTGTTCATGGTAGTGGCTTAAGCCATATAACTTGGGTTTTGCAAACTCGATATTTCGCATTTCACGGTTATAGTGTATTAGCAATTGACCTACCTGGACATGGGTATTCTGAAGGTCCTTCAATTAAATCAATTGAAGAACAAGGAAAATGGATTTCAGATGTTATTGATTCAGTAGGAATGGAAGAAGCTTCATTGGTTGGACATTCTCAAGGGTGTTTAGTAACCATTGAATGTGCCTCTCAATTTCCTAATAAAGTAAAATCATTAGCTTTGATGGGTGGGGCAGGCGCGATTCCAATGAATCTAGAACTTTTAGATTTAGCGGAAAAAGGAGATCCAAAAGCAGTTGACTTAATGATGGATTGGGCTCACGGTCCAGCTGGTCACTTTGGAGGACACCCAGTACCAGGTTTATATCATATTAACTTAGGCGGTTCGATAGTAATAAATGGTTCAGTAAAAGAAAGCTTAGGAGTGGATTTCAGAGCTTGTGATAATTACAAAAATGGTTTTGAAGCGGCTAAAAAAATTCAATGTCCTACAATAAATATTTTAGGCAATAAGGATAGAATGACTCCAGTTAAAGAAGGTAAAAAATTAGCCAATGCTATTAAAGACTCTGAGTTAGAAATAATTGATAATTGTGGCCACATGATTTTGTTAGAAGAAGCAGGCAAAGCTTTAGCTATATTAAAAAAATTTATTAAGAAAAATCATCCAGTAAAATAATAAAGAATTTAATATAATAAGTCTAAACTATTATTTAGGAGTCAGATTTGTTATTTTCTATATTGTCGGGCCTAGTTAATTGTTCGAGTTCTTCCAATTTTTCAGCTTCTTTTTCCGCACGTTTCTTTTTCTTTTTTTCTAGACGTAGCTTCCTTTTAAGCTCTTTTTGCATAGCTCTATCCCCAGCTTTTGATTTATGATTGTAATGAATGCCCATTATTAACCTCTGAAAACTTATTCCTTTTACAAAATTATGTTGAGAAATTCTAGTAATATAATTAGTAAATAGGCATGAATCAAAAATATTCCCTAAATGGGCCATCAGTTCTTAAAGGAAAATTAAAAGAAGTCCAAAATATAATAGTTATGCTCCATGGCTATGGTTCAAATGGAGATGATTTAATTCAAATATCAGAATTTTTAAAGGAAGACTCATTAAATACTCTTTATACAGCTCCTAATGCACCTTATAAATATAATCAATTTTCTAATGCTTTTAAATGGTTTGAGGTTTATCCTGATGGAATTCCAATTGATCAAGCGGGACCGGAGCAGCAAGCAAAAACAGAAAAAGAATTTAAAGAAAGTTGCAGATTGATAAAAGATTATATTTATCAATTATCTGAAAAACACAAAATAGAATTAAAAAATATTTTCTTATTGGGCTTTTCTCAAGGTTCAATGATGAGTTTAGAAGTTGGCACTGAACTTGAAAAACCTATTGCGGGAATTATTTCTCTTTCAGGAAGAATTTATACTGAAAACTTTAAATCAAAATCAAGAACAAAAGTTCCAATTTTAGTTATTCACGGTGAAAATGATGATATTATAAAATCTCATCGTTTTTATGAAACTTGTAAAATATTAAGTGAATGTGGTTATAATATAGAAAAACATTTATTGCAAAATCTTGGCCACACAATTTCAAATGATGTTATTCAAATTACTAAGAAATTTATAAGATTATATAAATAATATTCATTAAATTGTAATGATTTAAAATTATTGTTTGCATAATTTATGCATTATAATAATATTATCAAATGAATAGTGTTGAAAACTCATCTTTAGTTTTAAATGCGGATTTTAGACCGCTTAGTTATTTTCCTCTTTCATTATGGTCGTGGCAGGATACAATTAAGGCAGTTTTTTTAAAAAGGGTTAATATTATTTCAGAATATGAAACAGAAATACATTCGCCATCTTTGACAATCAAACTACCAAGTGTAATTTCATTAAAAGAGTATGTTCCTTTACAACCTAACCCAGCATTTACAAGATTTAACGTTTTTTTAAGAGATAATTTTAAATGTCAATATTGTCATAACAAGTATCCAGTAAAAAAACTAACTTTTGATCACTTAATACCAAAGAGTCGCGGAGGTAAAACTTCTTGGGAAAATGTTGTATCTGCGTGTACAAAATGCAATTTTGAAAAAGGTCATAGAACATTAGAAGAAACGGATCTGAGGCTATTCAAATTTCCTAGTCAGCCTTCAGCAAAAGAATTGCATAAAAATGGGAAAAAATTCCCTTCTAATTATTTGCATCAAAGCTGGCGAGATTATTTATATTGGGATACAGAATTAGAAAATTAAACTTTTTTCGATATAGCTATAGCAACTTTACAGCCTGTTTTAATAAACTTAGAAAGTACAGTATATCCAAGTGTTTTTTCTGCATCATTATCAATTCCAATATCGTGATGCTCAAGTTCATCATCTCTAAATTTTAAAATAGTTTTTTTTAATTTTTTTTCATTATTTCCTAATTGTAAGGCTTGTTTTTCATAATGTTTACCTATGACATCTTCTACTGCAACAGTACATGCCATTGCTGCTTTTTTACCCATTAAAGCCGTAGTTATACCAAGTGTATAACCTGCTAAATTCCATATTGGCATAAATAAAGTTGGTCTAACTTTTCTTTCTACAATAAGTTTATCAAATGTTTCAATGTGTTCTTGTTCTTGATCTGCCATGTGTTTTATAGTCTTGCCAATTTTTGATTTCATACCAAATACTGCTAACTGTCCAGCATAAATTTTTGTTGCCCCATATTCTCCCGCATGATCTACGCGTATTATTTCATCAATTAATTTTTTGTTTATTTTTGATATTTTTTTCTTTTTAGGCATTTTTCTTAAATAAATATATAGTATTAATTGACAATAAAACAAATTGTAAAATTGCATTATAAACAGTAATAGAAATTCCTAAAACACTCCAATTTATCTCATTACAGTTTATTATTGGAGCATTAAGAATTTGTTGTCTAAGCTCACTAATTCCACTCATATTTGCAATTGAACTAGAGCATCCAGAAGGACCTTGTAACCAACTATTCTCTATCCCAAAATGCCACAAAGAAATAATTAACCCAATTATTAATATTAATTCAGCTAATAAGTAAAATGTCTGACTATTGTATTTTTTAAGTAGTAAAAATATCATCGATAAAATAATTAATATGTAATAGGTATATCTCTGATATAAACACATTTCACAAGGCAACATATCAAAAAAATTTTCAGCAATAAGAGCTACAGCTATGGCAATTAAAGCAATGATAAATATAATTAATATCCAATAATTTCTCAAAATTATCATATTAACTTTAATAAAGCAAAACCTAGTACTAACAAGAAAAAAAATAGTAAAGTTAACTTACCTAAATGTTTTTCTAAAAAAAATTTTATTGGTTCTCCAAAATACCATAATAATAATGCTATTAAAAAAAAACGACCTCCTCTGGATATTACGGAAGCTAGAATAAAGATTATAATGTTTAATGAAAATACTCCACTTGCTATAGTGATTAATTTATAAGGAAATGGTGTAAATCCACCACCTAATACTAACCATATCCCATGAGCATCATAATAATCTTTTATCTGAGAAAAATTACTAAATAATCCATAACTTTCTAAAATTATTTTTCCTATTGTTTCAAATAAAAAAGCCCCGATTAAATATCCAACTACCGCACCTATAACTGAACTAATTGTACATATTAATGCATAAACAAATGCTTTTGATTTATTTGCTAAAATCATCGGGATTAAAATTATATCAGGTGGAATTGGAAAAATAGAACTTTCAATAAATGAAACAAAAGCAAGAAACCATTTTGCCTTAGGGTGAGAGGCTTTTAAAAGAGTCCAGCTATATAAAAAATTAATGTATTTCATATAAAATAATGGTAGGCGTGAGAGGATTTGAACCTCCACCGGCTTGCACCGAGTAGATTTTGAGTCTACCGTGTCTACCATTCCACCACACGCCCATAATAGTTTTTCTCTTACATTTTTAAAGTTTATGGGTAAAGTGTTAATTTAATAATGAAATTCTCAGTTTGGCAAGGATTTAAATTGGCAGCCTGGCTTATTACCTCTTTTTTAATAAGTCTTATGGTCGTTGTGTATGTTATTGATTATAGTGATTCTGCAATAGATATAATATTTTATTTTAATAAAATCTTTTTAATAATTATAATGTGGATTCTATTGTACATATTTAAATATATATTTAATAGAATATCTGAAAAAAATAATAATGAAAATAATAAATAAAAATAATTTTAATAAAAATGGAAGATGTTTGTGCGGTGGTATCAAATTTAAGATTAAAGGCAATTTACGCCATGTTTCAAATTGTCATTGTATTCAATGTATGAAAACTCATGGTAATTATGCTTCATATACAGCATGTAAGGAAAATAATTTAAAATTTTTAAAGAACAAAACCTTGAAGTGGTACAAATCTTCTATTAATGCTAAAAGAGGTTTTTGTTCAAAATGTGGAGCCAGTATTTTTTTTAAAAGAATTAAAAGTACATATATTAGTATTTCAGCAGGAATGTTTAATAATCCCACAAAACTAAAAACAAAGATGCATATCTTTACAAAAGGAAAGCTCGATTACTATGTTATTAATAATAAGATTCCTAAATATCATCGTTATCCTTAAATAATATGTTTTTGCGATTAAAAAATTGTCATAACACGAGTGATTTTAGAAGACTTGCCAAACAAAGAATTCCATCACCACTCTTTCATTATATTGATGGCGGCTCAGACGATGAAATAACGTTAAATAGAAATACTAAAGCTTTTGATGATTGTGATTTAATACCAAATGTATTAGCACAAATGGATGATGTTGATTTATCAACTGAAATTTTTGGACAAAAAATGAAATTACCCTTCTTTTTATCACCTACGGCGATGCAAAGATTGTTTCATCATGATGGAGAAAAAGCTGTAGCAAAAGTAGCAAATAATGAAGGAATTATGGTTGGCGTCTCAACTATTGGAACAGTAAGTATTGAAGAATTATCAAAATTAACTCATGGCCCCAAACTTTTTCAATTGTATGTTCATAAAGATAAGGGTCTTACATATGATCTTATTAATAGAGTTAAGGAAGCAAATTATTCTGCTATTGCACTAACTGTTGATACCATTGTTGGCGGAAACCGTGAGCGTGATTTATATACTGGAATGACTACCCCACCAAAACTAACATTAAGAAGCCTATTAAGTTTTGCTGCACATCCAGAATGGACATTAAACTATATTTTTAGGAAAAGATTTGAATTAGCCCAAGTCAAAGATTATGTTAAACAGGGGACTGATATAACTTCTTCAATTGTTGATTATATAAATGATCAAATGGAACCATCAGTAGGCTGGAAAGATGCAGAAGATGTTATTAAACGATGGGGAGGCCCTTTTGCGATTAAAGGAATTGTGTCAGTAGAAGATGCAAAAAAAGCTATTGATATAGGTGCTACTGCAATTATGATTTCTAATCACGGAGGTCGCCAACTAGATGGTTCAATTGCACCTTTTGATGCCTTAAAAGATATAGTTGATGCTGTTGGAGGAAAAATAGAAATTATATTAGATGGTGGTATTAGAAGAGGAACTCATATAATTAAGGCATTGTCATTAGGTGCAAACGCATGTTCAGGTGGAAGAATGTACTTATACGCTTTAGCAGGTGCAGGTGAAAAAGGTGTTCAGAAATCAGTAATTAAACTTAAAGAAGAACTATATCGTGGTATGATGTTAATGGGATGTAAATCTATTAAAGATTTAAGCAGAAAAAACTTAAGATTTAGATAATTTGAATAATTTTACCAAGTTCCAACATTTTTCATTGAAGCCCAGGGCTCAGTAATTGGAAGAGACTCCCCGTCTTGCAGAATTTCTATTGATATATTATCCGGAGATCTTATAAATGCCATGTGACCGTCTCTTGGGGGTCTATTTATTATTACTCCTTTATCCATAAGATTTTTACAAAAATCATATATATTACTCACAGAATAAGCCAAATGGCCAAAATTCCTACCTCCTGAATATTTTTCTTGATCCCAATTATAAGTTAATTCTAATAAAGAATGTTTTTCATCACTGTTCTCTGCTGCCAAAAAAATTAGAGTAAAACGACCTTCTTTGCTTTCAAATCTTCTAATTTCTCTTAAACCCAGTTTATTACAGTAAAAATCTAGTGAATTTTCTATATTTTCAACTCGCACCATTGTATGTAAATATTTCATATAATAACCAGATATATTTATTTTTTAATGATAATAACTGATATTGATATAAATTCAAATATTAATCAAAAGCCTATTTGTATGACGATAGGAAATTTTGACGGAGTTCATAGGGGTCATCAATATATTATTAATGAATTAATAAATGAGGCAAAAAAATTAAATTTAGAAACATCAGTTTTAAGCTTTTTCCCACATCCAAGAGTATATTTTAACAATGATATTGAAAATTTTAATATAATCACCGATTCACATAAAGAAGCATTATTTAGAAATCTAAATATTGATAAATATTTTAGACTCAAATTTGATAATTCTATTGCTTCGATGTCAGCAAATGATTTTGTTAATGATTTATTAATTGAAAAATTAAAATTAAAATTTTTAATTATAGGAGAAAATTTTAAATTTGGAGTTAATAGAACTGGTAATATAGATTTTCTTAAAAAAATAAGTATAGAAAAAAATTTTTCATTGAATGTTGTTAATTCTATTAAATCAAATGAAAATGATACAATTTTTTCATCTTCAGTTATTAGAGAAAAAATTAAAAATGGTAAATTTGAAGATGTAAAAAAATATCTAGGAAGGCATTGGTCAATAAAAGGGAAAGTACAAGAAGGAGATAAAAGGGCTAGAAAAATGAATTTTCCAACTGCAAATATTTTATCTCCTAATACAATACTTCCTAAAAAGGGTGTATATGTTGTCAGAGTAATTATTGATAAAGTTTATTATTCTGGTATAGCAAACTTTGGAAGACGGCCAACATTTGGTGGAAAAAAGGTTTTATTAGAGGTACATATTTTTGATTTTCAAAAAGAAATATATGGTGCTGAGTTGACAGTTGAGTTTATTAATTTTATTCGTGAAGAAATTAAATTTGATAATCTTGATCAATTAAAGAATCAAGTGGAAACAGATAAAGAAAAAGCTAAGTCTTTTTTGAAGTATAATAAATAAAAATTAGTTTTAAATGGAATATAAAGATACAATTTTTTTACCTAAAACATCATTTGAAATGAGGGCCAATCTTCCAAAAAAGGAACCTGAAATACTTGAAGAGTGGGATAAGCAAAAAATATTTCATAAGCTAAGAGATCAATCGAAAGGGAAAGAAAAATTTGTTCTTCATGATGGTCCGCCTTATGCGAATGGACATATTCATATGGGGACAGCACTAAATAAAATATTAAAAGACGTTATAGTTAGAACTCAACAAATGGTAGGCAAAGATTCAATATATGTGCCTGGCTGGGATTGTCATGGTTTGCCCATAGAATGGAAAATTGAAGAAGAATATAGAAAAAAGAAAAAAAACAAGGATGATATACCTGTTGTTGATTTTAGAAAAGAGTGCAGAGAATTCGCAGAAAAGTGGATAGCAATACAAAAAAAAGAATTCAGAAGATTAGGAGTTGAGGGTGATTGGGAAAATCCATATTTAACTATGAGTTATGAAGCAGAAGCACAAATAGTTAGAGAACTCGGTAAATTTTTAATGGATGGAAGTCTTTACAAAGGTGCTAGACCAGTTTTATGGTCAGTCGTAGAAAAAACTGCGCTTGCAGATGCAGAAGTTGAATATAATGATCGCACGTCAAGTATCGTTTACGTAAAATTTAAAATTACTAAAAGCAAAATTCAAGATTTAATTGGGAGTGCAATTATAATATGGACTACCACTCCTTGGACCATTCCAGGTAATCGTGCATTAGCTTTTGGTAATGATTTAGAATATGAATTAATTGAAATAGAAAAAGTTTCAAATGATAGTTTAGCAAAAGTAAATGATAAAATAGTCATAGCTGAAAAATTAAAAAACATTGTTTCAAAAGAATGCGGTATTGTAGAGTTTAAAACTATAAAAAAATTCAATGGTAATGATTTAAAGGAAACTGTATGTGAACATCCATTTAAAAATATTGGCTATAATTTTAATATACCTGCTTTAGCAGGAGATTTTGTTACATTAGATCAGGGAACTGGAATTGTTCACTGTGCTCCAGGCCATGGTGCAGATGATTATAACTTGGGTATTAAAAATAATATTGAAATAGTTCAAACCATATCAGATGATGGATTATATAATAGCAATGCCCTTGGATTTGAAGGGATACATGTTTTTAAAGCTGATGAAAAAATTTCTTTAAAATTAGAAGAACTTGGTAATCTTTTAGGTAAAGGATTGTTAAAACATAGTTATCCTCACTCTTGGAGATCAAAAGCTCCATTAATTTTTAGAAATACTACTCAATGGTTTATATCTATGGAAAAAAATAATTTAAGAACAACAGCTTTAAAAGCAATTGATTCAACAGTTTTCTATCCTCCACAAGGTAAGACCCGACTCCATTCCATGATTGAAACTCGTCCTGATTGGTGTGTTTCAAGACAAAGAGTGTGGGGAGTTCCGCTTCCAATATTTATAAATAAACAAAGTAAAGAACCACTTCGTGATCAGAAGATCATTGACAGAACCGCTGAAATTTTTGAAAAAGAAGGCGGAGATTCATGGTTTTCTGAAGATCCTAAACGATTTTTAGGAGATGATTACAATATAGATGATTTCGAGCAACTTAAAGATATTGTTGAAGTTTGGTTTGACAGTGGTTCTACACATGCATTTGTATTAGAAAAAAGAAAAGATCTTAAATGGCCAGCTTCAATGTATTTAGAAGGATCAGATCAACATCGTGGCTGGTTTCACTCGTCTTTATTAGAATCTTCTGGAACAAGAGGAAGAGCTCCATATGAAAGTATTTTAACACATGGATTTGTTGTTGATGGAAAGGGCCGAAAAATGTCAAAATCTCTTGGAAATGTAGTTTTACCAGAAGATGTTATGAAGAAGTATGGCGTTGATATTCTTCGATTATGGGTTGTAGCTTCAGACTATTATGATGACTTAAAAATTGATAATTCGATTTTAAATTTTCAAGCAGATTCATATCGGAGAATTAGAAATACATTTAGATATTTAATTGGAAACTTAAAAGACTATGAAGATACTGAAGAAGTTGAATATTCTTTGATGCCAGAATTAGAAAAATTTGTATTACATAGACTTTGGGAAGTTGACCAGATTATAAAAAAATGTGTAAAAGATTTTAATTTTCATTTAATGTTTACAACATTATTAAATTATTGCTCTAATGATTTATCAGCTTTTTACTTTGATATACGTAAAGACTCAATTTATTGTGACACTAAAGAAAATATAAAAAGACGATCATCAAGAACTGTATTAAAATTATTATTTGAATATTTGGTAAGATGGTTTGCACCTTCTTTAGTTTTTACTTGCGAAGAGGCTTGGAAGGCATATGGAAAAAAAACCAGTATACATCTTGAAAATTTTAAAGAAACACCACAGAG
>CEUS01032510.1_pt1 | contig 10919 bp, 5 predicted proteins | sample 427031 | NCBI WGS metagenome assembly CEUS01 (sample SAMEA2622837, study PRJEB7988) | marine metagenome | biome: marine biome (ENVO:00000447); feature: marine epipelagic mixed layer (ENVO:xxxxxxxxx); material: "saline water (ENVO:00002010), including plankton (ENVO:xxxxxxxx)" | depth 140 m | reverse complement strand
CCACCCTCCGAGAATGCGACCAATTTGACTCTCTCTTTTCCGGTGAACGCGAATAGGAATGAATGCCCACCTCGTGTTTCCTCGGGTGTAGAAGTTACTGCCCCACTTCGAGGGGACGGGATGTGGTCATCGCTAAGCTGGTTAGTAATATGTGAGGCAAATGATAGGCAACTCTCAACGTCCTCTCTGTCTTGCAACCAATGGTGTGCCTTGGAAACAACAGACTCAGATGATCCTCGGATTCCGTATAGTACTGGGCATGGGGTCCTAGGGGCAATCATCCCGATGTCCTTGGTAGGATCCCTATTGAGGAAGGTTTCCGGGTGATTCTGGGCCAAGCCGTATACAGCCTCCTTGGAAACCATTCTCTGGCTGCCGATCAATTCATCTTTCCTCCATGCAATCAATTCCCAGGATGACTCGATTGAGGGTTTCCATGCGGCTGCGGCACATGCTCCGACCACGCCAAAATTGGAATCTGAATGGAAAATAGTGCAATTCCTATCCACTGCCTGCTCCATCCTATAACTGGAGTCGACGAAGCCCCTGACAGCGTCCCAATACCATTCAACGGGCAATGCATCGTGGGAAATCAATAGACAGGGAGAAGGTGGAGTCCCAGAGTCAGGGTACTTTTCTATTCGGTTCATCAAACCGGAGAACCATTTTCGGCAAATTGAGTCAAGATTCTCTTTTTGGTGGTCACCAATCTCCAATATTGCCCCGAGTGCGCCGTTTCCCCTAGTTCTTCTCTCTGCGAAGGGCCAAAGCCTGATTAGTCTCCTTTCCACCAAGGTATATTCCAAACTCGTGCTAATCGTCATTAGTAGATCGTTCATTCTCTCCGTAGTGCATCCGACCTCCGCATGGTCAGTATCGTCTAGGCCAAGTCGGCACCTAACCCGTCCTACAGAATCACCACCCAGAGCCCAGAATCTGATTAACTACAGCAGCGATTCCTTCGTTTTGGTCGCATCTGATACCCCTCACCCCAAATCTTTCTGCAGCTTCTAGGTCAGATTGGCGGTCACCAACCAGCACTGAGTTTTCCTCGTTGGGCCTATCTACCCAATCTGGCCCAAACAAGATTTGGAAATTCCCCTCGTTGTAATGTGCATTGTCGATTAATTGCCTACCTGCCTCAAGCATCCCGGGATTTGGTTTCCTTGCCCATGATTCCTGGCCAGGATAATAGGGGCTGTAGAGCAAAAGGTCGATTTCTGCGTCAGAGTCATTTTCTAGCAATTGAAACTGTAGGGCATCGTGTATTTCTTGGAGAGTATGATGATCCCATAGGCCCCTACCAATTGGGGACTGATTTGTGACTACGCAAATCCTGAAACCCGACCTTCTAAGGTCAGCTACCGCCTTTCCGGCTTCTGGAAGCATTACGACTTCGTCCGGGTTATTGACGTAATCTGCTGACCACCTGTTCAAAACTCCGTCTCTGTCCAAATACGCAATTTTACCCGTCCATTCCTTCCCTGAGGGAAGGCCGTTCAGAACTAGGGGTTCTTCTAGTGTAGAGCGGTGCCTATGTGGGGGGAGCATTTTCTCACAGACCGTGATTTGATTTTACTGCCTCTTTCAGGATATGGTTGATTACTAGCTGTAGATCCTCTATTCGCTCCATAGATCTGGAGGGGATAATAATCGAGACGTCAGCAATTTCAACGAGTTTCCCGCCACCTAATCCCTGGTAGTCGCCCGTGACCGCCACGGTCTTACAGCCAATTTCCTTGGCAAAGGAAATTCCATTCAGTACGTTTTGTGAATTACCAGAGCCGCTGAACCCTACCACCAAGTCTCCTGAATTAGCAAATGTGGATAGCTGTCCCACGAATACGTTATCGTAGTTGGTGTCGTTTGCCCATGCAGTTAGTGATGGCGTGTTATCTACATGTGACAGTGTCTTCAATGACAATTCCTTCGACCAGTCCCCCGCACTGTGAGTAGGAGTTCCGGCGCTTCCACCATTGCCAATGAAATGAACCGTAGCTCCATCATCCCTAGCAGACTCCACCATTCTCCAGAATTCCTCAAGAGATGAATATGGCATATCGCCAAGAGTATCCACTAGTGATTCGACATATGTCTCGGCGAATTCTCTGAACTCGAATCCCATGGCTCTGTGCGTTCGGGAGGGGGCATCCTATTTACGGGTTGATGAAAACAAGGGTAACGTGGAAGACCCAATTGGAGTGTTGATGGGGGGATTTTCCGATGTGCTTGGAATCTCTGACGTAACAATGCAGCTCCTAATTGGGTCGATTGGCTTAGTTCTACTAGGAATTGGTTTCCATAAGCACACAAAGGAATATTCGATGGTCTGTTCGGTTCTTGGCTGGCCATTGATAGGGCTTTTCTTCTACCTATATTCTAGCCACTTCGTTGAGATAGCAGATCCGGTCCTAGTCTTGATGACCGCTGGAGCCCTGCCAGCGGGACTTGCTATGGCATATTGGGAGTGGACAAGCTACGGCTCGGGAAATGATACGATAGTGTGGTCAAGGGGGTTTGTTGTCTGGTCGATGATTCCCTACTACCTTGTTTTCGGAGTACCCTATCTGAACATGGCATTCGTTCAATTCACAGCAGTAAGCGCTGACATTATGCTAGAATTTGCAGGGATTGGCGGTTACGAGATTGGCCCGATGATGATTGAGAGGCACCAACAAAGTGCAATTCCAGTTTCGGACTGGGACGGGAATAGGCTTGTTCTGAGTGAGCCCCTAGGGGAAGGTGGGTTCTACGCTCCAATGGAAAATAGCGAAGGAGAGGGAGTGGTTTCATTCATCCTGGCATGCTCCGCATTGCAGTCTATGGCTGTTTTCATAGGCGCAATAGTTGCCTTAAATTCAGTACATTGGAAAAGACGTGCGAGGGCTTTGATAATCGCAATACCTACGATCCACGTGCTAAACGTTTTCAGAAACGCAGGGATCGTTTGGCTTACTGACACGTATCCGAAATGGTCATTGTTTGGGATGGATATTTTCGACTTCACGCATAGTTACGCTGCTAAGGTAGCTAGTCTGTTCGCTATGTTCCTGATGGCTATAGCCCTGTTCGACCTACTCCCAGAACTGCACAGGCATGTGATGAGGGTAATGAGGCCCTTGCTGGTTGCTACGGGCACTGAGAGAGGAGCCTCAGACAATTCTTGACCTAATCCTATCGAATAGCTTCCCAGAAAGTGGCATGTCATGTTCCCATGCAAATTCCTTCATCACCCTGATGGCTTCCTTCTCTAGTTCTGAGTCTCCTACGAAATCTGTGAGTTCTATCTTATCGTTTCTGGTATTTGCCTTGAATGCGGCTATTGGCTCTTCCTTGTGAAACACCAGATACGCAGAGCCATACCCGAATCTCTCTCTGAGCAGGCTCCCGAAGTAATGGATTAGTGGATCGGATGGGGGTATAACCAAATCTCGAGTCCGAGATATTCTACCGAGTTCCTCAAGCATATCGAGCCTGCCCCAACATATATCCTGCAAATCGTCTACCAAGAATCCCTTGATCAGAGTCCCATCTTCTTCGAAGTCGTGCATTACGTCACTAATTTCCTCGGGGGAGAATGGGGATCCGGCTAACCTTTCTAGCTGTCTAAGCGTGATGACTGGGTAGTCCTTCACTAGTTCTCTGAGATAGTCCCTCTTTACCCCCCACAAGTCGATCTTGGGAAGAGGTTCTACCGTCTTGAAGCCCCCTCTGTAGTCCTGAATTAAGTGCCCGCTCCTGACTAATGGGGAGGCGAGCTTGCGAAACTCCGATCTAGACATTGCGTGTCTCTCCATGTAAAGATCTGGATCGTTGTTATCACTGAAGAATTGCAGAATCTCCTCGTCCTCCGGCTCTCTGGGAACGTTCTTTATGGACAGGAGCCTTTGGAAGTGCGAGTATCTGGCCCAAACTAGGTGACCTCGGAGGTTAGAACCTTGGTGTAACTGGTGTGCTGCAACCATTGAGTCGAGGTTGACTCGGAACATCTCGCAACGTCCCCTCAATGAGAAATCGTCTCTCAATTCGATGGAGTTCTCAAGAGCAATGGTCTCATTCTCCCATCTGCTATTTTGATGCAAACAGTGGTGGAAGAATAGCATTCTGTTGATTTGGTTCCTAGATCTTGGCTCTACTACCCCCCCCCTAATGTACCTCTCACCGTCTCCCATGGATGAGAATCCAAGCTCTGAGAGGATATTCTGTATATTCTCATCACAGTCATGAACGGGGACACCATTGAAGGCATGAAGAACTGAGACGTCTACTAGCCGGTCCCTATAGTTGTCCAGCAACTCTCCGAAGGTTTCTTTGAAATCATCCAGATACGAGTGTGGGATATTAATATCCTTAATTTCGAGATAGTCATTAACGACGAACATAAGGACTCGCCCAATCGGGTCCACTCCCTTGAAGACCGGATAGTACCAGCCCTGTTTCAAAAGAAGCCTGACCTCTTGGATAAATCTGCTACTGAAGGGATCCGACTGAGATAGGATTCGCATTTTCCTATCCTCGGTCAGAGGGGAAAGAAGGCGCTCAGCGTCCTCCTGAGAAGTGTAGTAGTCAGTAGGGTCTGGCTGTAGAGCGACTACTCTGGCAATTGAGCCAGTCCTCTCTAGTTCTCGAAGTGTGTCTGCCAGCTCTTCGACTGGCCTGGAAACGAACAACCTCAGTGTGTGAAGCCTCACGGGGCCTATTCGACGAATTAGTTCGGATAGGGACTGTTCGAATGGGAGTGGCTTTGTCTTTCCGTGCAGCCTCCTGAAGATAGCCATAGATCTTTTTCGATTTGGGACGTCAACATACTGCTTGGCAATAGTAAGCTGCCTCTCCAGATTTGAGAGGGCTGACTTCAGACTTCTCTGGATATGGGCATTCTCCTTACCCTTGGGATATTCGGAAAATAAATCCGCCCTCGAGATTCCTTCTTGTGGGATTTTTTCCAATAGTTCCTCATCTAGTGGTCCGAACCACGGCTCACTTCTGAGTCCCATAAACATGGGAAGTTCCTCTTCCAATGTGTAACCAACCCTGTTGTGAAGGAGCCTGCCGTTGTAGATGTCGGAGTCGTGCTTAATGTCCTTCCAGTCGCGGAATCTGTAGTTCTCGACTCTGTGGAGCAGCTCTTCCCTTCTCTGTACTAGAGTTAGATTACGTATTGCTTCAGCGGGCTCCTCGAATTTCGAGAAAGACTTGTTAAGAATCAGTGTCTGAAGGGTGCGATAGTCGATTACATTGACCTGCCCACCGGTAATCCTGTATTCGTCTATTCTGAGGATGAATTCTCCCTCGTCTGTTCTTGTGAAGAACCCGATAGAGACCAGATTACGCATCTCTAGCTCTTGCAGCACTGATTCGACCTGGGCGTTTGGGAATGGGAGACGCGTGCTCAGGGAATCTATTGTCTGGGGCCCTTCTGAGCCTAGCATGTCGAGTAGCTTCAGCCTCAAGCAGTCCATGGGGTCGGACAGAGTCTTCTTCCTCCAATTGGTCGGTTCCCCCCCTACGAAACCCTCGCCAACCTCGTAGCTTAGCCCTCCCGTGTACAGCTCTCTCAGGTCGTCCATCTCGGCTGCCCCTGCCACAGCAAGACAGCCTAGCGTGCCATGTACCTCCGTCATCCTCATTGAGAACCACTTTCCGTCGATCTTTTCCAGGCCAGTTCCTCTGATTTTGGTAATCAGCTCCCTCTCTGCTAATTCGTGGACCCAGCCTCTGAGAGTTTCGAACTCTATGTCCTTTAGCTTCTCACTGTACAAAGGATGGGTTAGTTGGCGCTCAAGGCCCCCTCCCATGTCCATAAGCCTGAGGAGTTCGTTCGCATTAGTTGGGACAGAAACCTTTGACTGGTAATACTCGCTGAGTTTCTGCTCATCTAGTTCTGTTGCAAGTGATCTGGCCCCTAGCAATCTCCTGAGAATTTCCGGGTCTACGTCTTTTATGAGATATGCTCTTGTCCTCAACGAAAGAAGATCCTCGAATGAAGACATAAACAGTGTCAGGCCAAGCGGGGAAGGTATCTTCACCCTCCTATGTACAATTCTTACATCCTCACTATCCATCCTTGAAATGAACTGTCTTAGTTGCACCATGTCTAGGTCGGTTGTTAGGATCTCGTTCATTGCCTCCCTTACGATTACGGAGTCATCCATCTTTCGATGTCGATTCATTATCTGTTCAGCTTTCTGCTGGAACTGCTTGGGGCTTACCTCTTCTGCACCTACTCGTCTGGGATTCAGCATGCTCCTAGATGAGACCTCCCTGAACCTCTTAGCGAAGAGCTGGGACTCGATGAGATATTTGTGAAGAGTGTCTTCGCTTCCCGAGCCACGGAAAACTGCTGGGATGGAGGATACCTCAATCTCATGGCTCAACTTTGCCATGAAGCCGTTCTCGTCGAACGAAAGCTCGTGTACTGCGATATTGTCCCTAGAAGCCATGCCCGCAAACAGATTGCCTAGTGCTAGATTGAATGCCCTGCCTCTGCATGTAGTTACCACGTATGTTGGGAGCGGGGCTTCTACCTGCTCGACTAGGATGCGATCTTTGGATGGAACCTGGAACGTAGTTGCAGAGTGCTCGTCTAGGAACTGAGTCAATGCATTAGCAACCGGCTTGTTCAGGCCGAGTACGTCTACTAAGAAGGGAGTGATCCCCCTGCCTGTTCTGTATTGGACAGAAAGAATTTCCAAAAGGTCAAGAACTTCGCCACTGAGTTCGCTACTCCTGCTCATTGCCTCCCCTGTCCACGAAGGGATAGTGGGCCTGTAACCAGTTGCCGAAGTAACATTTACCCTAGTACCGATAACGCTGGAGACCCTGTATGTCGAGCCCCCAAGAAGGAACACGTCACCGTTCCTAAGGCTAGAAACGAAAGAGGAGGAGAGTTGGCCCACCATAGTGCCATCCGAAGTGAAGACGAGGTAGTTGTTGTCTGGGGAAATTGTACCAATATTCGTGTAATATATCATCTGGGCGTAGCCCCTCTTCCCAAATCTATTCTCCTCCCAATCCACCCAAACTCTCCTTTCCTCTTCGAGTAGGTCTAGTACCTCGATGTAGTCGTCATAAGGCAAGGACCTGTATGGCCAAGAGGCCTGCACCAGCTCGTATGCCTCGTCAATGTCCCACTCTCTGATGATTGTTAGGCCGATTAGGAATTGAGCTAGGACATCCAAGCAGTTCTCGGGAAATTTTAGCAAATCCATGTTCCCCGAGAGTATGCCGTTCTGTAGGGCAACTATCTCTAGAAGGTCATGCGAGGAAGTTGGAAGAAACCGTGCCCTTGGGAGGCCCCCTACATGATGTCCAGCCCTCCCGATCCTTTGTAGAGCGGTTGCTATTGATCCAGGAGACCCGACCTGAATTACGAAGTCGACCGAGCCTATGTCGATGCCCATCTCTAGACTTGAAGATGATACGACGCACCTCAGTCTGCCTTCCTTAAGTCTCTGCTCGACATCTAGCCTGATCGACTTGTCCATTGATCCGTGATGGCCCTCAACGCCCTCCAGGCCTGCAACCTTTAGGCGCTGTACGAATGTCTCGGTCATGTTCCTGGTGTTTACGAAAACAAGTGTTGTAGTGTGAGCCTCAACCAATTCCTTAATTCTGTCAATATTGTGGTCCAATATCTCTTTCACCGGAATAGAAGTAAACCGCGGTGAAGGTAGGATGATGTCCATATCTAGCTCTCTTGAGCCGGATACCTTTGCTATTGACACACTCTGCTTCTGAGCCTCGCTCTCCCTTGGATCGCTAGCTACTAGGAATTCCGCAACATCGTTCAGTGGCTCCATAGTAGCACTAATTCCAATCCTCTGTACCTCTGTTTCGACAACCGAGTCCATTAGTGCTAGACTAAGAGAGAGATGAGTTCCTCTTTTCGTTGGGACAAGGGAGTGCATCTCGTCTACGATAAGCCACTTCAATTCATTCAGCAGTGGCCTGAACCTCTTTGATGCCAGAGCTAGTCCAAGTGATTCTGGTGTCGTAATGAGGATATGTGGGGGCTTTCGGAGCATCCTCTCCCTCTCCTTCTGAGGGGTATCCCCGGTCCTGAGTCCGACTTTGATTTCCTGGGCTCTCCCCGGGAGAAACCTGTCTTTGATCTCAGTAAGTGGCCCAATCAGATTCTTCTGTATATCATTTGCTAGAGCCTTGATTGGGGAGATGTAAATGCATTGAACAGTATCCGTAAGAGTCCCTTCTAAAGACCTCCTCACTAGGTCATCAATTATTGACAGAAATGCAGTGAGAGTCTTTCCGGAACCGGTTGGGGAGCACAATAGCAGGTGTTCGCCATCTAGGATCTTCGGAATCGCTACCTTCTGGGGCTCTGTGAAGTCTTCGAACTTTTCCTGGAACCAATTACTCACCGGAGGAGATAGTCTGTCCAAGATGCCATCCATATCTGAAACTTCAGATACGTACTTTATTTCTGGCATTTTTTCCAAACCACCTTGCGTTTCAGGCAATCGATACCATAAATGAATGCTTCTCAGAAATGTGAGTAAAACCAAGCTAATAGCCCGAAGAAGCTAGAATGGTCACGCAATTGAGATAATAGTCGGGCAAACTAGGATGGCTTGAAAACCACGATTGTGTGTCGGAAGTCGAAATGGTTGACAATAGTCGATTGACGAGACTGTCTTCCCTACTTAGGAGAAGAGGTGTTGTGCTTCCCTCGTACGAGATTTATGGCGGTGTTTCTGGGTTAATCGACTACGGCCCAGTAGGGGCCAGCATCAAGAGGCGGGTTATTGAATCCTGGATTGATCACTGGAGCGACTTGCCCAACGTAGTAGAAGTCGACTCGCCCACAATTACCCCCGAGCCAGTACTTGTAGCCAGCGGACACGTTGGTGAATTCAATGACAAGATGTCCGAATGTGAGTCTTGTGGGGGCGCATTCAGGACGGATCACCTGCTAAAAGATGTCCATGAAAACCCAGATTCGCTGGAATCAGAAGAGCTAGACAGAGTCATTTCCGAGACCGGAGTAAAGTGCCCAAGTTGTGGCTCGACTCGGTGGATGGATGCTAGGCCGATGAACCTGATGTTTCAGACCAATATTGGTGCAATGGGAGGTTCTAGGACTGCTTTCATGAGGCCCGAAACAGCACAGGGCATGTTCATGCTATATCCAGTCCTATACAGGCACTTCAGACAGAAGCTCCCGTTTGGGGCTCTACAGACAGGAAAGGGATACAGAAACGAGATTAGTCCGCGTCAGGGGATGATTAGGCTTAGGGAATTCAACATGGCAGAGTTGGAATACTTCATCGATCCAAAATATCCCCCAACTACTGATCTGGGGAAGTGGGGGCAGCAGGTTTGCATCATCCCCGATCCCAGAGGTCCCGATGCAGGTGTCAAGACGTTGTCTTTTGAAGAGGCGTTCAAAGATGGAGTTGTAAAGCACCCCACTGTAGCTTGGTTCTTGGCTATGACATTGGATTTCTTAGTCAAAGTTGGTGTTGATTCATCAAAAATACGATTCAGGCAACACGAAAGCTCAGAGATGGCACACTATGCTTCTGACTGCTGGGACTGTGAGTTGGATGGAGAGCATGGTTGGGTCGAAGTTGTTGGGATAGCGAACAGAACATGTCATGACTTGGAATCACATGAGGAGCACTCGGGCTCAAAATTGCTAAGGGGATGGAGGCAGTACGAATCGCCAATTCGCGAAAACATAGACATTCTTTCTCCTGTGGGCTCAGTGGTTGGCCCTCATTTCAAAGAAAAGTCATCCCTTGTAACCAAGGCACTCTCGGAAATAGCCGATATTCCGGATAGTATGCCGTTTAATCTAACGCTTTCCGATGGATCGGAAGTTGAAATTACAGAGGAAATGGTGGACAGAGAATCCCAAGATACTGTCGTTAACGGCGAGTACTTCACGCCACATGTTATCGAGCCTGCATTCGGCTTAGATAGGATAATCTGGCACATCCTGGACCACAACTACAGGGAGATAGAGAAAGAAGATGAAAGCTACACAATACTATCACTGAAGCCCTCGATCGCCCCCTATGATGTTGTAATTTTACCTCTTTTTGACAAGGATGGGATGAGCGAGATAGCTGCGGAAATAAACAGTAAAGTGGGATTTATTCCGGGAATAAATGGAATCATCGACACTAGCAGGTCGATCGGGAGGAGATATGCCAGGGCTGACGAAATAGGCATCCCATGGGCAGTAACCGTTGATCATCAGTCTACCCAGGATGGAACAGTTACCATCAGGAGGAGGGATGACCAGACTCAAGTTAGGGCGGATGTTGCTTCCCTCCTAGACCTCTTGCCAACGCGCTCTCTGTCATCCCTATTCTAGTGCTAATCTTCAAGAGTCGCCGATAAAATCGTGTTTCGTGGGAGTAGAAAGTCATCATCATGACTGGACTGAGCGATACCGCCCATCCTCGCTTTCTGAGATTGAAGGAAACGAAGACAAGGTAAGAAGGGTCAGATTTTGGTTGGAAAGGTGGAGTTCGGGTGGTTTCCCCAAAAAGAGGGGTTTGCTTCTATCGGGGCCCCCTGGCGTAGGGAAAACAACGTTGGCTCATGCATTGGCCGCTGAGAGAGGTTGGACTGTAGTAGAGCTGAATGCCTCTGAGCAGAGGAATGCGGCCGCCATCAGAGCATCTGCTACCCGGGGATCCCAAAACTTCTCTCTGGACCAATTCTCGACTGGACCCACGGCATCGGGAAAAACTGTGATCCTATTGGATGAAGTCGATCACCTCAGCGGGGGATTCGCAAAGATCTCCGAAGACAGAATAAACAAGTCACTGAGCCGAACTGAAGAGGGTTTCGTGCTGAAAGGAGATTCTGGCGGAAAGGCCGAGTTATTGAACCTACTAAGCAGTACAAAACACCCCGTTATAATGACCTGCAACGACCCGATGAGA
>CEUS01226107.1_pt1 | contig 10920 bp, 10 predicted proteins | sample 427031 | NCBI WGS metagenome assembly CEUS01 (sample SAMEA2622837, study PRJEB7988) | marine metagenome | biome: marine biome (ENVO:00000447); feature: marine epipelagic mixed layer (ENVO:xxxxxxxxx); material: "saline water (ENVO:00002010), including plankton (ENVO:xxxxxxxx)" | depth 140 m | reverse complement strand
CCATTCCGGATTGGATCCAGCGCCCGTCAAGGAGCAAATCCCTGCCAAAGACACTCGGAAACAGGGAGCTTGTCAGGCTCAGACGGGCGATTAGAGATTCTGAGGACCCCTTGGCTATGCCGATCTCCACTCTATTGCTCGATACAGGGCTGAGAGTATCGGAGCTATGCGCCCTAGACATCGACGACGTCGACAAGGAGGACCTTTCTGCACTGGTTATCGGCGGGAAGGGGGAGAAGGATCGCACTGTACTGTTCACTGATGCTACTGTAGAGGTTCTGGAGTCTTGGGAGCCGATTAGGGAGAGTAGGATTAAGGTAGGACCTGACGACAAGATCAGAGCAGTTTTCGTCTCCAGCAGAGGAAGAAGAATCAATCCAAGGTCCATCCAGAAGATGATGGACAGGTTAGCTGACGAAGCTGACATACCCCGGAGTCGTCTGAGCCCACACACCCTCAGGCACACCTTTGCAACGGGTCTCCTTCAGAGGGGGGCCGATCTGGTAACCATACAGAGGCTTCTGGGACATTCCAGCATTGCAACCACCAGAGTCTATCTAGAGATAGGGGACCAAACTCTGAGGGAGATTTACCACAGGGCGCAGAGAAGTCCTTCGACAACAGAAGAGGGAGTGGGAGAGGAGGGTGAGTCGGATTCCAGTGCCACTTCTATTCAAAGCGCACCTTCCAGCCATACTCATCCAAGTGGAACCAGTTCACGATGAACTCCTCGCCCTTGTAACCGAACCAAGCACGAGTCGGGACAGCGCTCGTGTAGCGCTCGTGCTGTACTCGCTTTATGGTGCCGGGGATATCGGGATCCAAATGACTGAAGCCCTCCCATAGCCTCCCCTTCCTGATTAGGAATTTGTCCGAAGATGGCTGTTCTTTGAAGTGAGCACCATTCCAAAGAAAGTAGGGCCAGGCATCGGGGTCGTCTAGATCCACAATTTTCCCGAATGACCTCCGCGTTGATTGTCTGCTGTCCACCAAGTGGCCAACTACTGGGAACTCGTTTTCCTCGCGACCTAGTCTTAGTAGGACGTACGAGTATGTGTGGTAAGGGGTGTGTGGGAAGCCGTCTTTCGGAAGTATCAGAGGTTTCAGTGAGCAGAAGTCGACCTCTTGGAACTCCTCGGTTAGTTCACTGGAGGTTCGGGGTCCATCTTTACCACCCCCACTCAGTATCTCGATCTTGCCCGAATGCTCCAACCAATTAGCATTAGCTTTTACCTCAAGACGGGCGTTCTCCAAGGGCCAATCCCAGAACGTCATAGCTAGTTCAGATCTGAGTCTAGGGTTGACTCCCGACAGATCTGAGCTAACTCTCCCCTCGAAGGTAGACGGGAGACCCGAAATTATCCTCGCCACTATCGGAGTGCCTGCATGACGGACCTCGATTTCTGCCTCCAGTTGGAGTGGTGACTGTAGTTTCTCGCTGTCGAAGCCGAAGACTATAGAGAATCTGCTCGGCTTCGAGAATAGCTCCTCGCTACTGACCCTCAGGGCGTCATATCTCTGTCCTCTTCGCTTGGAAACAATGTCCACCTTTATCAGAGGAGGATTTTCTCCCTCCAGACCTATGACCTGTGCAGTGCATTTCATGTCGGGATACATCCCTGAGAGAAAGACTGGTTCGAAGAAGAAGTCGACTACGTAGGGGTCAATCTCGATTGAGTTCTCGCCCACGTCGACGACGCAATGGATCCTCCCGAGGTTCTCCATGATTCTTCCACGAAGAGTCTGCATCAATCAAGGCTACCTTCTGGCAGGGTTCTTCTTGTTGGTGCGCTTATCGACTGACTCGGGCCCCTTCCACTTCCTGCTGGCCCCCTCCTCGTTTCCCATGTGACCGGGTATGGGGCAGTGCTTGCCAGCACGGCACCTGCTGCAATTGTCTGATGGGGGCCTTTCGACTACCTTCTGCAGCTTACCGTACTTCCTTCGAGGCACAAACGGGTCTGAGGGAGGAGGGACTTAGCGGTTACCACCACTCGGAACGTTCAACCATCCGGGCTAAGGCTGGATAGCATGCGAGATGCGCGGACTGCTAGTGCCGGACCTGTGGGGATGGACCCCCATCGTTCAGTTCTGTATGCGCAGGTTGTGAATGCGGAGCCAAGGATGTCATTCGACGAGGAAGGGACCATGCAGCAAGTAGGGACTAAAGGATCAGTAGGAAAGGTGTACCTCGGCGACGTCGCTCGTGCCGCACTAAGGTCAATGGGAACTCACGATCCACCGAAGTTCTCCAGCGAACCGGGCTTCGACGAGCAGACCTGGGAGCTTGTCTGTTCCACCGACGAGATCACTCTTAGGATTTCCAGCAGACACTACTGGGGGTTCGGTTTGTTCTCTAGGTGCTTCCTGAACGAGATAAGGTTGGAAGGTCCACTTCCAACGCGTTCTAGATGCGCGATGGACATCGTCGCTTCCCTTGGGAGGAACCCGTGGGAGCCGGTTCGCGTAAGGGCCTTCGAGAGGGCTACATCTGGGTCAATGTCATCTCACACATCCAGCTGGGAGGAGCTAGTGTCTGTTGCTAGAGAGAGCATGGCCGATGACATAGCTAGACTACAGGACTCGGTTAATGGAATCAGAGGGGTTGATGAATCCTCAGATCCCCTACTGGACTCAGCGGAAGAGGCTCTCGACAGGGCTAGGGAGGCACTGGCCGACAAGAACGCACCTGCGGTTGACAGAGCGTTAAGCAGAGCATCAAGTGCGATAATCAGGGCTGACCCCAATACAGGGGCAGGAAGTATCGAGAGGGAGCTTCTAGGGGACTAGAGTCCTAGAGTGTCCCACATCCACTTCCAGACGTTATCCTCTGGGGTCGGTTGGTTGGCTAGATATACGACAATGCTGAAAATTACGCAGACGAAGTAGACGGCTCCCTTGGAAATCTGAATAGCATCCTCCGACTCCTCGTCGAAGTACCTAATCAGGCCTGCAGCCTGCTGGATTCCACTACCCTTCTTCTCCTTGGCCATGGAAGCACCGCACCTGCAATCCCTATTTCAACTCCACGAGAGCGTTTTTCTATGGCTCTAGAGTCTCTATAAGCACGCATCCACCGTCTAACTCCACTATCATAGAGGCGGCTCCCACGGCAGTGTCTAAGCCCTCAGTCATCAGAATCTCCCTCCTCAGGCCTGCGTCCGACTGAAAGACTAGTCGGTGACTGAGCTTGTCTAGGACACCCCGGTCTACGACTTGCCATGTCCACTCGTTCTGTCCTACCGTCATCAGAGCCTCAATGGGCTTCAGGGGACCAGTGGCTGCTCCGAAATCCCTAGCTCTCTTGACTAAGTCACCTAGCTTCATCTTAGTCCCTATGTCGTCAGTCTTTGTTGGTTCTGAACTCCTGTTGGAGATCCTTCTTCTGAATCCGAATCCTACCATGTGCATCCCTTGCAGCAAATGCCGCAGTGCCCGAGCGAATCGAAGGGGGTTTAACCGTTGTTAGAGTCAGAGAGCAGATGGGAGGGAAAACTGGGGGTCTGTGCTAATACGGGTTTCCTGCGAGCACTTGATGTCGAAAGGACCGGACGCCGAAGTGTGGGGGCTAGGGAGGCGGACTGGAGAGAAGAGGCCGAAAGCAGCGTGCTTCTGGAAGCGGTCTCTCACTGGAGAGACGACCCATATACATGGTTCGAAGGCTCATACTCGAGGCTCCCTGAGACCCTGAGAGTAAATCCGCTAAGCCCAGAGAAGGACTGGATAGAGGCTTGGCTGGAAGGTCTAGGAGCTTCAAGAATCCATTGGTTCAGCAATCCTGGGAGCGCTTGGGAGATGCCCTTCGTAAGAGGAGGGGCGCAGGGAGAGGTTAGAGTAGTTATGAACGCCCTACACGAAACCGGCAGGGTCACTCGTCAGGAGGCGGTGTCGATGCTGCCTGTTCTGGCCCTAGACCCTGCTCCCGGGGACATAGTCCTGGACCTGTGCGCATCACCTGGATCCAAGACAACCCAGATATGCGAGCACCTAGGGACCTCTGGGGCAGTCATAGCCAACGAGGTAATCAGCGGGAGGGTGAATACCCTGGTCTCTAATGTTCAGCGTCACGCGTCCAGGTCAGCTGTTGTGGTACAGCATGACGGCAGGCACATTCCGATGGTCCCAGGATTTGGTTTCGACAAGGTTCTGGTGGACGTGCCCTGCACCGGCTCCGGGACTACTAGGAAGAACCCGGGAGTGTGGAGTAAGTGGCTGCCCTCCTCAGGGCGTTCACTACATGAGCTCCAGCACGACCTACTTAGACGCGCAATTGCGGTCACAAAGCCCGGAGGCAGGGTGGTGTACTCCACCTGCTCACTTGACCCAGTGGAGAACGAGGCCGTTGTCGCCAGGATACTAGCTGCGGGAGGAGTCAGGATTGTCTCACCCGAGGACATGCTCCAAGGAGTTCCCTCTCACCCGGGGATGGACGATTGGCCCACTCTGGACGACAATGGCCGGCCCTGCGATGACGGAGCTGTGCCTAAATTCTTGAAGCCCCCGAGGGAAGAGGCACTGTCATCCCAAATCAGGAAATGCCTTAGGATCTGGAACGACTCGGTCGGCGGAGGCGGTTTCTTCCTCGCGGTTCTTCAGAAGGACTCGGAGTCTGGGAATAAGCTAGTAGAGAAAAGAACACCGGAGATGTCCCCCAAACCTCCAGCTGATCCTGACTCGTTCCCTCGTCCCATCGGGGATGAGTGGTCCGTCAGACTCGAGGAGGCGTGGGGGTCCGTCCCTAGCAGCATGTGGGCAAGAGGAAAGAGCCTCCTGTGGTCTACAGAAGAGGTCAAGCGGATTTGGGACTCTGAACGAAGTCGAAAAGGGGGAAGGATAATTGTCCCGGGAGGGCAGTGGAGGCCTCTGAAGGTGATTCACCTGGGCCTGATTGCCGCTAGGGTGAGGCAGGGGGAGCTCGAAAGGGTGGTCTCCAGAGCAACGCGTAGTCTTAGGGGCAAAGTTTCTGGCCCATTCGTTGACGTGGAAGGAAGAATCCTAGACGAGATTCTCCTTGGTAACGAGCCAGAACCAGAGTCGATTGACGCCAGCCTTGGAGTTGAAAGGGGGGGAAGGGTGCTTGTGGATGATAGTGGTGACTGCCTAGCCGTCTGGATTGGTGCTCGAGTCACCCCGATGGTGAGCGAGTCGGAGAAGACGGTTTTGAGGGCAGTGCGTGGATTGCCAATCGCCCTTGATGAAGAGGAGTAGGTCCCGTAATTTGCTCATTCGTCTAAGCATTGTCAGAAATTCTTAGCATATGTTCAAGAGCCTTGTATGTAAACCGAGGACCTCGGTGTCAGTATGGATGATGTGGACCGTCGTATACTCAAGGTGCTAGAAGCGGATGCCAGGACCTCTCTGAGAAAGATAGCGGAGGAGGTCGGGGTCGCCCTGGGAACTGTAAGCAACCGCGTGAGGAGGCTGGAGAGCCTAGGGGTAATACGAGGTTACACTGTTCTTCTTGACCCGGACAAGGCGGGTTGGGGTCTGAGCGTTGTTATCGGCCTTAGAATCGAGAAGGGCGGGCTGATAGAGGTGCAAGAGAAGATTGCCAAAGACAACCGCGTATACGGAGTCTATGACGTGACTGGTGACTACGACTCGATGGTTCTGGCCAGAGCGAAGGACCGTGGTGATCTGGACGACCTCACAAAGAGCGTGTTGAGCATGGCGGGGATTGAGCGTTCCGTCACTCACCTAGTCCTAAACTCCGTGAAGGAGATGCCCCCCTCTCTTCCCGAGTGATTCATCCCATCCCAAGTAGGAAGTGCTGGACCACTGGCCCAAGGGATGGCGCGTGGGAGAGCAGGGACTCGACGGTCCGGCCCTCAGGCTTCATAACCCTGAGTAGGATGTTCCTGAGATCCTCGTCAACCAAGGAGTCCAGTGACATTAGGCGATCCCTGATCGAAGACTGAAGTTTACCCCCTGTGCGGTCCCAATCCATCAGTAGAATTAGCGGCGGTCCTCCGTCCGGAGTGGGCCCGATGCAGTAACAAGAGTGGAGGTGTGCGATTAGCCTGGACCTGTCCCACCCCCTGTTCACCCTCTCCACTGGTCCAGTGAATCCTAGGGCCCTGACAGCCTTCTCATCCCTGATTCCTTCGACAACGACGGGACGCCCAAAACCACCTTGGTCAATTGGCCTGTTTCTCACGATTGCTGTAGCGATTGCCTTAGCGGCCTTTTCGAACCTGACCTGCCTGTCTGGCGGCCCTGAAGCCGCATCTCGCTTACCTGTCCATTCAGGCAATCCTTCCCGCTCCGACACACCCTACCCCGGAGTGAAAAAGACATGACTCGCTTGTAGTGTTTTTCAGGGCAGTATGAGGCTTGCAACAGAAGGTCAATCCGCGACCCTTATGAGGGGATTTTCTCCCCACAGAGACAGAGATAGCCATGAGTGTGATGACGCCAATCTTCGAATATCTATGGGACCACTACATCTTTTGGTCCGTAATCGTAGCAGTTATCGCGTTCGGCTGGCTATACCACCACTCGTTCTGGTTCACCTCGAGCGACGGAGAAAAAGTACCGAACAGAGACAATCTGCGGGTCGGAGTATTTCCTAAACACAACGACGACATGCGCCTGGAAGTCACTTGGACGGTTGTTCCGTTCATCCTTATAGTCTGGCTAACATACTTCTCGTGGGCCCCACTAGATGCAGTTTGGACTTCCACCGAGGGAGGCGTCCATGGCTACGAGTGCGAAGCAGGCGAGTTTTCGAATAACGTGATGGACTCGGACGGGATAATCACCTCAGACTGCTACCACGTGATAGAGATCACAGGTCAGCAGTGGTTCTGGAGCTTCGACTGTCTCGAATTGGACGTCACTTTATGCGACACAGGGACCGAGACGATGGAGGTGTACGGGAGCGTCCCAGTTCTGAGCCTGAAGAAAGGAGAGACGTACTTGGCTGAGATGACTTCGATAGACGTGACCCACGCCCCGTGGTTCCAGCACCTGGGGACGAAGGAGGACGTGCTGCCCGGGCAGACAACGACGCTCTGGATGCCAATTGCTGACTCGATGACAGGGGAGTCGATGATGCTCTGCGCGGAGTACTGCGGGGACGCACACTCGATAATGGCTGCTAAGCTAGTGGCACACAACTGAGGTGAGATATTGTCTGGAATGAGAACGAAGGGGGCTTTGGTAGTCCTTGTTCTGGTTGCGGCCATGCTGGCATTGCCTTCTGCACAGTCCCTCCCAGGAGGTATTGCAGGAGTACAAGAGTCAGGTTGCAACTGCCACGGAGCTGTACCGTCAGACTCTGTAGTCGCGACAATCGACGGACTACCGGAGAGCTACAACTACTCCGAGAGCTACGAGCTTACTGTCTCGTTCCAAGGCGGCCCTTCCCAGTTGGGTAATGTCAACCAAGGCGGCTTCCACCTGTGGACTAGCGAGGGAGTCCTGACTACTAACGACGCTACGGCCCAGGAGTACAACGCAAACGAGGTCGGACACACCGAAGCGGGGAACGACCAGGTGTCGTGGACAGTAACCTGGACGGCCCCGGCAACGGACCGGAACGTCGAGTTCGTCCTCCACGTCAACTCCGTCAACGGCAACGCGGACGGAGCTGGGGGCGGTACCTCTGGTGACGTTTGGAGCAAGACTACTGCGTCACTGAGCGGTCCGATAGAGGTCCTCGAGGCGGCAGACCCGTTCGTCGTTCTTGGTGTCTTGATTATCGTCTCGGCAACTCTGCTTGCCCTGACTCTAGCTTACGTTTTCTACAGGAAGGACCCAGACTCGTTTGACTGGGACAACTTCGCCCCCTGGCTGGCAGACTGGTTAACCAGCACGGACCACAAAAAGATCGGGACGCTCTACTTCGTTGCGGGCCTGTTCTTCCTAGGAGTAGGAGGCATCATGGCCATGATAATCCGAATCCAACTGGCGGTTCCGGGCAACGACTTCCTGACCCAGGAGCAGTACAACCAGTTCTTCACCCTACACGGGACCACAATGATCTTCCTCGCAGCGATGCCTATGATTAACGGATTTGCGAACTGGATGGTCCCACTACAGCTGGGTGCCGCAGATCTCGCGCTACCGAGAATCAACGCCATGTCCTTCTGGCTGCAGCCGTTCGCAGCCCTGCTGATCTTCACGGGGGTCTTCTCGGGCCACGGTGCGGACACCGGGTGGACTGGATACGCACCTTACGTGGTAAGCGAAACCGCGCATTATGGGACTACCATGTGGGCTGCGGGTCAGATCCTACTGGTTGCGTCCTCAACCCTGACGGGGATCAACTTCCTTACCACGATGGCAGTGATGAGGGCAGAGGGCATGGGCTGGATGCAGATGCCACTGTTCAGCTGGTCCATCCTAGTAGCCAACGTTATGCTCTTCCTCTCGATTCCGGCATTCGGAGTGGGACTAATCCAGGTCTACCTAGACCGAGTGGTCGGCACTGCCTTCTACGACATAGCGGCCGGAGGAGACCCCTTGCTGTGGAGTCATCTGTTCTGGTACTTCGGCCACCCCGAGGTGTATGTCGTCGTGGTCCCGTCATTCGGCATCATCTCCGAGGTCATAGCGACTAGCTCGAGGAGATCGGTGTTCGGATACAGGTCGATGGTGTACGCTATGGCAGGCATAGGCATAGTCGCCTTCATCGTATACGGGCACCATATGTTCACCAGCGGGATGAGCCCGACCCTGAGGTTCGTGACCATGCTGACCACCATGTTGGTAGCGGTTCCCACGGGGATCAAGGTGTTCAACTGGCTGATGACCATGCACGGTGGCTCCCTCGTGTACAGGACACACACACTCTGGGCTCTGGGCTTCCTGGTGACCTTCACCCTCGGGGGCATCTCTGGGATGTTCTTCCCATCGATAGCCATGGACACCCACCTTCACGAGTCGTACTTCGTCGTAGCGCACTTCCACTACGTCCTAGTTGGGGGAACCGTGTTCGGGTTCTTCGCGGGAATCTACTACTGGTGGCCGAAGGCCACAGGAAAGATGCTGAGCGAGAAGCTGGGTGTCCTGCACTTCCTGACCGCTTTCGTATCCTACAACGCCCTCTTCTGGCCTATGCACAGGCTAGGGGTATGGGGGATGACCCGAAGGCACCACACCTACTTCGTGACCACCGAGGAGGCGCTGGGCTCGCTGCCCATGGAGGCGGCTGGTTGGAACATGTTCATCACGGTCTCCGGGTTCCTTTTCTTCTTGTCAAACTTCATCCTGGTGTTCAACATGATCGTGACCTCCTTCAGGGGAGAGGACGCCCCCGACGACCCCTGGGGAGGTTGGTCCTTCGAGTGGATGACTAGCTCGCCTCCACCCGCCCACACCCTCTACAAGATAGGCGACGGGAAGTGGGGGCTGCCGACCCTACAGGACGCCAACGAGCACGTGGCCAACGAGCCCGGGATCGTGGGGCGCTGGTTCCAGAGGCTGATGGTGAGCGATGAAGACTCAGGGGAGGTGATGCACTGAGCAGCGACGACTACCACCACCACCCCAGCGCATGGGGCCCACACGACTGGAATCACGGTGCACCGCACAACTCCTGGGCCCCCATCATCATGAGCGGTGGGTTCGCGCTGTTCCTATTCTCCCTAGCCGGTGCGTTCCAATGGGGGGATTTCCTAGGCTGGGTCAACGTCCCACTGGTCTTCGCCTCCCTAGGCGTGATTGGCTTCGGGCTTTTGGTCTGGTGGAGACAAGACTGGAGCTACGGGGTAGACGGCAGGGAGTCAAAGCACCTGTGGGAGCCGAAGTCGACAGGAACCCCGTTCCAGAACATCGACATCCGCAAGGTCGCCCTCTGGGTGTTCCTGATGTCGGAGATGATGGTCTTCACCTCACTGTTCAGCACGTACATGAGGTACCGCTTCGGGATTCCCAACTGCCAGACCGTGTTTAACTCGGGAGAGTGGGTTGAGGGCACCGCAGTTACCTGCTTCGAGCCTGCAGGACACCTGATAGCCTCGAGCTGGTTCCACCTTGCCCCAGGGGCCATAAACACGTTCGCCCTCATCATCTCCTCCTTCACGGTCGTACAGGCGCTCCGCTACGCTAAGATGAAGGACATAGATGATGACGTGAGGAGGAGGAAGGTTACCCGCTATCTGGGCACCACCTGGTTCCTAGCTGTACTGTTCCTGACCCTGAAGATGATCGAGTGGTTCCTTGGCTTCCCTCTGCCGGAGTTCCTGCACGAGTACAACCACGGCGACTCCACCATCAAGTCCCTCTACGCCGAGGGCTACCTGATCAATGCAGACCACTACCAGCACCACTCCTACGACACCCACTACATGGAGAGCCACGGTGGACTTGATCAGGACACGGCACTCTACGCGATGATGCAGGACGGGACGCACCCCGGTGGTCACATGATGGCCAACATCCAAGTCAGCGCGACCACCTTCTACGTAACCACGGGGACCCATGGTGCCCACGTATTTGGCGGAATAGTCGGGCTGACCTACATGACCCTGAAGGCAGCTAGGGGGGGCTACACCCCCGACAACGCGGTCTCGATAGAGTACTTCGGGCTATACTGGCACTTCGTGGACCTAGTCTGGGTTCTGGTCTTCCCGTTCTTCTATCTATTCTGAGGTGAAAAAAAATGGCAAAAGAGATCTATGGAATGGACGTGTACTGGTTGAACTTCTTCGGGCTGATGGTGCTTACTGTGATCGAGGTCGCGGCGGTCGGCGTGGAGCTGAGCAAGACCGTGACGCTGACTATCCTGACCGTCATCGCCATTCCAAAGTTCATCATGATAGCTGCGATATTCATGCACCTATGGGGAGACGAGGACTCGGGGATACTGACCCTGACCGCGCTATTCCCTGCCTTCTTCATCATCATCATGGTGCTCTTCGTGGGACTCACGCACCCGGACGCTGCCTCGGGACTGCCGGCTTGGTGCAGGCCCGG
>CEUS01277475.1_pt1 | contig 10924 bp, 9 predicted proteins | sample 427031 | NCBI WGS metagenome assembly CEUS01 (sample SAMEA2622837, study PRJEB7988) | marine metagenome | biome: marine biome (ENVO:00000447); feature: marine epipelagic mixed layer (ENVO:xxxxxxxxx); material: "saline water (ENVO:00002010), including plankton (ENVO:xxxxxxxx)" | depth 140 m | reverse complement strand
ACCATTCGGCATCACGCCTTGTGCCGGTCAATGACATCCCAACAATCGCCAATCACCTCATCACACTACTCGAGAATTCACAGACCCGTGTTGCATTATTGAAAGCTTCGAAAGCCTTGCTAGACCGTTTCACCTGGCATCGAGCGGCTTCTGAGACTTTAGCCCTTCTCGAACAAGCGGGTAGTCTTTAATGGTAGAGGTAGCAATCGTTATAGTTAGCTACAATACCTCTGAAGCCCTACAGGACTGCATCAATACGTTAGTCCAATATCCTCCGGACACATCCCATGAAATCATCGTAATCGACAATAACTCTTCAGACGGCAGTGCGCCAGCCATCAGGTCACGTTGGCCACACATTAAGGTCGTCAACAGTGGGAGCAACCTAGGGTTCGCGAAGGCTACCAACCTTGGAATACGCAAGACCATAAGTCGCATGATACTGCTCTTAAACAGCGACACCCTACCTGCACCTGGTGCCGTGGACGGATTGGTCCAAGTCCTCAAGAGCCGATCCGCTGCAGCTGCGGTCGGGCCCCGCTTAGTAGGTATCGATGGGTCCCTAGAAGTGTCGTTTGGAAGGATGATATCCCCCTTAAATGAGTGCTTGCAGAAATTCCTAATCCTTGGATACAAACACCGTGTACCTTTCTTCAAGTCTCTGGTGGAGTACCGCGCACAAAACGAGCGGATTGTAGACTGGGTTAGTGGCGCTTGCCTTCTTGTAAACCGTCACGATGCGGAGAAAGTAAACCTTCTCGACGAACGTTTCTTCCTTTATACCGAAGACGTTGACTTCTGCGCATCACTTAGATCCAGAGGACGCCAGATCCTTTTCACTCCAACCGTAGAGATCATCCACCACAGTGGCCTATCCGGACAACACTCCCCAATCCCCACAGCCGAGTTCTACCGGCGTAGCCACCTAGCCTTCTACCGTAAACACCATCCGATGTTTTATTCACTGCTTCGAGCCTACTTGTCTCTTAGAGGCAAGCTTCCCGTTTAAATCTCAGGTACTTAGCGGCGGGCCTTTCCGCCCTGCTAAGATCACAGCTATGCGGATAGCCATCGACGCCCGAAAGCTACATGACTTCGGGATTGGCACATATGTCAGAAACCTTGTCCAATGGCTCGCTCGACTTGATCACGAAAATGACTTCGTTCTGCTTTGTCGGCCTCAAGACTGTGAACACATTGACCAATTGGGACCCAACTTCACACCGTTTGCCATACGTTCAGGCAACTATTCCCTTGGCGAACAGCTGGAAATACCCTTTGCGCTGGCACGAGCGAAGGCTGATCTATTCCACGCTCCCCACTATGTCCTCCCGATGCTCACCCCATGCCGTTCAATCGTGACCATCCACGACTGTATTCATCTTATGTTTCCAGAATACCTTCCAGGACGAATCGCGCATATCTATGCAAGACTAGCCGGCTGGATTGCTACAAACCGGTCAGCCCGCATCCTCACAGTTTCAGAAACCTCAAAGCGTGACATCCTGAGATTATTTTCCGTAGAACCTTCCAAGGTCGATGTGATCTACAACGCTATCGACGATAGCTTTAATCGCACCATTTCAGAACAACAAATTCAACGTGTTCGTGAACGCTACCAGCTTCATGAAAAATTTATCCTCTACTCTGGAAATGTAAAGCCCCACAAGAATATCGAACGTCTAATTGACGCTTTTCATCGCCTACGTCAAATGGGCTTCAATGACATCAAGCTCTTGATTACCGGAAGTGAAGTTTCTCGATACGCCACCCTGCGACGAGCTGTGCATCATTACCATCTACATCAGCACGTTAGGTTTTTAGGATTTCTCAGCAGTGAAACATTGGCAGTTCTTTACCGCTCGGCAGACGCCTTCGCCTTTCCGTCACTCTATGAAGGGTTCGGATTGCCGCCCCTAGAAGCAATGGCAAGCGGAACCCCGGTACTAACCTCTAACGTTTCATCGCTACCAGAGATTGTCCAGGACGCCGCCCTCCTTGTCGATCCTTATGACCCGAGTGATATAGCACAAGGCTTACGACAACTTCTGTCCGACGACAGACTTCGGTCACAATTAATAGCCAATGGCCGAAAAAGGGTCACCATGTTTTCCTGGGAGGACTCGGTCAAACGCGTACTCGCTACTTACTATCGGGTTGCAACGCAAAAATGAATTTATCTGCAGCTTCTGGCGGATCAAGTGTCACACAACCACGGGTAGCATTGGTTCACGACTGGTTGAATGGAATGCGTGGTGGAGAAAGAACACTCGAAGCGATCTGTGAACTGTTTCCTTCTGCTACACGCTATTCGCTGTTTCATGTCCCTGGTTCGGTGTCCTCTTTGATCGAAGAATCTGGAATCCGCACTTCATTTATTCAGAAGCTCCCTCTCTCACATCGCTACTACCGCCCACTACTGCCCCTATTTCCAGCGGCGGTTGAGCAATTCGACCTAGACGACTTCGACTTGGTTATCAGTACCAGTCACTGCGTAGCCAAATCCGTGGTCGTTCCTGGACGCACTCGTCATTTATGTTACTGCTTTACACCGATGCGGTACGCTTGGGATCAATTTCCTGCCTACTTCGGCGTAGAACGCGTTGGTTCTTTTGCGAGTCAGCTTTTTCGTTGGGGGCTCAGCGCGATGGCCCGTTGGGATACAGCCACCGAACACAGGGTCGACCGGTACGTGGCTATTTCTCAACACGTTGCCGATAGGATTCATCGATACTATAATCGAGACTCTACCGTCATATATCCACCGGTGGACACGATCTTTTTCACGCCGGGGCAACAACCGATAGAATCTTATTTTCTAGTGGTTTCCGCGCTAGTGCCATATAAACATATTGAAATCGCTATCCGGGCCTGCACCATCGCCAAGGTGCCGCTCCATATCGTTGGCGACGGGCCTGATCGTTTACGGCTGGAGACACTAGCTGGTTCAAATGTATCTTTCCTTGGAACATTATCGAACGAAGACGTCCGTAGCCAGTATCAGCGAGCAGCTGCCTTTCTGTTCCCTGGAAACGAGGACTTCGGTATAGCACCGGTAGAGGCACAAGCTTGTGGCCGACCGGTGATCGCTCTAAGTGCCGGAGGGGCCCTGGAAACTGTCATCCACAACAAGACGGGAATCTTAGTCGACGAAGCCAGTGACTCCGCTTTCGCGGATGCCATCACCCACACCCTCCAACAAGGATTCGATGAAACCGCCATTCGGAAACACGCCCTCAACTATTCTCGAGATCGTTTCCAAAAGGCAATTTTAAAAGAAATCAGCACCCTAATGGCGCCGGCTCAAGGCGAGCGACACAATGAATCAGCATAACCGAGAATTCGTGATCGGTCAGACGATGATCGACGCTTCGGTCGGCATTTCAATGTTCTTAGGCGCCTATATATTGCGTTTCGACACAGGTCTATTTTCTACACCAAAAGGGCAGCCCGAGTTCCAATATTACCTCCAACTTGCACCTTTCATTGGTTTGCTGTTCCCACTTGGACTATGGATACAGGGAGCCTACCGGCAAGGAAGAATTAGGTCACATATCGACGACTTCTTCGCCGTTTTTGTCGGGGGTCTCATAGCTGTTGTCTTAGGCTTGGCCGGAACTCTCTATTTTCAGGCTTACTATGTGTCTCCGCTGCTCAAGGAACAAGGAGCGTACGAGATCTCTCGCATCGTCTGGGCCCTGTTCTTGCTCCTCTCCGTAACCACTGCTTATGCAGCTAGAGCTACAGCGCGCATGTTAAGCAAACGCCGCTGGCGTAGAGGAATTGGGCTAAAGCGTATTTTGATCGCCGGGATGAGCGACATAGCCCGTCACATGGTCGATAAAATCTTGGAACACGAAGAACTGGGATACCGAATTATCGGCTTCGTAGATGACCGTGGTGATGGCGACCACCTAGGGTATCGAGGCCTTCCACTCCTAGGGAGCCTATCTCGTACTGGTGAGATACTCAAACAGGACCGTGTAGACCAACTATACGTCGCTTTGCCGCTAGACGAACACGTAAAGATGCTCGAACTCATCGAGGTAGCTAACAGAGAGTGCGTGGATGTCAAGGTTGTGCCAGACTTACTCCAAGTAATCGCTCTAAGAGCCCGAGTCGAGGAACTCGACGGGGTACCCATCATTAATATCAATGATGTCCCTCTCCAAGGTATTAAGAGTGTGGTTAAACGTGGCATGGATGTCACAATTGCAAGCGTGGCCCTTGCCTGTCTCAGCCTGCCATTTACCCTAATTGGATTCCTGATCAAGAGCACCTCCCGTGGGCCGATCTTTTACCGCCAGGAGCGCATGGGCCTTGATGGCCGATCCTTCGGTGTCCTAAAGTTCCGATCAATGTGGGAGGATGCCGAAAAAGAAACAGGACCGGTCTGGACCAGAAAAAATGATCCCAGACGTACTCCGGTCGGACGAGTCCTTCGGAAGTTTAGCCTCGATGAACTACCTCAACTATGGAACGTACTTCGAGGCGACATGTCACTTGTTGGACCAAGACCAGAGCGCCCATTCTTTGTCGAACAATTCAAGGAACACGTTCCCCAATATATGCTGCGCCATAAGGTGAAATCTGGCATGACCGGCTGGGCCCAAGTTAATGGTTGGAGAGGTGATACCTCGATCGAGAAACGAATCGAATATGATCTGTTCTACATTGAAAACTGGTCAATGACTCTGGACTTCAAGATTTTATGGCTGACGGTACTGCGTGGTTTCTTCCACCGTCACGCCTACTGAACGCATGCGCTTGTCTCACTTTCCACCGAAATCACCATGTTCTTCTTAGGACCCAATTTACGGACTTGTGCCTTTCAACTTGATCATCAAGGCCTCAGGTCACTCTGTGCCAAAGGGACGCTAAGCATGTTTGATATTACATTTCCCACTCGATCGAGGACATCTTTATGAGCGCTCGATTTGTCATTACAGGCGCTGCTGGATTCATCGGCTCCCACCTAGCTGAAACCTTGCTCGATCGAGGCCATAGCGTCGTCGGGATCGACAACCTATTAACAGGTGACATAGCCAACATCGCGCATCTTTCGAACAGGGACTTCAAGTTTATCCATCACGACGTTACAAACTACATTTACCTAGATGGACCAGTCGACGTCGTTCTCCATTGGGCAAGCCCAGCCAGTCCTATCGATTACCTCGAGGTTCCCATACCCACTCTCAAAGTGGGTGCTCTCGGAACCCACAAGGCCCTAGGCCTAGCCAAAGCTAAGAATGCAGTTTTTGTACTTGCGTCGACTTCCGAAGTTTATGGCGATCCCCTGCAACACCCTCAAACCGAAAGTTATTGGGGCAACGTAAACCCCATCGGTCCACGCGGCGTCTATGATGAAGCTAAACGTTTTGCAGAAGCTATGACAACCGCCTACAACCGCTTTCACGGACTCGATATAAAGATCGTCAGGATTTTTAATACTTATGGACCTCGCATGCGGGTTCGAGATGGGCGAGCCGTCCCTAACTTCATAGCTCAAGCACTTAGAGGAGAAGACCTCACGGTCTATGGAGACGGAAGTCAGACGCGGAGCTTCTGTTACATCACCGATCTGGTTGACGGCATTCTACGACTCGTATCGTCAGACACAAACAGTCCTATCAATATCGGTAATCCTAGCGAAATGACGATCACCACGATTGCCGAGGAAGTCATTCGTCTGACAGACTCCCAAAGTCAAATTGTGCACAAGGAGCTCCCCGTCGACGACCCGAAGGTTCGACAACCCGACATAAGTCAAGCCCGTCAATTACTGGGGTGGCAACCGCAAGTTGATCTTGCCGAAGGGTTAACGAAAACTATTGCGTATTTCAGACAGAAACTCAAAAACACGCCACCACAGATCTAAGAAATCATGACGGTTATAGTGAAGACCCAAATGGCAGTCCGTGAAACAAAGTAAACCCCGCCCCAGCTAGCCCTCAATGTTCCTGACGAGATATCGATCCACCAGGCGCGGTGAAACCTATTCAGGTTCGCTGAGCACCCGTGTCACATGTCTGATGTAATGGAGACCCGATATAAGGGTAATTCCCAACGCTGCGTATATTGCCACATTCACAAGAATTGACGGTCGCCCCAACCAGTTGAAATACAAAGTTAAGGAGGCCGTCAAAATGTAGATCAGTGTCGCCAGCTTGCCCAGCAGGGTTGGTGTGAATATCCGTCGACCTACCGACAAATTCACAATAGCAACGGTCACTACAATAATGACATCACGGCTAATGACAAGCACCGTCAGCCAAATCGGAAGACTGTTCGGTAAGTCCAGGCTGGGAATCGTTAACACTACAAATGTTGAAATTAACAACAATTTGTCAGCCATCGGATCCAGCAATGCCCCCAGGGAAGTGGGTTGATTCCATAAGCGAGCCAACAACCCATCGAGCGCATCAGTCAACCCAGCTACAACAAATACGACCAAAGCCCAGCCATTCACACCATACACAACCAATATCACCAGAGCTGGGATAAGAAGCATCCGGAGTAGCGTGAGTTGATTGGCAGGCGTCAAGGCAGACATAACTCGTATCCCACAGCTAGCACCAGCCGAATGACCAAGGGGTCTATGAGCATTGCTTCGTCACATCATCAGTTTCGTTATAAGCCCCAGTAAATACGGTAGCTCATCATGTAAACAGCAGCAGGTCGGTTCCAATCCACCCTCACCCGACTTCAGCAATGACTGCTAACCTAATCAACGCTTCAATAGCCTCTTCACCGCTGATCGCATCGTTTGGCTGGAATCCACCTACTCCAGGCACCAATAAACCGGCAGACACTGCCTCTGCTGCAGCTGGATAAGCAAGGTGACCCTCCGCAAGATCTGCAAAAATTGGCTGAGGCATCGAAGGAGGGGCAGCCTCCACCAAGCGCAATATACGAACCAGGACGCCGGCCATAGCCGCACGTGTAACCACAATGTCAGGCTGGAACCGGTAATTGACATCAGTTTCCATTAAACCAGCCTGAACCACATCGATTATCCACTGGTAACCCCAATGTCCCCGGGCATCCGTGATGATGGAAACGGGCACGACCTCAACACTATTCAATATCGACTCGAATCGCACACCGACCAATGCCGCTAGTTGACCCCGCTTAAGCTCCGCAGCCGACTCAATATCTGAATAAGCTGCAGGAAGACTAGCCGCTTGTCTCCTAGCCTCAATCTCGGCCAACCCAGCAGCCACTTCAGGCACAAACTCAATTGCGTCGGCCCGAAACAATGCTTGCTCAGCCAAGTCTAAGTCTCCTTCTTCGAGATAGAGGTCTGCCATCAAGATCCAAGCCTCTAGAGCACCAGGGTCAAGTAACACAGCTTGCTCAAGCCTTTGTAATGCCTTGTTATGGTCTTCTTGTTGACTCTCTAGCCTAGCCAACTCGACATACAGAAAAGCACTATCCGGGGATAGAGCTATAACACGCTCATAAGCATCCCTTGCCTGCCCGTAACGTCCGGCCTCACCAGCTTGCCTTGCCAAGGCCACCTGACTCATCAAGGCAGTAAATTCCAGTTCAGCTACCCGTCGGCGGATAGTCGTCAACGTCGGATCGGCAACCAACGCCGCAGACAAATCTTTGACCGCTTCCTCGACACGCTCAACTGCTAGAAATACTTCTGCACGACCCAGCAATGCCGGTAAGTATTCAGGACCAAGCAGCAGAGCTTGATCAAATTGTTCAATGGAAGCATCAAACCTGCTACTGGCCAATAGAACGAAACCCAAACCTGCATGAGACGGATGGAAATCTGGATCCGATAAAAGGATTGATCTGAAATCCTCTTCAGCCTGTTGGGTATCACCGGCCTGCAAGAGAGTCCATGCTCTGCCATGCGCCGCTGCCACCTCCGTTCCCTGCAAATTAGCTGGCACAATCGGAGTGGGGTAGGTCGGATAGGCTGGGTCCGTAACCACAGGCTGGCGAACAGCACAGGCTGCCAAAAGGCAGCCAGCGGCCAGCACAACGAATCCCTCGACTCCACGGCGCATCATGAGTCAACACCCATCCCGCAACATACATTTATCAGGTGATTGCTACGCAAACCCTAATCCCATCTCGTAGTATAGAATCGACCTTACCGATCGAACACCCTAAAGCGAAAACAACCCAATCGGTCCTGCCTAGTCACTCGGTCGCCACTCCCTCCTCACCAGAACAGGGTTTAGGCCTAAAAAAAGGCCTACAGTAAACCAGTGAAAGCGAGTTTAGGTAGGTGCCGAAAGATGGGTTCACAAGGGATTATGCGGTTAACAAGTCGAACTTCACAGCAAGCTGACCGAATGCCCAGTCCGCAGACAAAGTCCAAACAAGTAGCCACTGTGTCAATCGGCAAAATTGACCCGTGCTTTTATCTTCTCCTAGCCGTCACAATCGGGGTTTTCTTCCCCTGAAGGAACCACCCATCCAAGCGCCCTTAGCCCGTGGATTGTAGCACGCAGTTCCAAGCTATCGCCCCGTTGCGAATCAACAAGGGTTCACTCCCCCTAACGTCCACAATTGTCGAAGCGGAGCCACCTAACGACCCCTTTGTTCCTAGGACAAGATCAATCTTGCCCATCAACTGTGAAGCAACACCTTCAGCTGTAGACGGAGGTTTCACTCCGGCAAAATTTGCACTAGTGGCAGTGATGGGGTGGCCACTAAGCTCAGCCAGCCGACACGCAACAAGACATCGAGGCACCCTAACAGCGACAGAACCATCGGCGGCGCATACACCACTACTAATGGTGTTTTCCGGGGTAAACACCAACGTAAGAGGGCCTGGCCAGAATCGCTCGCAGAGGTGACGGCCAAGGCTTGGCAAAGCTCCCAAACAAGTTTCAACCTGTGTCAGACTAGCCGCGATCAAGGGAAGCCCTGAATCGAGAGACCTTTGCTTAAGTTGACATAGTCGCTTCACAGCAGAGTCTCGGGTGGGATCAACAGCAAGACCATAGAGTGTATCCGTGGGATAGGCCACAATGCCACCGTCATCCAACACCTCGACTCCAATTCTTATGTCTGCATCCGTTGGTTCGTCACCGAGCGACACATGTCTCATCACAAAAGGATCGACTTTCGACATGCCTAGTGTTTCTCGGTCTTCCCGAGGGGTAAGGGATAACAGTCCTGTTTACCAACCACTGGTGGTCACAGTCTAAAAAGTTCTCGCCGGCCGATGGGCACCGCTGCAACTAGCCGAACTCAAGAAAGGTGATAATGCAACCAAAAGCCAAAACAGCCAAGCCTTTGCCAACCCGAAACAGGGCAACCCCACCACATCCCCAAGTTCCGAACACGCTCACCCACCGCTGATACATCCTCACCAGTGCAAATACGACATCCGCCGGGCAGAGATTGCACAAACAATGGAGTTGGACTTTTCAAAAGCTACCACCTCACACTGAAGTCCTTAAAAATGCACTTTGACGTCGTCTCCCCCACTCAACTGAATAGTGTCAATAAATTGAATCCGCTGGGGATTGGTCTGCATTATCAACGAGCTCGTACGGGCACCATCTCCGAAAAATCGGACCCCCTTCATCAGAGTTCCATCTGTAACTCCGGTCGCTGCAAAAACTATTCGGCGACCACAGGCTAGATCTGCCGCCCGATAGATCCGCTTCATATCTTTTATGCCCATTTCCCGGCATCGTTCTTCACTTTCTGGGGTATCCACAACCAAGCGTGCCAAAATATCTCCATTCAAACAGCGCATAGCGGCCGCTACGAGAACTCCTTCTGGAGCGCCGCCGGTCCCCATAACAGCATGTACACCGCTACCACTCACCGCCGCTGAAATACCAGCCGACAGATCTCCATCACCAATTAGACGAATACGAGCTCCCGTCTCTCTGATGTCACTAATTAGTTTTTGATGCCGAGGCCGATCTAACACGATCACCACCAAATCTTCGATCTTCCGATCGAGGCACCTGGCGACAGCACTCAAATTATCAGAAACAGGAGCATCCAAATCCACGGCATGTTTAGAACTTGGCCCGACAACCAATTTCTCCATATAAAGATCTGGAGCATGGAGAAGTCCACCACGTTCAGCAACCGCCATCACCGCTATCGCGTTTGGTGAGCCTGTCGCGCAAAGGTTAGTACCTTCCAGCGGATCAACAGCGATATCAACCGCAGGCCAAGAACGACTCTTAGTAGGCTGAGGAGAAAGATCACCTGATGCCGCTACGCTGGTATGGGCCATGCCGACACGCTCGCCGATGTAAAGCATCGGAGCCTCATCCCGTTCGCCTTCGCCAATAACCACTCGCCCATCTATCGGCACGCGATCCAGCGTAGCTCTCATCGATTCCACCGCCACCTGATCCGAGCGTCGCCAGTCCCCCTGTCCCATCGTAAGGGCAGTAGCAACTGCAGCCCGCTCAACCACCTCAAGAAAGGCCGATGTCATATCAATTTCAGAACCCATCTGTTTGCTATCTGCCATACTAATCATTACTTTCCTTTGGTCCGCATCCCGTCAATATCAGGTCACATACTGCGGGCTACAGACATTGAAGGCTTCTAGCGAATCTGCAAACAATCAGCGTCTGACCACCTTAACCACCGTTCCTCGCCTGACACACAGACGATCCCCAGCGCTAGCTCCATTGGCCGCTATCTCTAGGTGGTCGGTACTCCCGAATAATGCACAGATTTCACTTTTCCCAATATCAGTGTAGGTATTTACTAAACGCTTGACTGCTTGGCCTCCGATCAACATCTCAACAGCGCCCGACTCGGCAAATCTTTCAAACATAACCCGGTCAATATTGGTCACGACATTTCCGAAGCAATCAATCTTCGACACGGCCCCCTCAAGTCGCGAACCCGAGACCTCAGGCTTCGGCATTTTGAGAGTGGTGTAATCAGCAATTCGTGGACCAAGTCTCGACAGTTG
>CEUS01028502.1_pt1 | contig 10925 bp, 11 predicted proteins | sample 427031 | NCBI WGS metagenome assembly CEUS01 (sample SAMEA2622837, study PRJEB7988) | marine metagenome | biome: marine biome (ENVO:00000447); feature: marine epipelagic mixed layer (ENVO:xxxxxxxxx); material: "saline water (ENVO:00002010), including plankton (ENVO:xxxxxxxx)" | depth 140 m | reverse complement strand
AGATATTCAAAATCAATATCAAATTTTTCTTTGTATAGTTTTTGTGTAGCTTTTGAATCAGTGGTTAGTTTATCTGGCCAATGTAAAACTTGAGATTCTGCAGATTTAGCTAAAGATGAAACTGATTTTGAATGTAATGAATCAACTTGTTCGCTAAATACACCATGAACAGATAGAATTTTTTTCTTTCCTTTTGCATATTTCATAGCATATGCAGAAGGTATGTTGAATCCATGAATAATGTCATACGAATCTCTATCTACAATACTCTTTATGCTACTCATAACAGCAAAACTTGGATTTTTAAAATTCTTGATAGGAATATGTGCAGTTTCCATTTTTTTTACTTGATGACCATTTTGAATTAATTTCTGAGCAAGCATTGCCGCATGTCCACCTATTCCTCCAGAGAAACGTGGAGATATGAATAAGAATTTCATTTTGAAATTTCTTAGTAAATGAGTTTTTAAGCTCTTGGATTAATTTACAGTTGATTTTAGTACGTATTCATGAATACGGCTTAAATAACATAATCAAAAAAATATTTCAAATGCAAAAAATTGTAATATTTGGAACAGGAGAGCTTGCTCAAAGAATTTTTTTCTATCTAAAAAATTCTGAAGATCAAGTTGTTGCATTTTCTGCTAATAAATCAAATATTGATTCAAATGAATTACTTGGATTACCGGTAGTAGAATTTGAGAGTATTGAAGATAAATATCCACCAGAAAAATTTTCTATGTTTATTGCATTAGCTTATTCAGACATGAATAAGAAACGAACAAAATTTTTTGATGAAGCAAAAAACAAAGGTTATGAATTGTATAGTTACGTTCATCCATCAACAAAGATTTGGGATGAATTTGAGATGGGAGAAAACTGTTTTATTCTTGCAGAAAATATTATTCAACCATTCGTAAAAATTGGTGATAATGTGTTAATAGGAAGTAATAATCTGATCAGTCATAATACTATAATTGAGAATAATTGTTTTCTTACTTCAAACATCACTTTAGGCGGTCACATAACAATTGGGGCAAATTCTTTTGTTGGATTAAGTGCAACAATTAATCAGAGAGTGAAAATTGGCAAAGAGTGTATTATAGGTGCAGGAACTCTAATTACAAAAGATGTTAATGATAAAGAAGTTTATGCAGAAAATTCATCAAAAAAACTTCCACAATCAAGTTCAGAAATTGGCGATATGATATAGATTTTAAATGCAATATATTTTTTTGAGTCATGATGTAGATTGGAGAAGACAAGGTCCTCCTATTGAACATGTTCTTGCAAGAAAAGATAGATTTGATCCAGAAGTTTTTGATAAAACTAAACCAGAAGAATTGTATCGGAATTTTGCAGAATACATGGAAATAGAAGAAAAATTAGGAATTCGTTCAACATTTTTCTTTAAAACATTATATGAGAATGGAACTGTTGATGATTACGAAAATGATATTCAAACTCTACAAAATGGTGGTTGGGAAATTGGATTACATACAGATCCTAAATCAGTAGATAGTCTTGAAAAAATTAAACAAGAAAAAGAAAAACTAGAATCATTAACAAAAAAACCAATAGTTGGAAACAGGGTTCATTTTTTAAATTATAACTCACAACTACTAAAAAAATTAAAAAATCTAGATTTTTCCTATGATTCTTCATTAAGATACTCTAAAGATAAAATTGATGAAAAAGAAATGGGGGCTTCATTTATTGATGGAATCGTTGAATTTCCAGTAACTCTAATGGATGCGTATTTGTTTACACATATGCAAATAAAAGAGGAAAATATAATTTCAGAATTCAAAAAGACTCTAGAAATTGGTAGAAATTTTTCAGATGAAAATGTGATCAGTGTTATTTGGCATGATAATGTTCTAAAAATGAAAGGTGGAAGAATGTATAAAAAAATTCTTGAATTTCTAGTTTCACAAGACGATGTAATGATATCTAAAGGAATGGATATTATGAAACATTTTATTATTTAAAAAATTTTTATTGTTTATGAGAAATTTTATTATTTTTCCTTTCCTTTTAGCATTTTTTCCAGCATGGACAATAATTTTGACTAATTTTGAACAGTTAATTTTCCAAGACATTATCATTACTTTATTAGTCGTTTCTATATCAATACTAATCTGGATTGGAATAAAAAAAATCGTTAGAAATGAAAATAAGGCATCATTAATTACAGGAATTGGAATAGGATTTTTCTTTTATTTTGGATATCTTCAGGATTCGTTAAAAGGAATCATTATTTTTGATGTACCAATCAATAGAACTAGCATATTACTTATCATATCTTTAATAATTTTTGTTCTTTCTACAATTTATCTCATAAAATCAAAAAGAAGTTTTGAATCCACTGTAAAAATTGCAAATGTCATAACAATTACATTAATTTTAGTTGTTGTTATACCAATTTTTATTCCTACTTCATTTGCTGAAAAACCAAATGTTTATCATATAATTTTGGATGAATATACCGATAATGAAATTTTAGAAAAAAAATTCAATTATGATAATTCAGCTTTTATTGAATTTTTAAATAAAAATGAATTTCATATTCCAGAAAAAATGTTTTCGTCATATGCGTCTACTCCTATGGAGCTGGATATGATCTTGAACATGAATTATCCAATTACAGAAGGATGGGCATCTGAGAATTATCAAAGTATGAATAACAATAATGTAATGTCAGTTTTTTCCGAACAAGGATATTTAATTATTGAAACCAATTCAATGATGAGATACAAGAATTTCTCTGATGTAGATTCAAGATTATGTTATGACACAAAATTCATTAATTCAGAATTTTTAGATCAATTACTTAGTAAATCTATAATTAGATACTTTTTAGAAAAACATCAAGAAGATACAAGACGAGATACAATAAAATGCACATTTGATGAATTGAATGAAATTTCTTCTAAAGCAAAACAACCATTTTACATTTTTTCTCATATGTATGTTCCACACCCACCATTTCTTTTTGGACCTAATGGTGAACACATTTCACCAGATCGTCGAGACATAAGTGGATTACAAAGTTGGGAGAATCCAGATGGTTATATCAATCAGTTAATCTTTGCTACAAAAGAGATTTCCATTGTTGTAGAAAATATCATAGAAAATGACCCTAATGCAATAATAATTTTGCAAGGTGATACTGGAACATTAACAGGCACAAACCAACTTTCAAAGTCATTTGATGATGTTTATAGAGAGCACTCAATCCTTTTTGCAATCAAGATTTCTGATTCAAATGATCTAGAACATATTTCCCCAATTAACACATATCGGATAATTTTCAACAGTATTTTTAATATAGAATATGAATATTTGGAGGAACAAAATTTTACTTATGACTCGGAAGGTAATATTCAAAACATTACAGAAAAATTGCATGAGTATAAATTATTGGATTAATTTTTAAAATCTTTTAAAATATTTTTAATGTCTTTTTCAGTAATAGTTTTTGGATTATTATCTAAATGTTTTTTATCAGACAGAATTGTTTTTGTTGCATTTTCCAAATCTTCTTTTAAAAAAATTCTTTCAAATTTTAATTTTTTAACAATCTTTTCAAATTTTCTTTCAAAAATAGATTCATTGAATTTATGTGCTGCAAGAGTTGTAAAAGCCAATGCATGTCCATGACTAAAACCTTCATTCGAAAATACATATGAGAGTGCATGACCTAAAGTTGTTGAAGAATTACCAAATCCTAAACCAGTAACTAATGAACCAAATGGTAATTTTTCATGTTTATCATTTAAAATTGCATCTTCTAAAATCTCAAATGCTTTTTTACATAAAAATCTAGTATATTCATTCCCATTTTTACTATCATATGCCTCAGAACATTGAGCACATGCATCAATTGCTGAGTCTCTAATAATTTTTTTAGGTGTATTTTTTACAAAATTTGGATCTATGATAGCAACATCTGCAAACATTCTATCATCATGAAAGCTTGTTTTTTTACCATTTACTGTCAAAACTGAAATTCTTGTTACTTCACTACCACTACCAAATGTAGTAGGAATTAGAATTTTCTTCTTGTTCAATTTATGACCAACAAATTTTGCAACATCCATAGAACTACCTCCTCCTAATCCTATCACACAATCAATTGTTTCATCTTGAAATTCTGAAATAATATTATTGGTAATCTCAATAGGAGGATTTGGAATCACTTTTTGAAAAATTTTAAAGTTTTCTAGATTAATATATTCTAGCCATCCTCGTGAAATACTTCCTTTAGATGTGATAACCAAAGAATTTTTTGGATATTTGAAATCTTTTGCACAATCAAATCCAAATCTAATATCGTTGGGTTGTTTAATTATCTTCATTACAATGTAATTGATGGGATGTTTTTTATAACTTATAATAATCATTAAGAATTGTGAATCAATCAGAAAATCTATCTGATATGCTCAAGAATAAAGACATCATCAAAGTTTGTGGTGCATATGATGCTATGTCTGCAAAACTAGTAGAGTCAAATGATTTTGATGCAATTTGGGCTGGAAGTTTTGCGATATCTGCAATCCATAATGTTCCTGACGCAAGTATTTTGACAATGACTGAATTTTTTAATGCCGCATCAAATATGGCAAATTCATGTGAAATTCCTGTAATTGCAGATTGTGATACTGGATATGGTGATGCTAACAATGTGAGACATCTAGTAAAAAAATTTGAGAGTGGAGGAATTGCCGGAATTTCAATTGAAGATAAAACATTTCCAAAACAAAACAGTTTGTTAAAAGATGGGAAAAATCAATTATTATCTGAAAAAGACTTTGTTGCCAAAATTTTAGCCGCTAAAGATGCCAAGCAGAACAATTCATTTTCAATCATCGCTCGTGTAGAGGCATTAATTTCAGGTACAGGAATGGACGAAGCTCTCAAAAGAGCATCTGCGTATGAAAAAGCGGGAGCAGATTTAATTTTAATTCATTCAAAACAAAATTCACCTGAAGAAATATTTGAATTTTCTGAATCTTGGAAGGGAAGTGCACCATTAGTTGTTATACCTACAACTTACTATTCAGTAACAATTGATGAATTAATTTCACATAATATCAAAATGGTTATCTATGCAAATCAAACTCTACGAGCAGTACATTTAGCATTAACTAATTTACTCGCAAAAATGAAATCTGCAGGAAATATGAATGAAATACAAAATGATATGTCATCAATGGATGAAATTTTTAAATTACAAGAAATGTACAACATTAAATCACAAGAAAAAGAAATAGAAGAAAAACTTAAAAAATTAGGTTATATCAATTGAAAAAACATTTTCAAGAAAAAATTTTTAATTTTTTAGTAGATAGAGGTATAGAAAATTTTATTGGAGTTCCCGATTCAACTTTAAAGCAATTCATTAGTACAGGAATTAAAAAGAAGAAAATAATTATCTCAACTAGAGAGGAAGAAGCGATTGGTATTACTGCAGGAATGGCATTATCAAACAGCAAATCATTAGTTTTTATGCAAAATGCAGGATTTGCTAATTCGTTAAGTACAATTACATCTTTAATTCAATTGTATGAAATTCCAATAATATTTCTAATAGGGTGGAGAGGATTTTTAAAAAATGATGCTCCTGAACATGAGAAAATTGGGCAAATTCAACCTAAACTGATTAAAAATCTTGGACTGCCATCAAAAATTATTTCAGAAAAAAATTGGAAAGAATTGTCAACCTGGGCTCTTAAAATGAATGAAAATAACAAAAGTTGTGCATTAGTAATAAGGAGAGAATTTCTTGATTGAGAAAAATGCAATTGAAGAAATTGCAAAAATGATTAATGACGAAATAATTATTTCTGCAAATGGTTTTATTAGCAGAAATCTATATGGAGTCGCAGATTCAAAGTCAAATTTCTACATGATAGGTTCTATGGGATTAGCATCATCGATAGGATTAGGTGTAGCATTAAAAAATCCTAGAAGAAAAATATTTGTTTTTGATGGAGATGGAAATATTCTCATGAATTTAGGATCATTAACTACAATCGGAACTTTAAAACCAAAAAATTTGATTCATATTGTTTTCGATAATTCAAAACATGCATCTACAGGAGGGCAACCAACAAATTCTAAATCAATCAAAATTGAAAAAATTGCAAAAGAATGTGGTTATAGATTTACCTTTAAAGTTGAAAATAAAGAAAAAATGAAAAATATGATTAGAAAAGCAATGAAATTGACAGGTCCAATCATGATTTTAATTAAAATAAAAAATGGTGGAAAAATTGGAGATAGAATGGATATATCTCCAATTGAATTAAAAAAACGGTTTATGCAGAATTTGGAATAAAAATGAAAATCATCATTATAGCAGCAGGTTCATCAACTAGATTAGGTAATTTAACAGAAGAAATTCCTAAAGGATTATTAAAAATTAATAGCAAATCAATTTTGGAAATACAAATTCAACAATTTAAGAAAAAAAATATCTCAAAAATCATAATTATTACTGGACCATATCATGAAAAATTTCATTTCAACGATGTTTCTCTAATTAATGATAAAAAACACATGGACCATGATGTATTAGGTTCATTAATGACTGCAAAATCGGAAATGAATTCAGAAATAATTACTTCATATTCAGATATAATATTTGATGATTCAATTATAAATTCAGTATTAAAATTTAAAGGAGATATAGGAATAGCTGTTGATTTAGCATGGGAAGAAAAATATTTGAATCGTACAGAACATCCAAAAGAACAAGCAGATAATGTATTAATTGAGAACGATAAAATTATAAAAATTAAAAAAAATATTGTGGATTACAAAAAATTTCAATTAAGAGGAGAATTCATAGGATTAATGAAATTATCAGAGAATGGTGCAAAAATATTTGTTAAGAAATATAATCAAATGTTAGAATTTCATAAAGGAGAATTTCAAGATGCGCCATCACTAGAAAAAGCATATCTGACAGATTTAATTCAAGAATTAATTGATTCAGGAATAGAAGTGTTACCAATTTTTATTGATGGAAAATGGAGTGAAATTGATACGTTACAAGATCTTGAAAAGGCTAGAAAATTATTTAGTAATTAAATTTTTGTGTATTTAGAAATTTCTTCTGCTAAAACATCTTCTATTTTTAAATTTTTTCCACTTAAATTATTTTTTTCATTTGGATCATTTTTTAAATCATAGAGTTCCCTTGTTTTATTATATTCATTGTAAATTAATTTCCAATTTGAATTTCTAATAGATTTAACATTTGGAATCTTTGGAGGAGCATTATCATTTAACGGATTTCCAGTTTCTGAAAAAGCAAAATTTTCTTTCACATCTTCACCATTGATTAATGGCACTAAAGATTTACCATCTAATTCTTCAAACGATGAATTAATTGGAATATTTAGCATTTCTAAAATTGTTGGCATCAAATCCACATGTCTAATTTGTGAGGAAATTTTCTTTGGTGAAATATCTGAATTCACTAGATATGCAAATGTCTTTAATGTATAATCATAACAGAATGCACCATATGCTCGTTCTCCAAATTTTTCACCAATACTTATTCCGTGATCAGATAAAATTAGCACAATACTATTTTTTAGTAAATCAAGATTAACAATTTTTTGGAAAATTGCTTCAAAATACAATTCTCCATCTTTGAATAATTTAGAATATCTTTTAAAATTCAAATCTTTGTTTTCAAAATATTCTTCACTAAAATTATTAAAAACCTTCAAAACATCATTACTTATTCCAGTATGGATTTTGCTATAATGCAAGTAAAGGAAAAAGTTTTTTCCATCATCATTGATTTTCTTCATTCTGTTAAGTAGTTCACCATGCCATTCAGTCAAGTCAATTTTTTGTTCATCATGTATATTGAATTCATCAAATCCAAATCTTGGAATGATTAATTCTGTATGGCCATCTGCATACGTATAATAACTATTCTCACTTAGATAATCAGCCAATGTAAGAAAATTATTATTTTTGAATTCGTATACATGCCAATAGCTATTAACTCCGGTTCTATTACCATAGCATCCTGAAAGCATAGCATGCATTGCTGCCGTAGTATATGGTGCATAGGTAATCATTTGAGAGAAAAAAACAGATTTTGTATTTAGTTTTTTAAAAACTTCGGATTTTTCAGTGAAATCTAGTCGTGCACCATCCATCAGTATTATTATCAGATTTTTTTTCATTGACTTGGGAAATAGTTTTTTCTTTATCAATTTTGCCATCTATAAAATTCTAGGTAACATTTTTAATTCATTCAAATAGTTTTTATCACATGGGATTTCTTTCAATTGAACAATTAGATCAATACAATAAGGATGGTTTTCTGGTCATTAAGAAATTTTTCAATGATTCTCAAATTTCAGAAATTAGAAAATGGGTTTATGAATATGGTAAAAAAAAGCCTGAAGATTGGGAATATGGAAAAGAAATGGGGTATTATGAGACTAGTTTTAATGACGGAAAGCGAATTTTGACAAGACTGGAAAATTTTTGCGATTACAATAAAAATTTTTTTGATTTAGTGCATTCTGAAAAAATTGTTAGTTGTGTTGAAGATCTCTTGGGGGAACCATGTGTTTTTTTCAAAGAAAAAATTAATTTTAAAAATCCAGGTGGGGCAGGATTTGCACCACATCAAGATGCTATATCCAGATGGGATGATTATGCTAGTGCATTCATGAATGTATTGATCTGTACTGATGAAGGAACAATAGAAAATGGATGTTTAGAAGTTGCTCCAGGATTTCATAATAAAGGATTTCTTGGACCATACGATGCACCCATTCCAGATAAAGTTTTGAAAGAGATGAATTTTGAACCACTGCAACACACTTTAGGCGATGTTGTTTTTTTTGATGGTTTTACACCACACCAATCTAAAGAAAATAAAACAAATCTTCCACGCACCAATGTCTATTTGACATATAACAAACTTTCTGAAGGAGATTTTAGAAAAAAATACTTTACAAGAAAAAGAAAAGAATTACCTCCTGACAATGAAAGAAATGGAGATTTTCAAGATAGTCCTTTACACAATTACAAATAATTTCTACATATATCCTAATTTCTTTAACTCTTTTGAGATCTCTTCATCTTCCTTCTGATCTAATGTCTCATCAAATTTTTTGGAATCTTTTTGCATATTAGATAATTTATCTTCCATCTTTTCAACCATCTCAAGATTATCTTGTGCAATGTTATTATTTTCATGCGGATCATTTTCTAAATCATATAAATGAACATCTTTTTTTGAATTTCTTGAATTTCTGAAATATTTGAATTTACTTGTACGGATTCCTACTCTATCTAATAATGATTCTTTTTGATAAGGAATAGTATGTAGAAAGATATCCAAACTTGGAATTTTTCTATTATTAATTAAGGGAACTAAACTATTATAGAATTTCGATTTTTTGTAAGGAATTCCAACTATGTCAAATATAGTTGGAAATATATCTAAAGTTGAAACTTGATTTGAAATATTTTTTTTTGGTAATCCTAAACCTTTGAGAAATAATGGTATGTGTAATAATTCCTCATGCAGTGATAGTGTAAAGTATGGATCTCTCGAACGTTTTTGATACGGCGTTAATTCTTTGTTTGAATATTCAACTTTTGCTTTTCCAACTGTTTTTTTTACCTTTCCCAAAAATTTTCCACCTACATTATGTGTATTTTTTGGAAGTATTTTTCTACCAATTTTTGTTATTGATTTTAATTCTGGCTCAAATTGGAATGATGCTTTATCACCAAAAGGTATACGTTCACCATGGTCAGCTGTAATTACTAATAATGTATTTTCAAAATCAATATCTTGAAAAATTTTTTTCAAGTAGTGATCAATAGACGAAACAGTTTGTGAATATAATGAATTCCCAAATTTCTCCGTTTGAAAATTCTCTATTTTTGTTGGTAATCTTCCTTCACGCAATGGATGTAAATCAAACAAATGAATATAACAAAACCAGGGAGATTCATTTTTCAATGATTTTAATAGTGTAGAAATTTTTTCAGTCAATCCAGTTGGTAAAGTTTCAGGTGGTGGACCTGCATTGTATGAATTATCTTTATTTTTTAAGTATGATCTAAATGATGCAAATGAGGTTAGTTCTGGTATTAGACCATGGATTTGGTAACCAGAATTCTTCAATGTTTGTAAGTTATTATCATTTAATAAAACAATTTTTTGTGTTCTAATACCTGTCTGAAATTGGAATTTTGAATTTAATAGACAATTTAATGAGATAATAGTTCCGTCACCAGAAGCAAATGTATTTTCAAAATAAATTCCATCAGAACGTGTAGAATCTAGAAATTCAGTATGAGATGATTTTTCATTTCCTAGACATTGATCAGCCCTCAAACTATCAATTAATACAAAAATAATATTTGGTTTTGTCATGATATTTTTCTTAGTTGAATTTCTTAAGTAAATGTTTGTTCATTTTCATATTTAGGATTTTAGTTCATTATATTAGGAATTTTCTGATGTTTCTTCACCGTCCCATCTTCATTCAAGAACAGTATGTACACTGCACCTCTATCTTTTCCACCATCATCATCTCTGAAAGCACCAATAGCTAGCTCATTAATTCCATCCCCATCCAAGTCTCCAATATCATCAATATCTCTTCCAAAATAATCTAGTGATTCTATTTCTCCCTCAAAGTTTCCCTTTGTATCTGATATTTTCTGATGTTTCTTCACCGTCCCATCTTCATTCAAGAACAGTATGTACACTGCACCTCTATCTTTTCCACCATCATCATCTTTGTATGCACCAATAGCTAGCTCATTAATTCCATCCCCATCCAAGTCTCCCAATGTTATGGTAGACCTACCAAATGTATCTCCATCATCCAACTTACCTTCAAAGTTTCCCTTTGTATCTGATA
>CEUS01256221.1_pt1 | contig 10933 bp, 9 predicted proteins | sample 427031 | NCBI WGS metagenome assembly CEUS01 (sample SAMEA2622837, study PRJEB7988) | marine metagenome | biome: marine biome (ENVO:00000447); feature: marine epipelagic mixed layer (ENVO:xxxxxxxxx); material: "saline water (ENVO:00002010), including plankton (ENVO:xxxxxxxx)" | depth 140 m | reverse complement strand
TTTTGAGCCTCTGGCCTGTTCTAGCTCCGATTGGCCGTGCCTCCCTGAGAGCTGGCCGGTGGGCTGGGATCACCCTCTTTACCTTGCCGTTTTGTCTGAAGGGCCTTGAAAATTGCCGGATCGAAGCAATCCATACTCAGTGGTTTAAACCCTGCACTCGCTGTATCCTGTTGGGGAAGAATGATTTTCGATGATTAGTTTTGAGAATCTGGCCTCCAAGGTTAAAGAATCGAATCCTCAGGCAGATACCGACCTGCTGCGCCGGGCATTTGACTTCTCGGCCACTGAGCATGCCGGGCAAACCCGTAGGTCAGGCGAACCCTATGTAAGCCATCCGCTTGAGGTGGCTTTGCTGGTTGCAGATATGCGGCTTGATGATGTCGCTATTGCTGCTGGGCTGCTTCACGATGTTGTGGAAGATACCCTGACCTCTATCGACCAGGTGCGAGAGCTGTTTGGCTCCGAGGTGGCACACCTCGTTGAAGGGGTGACGAAGATCAGTTCGATACAGTTTTTATCAAGCGAGGAAAAGCAAGCCGAGAATTTCCGCAAGATGTTGCTTGCTGTGGTTGATGACATAAGGGTGATTCTGGTCAAGCTGGCAGACCGGTTGCATAACATGCGTACGCTGGGTCATATGCCGGAAGGGCGTCGGATACCAATTGCCCAGGAAACCCTTGATATTTATGCTCCTATTGCCCATCGACTTGGCATGAAGAAGGTCAAGGACGAGCTCGAAGAGCTTGCGTTTAGGTATCTTGAACCGAAAGCTCATGAGACGCTTCGCACCTGGGTGGAAAAACGCCGGCGTGCTACTGAAACAGCGGTATTTGATTTGCAAGAGACCCTCCAGCGAACCTTGGCAGCCGCGCAGGTGCCGTTTGAAAGGGTCGAATCGCGTATCAAACGCCTTTACGGCATCCATCAGAAGATCAAACGCCAGCGTATTTCACCGGAAAAGGTCTACGATCTCATCGCGCTTCGGGTGATAACGCCCTCTGTACGAGATTGTTATGCTGCCTTGGGCATCATTCACGAAACATGGTCTCCTGTGCCAGGGCGGTTCAAGGACTTTATCGCGATGCCGAGGGCCAACCGGTATCAGTCGCTGCACACTTCTGTGGTTAGTGGCAGGGGCGTGCCGTTTGAGGTCCAGATTCGAACTGCGAAGATGCATGTGATCGCTGAAGAAGGGATCGCCTCCCATTGGAAATACAAAGAAGGACGGATAGGAGTGAAGCCGGACGAGCAACATTTTGCTTGGTTGCGACAATTGCTTGAATGGCAACAGGAAGTTCGTGACCCTCGGGAGTTTATCAACAACCTTAAGGTGGATCTCTATCCAGACGAGGTTTATACCTTCACTCCTAAGGGTGAGGTCAAGGCTCTGCCTCGGGGTGCAACCCCGATCGACTTTGCTTACAGCATTCATACTGATGTCGGGCACCAGTGTGTTGGTGCTCGAGTGAATGGCCGAATGGTACCGGTTCGGACAAGGTTGGATAGCGGAGATATAGTGGAAGTGGTCACTGCTCCTGGGCGTACACCGAAGCGGGATTGGCTAAATATCGTTGTTACATCCCGTGCTCGAAACAGAATCAAGCACTTCATTCATGCCGATGAAAAACTCCGCGCGGTAGAACTAGGTAGGAAGCTGTTTGGTAAAGAGTTACGGCGATTTGGCTTGAATGTGAAATCAGTGCTTGAACCTGTCTCCTTGAGGCGTGTTGTCGACGATTTAGACGTTCAACGGGAAGACGATATTTTTGCTGCTATTGGTTATGGGAAGGTGTCAGCTCTATCAGTTTTGGGGAAACTGGTACCGCAGCAGCTCAAGGAGCCCTCTGGGGCTACGTCGGTTGGAGCTGTGGTCAGACGCGTCTTTCGGTCTAAAGAAGATACGGTAAAGGTTAGAGGATTTGATGATTTGATGGTGTTTCGAGCTCGTTGTTGCAACCCCATTCTGGGCGAGAAAATTGTTGGTTACGTAACTCGTGGTAAGGGAGTCTCGGTTCATGCGGCTCGTTGTCCCAATGTGTTGAATCTGCTTTACGATCCCGACCGCCGGATAGATGTTGTCTGGGAGAAGAGCGAAGGAGGAAAAGGCTTTGTGGTGCTGCTTGGCATTCAAGTGGAGGATCGGCAGGGTATCTTGGCCGATGTAACCTCAAGAATTGCCGGGCTAGGTACCAATTTGTTGAAAGTCGAAGCGACCAGTGGCGACCACCATGGGCGTATCAGGTTCACCATGGAGATTGAAGATCTGAAGCATTTGCAACGTCTCGTTAAAGTGATTCGAGGTGTGTCTGGAGTGCTTGAAGTTGAGCGATTGATGCACTGATTGTATGGTGGTGGGTCTTGAGAACCCTGACCTGTTGGCTGTCTACTGGGTCCTAGATAAACTAGCCCACATGAGCGATGGCATCGATTTCAACCAAGACTCCTTTAGGCAGCCCGGAAACTTCCACAGTAGCCCGAGCCGGAGCTGGGTGACTGAAATAGCTACCATATGCATTGTTGACCGCTGAGAAATCGCGGAGATCAGTCAGGAAAATCGTGCTGCGTACGACCTGATCGTAACTTGCTCCTGCGGCTTCGAGAATGGCACCTAGGTTTTGCATAACTCGATGAGTCTGGTCCTCAACTCCATGACCAATAACATCTCCGGTCACGGGGTCTAGTGGGATTTGGCCAGACACAAAGAGAAGGGCTCCAGCACGAACCGCTTGGGAATAGGGACCAATCGCTGCGGGTGCTGCAGCGGTCTCGATGGCTAGGCGCTCCGTGTGGCTCATGTGTTACTTGGCACGAGAATGCTTTAGCAGTTAGGCAGCTTTGACAACTTTGTTCGATCGCAGGCAGCGTGTGCAGACTCGGATGCGCTTGATTCCTCCATTGATGACCGCCTTGACACGCTGAATGTTGGCTTCGAATCGTCGCCGTGTGACATTGTGTGCGTGACTGACATTTCTGCCAACAGCCGGACCCTTCCCGCATATATCGCAACGTTTTGCCATATGTTTTCCACCAAGGTTTCTTACTCGAACCGCTTACTATAGCAGATTATTGCTTCGGTTCTGAAACGAACCCTCCTAGGCTAAACTGTTTGACACCCACCACTTGCCGAGAACAGCGAAGTTTAGGGGATTATGACCCTCTGGGAAGATTGCGGCTGTTGCAACGGTTTTGCAGATTCTGGTTGTTCCTCACCGAAGGCAGCGTTCAGACGACCGATTAGCGCCAGATACGCCTTCTTGCCCCCTTCCAGAGAGGAGTCGGCTTGCGTAGCGGCCCTTTCGACCAGCTGCAAAACAACGATTAAGTCTTGGGCGGTTGCCGCTGGCCGCTGGAGGGATTCAATTAACGGCCTCAATTCCTTTGCGAGCTGCTCAGCGGGCAGTGAAGATGGGCGGTGCTCGTAAATGATACCTTTACTCGCTGTGCTGTAGGTTGCGGCCAGTGCGTGTGCTGTGTCGGCGATGATTTTGTCGTTGACTGGAAGTCTGGCAGCTTGGTCCTGTTGGTAGAACAGTTTTTGGACTAGAAAAAACAGTTCGTATTGGCGTTGTGTGAGTCCCTTCATAAGTGGAACCAGAAAACGAGTGTCACGTTCCTGCTGACGTTGTATTGAGGCTGGTGGGTGGGTGCGTGCAACCGCAAGGTAACCACAGTCGGATGGGCACTGGATCTCGGTTAGTCGTTTGGTGCCACAGCAGCCCGCGCAGATTTGTTTTCCAAGGGCTGGGCAAGCTCGTCGACCACGCCGAGTTTGGCAGAGTGGGCAGGTTGTTCGGGTCATTATGCTTGGAGGCTGTCAGTTGGAAGTTTAAGTTGGAACACTTGCTACACTAAAACGGTATCGATTACAGTGGTAAGGGCTGCCGCTCAGCCGACGCCAAACTAGGGTACTATCTCTTGATCGGTCCCGCCAAGTTGCCTCAGACAGATACCCAGAGGGTCGCACACCCACGATCTAGTCGTCAATGGCCTGACTGAGTAGAGGCACTTCCGCTGAGTGGTTGATCTCTTCTTAGGGGCTAGGTAGGGTTTTTGGGGCTTGACGGCTATGGGCCTCAGGGGGGTATTCACCTCGGTGAGATTTTTGCCGGGCCGAGTTGAAACTTTTTTGGCTGAGAAGGCGTCTAATAAGAGGTAGGGGGGCTGCTTTAGTGGCAGTCCGTAGTCTATTCTGCTTCGCCGGTGGTAAAGAGTTGATTATGAAGAAGATGATGGATTTTCGACAAGGTCGACACCTCTGAAGGGAAGATATTCCCCACCGGATTATTCCACTTTCATCCGAACTCAGCTCAATTCTGTTTCGTTTTGTTGGGTATCCACTTGCTTGAGACGCGGCACGGTCCTCCTATCAGGTCTGTGTTTGGCCCTATAGGCCGGGCGGGCTTGATCCGAGACGATCTGGATAGGGTTAGGTTGTGGCTGAGGTGTTTGGGAAGTGCAGTGTAAGGAGTCAATGGTATGAAAAGCAGGTTGAATTGTATGAACGAAGAGCGGTACAGAGAGTTACGTTGCATTCTTCAAGAGCGCCGTGAGGAGATTGCTGGCGAGGTGCAGAATAAGATTCGCACTGTCAGAACAGAAGCGACCCATTCGGGAGGTCGGCGTCTCACGGACGTTAGCGAAAATTCGGAGTTGGACATCCAGGATGATATCGAGTTCGCATTGATCCAGATGAAAGCGGAAACCCTAGCTAGGATCGCTGCGGCCTTGGTAAGGCTCGAGGAAGGTAGCTACGGGTACTGCTACGAGTGTGGTGACGAGATTGCTAATGAGAGATTGAGGGTTCTTCCCTTCGCAGCCCGATGCAGGAGTTGTGAGGAAGTGCGCGAGACTGAGCGAACCCGACAGCGCGTGCTCGCTGCACGTAGCAAGGCCGTATCTTTGTGCGGCGCAATCTCAGGTTGAAAAGCTTTAACTGGTTTTGTTGCCTGGAAAGAGGTTTTAAGATTTTATCGGAGGCGCTGTTATCTTCCCGGAAGCGAAGCGTGTTGCGTCTGTCGGAGTCTTGGGTGTCAACTGAACAAATGCCGAGAGCTAACTCAGACTAGTGTTGGACGATGCACCACCACAAGCAAGTGTGAGAATGCAATACTTGGGTTTTGTTCGGTGGCTGTTTAAGCCCATCATGTTTGATCAGATAGTCCGTTATAGCTTTTTATGGATTGGAGATTTTCACAATGAGCGATGAGCTGGAGGTCCTCCCGGTTGAGGATTCCGATCCCGAAATCCCGGTCTCTATTCCTCCAGAATTGCCAATTTTGCCCTTAAGAGACACTGTGCTTTTTCCTAATTCTTTCATGCCGCTGGCGGTCGCCCGTGAGAGCTCTGTCCAGTTGATTGAGGAAGCGCTCTCGGACAGTCGTCTTGTTGGTGTGTTTACCCAGCTTGAGCCTGGAACCGAGGAGCCTACTCAGGATGAGTTATATCGGATAGGGACTGCGACACATATCCACAAGATGTTTAAGCTGCCAGATGGGACCCTGCGCCTAATCGTTCAAGGGCAGGCTCGGCTTCACCTCGATGAGGTCTTGGAGACTAAGCCCTATATCAGGGGTCGTGTCCGAACCGCCGAAGAAATATTAGATGCTGGCGACCATTTAGAGATAGATGCACTGCAACGAAATATTAAGAGTAATTTCCAGCAGGTTATTTCGCTTTCCCCTCTGTTGTCTGATGATCTGCAGGCACTTGCTGAGAACATTGCCGATCCTGGAAAGCTTGCCGATTTCATTGCATCGAGTCTAACGACGATTCAGACGTCTACCAAGCAAGAGGTATTGGGAACCCTTGATGTGCGGAAACGGATGGAGCAGTTGAACCGCACGCTAACCAAAGAACTCGAGGTTTTGGAACTGGGTTCGAAGATTCAGTCAGAAGTTCAGTCAGAAGTAGGGAAGAGTCAACGGGAGTACTTACTGCGTGAGCAGATGAAGGCTATCCAGAAAGAATTAGGTGAAGGTGACGACCAGGCAAAGGAAATAGAAGAGCTTAAGGAAAAAATTGAGGCTGCTGGTATGCCTGATTCAGTTCAGAAGGAGGCAAACCGGGAACTCGACCGTTTGTCTCGGATGCCGGTAGCAGCAGCCGAGTACACGGTGTCCCGTACCTATCTTGACTGGCTGGTGGCGCTGCCTTGGAATCTTCGCACTGAGGAGGTAATCGAGCTGCCTCACACGAAGGAGATACTCGATGTTGACCACACAGGACTTGAAAAGGCAAAAGACAGAATTCTTGAATACCTTGCTGTTCGGAAGTTGAACCCAGATGTGAAGGGGCCCATCCTTTGCTTTGTGGGCCCACCCGGGGTCGGCAAGACTTCCTTGGCAAAATCAATCGCTCGGTCCCTTGATCGTAAATTCGTTCGGGTATCGTTGGGTGGTATGAGGGATGAAGCAGAAATCCGCGGACATCGACGGACCTATATCGGTGCACTGCCTGGACAGATAATTCAAGGATTGCGTCGCGCTGAGTCTAAAAATCCAGTCTTTATTTTGGATGAAATTGACAAACTGGGTACTGACTTCCGTGGAGATCCTTCGTCGGCATTATTGGAGGTCCTTGATCCTGAGCAGAACAATACTTTTCGCGATCATTATCTAGATGTCCCGTTCGACCTTTCTGAGGTTTTGTTTATCACTACGGCTAATGTCCTAGATCCTCTAACACCGCCCCTCCGAGATCGTATGGAAGTTCTTGAGTTGCCTGGCTACACTGAAGAGGAGAAACTGCAAATTGCTAAAGAACATCTGCTGGAACGCCAGATTGGCAACCATGGGCTTACATTGGAGCAACTTTCTTTTGCTGACGATGCTTTGAGGGCGCTCATTAGAGGTTATACCCGTGAAGCGGGGGTCCGTAATCTCGACAGGGAGGTCGGAGCCTTATGTCGTAAGATAGCTCGTCGACACGCAGAAGGCGATTCCTCCCCAGTCAAAATTGTGCCAGAGACGGTGGCCACGATGTTGGGTGCACCTCGGTTTCAAGATGAAGAGGTGGCTGAGCGAACAAAGGATCCAGGTGTGGCTTTGGGTCTTGCTTGGACTCCTACGGGGGGGGAAGTGTTGTTTGTTGAGGCAACACGAATGCCTGGCAAAGGGCTCCTGACGTTGACTGGCCATCTTGGCGACGTGATGAAGGAGTCAGCCCGTGCTGCTCTGTCATGGTTTCGAGGGCAAACCGACACCTATGGAGTGGCTTCAGATTTCTATCAGAGTGCGGAGATCCATCTTCATGTGCCGTCAGGTGCGATTCCAAAAGATGGTCCGTCAGCTGGAGTGACAATGGTCACGGCTCTGGCGTCTGAGCTCACAGGTCGCCCTGTTAGGGGTGACCTCGCGATGACAGGTGAAATCACCTTGTCTGGGCATGTCTTACCAGTGGGGGGCATCAAGGAAAAAGTACTCGCAGCTCGTCGACACGGTGTGTTCGAAGTAATACTGCCAAAGCAAAATGAGAAGAATGTCAATGAAGATCTGAGCGAAGACCTACGTAATGATATGAAGATCCATTTTGTGTCGGCGATCGATGATGTGCTCAAACTGGCTTTGAAGCCAGTGTCGGCCTGATCTGTAATGTCTAGTGCGGCAAAGGTTCACACAGATGCTACAGACCTTGCCTGATGGTTCGGCTCTTAGTTGGGCAAATTACTAGCAGTGCTCCAAATAGTTTCAAGCTGAATTGCTCAGGCCGGTCAGTGGTCGGCTTTCCCAATTTTCTTCCTCATCCTCGACAGTGCCAAGCTCGATTGCTCTTGGGTTCTGTGGTTCAGTTGAGCCGATGACTTGACATCTAAATCCTTTTCAAACCTAAGTTGCCTTTGGAGGGCAATATCCTAATTGCATCTTGTCATCTTCATCGGTGGTTGATGTCTAGTAGGTCGATTGAGGGCTTGTTCCGCCTTGCGGTGCAGGGTCCTTGAGATTTACAGCTTGTAGCTTTGCGGTTGCGTTGTCGACGGACTGAGACAGGTGAATTGACTCAGCACAGTCAGCTACAAAATATGATGACATTGGTCATCGCTGAAGTTCTGGAACCCAGGCGGTTGTCCTCCCGCCCACTGTAATGAACTCTATGGAATGGCCTGCTAGTTCTGAGTTGGCATTCTTGTTCCAGCGTCGATGGAACAGCCAGGTCTTCGGAAATTTCGAGGCGTCTGCATTAGCTTGGACGGCGGTTTCAATAATGTGTCGCAGGCGCAGGCGTATTATTTTGATTTCTGATTTTGAGAGCTGGTGGGTCGGTCGTTTTGGAGAAATTTTGGCTTGGTAAAGTACTTCGTCGGCTATCCAGTTGCCGACACCGGCCGCGAAACTTTGGTCAAGAAGTAACGACTTGATCGCGCCCGAGCGTCCCGTTAACCATTCCGAAAATTTTTCTAACGATGGAAGGTCGAGCAGTGGATCAAAGCCAAGCTGGCTGATAGGTGGTTCTCCAGTTGGGTCTTGTCTTAACCGGATCCTTCCGAGCCGCCGCTTGTTGGTCATCACCAATTCTGATTCATTGGACAGGGTCAGGTGTAGTTTCGTGAACCGAGGAGGCCACTGTTTTTCCTCAACCACGTGACTTGTAACGAGTTTGATGGGGCTAGTGTTGGCTGTATGGAAGGCACCGGTCATGCCTAGGTGAAAGCACGGCCAAGGTCGTTTGTCGAGCTCAAGCCATATATGTTTGCCGCGACGCCGTGCCGCACAGACGATACGGTTCCTCAGTGCTTGACGGATCTCTGCCGCCGTCACTCCCTCGAGAACGACGGAATCTGAGGCGCAGCCTACCTCTATGATTCGATAGCCTTTTGCTGTTTGCTCGATGAGCTGCCTGGCGTGCTCGACTTCTGGTAGTTCTGGCATATTTGGTGCTTCGAAGTGCGAAACCCTTTGATTCGGATGTAGTTGACAATCAAGACTGAGTTGCTTCAACTAAATCAATCTCAGTCCCAGAGCGGTTTTCATATCCGGAGAGTCGTTGGCTACTAGTAGAAGAGCTTCCTCTAGAGTGAACAATCCTGCCTTAATGTCTTCGTCTTCATCTGTCTCGGCGGCGTGGGTTGGGTCTGTTAACTCGGTGAGGCGGAAGAAGATCATAAGTTCGTCAGAATATCCAGGAGTTGGAAAAAATTTTTTAAGTAGCTCGAGTTTTTGAGGTAGCTTAGCTATTTCTTCGTGGCATTCCCGGACGGCTGCCTGTTCGGGGGTTTCGTTTGAATGGATGGTGCCGGCTGGCAGTTCCCAGGTCCATTGATCGATAGCGTAGCGGTACTGGCGAGCTAGGATTATGTGATCAGGGTCAGGCATTGGTAGTAGGACGACAGAGCCTGGATGTCTGATGACATGCATTGTTGTGACTGGGCCATGAGGAAGCCTGACCTGATCTGAACGTACAGAGAAGTTCTTGCTCGTGAAAACTGGCTTGCTTGAAAGTGTGCGTTCAGTCATATAAAGGTTCTCGGCGGTCGCCGCTGGTGGTCTCAAAGGTTGAGGCGAAGCTGGCCATGAGACAAGCGGAAGTTACTCGTGGCGGTCGTCCCGGTCATGCCACGCCCTGAGTTCAGTCAAAATAGATTGTAGGTCGTCCGGAAGAGGTACTCTAAAGGCCACTTTTCGACCATCTCGAGGATGTGAGAAAGCGATGTGCCAGGCGTGCAGAAAGGGGCGCTCGAGCGTCTTTAGGATGCTGTGGTCTCCAGCTAGATGACGACGTACCCCGCCATAGACAGAATCACCTACGACCGGGTGTCCGATACTGTTCAAATGGACACGGATTTGGTGAGTTCGTCCTGTGGCAATGGCGATCGTGGCAAGCGTGAGGCCACGCAGCCGCTCTGAGCCGGTAACTCTGGTTACTGCCGACCGGGCTCTTCTTGCCCGGGTGGAGATTTTTTGCCTGTTTACTGGATCTCGACCGAGGGGTGTGTCAATTCGGCGACCAGTGTTTAGAAGGCCCCAGACCAAGGCGATGTACTCTTTGTCGACTTTTCGATCGGCGAACTGTCGAGACAGTTCATTGTGAGCAGAATCGTTCTTGGCAATCACCATAACCCCAGATGTCCCGCGGTCAAGACGGTGGACAATGCCTGGACGTTGTACTCCACCAATTCCGCTAAGCCCAGTGACATGATGGAGAAGGGCATTGACGAGAGTGCCTTGTTTATGGCCCGCAGCAGGGTGGACCACCATGCCGGCCGGTTTGTTGACCACAACGAGGTCAGAATCGTCGTGGATGATAGCGAGTGGTAGCGCTTCTGCAACTGGGATGGCAGGAGCTGGAGGAGGTATAGTCAGATCGACGATGTCCCCAGAGTGTACGGAATGGCTGGAACGAACCTGTTTACGGTTGAGTCGCACGTTTCCATCGCGAATCAGTCGTTGAATTTCAGACCGCGAGTGTTCAGGTAGAAGTGCAGTTACAAATTGGTCAAGTCTAGAACCATGGTGTTCCCCAGTGACGTTCAGCGTCTGAGATAGATCGGCGGAGTGCATCGGGTGGTGTCCTGGTTAAGTCCCGTTGCAAGCAGTCATTTCTATTCTATTACTAGTGGGCTAGGCGTTTGCTCTCGACGATGCATCTGTTGATCCAAGATGCAGCCTGAGGTACACCAGCATTGCGAGACTGGCCGGTACGATCAAGGCAGAGACGAACTGCGAAGTGGGGATGGTTTCGAAGACGAGGCCGCGCGGGTCCCCTCGGTAGAATTCGATGGTAAATCTAGCGACACCGTAGAGCAGAAGATAGGTCCAGAAGGTTCTGCCTGGGAAAGAGCGCCAACGCCGCTCACCGGCAAGCAGTATAGCCAAGATGAACAGCATGGTCACTGCTTCGTAGGCCTGGGTGGGGTGGAGTGGGATTCCTAGTGGGGTTCCAACATTGGCCGCGGCCAACGTGTTGCTAAATGTTATACCCCAAGGTGAGTCAGTGGCTT
>CEUS01283747.1_pt1 | contig 10938 bp, 10 predicted proteins | sample 427031 | NCBI WGS metagenome assembly CEUS01 (sample SAMEA2622837, study PRJEB7988) | marine metagenome | biome: marine biome (ENVO:00000447); feature: marine epipelagic mixed layer (ENVO:xxxxxxxxx); material: "saline water (ENVO:00002010), including plankton (ENVO:xxxxxxxx)" | depth 140 m | reverse complement strand
CTGTAATTCCGACACTAGATGCTGGAAAACTGGGAAACCGCCTATTACCAACTTGCACTCCTGACTCAGTGTCATTTGGAGTTACACGATAAATTGCAAGTTCTGATCCTCCGTGATTTATATAGTGAAGCTTTGAGAGTCCCCAGAGGTTTGGCGGTTCCAGGCGGACAGTAAGTTCACGTGTCAACGTCGACTCAGCTTCGCGTAGTCCGTATAAAGTCGGTCTTGAAGCTTGCACAATGAGACGTGCTTGCCCAGACAAAAGATCTGGAATTACGCGACTGCCAATCTGACGGATTATAGAGATTTGATTAGGTGTACTTTGTGAAATTTCTGCGTCTGTGAGATCTTCAAGAGTAAACACTGGGAGTGTTTTCCCGTCCTGCTCAAGAACAATATTAATGCGAGAGAAGTTTCCAGCTGGTGTATCAAGTATTACTTCTAGTTGTGTTTGTTGACCGATAAATTGTTCAGGTTGTTTAACCTGTATGGCTGGTCCTTCCAGCTGCCCAGACCAAATCCATGTTCCAGCAGCACCAGTGAGGACCAACAGAATAGCAATTGCAAACCATCTTAAAATCGTCTGTTTAGCGGAATGTGGTTTTTGATATTTATACGTCAATTGTCAGTGTTCAATTGGGTTACTTACACCAGGTTGGTACCGGTACGGGGATTCGAACCCCGGTCCCGTGGCTGAGAACCACGTGTCCTGACCCCTAGACGATACCGGCGCTCAGACGTTTTATATGCCATCTTAAACTTACCAGAGTGACAATCGATGGTAACCGAACCCTCTTGGTCAGTAAAGATTAGACTCACGAAGTTTAGACGTTGGGTTCTGCTTGTGAGCACTGTAATTTGGCCAGTCGATCTAAGAGCGTCTGGAGAGGTTCTCCATCTAAAACAAAAGTTTTTGCTTCTGATGACCATGGTAATTTGTAGCTACGAGCTTGTGCAGATACCCAGATCTGGCGCACTGGCGCATTTGGACTTACAACAAACTTCGTTTCGGCAGGCTCTTCAAAGAGGATTTGCAGTACACCGTTTTGCAGTTCAACTTCAAAATCATTTAAGTCAGCTAAGGGAAGCAGCGCTTGTTGTGCTTGTCTAAGGGCGTCATCTGACTTAATACGGAATTCCTGTTCGGTTAATTGTGACATTGCAAAATCATTCAGAAAATCTCAGTTATGGCGTGCTAGTCAGGGTTTTTAAAGATGCAATATAAGACTTTCGTGCTCGAGCAGTCAGCCCAGCTTTATTTATGAGCACTTCTATTTCATGCTCTTTATTATCTAAGACCGATGCTGTAAAACCAAGCGTGTACTGGCTGTGCAATTCCTGTACTACGCGTCGGAATGTCGGGCCGAGGTCATCTGTTTTCTGTAGTTCGAAATAGCCACCGCCAGTTTCTTGAGAGAGTTTTTGAAGGTTTCTATCCGGGCGTGAACGAACCTGTTGCACACCGTTGAAGTACTCTACTTCGAGTCCAATCGCGTAAACCATCACCTCTTCGAGTTTGGCGCGATTCAGAATATTGTTCATACTAGTTTTACTTGCCGTATCATCTCCATCAGTGAATACGAGCACAACCTTCCGGCTATCTACATTCTTAAGGCGGTCCATACTTTCTGCAATGGCGTCGTAGAGTTTTGTCGGATTCCCAAATTGCAATTCTTCCAGCGCACCAATTAGCTCATCTCGATCTGATGTAAATTCTCCACTGAACTGAATTTTGTCGTTAAAAGCACCAACTTGACCTTTGTCTTCAGGAAGCATCCGGATAAGAAATTGTTCGGCTGCAGCTCTGAGACGACCAATGTTTGCTGTCATGCTAAGGCTCGTATCGAGCATAATGACTGCGGTAAATGGCTGAATTTCATTAAGGAAGAAAGTTATTTCTTGAGGTTTACCATTATCTAAAATTGTGAACGCATTTTTATCAAGAGACGGCACAAGTCGTCTGTCTGCATCTATAACTGTTGCAAAGACAGGTACAGTTTGGGTGTTTGAGCGAAAAACCGCATCTTGTGACGTCAGAGACAATCCTGTTCCAGCAACTAAGATGGCTATCAATAAAGAACGCATCTGGTCAGCTTAACAAGCTATATCCTTGTATTCAAAAAGAACTTTCAAAAAAAATTGAGATTCATCCTTGAGTTATTTTTGACAAACAGGAATTATTTGATTTTCTGAAATATTAAAGGGGGAGAGAACTTTTTTGCGACGCGACTTTGCAATATTTATAGTAGTTGCTGGAATGGCAGTGCCAGTGTATGCAGAGTTGCTCCTGATGGGGAGTGTCGTGGATTCATCTGGAGCTCCGGTGCCAGAAGCTGTCGTTACTATTTCATCTGGCGATACTGTATCCACTTTAATCACAAACAGTAGAGGAAGATTTAGTTTTTCAAAAATTCAGGATATAGAGTTAGAGGTCCGTGTTGTTGCGGAAGGTTTTGCTGAAGTGGTTCGTCACGTTTCGATTGGGACACCACTCTTACGCATTGTGCTCCAGCCTGCTCCTTTTACAGACACAGTCACTGTAACAGCTTCACGCGGGGAGCAGCGCCTAGCAACTGCGGCTAGTACCGTAGTGTTAACCTCTGCAGAGCTTCTTAATTCTGCTGCAGGTGCACTTGATGATCGGCTTCGCCATACGCCTGGATTCAGTCTGTTTCGTCGATCGTCGTCAAGGGTTGCAAATCCAACAACACAAGGCGTAACACTTCGAGGGGTTTCTGGATCAGGCGCCAGTCGAACGCGTGTGCTTGTTGACGGACTTCCATTGAATGATGTCTTTGGTAGTTGGGTGTATTGGAATCGTGTGCCACTAGCTTCGGTTGAACGGGTCGAAGTTGTGCGGGGGGCAGCAGGAGATCTCTACGGAGCTGATGCGCTCGGAGGAGTAATCCAGGTGTTAACGTTTCAGCCGAGCCGTACAAGAGTTCGAGCAACTATCGATGGAGGTTCACACGAATCTTCGAGGATATCAACATATGCTGGAATTCAGCATCACGGGTGGCATAGTACCGGCGCGGTTGAGTGGGGTCGTAACGGGAGAGTATTTACTATTGCTCCAGAGGTCCGTGGTCCAATTGACCGAAAAGCCAGCAGCAAGCACGGCACTGGTTTTATAGCAGGTGGTTATAACGCTGGTCTTTGGAGAGCTAGTGCGCGTTTCAGTCTTTATAACGAAGTACGAGGTAATGGTACGCCACTACAAGTTAATGACACAGAGTGGAAGCAGTTATCTGGTGAGGTTGCAGGTTCAGTAGGTGGTGGAGCTTTACAAGTACGTCTCAGTAGAGGACAACAGTCCTATTATCAAACGTTTACAGCTGTTTCAAGTAATCGGATGTCCGAGCGACTTGTACGGAAACAAACTATTCCCAGTACTTTCTCAAACATTTCAACGCAGTGGACACGTGGTTGGGATTCCTATGTGTTATTAACTGGCATTGAAGCAACTTACACTCAGTCGACAATTAAGCGGACTTCTTACACATGGAGTGGTGTTCCCATCGGGCCTTTTTTCAGCGGTGGAACGGAGACTAGTGGTTCTGGTTTTGTTCGTTTAGGGTTTAGTCCATCTAAGGACGTTACCCTTATGTTTGGTACGCGGGCAGATTTTTGGAAATCTAATCCACGTGATTCAACCCTATCTACACACACCTCTGTTTTTTTCAGTCCTCGTGTTTCAGCGGCTGTGCGTCTCACTGATTTGATTGGACTGCAGGGGTCTGTGTACCGATCTCACCGAACCCCAACGTTAAATGAGCTTCATCGTGGATTTCGAGTTGGTAATGTCGTTACGAATCCAAATTCAAATCTTGATCCGGAACATCTGGATGGTTTTGAAGCCAGCGTACTCTTTGAGGCTGCGAGGGCTTCAGCTAGAGTGACCGGATTTTGGAATAAACTTTATGGTGCAATTGCGAATGTGACGCTTACATCGACACCTTCTTTAATTACGCGTCAACGACAGAATGCGGATATTGTTAGGGCTCGAGGTCTAGAGATTGAAGCTGACATACGTCCACATCCCCGTTGGACGGTGGGGGCACTCATGGTGCTAACCCGTTCAAATTTTCTTCACAAAGCTACACAGTCTGTATTAACAGGGAATAGAGTTCCGCAGGTGCCGATTTATCAACTGGGCACGGCAATTACGTACGTTGATCCACGATCGTTTACAGGGTCTGTACAAATACGTTTCATTAGTGACCAATACGATGACGATCTGAATGCTTTCAAACTCAACAGCTTTTCGGTTGTTGATGTGTCTGGAAGCCAGGCTCTTAGTCGAGGCGTACACTTGTTTACTGGTGTAGAGAATTTGTTTAACAAGGATTACGACGTTGGTCGAACAAGAATCAGAATGATTGGTTGGCCAAGAACTTTTCGTGTTGGCCTTCGCATATTTTTTCCACAGTAGACTTCAATATTGTTTTGGTACAGTAGTCTCTCGCGATCGATCATTGTTTAGATCTGGAGGTTTTATCTTGTCAACAAATGTATATGTAGTTGCACAATTTATGGCGAAAGAAGGCAAAGAAGACGAACTACGAGAATTACTTCAAACGCTAGTTGCACCCACGCTTCAAGAACCAGGTTGTTACCAATATGATCTGCTCCTTAATTCAAAAGACCCCAGGAGCTTTTGTTTTGTTGAGCGTTGGGAATCTGACGAGACCCTTGACAAGCATCTTGGCGCACGTCACGTCACAGAACCACTAAAGAAAATGACTGATTTAATTCAAGAGACCCCAGAGGTACAGCGTTACACTCAGGTGTGAGATTTCAATGAAAAGAATTCTGAGTAGTATTTGTGCGGGCTTTCTTTTTTCCGTAGCCACAGTTTGGTGTCAGGAACTGCCAGGCCAAGAGGTCGGGCGTGTCGGTGAGTATGTTATTACACTTGAGGATGTTGATGCCGCTTGGAAAAAAAGCGATCCTAGCGATCATAGTCGTACGTGGCAGTCACTTTATACTGGGAGACGAAAGGCGCTCGACAATTTAATTGCCAGAGCACTGATTGCCGACGCAGCACATAACAAGGGCGTCAGCACAGACGACTTCCTTGCAGAGGAATTAGAAAAACGTATCGATCCGGTCATAGAAAAAGATGTCCTTGAGTTTTACGAACAAAACAAAGAGGAATTTCAGGGGCAGTCATTGAATGAGATGGAAAGTGCGATTCGTAAGTTTCTTGATCAACAGACTCGTCTTGTTGCTTATGACAGGTTGGTGGCTGATCTACGTAAGAACAGTTCAGTGCAAGTATCGCTTGAACCACCGCGTTCTCAGATAAATATTGATCCACAAGATCCAATACGCGGAAATGTATCAGCTGCAGTTACGATAATTGAGTTTTCTGATTTTCAGTGTCCATTTTGTGCGCGCGTTACTCCCACTCTTGCAATGTTATTAAAGGATTATAGTAATTCTGTGCGTTTAATCTGGAAAGACTTTCCGCTTTTGCAAATCCATCACAAAGCTAAGGAAGCTGCGGCAGCGGCACATTGTGCTGGCGAACAAGGTAAGTACTGGGAATATCATGACCGCTTGTTTGCCGATCAGGAATCAATCAAACACGACGGGGTTTTTCAACATGCTAATGCACTTCTGCTTGATGAGTTGCAATTTACAACTTGTGTTAGTTCAGGTAAATACGAGGATAAAATTCAAAAAAGTATTGTTGAAGGGCGTGATGTCGGAGTTAGTTCAACGCCAACCGTATTCATCAATGGTCGTCGTGTAGTAGGTGCCCAACCGTACGAGATTTTCTCAGAAATCATCGAGGAAGAACTGATACTTCTCGAGTCCCAATAACCTCCCGTTTACATTGGAATCAAAACTATTTTTCCGTGTGCACCAGGTTCTAATTGGTGTATGTGTGCTAGACGCGCGTCAGCAAGAGGAAGTTCACGTGCGATGACAGGCTGAAGAATACCGGTTTGCAGTCCAGAGATAAGGTCTGTGTGGATACTAGCAAGTTCGTCTGGTGTTGTATTAAATAAGGTCATTCCAAGAATTGTCGCATCTTTGACCATTGCTTTGCGGGGGTCAATTTCAGTACGTCCACGATTACCTATTATGACGACACGACCGTATGTCGTTAAAAAATCAAGGTCACGGTCCAGGTTTACGTTAGCAAGCATCTCGAGCACAATATCAACACCCTTACCATCCGTTAGCGTGTTGAGTTCAGACGCGTAATCTGGGGAGTTGTGATTTAGTGAAAAATGTGCCCCTTGTGCAAGGATTAGATTCCGACCTTCGTCGGTACCAGCAGTGCCAATAATCTTGAGTTTGTGAGCTTTAGCAAGTTGCACAGCTGCTACACCGACGCCACCGCTCGCGCCGTGAATGAGGATTGTTTCGCCAGCCTTCGCACATGCACGATTAAACAGAGCACGCCAGGCAGTTGCGTAAGGTATTCCTAGGGCTGCTCCTTGAGCGAAAGACACCTGGTCAGGTAACGGATACAGATGCGAAGCTTGCCAAGTTGCAATCTGCGCGTAGGCTCCAGAACCAGGGTCAACCCCATCTGAATACACGCGATCACCAGGTTTCAAGGCTGTAACATTTTTGCCTACGCTTTTAACGATGCCGCTGAGATCGCTTCCTGGCGTATAAGGCAATTCTGGTTTAATGGCATAGGTGCCACTTCTGATGTACGTATCTACTGGGTTCACTCCAACTGCATGTATTTCCACAAGCACCTGGCCTGGCCCTGGTTTTGATTCGGAGATATTCTCTAATTTAAGTACTTCAGGCCCACCAAATTCCCTTACGACAATGGCTTTTATTTCACCCATTGATGAGATTCTAGCTTCTTTCTTTGTAAAATCTCTGTCACAATTTACTGTTAGTATTTTGTGTTTACTAAAACTGTAATGAAGCAAACTCTTTTTTTCGGTTCTGGCAAGTTCAAGAAACTTGGTGAAATATCCCGTGATCTGGGATTTACCCGCGTCTTACTGGTTTCAGATCGGGATATGTTGACTACTCCATATGTTGACCAAGCATGTAGAGATCTGAGGACTTTTGGTCTTTCAGTGGAAGTATTTAGCAATTTTTCTCAGAACCCTGATTCGGCTATGGTTGAGGCTGGCCGATCATTTGCAGAGCCACTAGGTATTGATAGCGTGATAGGGCTAGGTGGTGGCAGTTCAATGGATTGCGCCAAAGGTATCAATATCGTTTTGAACAATGGCGGCACCATGTCTGACTATCGAGGTTATGGCAAGGTTGAAAAGCCATTGTTGCCTATGATTGGCGTTCCTACTACAGCAGGTACAGGTAGCGAAGCACAATCATATACATTAATTTCAGATTCCCACACACATGCCAAAATGGCGTGTGGCGATCTCAAGCTCACTTTTAATGTTGCTGTTCTTGACCCTGAGCTGACTTTTACTCAGCCGAAACAGGCAACTGCAGCTTCAGGTTACGACGCTATCTCTCATGCTGTTGAAACTTGGGTTACAACGTGTCGAACACCACTGTCTGCTCTTTTGTCCCGGGAAGCTTGGCGACTATTAAGTGAGAATTATGAGCGTGTTTTAGAAGTTCCTGATGACATTTCAGCACGTACTGGAATGCTTCTGGGTGCCCATTTTTCAGGGTCTGCCATAGAGCATTCAATGCTTGGTGCTACCCATGCTTGCGCGAATCCACTAACAGCTCGTTACGGAACTGTGCATGGAGTTGCCATTGGCTTATTACTACGACATGTTGTCCAGTGGAATGCGAGCGATTCTAATGGGACTGCATTACGGTACAAAGAATTAGATCCTGATCTGCCAGAAACGCTTTCCCGTTTTGCAAAGAGTGCTGAATTTCCATTAGGGTTACAAGCAAGTGGAGTATCTCCTGATGATTTAAATGAGTTAGCGGCTGATGCTGCTACACAGTGGACTGGTACATTTAATCCTCGCACGTTCGATGTTCACGGAGCACGGAGTATCTACGAGTTGGCTTGGTAGGAACGAGCCTGGATGTACAAAGATTAAGAACATAGAAAACACTGAGAGGGATATTGGTGAAATTTTTTGTTTCTTTTATTGTTTTATTGTTTGTTGTTGCCCTGCAACCCTTCGACCAGCAATTAGCGGCAGACACCGATGCTTGGCCTCAATTTAGAGGGAATCCATCGCTGACAGGAGTGGCACCCTTGTCTCCGCCCTCGTCCTTAAAAATGATTTGGGACTTTGAGTCAGAGGACTTGATCGAGTCTTCAGCTGCCATTGCTGACGGGCGTGTGTTTGTTGGACTTGGTTCAGGTCAGCTTATTGGACTGAGCCTTGAGGATGGCAAACAGCTTTGGGAATATACTGCTGGCGAAGCAATTGGAGAGTCGTCTCCGGCAGTAGGCAGTGGTCTCGTTTACATCGGAGATCTAACGGGTATTCTTCATGCTGTTGATGTCGCTACTGGGGATGTTGCGTGGACGTTTAAAACTGGAAGCGAAATAAAATCATCGCCTGTTGTGGTAGGAAATCGCGTTTTAATAGGCTCGTATGATGCCACGCTTTATTGTCTATCGGCGAAGAGTGGCGAGTTGTTATGGAAGTTTGAAACTGAAAGTTATGTGCATGCTACCCCAGCAGTTGTGGACGGCCTGGTATATGTAGCCGGTTGCGATGAGATTTTTCGTGCGATTCGACTAGATGACGGCAAGGAAATGTTCAATGTGCCATTTGGTTCAAACATTGGTGCATCACCGGTGCTTGCAGGAGATTATGCGTACTTTGGAACATTCAATAACGAGGTACTTGCACTCGACCTGAAACAGAAAACAATTGCTTGGCGCTACGAGCATCCAGATCGGCATTTTCCTTTCTATGCTTCAGCGGCGCTAGCAAACAATATCATTGTAGTTGGTGGTCGTGACAGGATGGTGCATGCCATTAATGCTCAAACAGGTGAGTCTAAGTGGACGTACATGACACGGGCTCGTGTGGATTCTTCGCCTGTGATTGCTGGCGGACGTGTTTACGTAGGTTCCAGTGATGGAAGATTTTATGTGTTTGATTTAATGAAAGGCAGCAAGCTCTGGGAATTCGATACAGGGAGTGCGTTATCTGCTTCGCCGGCTGTTGCTGGTGGCCGTATTGTTATTGGGTCACAGGATGGTCGGGTTATTTGTTTTGGTTAAGAAGACTTGCGTAGTGGTTTGTAATGTACGTTTCCCTGGAATTGATTGCAGCGACTATTTACTCTGTTGGTTTTGTTTTAGCTTTTATAAAAACTGACGCTAAATTATTAACAAAGTTTGGTCTTGCGTTGGCCTGGCCTCTTGGCCCACTGGCTTTTATTGTCACATTATTAACATTGTTTATTGTGCTTATCGTTGCTTTTCCGTTGGTCGGTGTTGCAATTATTGTAACTAGTGCGTTGCTAACTAGTCTGATTCTCTGATTTAATCTTTTCGACGTTTCCCGATCGCCCACAGATTATCTGCAGTTCGAATAAAGATCTGGCCGTCTGAGATGGCAGGCGAACTCAAAGTGTAGCCTTCTAGAGAGTTCTGAGAGAGGATCTGGAAAACAGATCCAGCTTTTACAACGGTTGTTAGGCCATCTTCGTTTGAGATATAGAGCTTTCCGTCTGCAAGAACGGGTGACGAACTGTAGGTTGCTGACGCCAACCGTTGAGGTCCGTAGATTTTGTTCCCTGTTTTTGCGTCAAGACACCACATAGTGCCATTGTCCCGAACAATATAGAAATACTTGCCATCGGTTACAGGTGTTGGGACGTCTGGCCCATTATCTGTTGACCAAACAGTCAGGCTACGACGATCCTCAATTTTTAGTGCCAAGAGAGGGCGTTCACGTGTAGGTGCGTATACCAAGCCATCAGCAACAATTGGAGATGCGACGATTCTGTAGTGCCCATAGCCTCGTGGGTTTAGTCCATTAACACGCCAACGCTCATCACCAGTGTCAGTGTTATGTCCAGTTACGATATCTCCGCCGGTAATCACAATTTCATTCGAAGGTCCATTCTTTAGGAGTGTAGGCGTGGAATATGAATCAGGAGATTCTCGCACTGCTGCTGTTGGCCGGTTGACTTTCCAAACAGTTTTTCCAGAGTGGCCCTGAATCTTCAAGACGTATGAAGGATCGTTGGTCAACATTCCGTGGAGAACTTGTACGTACAGTGCACCCTCATGTAAGAGGGGGGACGAGGCGTATCCCCACTGAAGACCAAAGCTTCCATAATCTTTCTGGAGATCACGCGTCCATAGCGCCTGGCCACGGAAGTCAAAAGCTGAGAGGTGCCCAGTGCCAGTGATCACCCAAACACTCTTCCCATCAGTGACTGGAGATGGCGAGGACATGTTCTGTTTCCTCATTTTACGGTTGCCATCCCCGAGCGGTCGTTTCCAGAGCACAGCACCACTGTTTCGATCAATAGCCCATAATGAAAGATTGTTGCCGTCAGCGATATTGAGAAAGAGATGGTCATTCCAAACAATAGGTGTAGAGCCACTCAAACTTGGCACTGGAAGTTTCCATGCGATATTAGTTGTGGTATTCCATTGTGTCGGGAGTCCTCTTTCAGTGGAAGTGCCGTTAATCTTTGGACCTCTCCACTGAGGCCAATTTTCTGCTGATACGGTTGCGACGAGGCAAATAAAACACACAACCAGTAAATGTATTTGTAGTGTCTGTTGCTGGCTCATAGAAAATATTTAGTAGTTAACCTTACCGTAGTTGCTAGACGTAGTGAATATCCACCTTCGCAGTGGCCATTTGTGCATAGTGAATCATTGATTTTTGAGTGCTGGCAGGAGTGCCGTTTTAGTAGCAGCACGCGTGGCCAGGATCGTGGAAAGCAAGCCACTAATGGTCACAGCAGCTAGTAATGCGAGTGTCCCCCCAAACGGAAACGCCTGGTCTCGTTCAGCATAGGCAGGTGCTACGGCAACAA
>CEUS01226094.1_pt1 | contig 10947 bp, 12 predicted proteins | sample 427031 | NCBI WGS metagenome assembly CEUS01 (sample SAMEA2622837, study PRJEB7988) | marine metagenome | biome: marine biome (ENVO:00000447); feature: marine epipelagic mixed layer (ENVO:xxxxxxxxx); material: "saline water (ENVO:00002010), including plankton (ENVO:xxxxxxxx)" | depth 140 m | reverse complement strand
GTCCGGGTTGAACGTGACGTGGCCGCGGGACCCGTCCGTGGGTGTGCGGTTGTCGACCAGGACTTCATACAGCCACGTTCGGGGGAGGGACTGCTTGGTGAACGTAACCGTCATGTTGTGTGCGCCACCCTCGGTGTCGAACACCGTCGTGGACACGCGTTGGACGTTCGTTGATGTCGGCGTGAGACCGCTATCGCTGCCGTCATCAATCAGCTGGGCGTCCAGCGTGAAGCCTGTGTGGATGTTCCCACTCGAATCTGTGATTTCGAGCTTACCCGTCGCATCGAGTGCGGCGGTGAAGGTGTCGGTCTGGCCTGCACTGAAGGCGGTTCCGACGTCCGTCAAGAACGCCGTGATCGTATCACCCGCAGCGAACGTATACGTGCCGTCGAAAGCGGTGCCATCGGCTCGCGTTCCCGAGAACACGAGCTGATCGGCAGCAGTCAGGGCCAGGTCGACCTGCGACAGGTCGTTGATGGCCGTTCCTCCGACAGCGGCGACGCCTGTCACCGCACTGGCGAACAGCGTTTCGTGCGTAAGGCTGGTCGTCTCAGCCGGATCGAGGTTACCCGAGAGGTTCACGAAAGAAGACGCGGAACCGGGGATCTCTTTTTCCAGCCCGATTTGGACATCCTGGAGGTCCGACGTAGCCGTGGTGTCGAAGCTGCCGTCGATCGCCACGTTGCCCTGGACGATCATCCCGTTGCTGGGATTCACGAGGCGTCCTTCACCATCGAAGGAGAAGCTGCCGTCACGTGTGTAGAAATTGTTGTTGCTGGCGTCGCGGAGGATGAACATCGCATCCCCATCGATGGCCAGATCCGTGACGCGGTCCGTCGTGGCGATAGTGCCCTGGGCGAAGTTGGTGTCAATGCTCTTGAGACGGACACCCGTTCCGGCCTGGACAGGGTTCGTGCCTGACGTCGAACCTTGCGGTCTGGTTGCCGCTTCGATCGTCTGAGCCAGAAGCTCCTCGAAGTTGGCTCGCCGCGTCTTGAATCCTGTCGTGTTGATGTTCGCGATGTTGTCGGCCACCACGTTCGTGCGCGTCTGGTGAACCTGGATGCCCGACAACCCGGTGAACAATGAGTTAAGAGACATCTGTTGCAGCCTCCTTGAGGCATCTGCCGCCTCAATCGGTCAGCGGCGAGGGGCTTCCTCAGGTGAGGTCCAGCCCCGGGGTGGTTGTTCGGTGGACGGTGGACAGAAGACCGTAGCCGGCTTCCATCTCTCGCCCCTTACATCTGGGATGAGTGCGGGCGAAGCCCGCTTTCACAGCTTCCTTATCGAGGCGTGCTGTGATCTCAATAGCTACTGTACAAATACAGCACTGTCTATGTTGGTGAAGACGTTGTCCGTGATGTGCTCGCCGTCCATGGCGGTGATGACCGTCCGGTTGGTCACGCTCACGACGAACGCAAGGTCTTCACCACGAGTGTTACCCGGCATCATCAGGAGCGCGTCCTTGGCTCCTTTCTGCTCTGCACGGGCCACGGCCTGTTCGAGCCGTTGCATGGCATCCCTGCCTAGGGTGATGTTGCGGGCGCTGAGTCTCTGTTGTGCGTGCGCCGACAGCTTCAGCGGCTGCTGGCGACCCAGCTCCCATTGAAGGAGCTCCGTGAATCGGCTGGATTGCGACTGGTCGGGCCCGCTCGTCGATGACGACCGGTTGTCGACCTGTCCTGTCCGCCCGATGCCCGGATCGATGGGCAGGGCGCTATTGGGGAACACGCGGTTCATGTTCAGCTCCCTTCGGAGACTCTCGAAATTGCCGAGAGCGGTGCTTCGCCCTCGTCGGTAATGAGAATCGGTTGCCCGTCCTGGTACCTGACACCCGTGACGATGCCGGCTGTTCCGGCTGAAACCGGCGACGGAACGCCCAGATATGTGGCTGATGGTACGATCCCGTAAATCCCCGAATCGGCCTGCTTCCCCTCGGCGTCCTTGCCGTCCCAGATGATCGAAGCGTTCCCTTGCTCGGGTGAGCCGTCGACCAGGGTGTTGACGATCGTACCGTTCTGATCGACGATGCGCAGACGAACGACATCCGATGGTCCTTCGACGTTGTAGCCGAGACGGACCGACCCCTCGCCCGTGTAGGCGATGGTATCGGAGGGTACCTGGACCTCCCGCCCGATAAGGGCGACCGCCGTGTTTGCATCTACGGCCGTCCTCACGTCGGTTGTGGCCTCGGTGCCTGCGTCATCTTCGATGTTCTCGTTGATGAGTGTCAACTGCTCGAGGGAGCTGAACTGTGCCAGCTGCGCGACGAAGTCTTCGTTCTTGACCGGTTCGAGCGGGTCCTGGTTCTGCAGCTGTACGGTCAGCAACCTCAAGAAAGCATCACGACCCAGCTCCTGATCGCTGTTGAGCGCCTGTGATATCGCTGCGTCGGCTTGCGTGGTTGATGATGTGATTCCGACTGACATGCTCTCTCACCTCCTTTCGTTAGAATTCATCCCTTCGATGATGCTTCAGTCGTGTCGACGAATGTCGTCTGGATCCCCTTCAGGCGACGAAGTCGACGCGGCCGTCTTGCGTCCGATTTCGATATCCATACTCCTCGGATGGAGACTCCTCGAAATCGGGATTCTGGTTCCTGTCTCGTCGTGCGGCGTCTTCACGGCCTGTACGCTCGCGAAGGAGGTTCTCTCCTTGACGATCGACGGCTGAACGCCCACCGGCATCGACCGAAACCTCGATCTTGTCGATCTGGATGCCCTGGCCGTTGAGTGAATCTTTCAGCTCGGCCAGGTTTCGTTGCACGATCTCCTGAACCGTCCGACTCTCGACGCGAATCTCACCCGTCACGGTCTGTTCGCGTGTGGCGAGTTCGACCGTAACTTCACCGAGTTCGGGGGGGTCCATTCTGATCGTGATCTGTGCCAGATTGCTGCGATTTAGGAAGCGCGCGCCACGCACGATCTGTTGCGTGACCTTCGCGTCTTCGACCGCGTCGGTCTGCGACGCTGTCGCGGGCGCATAGGTCACATCGACGGTGGACACGGGCTGGGTTTGAACAGGCCCCTCGATGTGGTTCGCCGGGATCGCCGTTTGAGGCGGGTCCTGACGGACCGGTGTCGGAGGTTCGTTCGATCGGGTCGTGGATTCGAAAGGTTGCTCGGATGGCGTGGAGCTCTCATCCGCAGTTCCCCTCTGAACCTCGCCCTGGATGGGCCGATCCGTCGGGATCGTTCGATCCGACTGAACGAATTGTTCCGACTGCTCCAACCGAGTCGATGATTCCGGCCTCGGCGCATTCTCTCTGAATGAAGTCCCCGTTTCAGCAAGGAATTCGCGTGTGGACGTTGGCGGTTCAGGGGTGCGCTCGGACGAAACCGAAGGGACTTCGGTTGTCGCCTGTTGCGAGAATCGTGTCTCACCGAGGGGTGCTTCGGACGTGAATGACTCGGCGTCCACGAGGGGAGCCGGTGTGCCCTGTGCAGGGAAGTCCGAAGGCATCCGATGGGGGCCCGACGCCTCTGCCTCGCCATCCTGAGCAATCACTTGATCAATCAGGTCCGCCAGGGAGGGGTAGGAGCCGGTTTTCTGGCCGTTGCCCTCATCTTCAACGAACTGAAAGCCCCGCATGATCTCCCGGAAAGCCGAGCCTTCGGCGACAGGAGGACTGCCGTCGAAAAGCCCGTCCGGAGCCGGCTCTGGCAGCAGTGGAAAGGGGAACCTACACGCAGGGGTTTTCCAGTCGCCCCAAAATAGGTGAGTCAGGAGCATGGGATGGGTCTCCAATTGGGATCTATTGGACTGCTTTGCCCGATCTCGCTACCGCGAGCACCGAGCGGGGTGGTGAAGGGATGGTTCCGGGATCTATGGCGTCTACATTTGTCCTTCCAAGAGCTTCTGTGACAGAGTGGCCTTGCGGGCATCATCGCCCAGGCCATTCAAGATTCGGGCCGCCTGGCGTTCCTTCAGCAGCGGCAGAATTTCGAGTACCATGGCGTCAGGCATCTGATCGAACACGGCAGCGGCGTCGGCCGGACGCATCGCCTCGTAGAGTACGCGAAGCTGTTCGAGTCTCTTGGCACGCTGCTCCGCCTGATCTGCCGACCCCGTCTGACTTTGCTGGGTGAGCCCGGCAACGGTCTCGGACAGGGTGGTCTTTTCAGCCTCCAGATTGGTTCGGTCCTCCTGGAGGTTGAGAATCTGCTGTTCCAGTTCCTGCTTCTGCTGCTGCAGCAGAAGCAGTCCATCTTCGATCTCGGCTACGGCGTCGCTCTGGAGGAAGGCCGATTCACCCCCGGGGAGCTGACCGCTCAAGAGCGCCTGAGCCTCGTCCATGCTCGTCACCGCGCCCGTCGCGAACAGGATGACGAGACCGATGGCGACGAAGGAGAGGGTCAGGCCGATGAACAGCAGAAGTATGAGAGCGATCTTTTTCAAGATTCCGAATCTTTCTTTTTCTGATCGAAGGCGCGGCGACCGGCTGTCTCGTCGAGCTGTGCCTGGTCACGCTTGCGCTCGTCCCGCTTGTGAACCTCGTGTTCTCTGTCTCGCAGGTTCTCGAGAATTTTCGTCTCTTTGGAGGCTTCTACAAGCGCTTCTCGCGCCTGCGAAACGGCCTCCATGGCTTCCTTGATGACGGCGTCCTGTGCCTCGATGCGCTCGGCGATGTTCTGCAGGAACGCGTGGGTGGTCTGCAGGTCTCCAGGGTTCAGTTTCCCCGACCCGCCGCCCCGGAGCCTCTCGTGTTGGCTCTCGCGTTCGGCCTCCAGTTTCGCTTTGGCATCCTCTGCTTCTCCCAGGTTCCGCTGCGCGAGGGCAAGCGCCTCCCGTCGCGAGTCGGCTTCTCTTTCCTTGACTCGCTTGACGGTGTCAAGGCGCCACCGAAAACGTTTGGCCACACCTTCCGCCGATCCGAATCGATGCTGTTCAGGTGCCGAGTAGGGTCATCAGTTGCTGTTCGGTGCCTTGAAAATCAATGTGTTCGTCGATGTCCTGTCGGAGGAAGGTGTTGATCTGATCGACGTTTCGAATGGCTTCGTCGATCTGAGGGTTGTTCCCCTCCTGGTAGGCGCCGACGTTAATCAGGTCTTCGGCCTCACGATAGTTGATGAGGAGTTCTCTCACCCGGTTCGCTTGCTCGTTGTGTTCAGACGAAACGACATTGACCATCACGCGGCTGACGCTGTCGAGGACGTCGATCGCGGGGTAGTGTCCCTGGGCCTGGAGTCGTCTGGAGAGGACGATATGTCCGTCGAGAATCGACCGGACGGCATCGGCCACGGGTTCGTCCATGTCGTCGCCTTCGACGAGTACGGTGTAGAGACCGGTGACACTGCCCTTTTCGCCCATACCGGCTCGTTCGAGCAACCGGGGGAGCATGGCGAAGGTGGATGGCGTGTAGCCCCGCGTCGTCGGAGGCTCGCCGATGGCCAGCCCGACCTCGCGCTGAGCCATGGCCACGCGTGTGACGGAGTCCATCATGAGCATCACGTCTTTGCCTTCGTCGCGAAAGTACTCGGCGATGGCGGTGGCGACCTGCGCGCCCTTGATACGGACGAGGGCCGGCTGATCGGAGGTGGCCACGATGACGACGGATCTGGCGAGGCCTTCCGGCCCCAGGTCGCGTTCGATGAAGTCGCGTACTTCCCGTCCTCGCTCGCCAATCAAGGCGATGACATTGACGTCGGATTCGGCGTTTCTTGCAATCATGCCTAGAAGTACGCTCTTCCCGACACCGCTTCCCGCGAATATGCCTGCTCGCTGACCTTTCCCGCAGGTGATCATACTGTCGATGGCCCGGATCCCGGTGCCAAGGGGCTCGGTAATGCGTTGCCGCTGGAGCGGATCGGGGGGTAGTGCGCTCACGGGGCGACGAGATTCGGTCCAGATCGAACCTTTCCCGTCCATGGGCTCCCCCAGCCCGTTCAACACTCGCCCGAGAAGTGCGTCGCCTGCGGCGACGGAGAAAGGCTCGTCGCTCGCAGTAACCTGGCTGCCAGGTGCAATGCCCTCCATGGGTCCGAGGGGCATCAACAGTACCTTGTTCTGTTTGAACCCCACGACCTCGGCGTTGACCGGGGCGACTCCAGGCGCAGGACTGATCTGGCAAAGCTCGCCGATCGACACTGGTGGGCCGTTCGACTCGATGACGAGTCCGAGCATCTGACTGACCTTGCCCCGGATACGGATCGATTCGGTCGACTCGATGGTGCGCTGGAGGGTTGAGAGGTTCACTGGGTTTCGCCTGTGTCCTTTCTGAGATCTTCCAAGAGGGCGTTTCGCACCCGGTCGAGTCTTTCTTCGATCTGGGCGTCGACATCTCCGATGGGGGTTTCGACCACGCACCCACCACGGGTTACCGTTGGATCGGATTCGATGAGCAGGTGATCGATGCTTTCGAGCGACTCGAGCCAATCATTTCGGTGACGTCTGACGGCTTCGAGGTCGTCGGGGTTCACCCGGATGATCACCTTGGTCTTGTCCTCGACGTAGCCCAGGCAATCGTGAACCGCCTGGAGAATGATGCTCTCGTCGATCTCGGCCGCGCTTCCGACGATGCGTCGGGCGAGGTGGATGGCCAGATCGAGCACGGCAGCGTCGTAGTTTTTGACCGCATCCTTCCACTGAACGGGAAGGGAGGCCACGAGATCGCTAAACCGCTCGATTTCGTCGGTGCTCTGTGCGAGTCCCTGCTTCGTGCCTTCGTTCGTTCCGTCCTCAAAGCCCGCGTGGTAGGCGTCTTCCTTTTCCTGCTGGAATCTCGCCTCGAACTCTTCCAGACGCGCCTCAACCTGCTTTTCGATGTCCATCGCCGACGCGGGCTGTGCCTCAGGTTCGGGTTCTTCCAGTTGACTTTCGGCGACCTCCTCGAGACCGATTAGCTGGTCGCCGTCTATTTCGCCGGTTTCGTCGTCACCCTCTGGTGGTTCGGGGACGGCATCGGCCTGTTCCTCCGACTGTTCGGACTCTTCCGATTCTTCCGGTTGCTCCGAGTCTTCGGTCTCCGACTGGCTGGAGGCGCCTTCGTCTTCGGAAGATGGGTCTTCGTCCTCGGCGGTCGGTTCGTCCGGCGCTTCGGCTTCTCCGCCACCCCCGAATGCCTCGGTCTCCGAATTTTCGGACAGAATGGAAATCGTGACGGGTTCGTCGGAGATGGAAACGGACCGCAATACTCGATTCATTCAGGTTTACCCGCCGCCCTGGCGTGACCGCTGGGCTTCTTCGATGAGCATGGTTCGGATGAGCTTGGCAGCATCCTCGGGACGTTCGGAGATCAGCTGGGCAATACGGCCCAGGATGATCTCGTGGGGTGTTTCGGGAAGTTCCTCTGCGGCGTCGTCTTCTTCGAGCTCGCGCTGGGCCTCCATTGCGATTTCTTCTTCACGGGCGACACCACGGCCGATGGCCCCAATGATGGCTCGCAAGATGAGCAGGGCGACCACGATGGCGATACCCTTGGCCACGTTGAGGGCGACAGACATGATCAGTTCCTGTGTCTCTTCGTCCTCCTGCTTCTGTTCGGCCGCCCGCTTGAGGTCCTGCGTCGCGAATGGGAAACTGCTCGTTTCCAGAATGTCGCTACGGGCTTCGTCGATGCCCAGGGCGCCGCGCACGATCTTGGTGACGTTCTCGATATCTTCGGGGGTTCTGTCCTCGAACTGAGACGGTGCATCGGGCTCGAGCCCGACGACAGGTTTGATCGAGTTGATCATCAAGGAGGCCGTGATCCGTTTGATGGATCCGACCGTCCCTGTAATTCTACGAACAGCAGTGTTGACTTCATAGTTCGCGACGGAATTTTCTTTGGTCCCGGCTTCCGCCGATTGCTCTTCGCTTCGCTGCTCGCTTCTGAGTACAGTCTGGTTCGGGTCGTAGGTTTCGATCGTTTCTTCGCGCTGGTCGAAGTCCAGTTCGATGGAAACCCGGATAAACGCCTGATCTGGGCCAAGTACGCGGTCCATGATGGACTGGGTGCGCTTTTCCAAATATGTTTCGACATCGCGTTGCATTTCAAGCTGTTTCGCCGTTGCGCGGGCCAGCGGGTCCATCTCTTCTGACAACACATTTCCGAAGGCGTCGACGACCGTGATCATGTTCGGATCGAGGCCTTCCACGCTGCTACCCACGAGTCGCTGAATGCCCTGAATCTGTTTGGCGTCCAGACTCATGTTCTGTCGGAGCCGGAGCATAATGGAGGCTGTCGCAGGGCGCTGTTCGTTGGTAAAGAGGCTGGGTTCCGGAATGACGACGTGCAGTCGGACTTCTTCGACCTGTTCGAGCTGAATGATCGTCTTCTGAAGTTCTCCCTCGAGCGCCTGTTTGAGTTTGACATCCTGAAGGAATTCGGTCATTCCGAGCGGGATCTCGTCGAAGATTTCGTAGCCTACGAATCCCGTTTTAGGAAAGCCCTCGCCTGCCAACATGTTTCGCAGCATCAGTCGATCCTCGACAGGAACGAGGATCACAGAACCGTCTCCGGAGATCTGGAAATCCTTATTCATCTCCCGGAGCCTTGTGCTGAGCTCTCCAGCTTCTTTCATGTCGATGTCGGTGTAGAGGGGGAGATACTCGACCTGCGGCTCGCTTCCCGACATGGTGAAGAACATCAGAACGAGGAGGAGGGCACCACCGCCTGCGCCAACCACGATCTTGCGGTTGCGGTCCATGCCTTCGAATTCTTCTCTCATCTTGCCGAGAAATGCTTTCAGTGAGTCCATTGAACGGTTCCGTCGTTGACGTATGGGGCGCAGTTATCTGCGCTGAAAACACCGAGATTCGCGCGAGGTGGTCATCCGGGTCAGACCTGGATGCGCATGATCTCCTGGAACGACTCTACGACACGGTTTCGAACTTCAATCAGTAGGTCCATCGCGATACCAGCTTCCTGGCTGGCGACCATGACCTGATGGAGGTCGGTAATTTCGCCTGCAACAAAGGCCTCCAGCGCGTCTCCGGACCGGCTCTGCAGGGCATTCACGTCTCCCAGGAAGTCTTTGACGAGGCCGTAAAACTCGCCGTCAACCTGTCTGTTCTGCTCGGCCGCCCTCGCTTCGGTCGGACCGAGGCTTCGACCGCCTTGCTCCAGCTGGCGGAAAGACCGCTGCGTGAGGGAAGAAGACCCGGTCGGGCCTTGTGTGGTGGCATTGACGAGAGATCGAATCGGCACAGTCAGGTCCCTTGCTGGTCGAGGAGGTTCTTTACACGAAGAACCTCGGGAACGTAACGCTTGGTCTCGAGAGGCAAACGCCGTCTCTTTACAGATTCAGGGCCGGCGTTGTAGCCCCAGAGCGCGAGCTCGGGGCGTTTGAATTCGCCCAGGAGTTTGGCCAGGTATCGGGTCCCACCGTAGATGTTCTGCGCCGGGTCGAGTGGATTTCTCACACCCATGTCCTGGGCCGTTGCCGGCATGAGCTGCATGAGGCCCTGGGCCCCTTTGTGGGAGCGCGCATCGCTTTTGCCAGCCGACTCGACATAGATCACCGCCCGAATAAGATTCGCGTCGAGCGCGTGTACCTTGCTATAGCGCTGAATCAGGGGATCGAAACCTTCGATCCTCCGGAGGACGCGTTGGCTGAGGCTGGCACGTCCAGACGGATCGAAAATGGGAACGGGCGGTGTGATGGGGGTCGGACGAAAGACAGGGCGTTTGAGCGGATCGGGTTCCACGAGTCCATCGAGGTTGGACACCTGGATATTCTTGGGAGGATCGATCGACGGCAGACGACGGCCCGTGCTCAGGTAAAGAATGCGCTCGGCCACGGAGGGCGCGGTGCTTCGTTTAAGCAGACGCTGAATCGAATGGGGTTGCGCTCCCTGAACCTCTGCGATTGCACCCACGGGATAGAGCATCGTGGCGATGACGAGAAGTGTGGGGTGGATTCGAAACATTTGTTTCCTCAGACGCTCAGATCGAGATGTTGGCCGATAGGATGAGGGCCGCCAGTCGTCCGTCCGTCTTTGCGGTACCCGCTTTCGGGCCGAACGAACGCACTCGTGATTGCGGCGTTCTCTTCTGCGGTGACGATGTCGAAGCTGGACAGTGATGAAGCTTCGTCCGCTCGCTGCGGCTGTGGATGGGGCGAAGCGGGTTGATCGAGGGTAAAATCGATTCTGCCGCCAGGCGTGTGGCTCACCGTAGCGGCGAGTGACGATGGTGTCAGAGGGCCAAGGTTCATGTCGGATTCCGATCAGGATCGATCAGCCTGTGATCTGACCTGAAATCGCCTTTCTGAGTCCACGGAATTTCTGGCTGACGAGATGGCTTCCGATGTTATAGAGGAGGTGGTTCTCGGCGAGATCGGCCATTTCCTGGTCGATGTCGACGTTGTTGATTCCGGTCGTGTTGGGTCCTGGATCGGGTTCGTAGACGCGGGGGCCGGCTACAGGGTCCGGGAGACCGACGGGCATGTGGCGTCCGTCCGTCTTGCGTCCGACCACTGGCGGCTTATTGACCTGGGCCCGGAGATAGTCGGCGAAGTTGACTTCTTTTCGAGCGTAGTTCACGGTATTGGCATTCGCGATGTTGTTCGAAATCGCGCGGTGTCGCGCTGACGAGACGTTGAGTACTTTGTTGAGAAGCGGTACGTTCGTCTTGTTGAAGACCAGGTTTCGAACGAGCATGAAGCACTCCCTGTGGCATGTGTAGTGGGCCCACGGCGTCGCCCGACCTCGAGGACGGACGGAGCCCCATTCCGACCTTCGGGTGAGCAAAGCCTGTACCGATTCAAGGGGGCGCAGTCTGGCGAAGTTGTCCTATGTCTCATATGGCTGTTAATAAACGTGTTATGAAAATTTCGAAGATACCGGCGTCGCTCTTCTGGGGCCGGGTTGCGAAAGAAATTCCTTCCCCGAGTCCGCTCATCCGGACGAACCTTGCCGGTTTCGCCACGGTCGACCGGCTTCCCTCGTGAATCCTCAAGCCCTTGAAATTGTCTGGTTGTCTCTGAAGGTCGCGGTGGCCTGCGTCGCGATCAGTCTGCCACCGGG
>CEUS01053853.1_pt1 | contig 10949 bp, 13 predicted proteins | sample 427031 | NCBI WGS metagenome assembly CEUS01 (sample SAMEA2622837, study PRJEB7988) | marine metagenome | biome: marine biome (ENVO:00000447); feature: marine epipelagic mixed layer (ENVO:xxxxxxxxx); material: "saline water (ENVO:00002010), including plankton (ENVO:xxxxxxxx)" | depth 140 m | reverse complement strand
AAGATAAGAAGAATCCTCGATAGTAGTCATTATCCAAACAGACAGTACGAAGGAAATCAGTAATGCAGATATCGTTATAGCACCACTGGCTTTCCGGGCACTTGGAAATCTCGGCTCCACAAATGGCCGGATTACTAAAGATATAATTAGGAATGCACTCAGAGGCAAAAAGAATATTGCCCAGGCTAGTATCTGCGATATCATCTATAATTTCCTCATTATTTCGTCCGCTACATGCTCTCTTCCTCTAGGGACCATGACTCGGAAAGGCGCAGTCTCGGACCACTCCGATATATCACCTTGAGGCAATAGACGAGTGGGCAAACCTTCCCCTTCAAGGATTTCTTTCCACATCTCTGCAATTATTAAGTTAGGAGCTTCTTTATATTCAACCCACATAACACACTCAACTATTAACACTGTAAATTTAACGCCGTATGTAACCAGCTCGCTATCAATGTTTCAAAGAAACCAGATCCGTCGCGTCAACAGATTGTCTCCTCCTATAAATCATCATTACAATCCCGAGGCCAAGTGCCACTTCCGCTGCTGCCACAGTAATAACAAAAAGTGCAAAGATTTGTCCGGAAAGAGCAACATCTGGCATAACAGTTTCTACAGACTGCATTCTCAATAAAGCAGGATTAATAAAATTGCTTATTGAGACCAAGGCGATATTAATACCGTTAAACATAATTTCAATAGACATGAAAATAGCAACCAAGTTTCTCCGAGTAAGTACTCCGTAAATACCTAGAGCAAATACAGCTCCGGACAATATTAAATAATGTTCAAACGTAATCATCTGAATTTCAATCCCTCACTACCGCTAATGCCCCAATAATCGCTGCTAATAGCACTACTGATACTAGCTCAAAAGGCAGCATGAACTGATTCAGCAATAATCCCCCGATAATCTGGGGAGAATCATTAGCGAGCTTCTGAAAGTGAAGCACGCTTTCCGAAGGAATTAATTCCCAAGTGGTGTTGACAGCTGTAATTGCAATCAGGAGTCCGACTGCTGTGCCTACAAAAGCACCAAAGAACGTATTGCCACTAGGGAGATTGCCTTGCTCACTATCACGAGTCATGACAATTCCAAAGATAATCAAGATGGCGATTGCGCCCACATAGACTAATATCTGAATTACCCCTAGAAATTCCGCCCGGAGCATAACAAATAGAACAGCTACACCGAGAAAAGAAGCCACCAGCATTAATGCAGCTCTGAATATATTCCTTGTGTGTATTACCAAAAAAGAACATATAAGCACGAAAGACCCGAAACCCCAAAATGTCAGTTCCTGTATCATTATTCCTTCACCTGATCCTCTTGGTTTGGGTTCCCTGACTGGGCTGGTCTTTTGGGATGCCATTTGTATGCCTCCCTACCCACTGTTTCCCAGTCTGCCTCACTCTTCCATGGATCAAATTTCTGGCTCTCCAATTGCGGGCGGAACCAAGTGCTAGGCCTTTTTGACGCTGCTTTGAGTTCCTCAATAGGGATGACAAGCTCGGAACGTTGGTACCTGCCTCTTTCAAAACCAGTGCCCATAAATAAGGCGTCATATGGACATGCCTCTACACAAATACCACAAAACATGCAACGCCCTATGTCGATATCAAACGTGTCCACAAAGTAACTTTGTCCTTCTTGTAAATATTCACCACTCTCGTGTGTTTCTATTCGAATAATTCCTAAAGGACAGTACTTGGCGCAGCTTGCACATCCAGTGCATCGGTCCTCATACCATGTAAACTCTTCACCTCTAAAACGAGGATTTTGCTCGACATAAACAGGGACTCTCACTAACCCCAGTAACGACTTAACAGATTCACGGGGACTTTCTAACAAGAACCTGATAACTGATATATTTGCCTTTTTAGCTAAATAAAATATCCCTACTCTTCTATCAGGATATTGAACCGTTACCACAGGTCGGAAAAAGTTCCTAAGAGTTACCAGCATTCCTTTGAACAGTCCTAATCCATAAGTCATGTGAGAACCTCTCTTCCAGCTGGATCAAACTCCGATACCAAAATTTCCCTACTCCGTCCCCCCGATGCCTTAGTTTTCATGAAAAACCCTGCTAGCACAAGACAGGCAATAAGAGACAGTAAATTAATAGCGCCTACTAGCAACAGATCGACGCTGTCCAAAACCCTAACTCCATTTTCCATGTCTCCTAAAATAAACACCGACGCACCAGTGACAAATATGTTGACTAAACTCAGTGGCAACAAAAACTTCCAGGCAAATCCCATGACTTGATCAACTCGAAGTCTCGGAAGAGTAGCACGAACCCATATCATCAAAAAAACAAACCCATAAACCTTAATCAAAAACCAAATAGGTCCAGGCAGAAACGGGCCTTCCCAACCTTTGAGAAATAATGTGGCTACTACCGCTCCACTGACTAGAATACTTCCCATTTCAGCTGCTTGAAACAGTGCAAATTTAATACCGCTGTACTCAGTATGATAGCCTGCTATTATCTCAGACTCTGCTTCAACGATATCAAAAGGAGTTCTATTTAATTCAGCAGATGTGCCAATCAGAAAAATTACGAACGCCATTGGTTGAACCAAAATAAACGGGATGTCTTGAGCGTTGACAACATCAATCAGGGATAGTGAACCAGTTAAAATAAGAATACCTACCATAGAGAACACCATAGGTAATTCGTAACTTATTAATTGAGCAACGCCACGCATACTACCAAAAAGAGCATACCTATTATTACAACTCCATCCTGCCATAAAAATTGCGATAGTTATCATACCTGACACAGCTACGATATATAACAATCCCACATTCAAGTCAGTCAAGAAATAGCCGCTGCCAAATGGGATAACTGCAGTAACAAGAATTGCCGGAGCCAGCATAACAATCGGGGCAAGCGTGTGGACAGGTTTATCCGCGCCATTTGGGACAATATCCTCTTTCATCAAAAGCTTTAATATATCAGCTATAGGTTGAAGTAAGCCAAAAGGACCTACACGATTCGGCCCAGTACGCAATTGAAACTTTCCTAGCAATCTCCTCTCGGAATAGACAAAAACAGCAGCACCAAGCATAAACGCGTTCGCTAGAATAAACATGATAGCAAACCCAGCTATAAAGAAACCAATCCAGTCATATCCAACTGGTAAAAGCCCTTGCGCAGAGCAACTTTCACCAGCGTACTTACTACCCGCTAAAACACAGTAGATTTCTTGGAAAATCACATTAGATTCCAGAAAGCTTCCAGACATTACCTATCCACCTCACCCATATTGATATCAATACTTCCAAGAGTCACGATCATGTCTGACAATTTCGATCCTATCAGTAAATCCTTGATCATAGTCAAATTAATCAAGGATGGGGATCGAATTTTGCATCGATAAGGAGCTATTCCACCGTCACTAACCAAATAGAACCCTAATTCTCCCTTTGGTGCTTCCACTTTTCCATAGGCATCACCAGTTTTTGGATAAAACAGCAATTCATTAGTAGAACGTACTGGACCCGCTTCAATCTGTTCATAACATTGATCAATTATTGAAATGCTCTGCCTGATTTCTGCCAGCCGTATTACAAAACGATCATAATTGTCTCCGTTGGTCCCTATTGGTATGTCGAATTTAATCCGTGGATAGAGTTCATATGGATCAACTTTACGTAAATCCCAAGCAACACCCGTCGATCGCAAAACTGGCCCAGTCACCGAACAATTAATAGCTTCACTAGCTTCTAGGACGCCAATATCCTTGGTACGAGCAAGCAAAATCTCATTACCCCTGAGCAAAGAGTCAAACTCGTCCAAAAAGCCAGGCATACCATCCAGAAAACTCCTTAATGAACCCCAAAATTCTTCTGGAGCATCCTGGAAAACCCCTCCTATCCTCATATATGTATTCGTAATCCTTGCTCCGCAAAGCATTTCAAACATATCCAATATACGTTCACGCTCTCTAAAACCGTACATCAAAGGAGTTGCCATTGCGCCTAAATCTTGCAAAAGGAATCCTGTAGCCACAAAATGACTAGCTATACGCTGTAATTCAGCTGCTATCATCCTGAGGTATTGACCTCTCTCCGGAACTTCTATATCCATCAGGTTTTCACAAGCTAAAACATATGCCTGATTGTTAGTCATTGATGCAACATAGTCCAGACGATCAGTCAAAGTAATAACTTGGGTATAGGTACGTTCTTCTGCTAATTTTTCAGAGCCTCTATGAAGGTAACCAAACACAGCCTCAACATCTTGGATGACTTCTCCATCAAAGGTGACTCGCAGCCTAAATACTCCGTGCGTACTAGGATGCTGGGGCCCAATATTTACAGTTATTGCTTCAGTCTTCATACAAAAAACCTTTAACCGCCTTGAGGCCAATTATAGGGAAGAGGGGGTTCCAAGTAATCCTTTCTGAGAGGATGTCCGTCAAACCCTTCCCACAACAAAAGTCTTTTCAGATTAGGATGGTCTTTGAACTGTATCCCCATCAAGTCATAGATCTCCCTTTCTTGGTAATCCGCTCCTCGCCAAATATCAATCACTGACGGAGCAGTCGGGTTTGAACGATCAAAAATATCAACCTTAATAACCGCGCAATGATTGTGTTTTAATGAGGTCAAATGATAAACCAGCTGAAAGAATTCAATGTAATCGACCGCAGTAATGGAATTGAGCAACTTAAAATCCAAGGATTCTTCTTTTTGTAAGAATCCCAGTACGTCTCTCAGTTTTTCGAGCTCCACACTTAGATCACCTGTTGACTCCCGGCAGACACTTCCCTTAATACCGTTCCTGACAATATTTGCAAGCTTAGTATGGTCTAAAACCTCGGTCATCTATGCTCCAGCCCGTCTATTGTTAATACTGTACTTCTTGATCTTCTCATGCAGCTCCATTATTCCGTACAGAAGAGCATCCGGCCTCGGGGGACAACCTGGAACGTAAACATCAACAGGAACTATATGGTTAACCCCAGGCACCACGCTGTAGCTTTGATAATAGGGACCCCCGCTAGTGGCACATACACCCATAGAAATGACCCATTTTGGTTCCGCCATTTGATCATAAATTCGTTTAATAGCGGGTGCCATTTTCCAAGTCACTGTTCCTGCAACAATCATCAAATCTGCCTGACGAGGAGTTGCCCGAAAAGCCTCCATACCGAAGCGCGAGAGATCAAATCTTGACATCGCACTTGCCATCATTTCAAAAGCACAACATGCCAAACCGAATGCTACGGGCCATACGGCTGACCGACGACCCCAATTTAATAGTGTATCAATTGAACTAACAGCTATACTCGAACGTATATCTTCAGGGATTTCAATTACCGGATCGGGAATGGCGTGCTGACTAGACCATTTCATTTCTTCGACTGTAGCACCTTCGGCAAGATCCAGATTCCATGTCCTTCTCTGAAGTAATGATTCATCAGATCCATCAAGTTCAACTATATCGTTGCTCAATCCCATTGCAATGCTCCTTTTCTCCAGGCGTAAACATACCCAAGCAGCAAGATCAACATGAAAATCGTCATTTCAATAAAACCAAATAATCCTAACTGATTGAACTTTAAGGCCCACGGAAACAAAAAAATAGTCACTACGTCAAGAACTACGAACAACAAAGCAAAAGTATAGTACCTGAAGTTAAATTGCCCCCAGCGTTTACCAATCTGCTGAACTCCGCACTCGTAAGGCTCAAATTTAACATCATTAAATTTAGAGGGTCTTACTCTTACTAAGCCAAGCAACCGAGAGAGAATTAACATACTCATGGGTACGAATATAGCTAAACAAACGAATATAGCTACTAGACCGTATTGGCTGAAATAATCGTCCACTAATTACCTATCCCGAAAGCTAACTAATAGATTGCGGTCATAATTATGGCACACCAGTGTAACCTTGGCAAGGTAAATTACCCTTAAAAAGTACTAAACACTATGCTCACTCACACAGCACATGCTATCCAGTGGTTCTTTGAGACGTAATCCCAGCACCAAAAATAATATTAAGACCTACAAGTGGATCAAATCTTCCAGTTTTTACAGATAAATCAAAATCCCTAAGCTTCCCATAAAAAGCGACCAAGTCAGATTCACGGTAACCTTGCGCTTGTTTTAGGGTTTTTTTTAGAACAAAATCATTATTTATACCTAAATGGGAACGAGTTTCCCCTAACCCCATGGACAAACTCGAGGCTTCTTTTGCCAACAACAATAGTCTTACCTGTCTCGATATCATGGATAAAACATAGCTATAGTTGGATCCTGTACCAAGCATTTCGTTTAACAGCCTAATTGCTTTGAGGTAGTCAGTTGCAAAAAACGCATCTAGTATAGTGAAAATATTGACATCCCGGGTAAATACCACTGCTTCCTTTATGGACACTGCATCAATAATTTCATTTTCACGGAGTAGGATTAACTTATCTAGTTCATTTGACAGTCTCCATAAATCAACTCCCACCATACTCGCAAGTACTGCCGCAGCATCATGTGCAATCCTCCCACCTCTCTGGTTCACATAGCCAACCACCCAACGTTGTAAATCGGATTCAGTTAGTCTAGGAAAGTGCTTAATACTAGCAAGTGCAGTGAATTCTTCAAAAAGGGGATTTTTCAATTGACTGACTGGAGACTCAATAATAACAGTTGTGAATTCAGGTTTTGATGTGAGGAGTTGCTTTACCTGATGAGCGAAATTCAGATTTACATCAGTTTTCTGTGTTTTATTGGTTGTTTTGGATCCCACCCTCGGGCTAAACTTTTCGAAAAAGTTCCTTAGGATAATTAACCTATTACCTCCGAAAAACGGTACTGTGGCAACTGCATTTTGGAGATGTTCAAAGCTTTCTTCTTTTAAATCCAATCGGATAACATCTCCTTCTCCGGAGAAACCAGCTCCAAACTTCTGTTCAACGGAAGCAGTCTCCTTAAATAAACTATAAGTATCTTCACCGTGGAATATGTATATCACTTCAGGCCAGAATCCTAATCATTAATTTTATTTAATCTGTACTCTATTCGATTTTTGTTTCGGGAGAACAGTAGACAAATCATATTGATCTCAAGTTCACGGTATCATAAGATGCCCCGTAAAACATCCGTCTATCATTATATAACCAGAGACATCCTAACAGAACTCAATAATTGATGAATACATCCCCTATTTCCCTATACATTCATATACCATTTTGTGCAAAAAAATGCCCTTATTGTGACTTCAATACATACGCACGAATTGAACATTTATTTTCTCCGTATATCAGTGCCTTGAACCTAGAAATCAAACAATGGGGACAACTGTTGGGACATCCTCCCGTAAAAACAGTATTTCTTGGTGGAGGAACTCCCTCTTACTTGCCCGTAAAACTTATCCTCTCCATTATCGACACAGTTTTTCATGCGTTTGATGTAGACACCAATGCGGAAATCACGCTTGAAAGCAATCCAAGGGATTTCACGCCACAACATGCTAAACACCTATCAACCTCAAGCATAAACAGACTCAGCTTTGGGGCACAAAGCCTGAACGATAATATATTGTCCATACTGGGTAGAGATCATGATCGAGCTACGTTAATAGACGCATACGAAAATGCTAAAACAGCAGGGTTTAACAATATTAATCTAGATCTAATCTACGGCGTCCCTGATTTGACATCTGAAATCTGGGCTCAAACACTCAGTGAAGCCATAGCATTACATCCTCAGCACTTCTCTTTATACTGCCTTACATTAGAAAAAGAGACACCCATGTATTTAGCCTTGGAAACAGGCAAGTTGCCACGGCCTGATGAGGATCTTGCAGCGGATCAATACATTCATGCTGAATCTGCCCTTGCAAAGAATGATTACATCCAGTACGAACTGTCAAACTGGTCAAAGGAGGATTATTCTTGTACACACAATCTTCAGTATTGGAATAACTTGCCATATCTGGGTCTTGGCCCTGGCGCCCATTCCTTTTACTCAAATACTAGATTTTCAAATTTAAAGTCTCCGACTCAATATATAAAATTAATACACCAGTGGATTTTAGAAAGTAACGATAAGCCATTCCTGCATCACCTCAAAAATAATCCTTTAATAGCTGACTTTGAAGTAATCCCAAAGAACATATCGATGGCAGAATACATGTTCCTAAAACTACGACTCAATAAAGGCATCACTAATGATGAATTTCATTCCATTTACCATGATCGTTTCACTAATGTTTTTGCAAAAGAACTCCCTTCACTCTTTGAACAAAATCTTATTTTCTGGAACAAAAATAACCTTTGCTTAACAAAAAAAGGAAGGCTTCTTGCCAATGAAGTATTCACGTCATTTATAGGATCCTATTTGCAAGATACATCTAACTGACAGGGCTTATAATATATAGGATAATGCGACTGATATGTATCCGCTTCTTTCCACATAACGATTATGTTTACATTAGGAACAGCTGGTCATGTTGACCATGGAAAATCTACCCTAGTTCAAGCCTTAACAGGGATGGATCCTGATAGGCTTCGAGAGGAAAAGGCACGCGGTCTAACAATCGTTCCTGGCTACACCTGGTTAACTCTACCAAGTGGGAGAGAAGTAAGTATAGTAGATGTCCCAGGTCACGCTAAATTCATCAAGAACATGCTGACTGGAGTCGCTTCAATCGACTTAGCCATTCTAGTTGTGGCAGCAAACGAATCAATCATGCCACAAACGACTGAGCATCTATCTATTCTAGAACTCCTTAATATCAAGGCATGTATCCCAGTAATCACTAAAGCTGATTTAGTAGACCCAGATCTGCTAGAACTAGTAGAGGCAGAATTTGGAGACCTCCTAGGTACTAGTTCTGTCGACTACTCTCACATCGTACGAGTATCCAGCGTAACGGGGGCCGGAATCCAAGGGTTAATAAACCAGATCGACACATTGCTAGGCACTTGTAGCCCAAAGCAGGATCTCAATGCCCCAAGACTAGTAGTAGACCGCAGTTTTAGTGCCTCAGGATACGGAACAATAGTAACTGGAACCCTAATTGAAGGGAAACTAAGCATAGGACAGTCTGTTGAGCTCCCTATCGCCAAAGAAAATGCAAGAATAAGATCGATCCAGAGTCATCAAAAGGCGGTGACGACAGTTTATCCAGGACAACGAGTCGCCCTTAATCTATCAGGTGTTTCATGGCAATCAATTAAGCGGGGAGAAATCATTACCACTCCAGATCTATTTTCCCCAACAAATGCTGTCGACGCCATATGCCAGCTGTTAGAATCCACTGCTCGACCACTTTATCATAATTCAAAAGCTACCTTTTTTGCGGGTGCGGCGACTACTCCATGCCTAATCAGACTATTAGATACCGATAAAATGATTGCCGGATCCAAAGCAAAGACCCAAATTGTCCTTGAAAGTAAATTGGTGTTAGCAAGAGGTGATAACTTTGTACTTAGAAGAAATGATATTACCATCGGTGGTGGAATTATATTGGATTCTCATGCACGTAGGCACAAAAGACATGACCAGACCACTATTCGGCGGCTAAACACCATTTTGGACCCGACAGATATAGAAACTTTTTTTCAGTTTTTGAGACAAATTGTACCAATAACCGTATCAAAACTTAGTAAACAACTAGGTCTACCGTTTGCTGATCTCGTTAAAGCTATTTCTAGCATACACTCCTCATCCTTTGCTAGTGAAATTTATATATTGCATCCAAATAACCAACATGATGCCATCAATGCCGACACTATCCTTGTGGATCAACCTTCATGGAACCGTGCCAAAACTACCATTATTGAAACTGTGACCCAATTTCACAAAGCAAATCCTTCCAGGAGAGGTATCGACACAGAATCTCTCTATAAAAAAATAGCGATACAGAGAGATCTGGCAATTGCCGCCCTTAAAGATCTGATATCCAATAAATGCCTAGTACTTGAACAATCATCGATAAGTGTTCCCAATTACTACCCATCTTTAGATCCATTAAAAAGAGCCTCCGCTGAATCACTGATCCAGCACTTGATCAAAGAACCTTTCTCTCCACCAAGTCTTGATACCATTGAGGAAGACGTAGTAACCTTCCTAATTGAAAGTAATAAGGTCGAGCGTGTCGGTGGAGCCATACTATTTGAATCGAATACTCACAAATCTATTGTTTCAAAAATACTGGAAGAAATAACGATTAGAGGAAGCATTACAGTTGGTGAAGTTCGGGATTTGTTCTCAACAAGTAGGAAATTTGCGCTGGCCATACTGGAAGATCTTGACCAAAGAGGTTTGACGCAACGTGTCGGAGATGCAAGAAAACTTAGATGACGCCCCTCTTGATTATTTGCAATCATCAGAAACAATTGATCAAGACCCACTCATACTAGCGCTACCGGCCCAAAATATACCGGTTTCCGGGCTTTCAAGTATCCTGCGGTCGATTCAGGCTACTGTTCGAACAGTCATAGATGACCAAAAATCCAATATACCACTCCGACTCATTATTAAGGATACCCAAGTACAGGAAAAACTTGAGTTTCACTTAGCTTTTATTCCCTTAACAAAAACAGATGACGCAGGATATGCTGCTGAAGTAGTCTTTGAGAACTTTTTCGAGTCCTTAATCATTGAGGCTAGAAAAAGCAGTCAGAGAACGCTATTTGGAGAGAAAGTAATGCGCTCCAATAGACTAGCAACTGATGTTTCATCTATCCAATTCGAAAGAATACATGAAATGATAAACGAGTTATCTCGATTCAAGAACATCACCCTGTCATATAGAAGCAAATCACTCTCATTCAACCATGGCATGGTTGAAATCTTAGAATAACAATTTGGAGAATTAAATCCATAATGTCACTTGATTTAGTACAAGCACTCGCCAAGTTGCAAGAAAAGACGGCACATATAATGAACCGACATTCAGAAGGCTCCGTTCAAGCAATAAAGGCAATCAA
>CEUS01278669.1_pt1 | contig 10950 bp, 7 predicted proteins | sample 427031 | NCBI WGS metagenome assembly CEUS01 (sample SAMEA2622837, study PRJEB7988) | marine metagenome | biome: marine biome (ENVO:00000447); feature: marine epipelagic mixed layer (ENVO:xxxxxxxxx); material: "saline water (ENVO:00002010), including plankton (ENVO:xxxxxxxx)" | depth 140 m | reverse complement strand
GAAAGATATGCTTTCGAGTTATATGCAAGATTGTCTTTCGTCAAAAAATCTGCAACCGGATAACTTGGTCCAGCCCAAACGCCATCTATGCGGTCATTTATCTCAGTGACAGCACCTGTTATTTCTTGTGGCGTATTTTCTATGACTTCAATAGCTAACTCTTGGTAAATATCTAGCCCGTAAAAACTTTTCCAATGGAATTGTGCTTCCATCTCTACCATTTCGTTTATGGTTAGGAATCGTTTTTCAGATGTATTCCAAAGCTTTTTGGGTATTACGACACTAGGTTCCAACATTGGAATATTTATCCACGGCCATGGAAATACATTTACCAAGCAAGTCGGACGATTAAAAGCTCGCGCTAACAACCAAACTCCAGAGTTTGGCCCCACAAAGAACTTGCAGTAATTCATAAGTGCAAGATCATTGAAGTCGTCCATATCTTTTCTACGAGCCGCGTAGTCATTGATTATAGGATCGTCTGCTAAATTATCTTGAGATGCGCCAAGACGTACTGCTGATATTCCATTTTTATGCAATAGATTTGCAACAGGAAAATAGGATTGAAGAGTTGTGGTGCGGGCTCTTTCATAATTGTTGGAGGCAAAATACTTTGATCCTATATCTTTTGCCTGCTTAGTTTTGTAAGTAATGTTGTTAGCTAAAAAACAAAAATATTTGAATTTCTCTAAGTGTTCGGAAACCAGAAATTTCGACGCCCGGTCTTTTTCCGAGTCTGTCAAGGGAAATGCAATGTGGGTGACTTGATCAACATTTGAATCTACATGTAGGTCATTTGCAGAATATCGGCAAAAAATTAGTGTGTTTATCTGTTCTTCTTTTGGCGTTTCATTCCTAGACGAACGTATTTGGTTCTGTCCAGGCCGATAGCTTCGTAAGCCGCGTGTGTGTGCCCATGTAGTTCTCGAAATATAGAATAATCTGGACAAAATATTGTGAGATGGAATGACCCATACTTGATGTTGTCGATGATGCACCAGAAGTGCTCTGTTTGGAATGTTTTGAGACATTTGAAAAGCTATTACTCGAGGGAATCTCTTGAATACTGAAAAGTATTTTCTCGAGTGATGCTCAATGTTCCATACTTGATGACCAAAAGCGTCCGAGTAGCTGCATAAGATAAAGCCACGATAGAGAAGAAATCTAGCTAAAGGTACGGTTGCCTTGGTAATGAATTTACGGAGAATGTTTTTTAGTCTGTAATTCAAAAGGTGCGCCCCATAACGTCGGTTGACCTGGTTACCAGCTCACTTAAAATATTGTTTTTATGTAGATATTTCTATTTACTCCATCCGTTCCTGTAGTGACACTGATATGTTTATAACCAAGACTGGTGTAAAGATTGTTGGCAGGTGGGTAATCACTTATGGCTGTAAGTTCGGACTTATTCATACCATGTTTTATGGAGGCATTTAGATATTGGTGCATTAATTTTCTGCTAATTCCTTGTCTATGGTAGTTTTGATCAATGACAATCTTGTTGACTCTGGACTTTTTTTTGTTATTTTTGTCTTGAGAGCCGATGATATAGCCGACGATTACACCATTAATTTCAGCTGTAAAGCTTAGTTCCCATTTGAATGGTAATTCTCGGCAGAACTGCTCCTCGTTCCAGCCAGGTTGACGAGCACGTATCCATTCCGGTTCTAATTCAAAAAATCTAGCAAGTTTTCCCCGTAATGTTTCAAGCGTAAGAGAGGAAATATGAATGTTTTTATCTATATTTGATTCGTTGATGACCACACAATCTACCTATATGTAGTGTGCTAGATACTGATCACTAATTTGGGAGTACAAAAAGTGAATTACAAGCTAGGATCGTAGACATAATTTTCTGTAAGACTTCACTACTTTTGAACGTACGGAGAATTATTTCATTTCAATGTATACATGAACATGTTGTATTTTGTACTTTACAGAGCTACTTGAATCTTTGATAGGACCCGTAAGCGAAAAATTGATAGTATTATTACTCATGAACCAAACTACATTACGCTTGCACGCACGGTTGGACTTTTGTATTTCTCCGCATGACCATCATGTAGTAATTCAAAGTTGTAGCCACACTCTTTGAATAGGTTTTTCAGATAGTTCGTCGGGTAGTAAAAATTCTTTATTTTTTCTTGTTTTGGGATAGTGAGGCTAAGTCGTTCACTTGGTGAGAATGTAAAAAAGAATGTTCCACCCTGTTTAAAGTGAGATTTTAGAGCACGTAGGAACAACCGAATATCTTGCTCTGGCATATGTGTGAGGACAGAATTTGCCCATACAACGTCGAATCGTTGATTCTTTAGTTCTTTTAGCAAGCAGTCTTTAGTTAAATGCACTTCGTAGTCGTCACGAGAAATACCAGCACTACTCAGAACTAGATGCCCTTTTCGAATGCGGTTTTTTGAAATGTCGATTCCGACATAGTGCCCTCTATTCAGATATGGTATCAGATATCGTCCAGCTCTAAGAACACCACACCCGTAATCGAGTAAGCGATGCTCTGGTTTGAGGCCATGGTCGATAAGCCAGTCGCGAAATTGTTTGCCTTCCTGCAAATAATCTTCGGCGGGTAGCTTTTCAATATTTCTTGCGGCATACCCATCTAGCATGTTCGCGTAAAATTCAATCCATGTGCCTCCCTTAAAGTAGAAAAAGTTTAGTTTTAGCCTGCCTATAGGCATATGCCAAAACCTACGTCGAATCGAACCATATTTCCCGCGTAATGTTTTCGCAATTGGTTCCAATAACCAAGGAAATCTCATTTGGTGTTGCCTCTACCATTCAACTTGATCTGAAAGCACGAACAAAGCATGATTATAGGTTTAAGCATAGACACATCTAAACGAAAGCGAGGATTATAGATACTAATGGTATAGGAATCTGTTCTAGTGTTTAGATGAAAAGTTCTTATAAGTTAAATAAGAATCGCCCATATGGTTCAGCCTTAGCAGCGCGGTGATCGAAGTCATATCGATTTCTCTGGAGTTCGGATTCACCGGCGAGGTATTTGGACGCATACATTAGATTAATCAAAATTCTAGGACGATTTGTTGCCCGGGTGCCGCAATGAAAAGTCTTATAGGAGTCCAAGAAATAGACTCCGCCAGCTAGAGTATACAGATGAGTCAGTTGTTGTCTCCAAGGCTCGCGAAAAATAATCTCATCGGGAATACGACCCTGCCTATATCCGATCTCTTTTGCTAGCTTTCGACTCGAGGCTCTATTTAAAACTATTGTGCCACCGTTATCTTGATCGACATCCTCTAGGGCTATAAAACATTTTAAGCAATTACCACCCTTTCCGCCGCTATCAATGTGAAAGTCTTTCGGGCCGCGCTCAAGCTCGAATGAGTCGCTTTGATTAGAGGGATTTGGGGAGACGACTTGTAAATCAATTGCAGCTAGAATCGGAAACTCTCCAAGATAGTCACATGCAATTTCCAAGAACGGTTTATAGTGTGCGAGTGTCTGAAATTCAGGATAGGCACGTAGATCTGTACGCTCAGGCCCAACACCAGATTGCGGTGAAGTAGTTAACAGCGAACTGTAACCGGATTGACCTTTCCTCCCGGACGGATGTTTCTCTAGAAACTTCTCATAGATAGAATTTGCTATTGGAAGAATGTTTTCTACAGCCTCAAAAGTACCTGGTGGGAACATGGCATAACCAGTATCAATTAAGACTCGATTACGAAAGTTAGAATCTTTAACAATTATTTTGGCAAGTTTCCGTCGCTGAATATATTCAAGTGGATCAAGAAATATTTTTGTGACCCGTAGTACTGTCAAGCTAATCGAAAATACTGTTGGATGAAACTTGGTTCGTTCTAGGATGAGACGTCCAATCCCGTAATGATTAATTCGCTGAAAAAGATACTTTGGATTTTTTAGCAACAGGTCTACAGCTGATGTCAGTGTGGACCGTTTTGATTTGGCTAATCGGTCACTCACAAGGTGAACTCGTTTTGTCTAATCGATCGAATGAGCGATCGATAAATATGGTAGAGCTTGAAATGTCTAATTTCACCCAAGTATAGCAACCAACGGCCCGTAAAAGTCAAAGGTTGTCACCGAGTGACACCGCTAAACCTGTATTTCTTATAGATCTTCCCGACTCTTTCCCTCTGTGCAGCCATCGGTATCCTGCTAGTTCCAATCAATGTAATGCTCGAATAGTTTGCTGATATAAAGTATTGATTTAATCAATTCGTCAAGTGTTGCCGAAGATTTCAGCGTTGAGTGAGAGACGGTAAATATTCATGCTAGGCGCCGATAACTTTATGAGCTGACAATTATCGGAGATACTATAGTTTGTCTAATTAACCGGTAGCAACACGTTTGTCTAGATTACCCTAAAGTAGATCATGTCGCATTTTTGGCATCCAAAAAGAAACGATAGTTGAAATACAGAAAAGAAATAGATGGTTTAAGAGCGATTGCGATTTTGCCCGTCGTGTTTTTCCATGCCGGTTTTGAATGGTTTAGTGGTGGTTATGTGGGTGTAGATGTGTTTTTTGTTATTAGTGGTTATTTAATCACGCTCTTTATTGTTACTGAAACAATTGGTGGCACATTCTCACTTAAAAAATTCTATGAACGTAGAATAAGGAGAATCTTTCCCGCGTTGTTCCTCGTAGTATTAGTGTGTGTACCGTTTTCATGGTTTTGGATGCTACCAGATGAGTGGACGGCATTCTCAAAAAGTCTGGTCTCGGTACCAATGCTTGTGTCGAATATGCAGTTCTTACGAGAAGCTGGATATTTTGAGGTGGCCAATGAGTATAAACCTCTATTGCATACTTGGAGTATTGCAGTTGAAGAGCAGTACTATGTTGGGTTCCCGATAATCCTATTGGTAATGTGGAGGTTGGGTAAAAACTGGTTGTTAGGAACAGTAGTATCTATAACCGTAGCAAGCATTGCTATTGCTGAATGGGGCTCACACAATTATCCGAACGAGGCATATTATTCCTTACCTACACGAGGCTGGGAATTGATGTTGGGTGCGATTATCTCGTTATGTCAGGTATTTTGGAGAATTCCAAACAATGTGACGTTAGGCAGCCAGATCGCAACTATTGTCGGACTTTCCCTAATAGGATATTCAGTATTCTGTTTTGACGAGAATACGCGGTTTCCGGGATTACATGCACTAGTACCAACGGTTGGGACTGCGCTCATTATTATTTTTGCAACTCAAAACACTTGGGTTCACAAAATTCTTTCCTGTAAGTTACTGGTTGGCATCGGTTTAATTAGTTATGGAGTGTATTTGTGGCACTACCCACTTCTTGTATTTGGACGTCTTGGTACGCTTGATGACCAAAACTGGTATCTGACTACCAGTTTGATTATAGGATCCTTTGTTTTGGCTTACCTAAGTTGGAAATACGTTGAACTGCCGTTTAGGGATAGAAGCAAGTTAAGTAGAAAAACAATATATGTATTTGGTGCCACAGTTAGTTTGTTGATTGTTGGTTTTGGTTTGTTCGCTAGCCTTCACGTCAAGCAGTTGCCTGAGTCTTTGGCTTGGTTCGACGGCACTATTCCGTTGAATGTTTCAAACATGGTTGATTCTGATGGACAGGCTTGTGGATCAAAAGTGCCTAGTAAAGCCTGTTTCTTTGAACCGAAGGATAACAATCCTACTATAGCAATTCTTGGAGATAGTCAGGCACGAGCTCTCAGCGAGAGTTTGTATGCAGTAGCTGTGCCTCAAGGATATGGATTGTTAGATTTGACAAAAGGTGGTTGTCCGTTTTTGTTAAATCTGCAGCTATTTGTTTCCCACAAACCAAAGGATAAATGTGATCCAAAGTATCAAATGGAAAGGTTATTGAGACTCAAGCAGATGAATAATGTTGTTGTTGTAATTCACAGCGCGCTACCCACCTATATTTACGGTAGCGGCATTAACCAGGAGCGTGGTGTAAGGCCGTATAGACCATATTATATGTCTAAGAATTCAGAAACCACCGTCATAGAACGAGAAAGTGAAATACACGATTCGCTTTCAAACACGATTAAAAAGGTCTTGGCTTTTAACCATAAGGTGATTATCGTAGACCCTGTCCCTACTAATCCATGGAACCCAGTGAAACGCCTAGTGTTGATTGATAAGTATGGGCTCAGTGATTCATTTAAAGACACGCTAGAGTTTATGAAATATCCATATCAACCTTTACTAAAAAGACAAAGACAAGCTAAAAAAATTATCAAAGCCATTACAGACCAGAATCAACATAGGGTAGCCAGAATAGACCCACTACTACTATTCTGTAATTCACAGCTTGAGAATTACTGTACTAGCATTGGACCAGAAAACATTTTTTACACCGATAGCGATCATTTATCTCTAGATGGCGGACAGCTAATTTCTAATCAAGTACTAGATATAATTAAGGGTTGGCACAATTAAATAATTCAGCAGAAAAGTCTAAGCTATAATAGGTTCTTGAAGAAATTGTTGTTGCATGAACGGATGGATGTGGCTCGATTTTGTAGGTAATAATCTTTCGAAGATTAGTTAAATCAGGTTTCCGGACGTACATTATAAATACACCAAACGGATTGTGATTATTATTACTTCACGAGTCCTACTCAGATTAAATATTCGAAGGCAGAAATGTAGAAGAGTTTTGCTGTAACCTTCAGTCGTGTTCTCCAATCTTTAATACTCCTAAGTATTTTGAAAAGATTTATATTCTTGACTGAGATCCCAAATTCATAGCCAAGTTTTTTTGCTGTTGGACTTGTGATTTTTGCGATAAGATCTAATTCAGTTTGTGAGAGGCTACTTTTCCACCGATCTAATGGATCATTACTCACGCCTTCCCCCTCCATAAAATCAGAGTAGTCGTTCGTTTTCTTATAGGGGATACGAGAAAGTTTTGAACGGATTAATGAATCTGAGGGGTTTTTAGTGCCAATAAATTCAAACACATTTTTGAGAGTCATTTCAGGATTTAGTAAAAGTTCTTCGAAATAAACCTGTAGACATGACGATGAGTGTCTCTTGGAAAAATATCGAATTTTCTGCATTGTGTAGCGCCAATGAATGCAGGATTCAATTAACTTTGTCTTGTCTAAATGTATAGGGTAGGAACCAGTTAGTTTCGCGGTTGCTCGTTGTGCAAGTGACGTTACGGCACTTCTAGGGTCTCGAATTACAAAAAGAAATTTAGCTTGCGGGAAATGTGTCGAAATTATATTTAGGCTAGTGCAATTAGTGGTTTTATCGACCCAGCACTTAACACCCGATGGTAGTAATTTTGGACGCCTATTTAATGTATAAATAATCGGGTAAAGTTGCCACATAAGACGCAAATTGCGACTTGTTAAACATTTATTTATGAACTGTTGGAGTTGATTCAGTCCTTCCGATCCAAATGATTTGACTACTGTTTCTTCTTCATAAAATGAAGGCATTCTGAAAATTTCGATTAACAGTCTATTATGAACTTTGTTTCTGTGTGCCCATACGTGGTTAATGAAATGACTTGGTCCTGGAAATGTCAGTATTTGGTCATTAATGCCTAACATTCTGTGAAAGAGAGTAGTTCCACCCCGTGCCGTTCCGACGATATAGACTAATCGTGCGAGGGTTGGTTCCGAAAGTGCGCCAATGTTGTCGAGATATTGGTGTTCGTCATGCATGAATAAGTTCCGTACTGCTCGTTGTGATTTGTGCGAGCCTATCCTTGAATAGGTGAAATTGATGATTCCTATTCAAAGCTTCAACTGAAACATACGTAATATAGTGAAATCCAAAATTTAATTTGATAGTAAGTAAACTAGTGCTTTGTACGGGCAATGTTGAAGGTCATTCACTCGAGTGGATGATTCTCACAAATGCTGCTGCTATTCGATCTACTTTTGGTGTTAACATTTAGTTGTATGAGCATGTGTAAGCAGGACGTCTTGTTCGCTGTCTCAAGCGCTGTATACAAATTTAAATTGATGCACTTATAGTAATTAGCAATTTATTAGAAATCCTGTGGTGGGCGATTGCTGATTGTTTTAAGCCGTAAATCTAGTTGCTTTACGGCAATTTCGGCAATGTCATTGTGTGACTCAAGACTCTCGTTTATTCGCCAAAATCCGTTGAGTCCAAACGATGTTTCCATCTGTGATGCATAAAATGCTCGCCTTGACAGTTCGAAGTGACTGCCATTCGGATCCATGTCTAATAACTCATTCAGTCCTAGAACAGTTGAATGGTAATTGTTTGCGAATCGTACGGTCGGAAGCAGATTGATTGCTTGGTGTTCGCCAAATGATAATACTGGTTTCCGAAAAATCACAGCCTCGGTCCCGGCTGTGCCTGTTATTGTAGCTACAAGACTAGCTGCTTCAATCCAGTCCCAACTAGAGACATTTGGATCAGCCAGTTCGACATTGCTGATTTGTCTGAGTTGATCATAGTACCATCTCGAACGGACTCCGAAGGAAATAGGATTTTCTTTCACTACGAGGGTTACGTCAGCCGGAGCTGCTTTAGATATCCAGGAAATCATTTCTAATGAATTGTTGAATTCAGGAGAAACAGAAAGAAGGGTAATCTCTGGTTCGAGATGAAGAGGGATGAAGCAAATTCTTTTCCCGATTAGTTCGGACGGGTTCACGCCAAATTTGCAAAAATGGGAATATGCAACAGGACGACGCAGAATTACTGGTACCCATCCCATAAATTTGTAGTGATCTTTTTTGCGAGTACCGCGTAGAACTCTATAAAATTCAATAGCTATTTGGTGGAAAGCATCGCTCATTGCTTGAATCCAAGTAAATCTTGTCTTTTCCATGCGGAGCTTGGTCCCCGCCTCTAGATCATAACTTTCGACTGATTGAAGATCATCAATGCCTTTCTGCAAGTTTTTACGTATGGAAGAATCTAACCAAGGGCTTGTTAAGAATGTGTCCTCTGCCCATATGAACCGTTCCCCAAGCTTGATTGGAGCTAGTGATAAACTAGTCAAACCTCGATGCGAAGCTACCTTGAACAGAACAGGATTATTTCGCCAACAGATGATGCAGTTTGGTCGGAAAAAATCGAATATTTGTTCGGCTTTCTCAAAACGAGTAACAATAGTGGAAAGTTTTCGATCTTGAGGCCACCAGGCTTTTGCGACAGATGGATATCTATCTACGTTGAATAGATAACCTCTTCCTATACCTCTTTCTTCAGACATCATCTGGGATAAACGAACTTTATATTTCTTTTCTAAATCTAACGCGCGATCTAGAACATCTGAATATTCTAGATCCTTACTGACGTCATTAATTATGATTTCAGCCTGCGGCACATGCTTATAGACAACGTCTGCCACGATCTTACTTTCAGCCACGAAAGCCACTTCGTAATTTTTAGCAAGTAACTTGGCTAAACTTATAAAAAAGCCAACCTGTTCATGTGCTATGTAAACGACACACTTCATTGTAGAAACCCGAGTGAAAGCATACGATTATAAACAAACACAACAAATCAGGAGTATCAATAAGCAAACGATGAGCTATGAGGTAGGGTCACTTGCTTACAAATTGTGAATGGAGGTTCATTAATCTAGCTAAATTTGAACATCACAATTTGAGTCTCTCATCTTGAATGTTTGTCGAATTGGAATTCAAACAAAACTATCGTTGATTGGTACGGAGGAGATTTATGGTGGATAGTTTACGATCACAGCTCTGATATACTCTCGTCCAGGGCTACCTAACCTAGTTGGTTTGGTAACACCAAACTACAAATAAGCGATTAGTACTTACTAATTGAAACTGTGCAAATGTCTAACCGTCTGGATAGAACAAATTCCCCAGGTGATTCGGTAACCCATCGCAGTGTTCGTGGTGATGAGCTTGAATTAATCGAAGTCTTCTATGGTTTAGCTAGTCGGTGGAAAACTATATTGCTTCTGACTATGTGTGGGTTGATATTTGTCGTTGCCTACCTCGTGTTTAAACCAGTAGTTTACCAAGCCACGATTACTGCTTTGCCACCACAGCGAGAAAAAATTCAAGCACTGCGTTACCCAATGTATATTGCAAAGCAGGGAGTACCAAATTCGGGGGGTATCTACTGGCTACCACCCATGCCGACGATTCCTGAAATCAATGTGAGTGAGATTTATAGTTTGTTTCAACAGAAACTTACATCCCCTGGACTACAACGACGCTATTCTCAGGAACACGATATCCCCACAAAATTTTATGTTAGTAATAACGCGAGGACGCTCACGCTCATATTAAATTATGATCAGCCAGAAATAGCAATAGAATGGGTTGAGGGGTTCGCGCAATATGCGAACAAAACTGCTATCAGAGAAATAGAATCAGAGCTACATCACGTGATTGATAATCAAGTCAAAATATTAGAACACGCAATAAATGCTATACGAAACATAAATGATCAGTATAGGCTCGATCGATTGGCACAATTGACAGAAGCACTGCAAATTGCACAGAAGCTAAATATTACCGATCGAATAGTGGAGACACCACTACGACCAGAAGATGTGCCTCTTTACTATCGAGGTACCACTATGCTCAGTGCCGAATTTGAAGTGATTAAAAATCGAGAAACAGAATACAGTTTTAATTCCTATCGACTACGGGAACTAGAACAGTGGCAAGACCAACTTCGTGATATTTCAATAAAAACTGAAGATGTTCAGGCTGCGAGCTTTAGTGCATTGGGTGTAGAGCGTATCAAAACTAACAGAACTCGCTTAATGGTACTGGGAATTATTATGGGGTTGGTGTTTGGCGGGATAGTGGCATTTATAGCAGTTTTAATCGAGCAACATAGAAATGGGATAGAAAATGGAAAAGCATCGCTCTAACGAGGAGCGGTTTACTAGAAGATAGAGTAAAACAGTGGTATGAAATTATGTGCTCGCGGAAGTTATATAGATACCATGAGGTATTGGCGCAGATGATTATTTT
>CEUS01038088.1_pt1 | contig 10952 bp, 12 predicted proteins | sample 427031 | NCBI WGS metagenome assembly CEUS01 (sample SAMEA2622837, study PRJEB7988) | marine metagenome | biome: marine biome (ENVO:00000447); feature: marine epipelagic mixed layer (ENVO:xxxxxxxxx); material: "saline water (ENVO:00002010), including plankton (ENVO:xxxxxxxx)" | depth 140 m | reverse complement strand
ATTCAGTTCTTTCACCATCTTCTATAGTTACAATAGATTTATTTTTTTTACGTGCTTTGGATGGGTGTATAATTTTTCCAATTTTTTTATCATTTTCCCAGCTTATCTCAAGCTGCGCTTGTAGTGTGGAATCCCATACTGTCCACTTACCATTTTTTTTATTATTGAAATATTTTCCAGTACTGTCAATATACCCGTCCTCATTCCACCAGGTCCAGATACCATCTTTTTTCCCTTTGTCCCAGTTTTCAGTTGTTTGAATTTGGCCATCAATATACCATGTAGTGTAAGAGGTCTTATTGTCTTTCTCAGTATAGCTTGCTGCATTTCTCCAAATCCACTCGTACCAGCGAACCCATTGACCATTTAATTGCCCATTATCATAACCACCTTTTGTTTTTTTATTGCCATCATCATACCAATATGTCCAAATATCCTGTTTCTTATTTTCTACATAATGACCCTCTGATTTCTTTTCTCCGTTCTCATACCATTCTACCCATATACCATTTTTTTGACCATTGATATATGCACCTTTTTCCTTCTTTTGACCATTCAAATGCCACTTCGTCCATGTGCCTATTTTTTTATATAACAATAAGTTGTTTTCAACAGATTGTTTGATTACGGAACCTTTTTCTTGTTTCTGACCATTAGAATACCAAGTGGTGATTAATCCATTTGGCGTGCCATCATTATAACTAATTTTTTTAGATGTTTGTCCATTAGGAAAATATTCAAACCATGTTTCATGCTTTCTCCCAAAAAGATACTTTCCCTTTGACTTGGCCTGAGTATTATCATACCACTCTCTTGAATATCCATGCAAAACACCATTTTTCCAGACACTTGTTTTCATTTTTTGACCGCTAGCATACCATTCCTTTGATGAGCCATGTTTTAAGCCATCCTTAATTCTTATGTCAATCTTATTATTACCGTTCTCCCATTTATCGATGATTCTTCCGTTATACTTTTGACTTTTATCAATTGTATAGAATAAACTTTTATCAACTACAACACTATCTAGAGGTAAAACTGTTTTCAGTTTAATTGTTTTCTTGTCTTCTATTTTTATAGTTACAGGTTTATTAGAAATAACTATTGGCTTGGTTGTATCTGCATTATCTATGAGTACTATATTTTTTTCTATAGACTCGATAGGTGTTATCTTAGGTTCAGTAGTGATAGTATCTGCGATCTGCTGATCAATAATCAACTTTTCAGATATTATCTCCTGCTTTACTATGGTATCCTGCTTGTTCTCGGTAATTAGTAAGGGGTTAACATTCTCGATAAAAATCCTTCCAAACTGATTTTGGCCTAATAGCATGGCCTGAAAAATCATAAAAAATAATAAATATAATATAGCCCGAAGATTAAGAGGCATAATATTTAATCATTAAACAGTTTATGGTTATAGTTTCCTTTTTTCCATAAATACAAGGTATATGCTCTTAAGCATATGCTAAAAAATACGACTAATAGAATTATCGATGATAAATCAAAAATAATTATTTTTACCATATGTTGATATAATAAGCATAGAGTCATACCTAATGCTGTTCCAAACATCATTGTGATAAAATGAGAAAGCTGAGTTAATCCCCTTAAAGACATATTTAACCTCTATTTATTATTAATTATGTTTTTTACTATTTTTCGAAAATTATCATCAACAGTGAAATAATGTCCTCTTTCCTCATGAATGCTAACACCAGAATGATGATACTCTTCTATATGATGAGCAAATTCAATAATATCGACTTCGACTTCAATACCTTTACTATCTTTTATAACGATTTTTTCTTTCATTTATATATTACATAAATAAAAGAGTTCAAGAATGCAGGCTTTGATTATTTAATATTATTTTTGATTTTTTGGTCTACGATATTTTTTCCAATGATCTTTGGGCTTTATATTTTCTTTATTATCACCAAGAATAATATGTTCAACTTTTTGCAATATTTTTAAAAAAGACATTTTGTCCTCCTTTACTTTATTAGTTTAGCAATACAGTCTATTTCAACGAGTATACCTTCTCCTAATTCTGCACCCCCGAATGTTGTTCTTGCAGGCTTGTGATTTTTAAAATATCGAACGTATTCTTCACTCATTGTACCCCAATCATCACCATCAGCTAATATGCAAGTGCATTTTACTATGTCATCCATAGTCGCATTATGTTTTTGTAATATATTATTGATATTCTCCATTGCTTGTTTGACTTGTGGTCTAATTCCACCTTCAACGATTTTATTATAATCATTTTCTACGTTTCCAATTTGTCCAGATATATAAAGGATGTCACCAACGAGAACAGATTCTGAATATGGGACAGACTCTAATTTATGCGGATAATATGTTGTTTTGTTATTCTTAGAATTTTCGCAACTAAAAAACGCGAACAATATTAGTGAAAGTATAATTAGATATTTTTTCATCATTACTAAATCTACGAATTATTGTTTTACGATATTTTCAGTTTAACTAATAAAAAACCCCACAATTGTGGGGTTTTTTATTAGTAGATAATTCTAAAAAATATTATTCTTTAACTGATCTAAGCTTCTTGTGTTCAAAAAGAATAACTTTGACAGTATTATCACCAATATTTTTCATTTGATGTGTAGTTATTGTATTTCTATGACCAACAAAACCATTGGGCACTTCACTCTCATTTACGGTTCCATCTGGACTCGTACCTTGTAATTTCCCGCCCGTGATACCATAAATAGTCATAACACCATGCTGGTGCATATTATCACTTTGTCCAGGAGCAAAAGTCACCTCTAAGACCTTAACATCTTCATTCTCTAGTAATACCTTATACACATCTGGTGACACTTTCTCAGGAAGGATGAGTCTTTCTTTAGAATCTGATGTCGTCTCTGAATTTTTTCGCTCTACAAGAATAATTTTAATGGTATTGTCACCGATATTTTTTACCTGGTGTCTTACTTTTTCTTTGTTATGACCAACAAACCCCGTTGAAATTTCTCTTTCATTAACAGTTCCATCTGGGAGAGTAACCTGCGCCTTACCCCCTTGGAGAAGATAGAAAGTAACAGGATTATGATCATGCATATTATCACTTTGTCCAGGTGCGAAAGTCACCTCTAATACCTTAACATCTTCATTCTCTAGCAATACCTTATACACATCCGGCGATACTTCTTCTGGTAGCAATAGCTTATCCTTTGAGGAACATGAAATAAATAAAAATAATATAGTTGAGATTAATAATCTTATCATGGACTTGCCTTTCATAGATGATTTATTATTTAAATAACGCGCATATTCTACTCATTATTCAATAACCATCAAACACCACAAATCATTATAAGTTTTATTCGTCTGCCCAATTAATAAAAACTATAGCAAAAATGACTGTAAGAAAAAATGCGATAATATGACCATCTATAAGCCACTTGATACTCAGCCAACATAGTGGGATTATTAGGACTAATTTATCACCATGCATTTTTAGAAATTCTCTCATATACCAAATCTACAAAAAATCATTCCAAATATGTTTCAACCTTTTTATTTTGCTATTCTGAATCCAAAATGATCATTTCCTTTAAATTGCTCATCTTTCGCTCTAGCTGATGCTTTTAATGTGGCTTGATGATAATTCCAAGATCCTCCCCTTCTGACTTTTAATCCACTATCAACAGTATTAACAGGGTCTATGGCATTATTAGAGTCATTGTAATATTCAGAGTTATACCAATCTTCAATCCATTCCCAAACATTGCCTGCCATATTATATAAACCATAAGGATTAGGTTCATTTATTTTTACATCTAACACATGGCCTCGAGAAGGATTTTCTCCTAAAAAATTCCATATAGCACTTGTGCCATCACCATAAACATTTCCATCGGCTGTGGCATAGATAAAACCTGCACCTCCCCTTGCTGCAAACTCCCACTGAGCTTCAGTAGGTAATTTAACATCATAAAATAATGTAAATGCTTTTGCACCATACCATTTGATAAATGTTGCAGGCCAATGACTAACTTCCAACAATGTTGGTAGATTATTAGGGAAATCTGCTAATTCTTCCCACTCATTATAATCATTCAATAAAACAGATGTATCAAGTTGGTGTGATTCATCACTATAATTGTAATAATTGGTTAGTTCTAACCAATTAAATTCTTCAGGATCTGAAGGATTCTTAACATAAAACCATTCATTTGTAATATTTAATTCATCATAACCTATATATGCGATATTCAAGGGGTTCTCTGGTTCTATCACTCCAGTAAATGAATCATCATCTCCATCAGCATTATCATGATCCTTCATCACTCTAGTTCCACTTAAGTTGTATAGAGACATCCCTCTATATTCTTCAGGTGCCTCTTCTGAACCGAATACAAGCAGGTCTCCCATATTTGGTCCAGGATTTGTTTCAATCTGAACTTCCAATAACCCAGATGAAAAAGCTCCATTTAAGAAATGAACATATTGCTCATTTGTAATCTCTGTCTCACTAATTTGAAAAGAATTTAATGTCACATCGTGTAAATAAGCGTCATATCCACCTGGTGGTCCCTGATAATTGCTTTCGCTTTCACCCATTGTCATAGATCCTCCGGGTATATTTTTAAAAATTATACTACTATGGAGACTAAATAAATCATCATGCCAACAATTATCAATAACACAATCTACTGTTGCACAGATATCGAATATATTTATGTAGCCATCATTATTGAAATCACATTGGGAACCATCAAAGCAATTTATCAAGATGCAATCAACTTCAGCAGCAATATCCAAAGAATCTAATTGCCCATCACTATTAAAATCACACTGTCCCCAAATCAAGTTAACAAATAGTAATAATGGTAAATATCTTTGCATGGACAAATCTACCCATCATCCCACAAACAAAAAACCTCACTAGTGTGAGGTTTTATTAGTTATAGGCATTCTAATTCGTTGTGGAAAATTTTACGAAGTTATTTCCTCTTCTAAAGTTTCTTGCAGGGAATCTTTTTCCTCATTCTTAGTTACTTTAAATATAGTTTCACTTCCACCGTCAGTTTTAGAACGTCTCATTTTTTTAATATTTTCATTTTCGGAATGTCTGATACAGTTCTTAGAAATTGATGCCTTGTTTTTTAGATAAAAAATTTCTTCATAATCATTATCACTATAATGATGTAATCCGAGTTTAGTATCTATTACATGTCCACCAGTAAAAAAAAGTGCTATACTAAATAATGTTTTTAATATCATATGGCTTCCTAAGATTATCCAAATCTACAAATAATTACCCTACAATGTGTGGGCAAATATAAACAAAAAACCCCACGAATCGGGCCTTGGAGCTATTTCCTTTTCACTGATAATTGCATTAAGAAGTTTTCATTGGCCCAACAAATATTTTTTTAATTAATTGAATTGGCAAAAAAAACAAAACTTCAAACATGAAGTTTATGCGACATGTATTATTATCAATTATTTCAATCGGGCGCAATATAAAGCCATCGCCATCCTTACTGTTTTTAGGTCGGACTTCAAACTTCATCGGGCCAATAGTCCGTAGGAGGTTTATAATTGTTTTATAATTTCTGTGACCCTCTTTAGGCATAAGGTTATTATTCCTATCATTATCACGAATCAATGTAATTAACAAATTAACTTTTTCCTTAAAAATAACTTTTTCCCATTTTATGATACCTTTATTAAAACGAAAACATGCTCCTTTTGCCATTAAAGGATGAGGGTGAGCCAGTCTTAAAGCTTCAATAAGACAAAGAAAGTGATTTTTCCCACCGAATGATGTGGCATATTTGATAAGCTGATTTTTTAAATCTTGTTTTTTACCGTGATCAAGTGAGTCATAATTAGTCATAAGTTTATTGGATCAAACATTTATTTCATAGATTGAGCAGCACGAAGACCAGAGAGATATGCACCATGAATCGTTGCAGGATAGTTTTCATGAGTATGCTCTCCGGCAAAGTAAATTAGATCATCAATAGGAGCACTAATCTCATAGTATGTTTCTGGTGTATTCCCCACAGCAGTAAATGAATAGGCACCATATGAGAATTTATCGGATGCCCATTTTGTGAAATATACATCTATTGGATCAGGGATATTTTGTCCATATGCATTTCGTAATACACTCATAATATCTGATGTTATATTGCTATCAGGTAATGACTCTTGATATTTAGCATATTCGCCCATTGTAAAACAAAGAAGTATTGGTTTACCAGTATATGTATAATTCATACATTCGCAATTTTGTTCATTAACTGATAAAATCCATATTACATCCTGATCCCAAAAGACTTTATCAAATAGCAACCAGTGTTTCTGCAATAATCCCATTCCTAATTCAGATATTGCATTTTGTTTCTTTGTAGGAAGTGGAGGTGAAAACTCAATATCTCCACTTTTCAATACTCCCAGGGGGACTGTTATAAGAACTTTTTTTGCATAGAATTGTTTATTTTTAGCATATACAATAACTCCAGCATCTTGATATTCTATCTTTGTGACAATATGATTAAGTCTTACATCTACTTCATCCTTTAAAACATCAGTGATTTGTTGGAGACCATTTGGTAAAATCAATTCTCCATCTCCATATCCTCCGCCAATATCAAAATAATCTCGAGATAAATTATCCAAGTCAGTACCATACTCATTAGATATCTCAGAATTCGCTAGGTAGTTTAGAACTTTCTTCTCATCAAACGAGAAGGATTTTTTAGTTTTAAAATCACTTATTGTTTTAGCCAAAGATTTATCCTGTCCTTTTTGCTGCCTGGCAATGATGTGCACCCAAAGGTCCTTAACAAGAGCATCATATTCATCATTATCAATTCTTTTTCCATTCAAATATGCAACCATTGAGTTTAATGGGGTTTCGTAGGTAGTAAAGCCATGTTTCTCGGCAAATTCAGTGAGTGGATTCCCATCAGAAGTATGTATCCAGTTTGCTCCTTCTTCAATGGTTACTCCATTCCATAAACGAGACCATATTCTCCCTCCAATCCGGTCTCTTGCTTCTAAAATTAAAACATCCTTTCCGCTATCAATTAAATTATCTGCCGCTGCTAATCCAGATATACCAGCACCGACGATTATTGCATCATATATCATTCTATCATTTTGTGCTTTAGACAAACCAACAATCAATGATATAATGATTAGTAATTTTGTTTTTATAATAATCATTTCTGTATCGACCTGTTTTCTAACATTGAGCCTTTAATTATGTGAATACCCACATCAGGAATGTACCATACGCCTTTCTCTAGATCTATTCCTCCTCCAATTTTTTCTTGAACTACACGATCTACAACATATATCCCCATTTTTGCCATATTGGAAAATGTGTCCATACCTTTATTAGGAAAGCCAATTCTAGTTCTGTGAATATTATAATTACTTCCAAATTTCCTGCCAAAAGATTTTTCAATACCTTCTTTGCCTATCATAAAACCAATCAATCCCCCCCAAGTAGATGTAGGGTTATCAGAGTCCCAACCACATAGAGTTCCTATCTTTATTGTCTTTTGGATATCACCTTCTCCATATAATAAACTAATTATGCTTGAAGCAAAATTTATACCAGCAGCAAAGCAGCCATTGCAATGTAAATTTTTTGATGTTATATCATATCCATCATCCTGCATAACCTGATATTTATGGTATACCATATCTCTGGTTTTCTCCCAAGAAATATTTGCCTCATATTTGTTTTTTACAAAATCAAACATCTTGGCTGAATATGAATCACTAGGCAATCGTTTACGAGCCTGCTTGGCCATCCAAAAAATCTTATCTTTTAGGCTTATATCTTCATTTCCATACGATGCAAGAGAATACATTATCACATAAAACTCAGATATCCACTCCGAATTGAGCCTCGCAGTTGTTCGAATGGGTAGATACGAAAGTTTTAGAGCAACATCAGGCCGCGCAGGTGAAAAAAACCCAAATATTTCTGTTGTAAGCTGTGCATCTATCATCTCATAATTAGGATTATTTTCAGGTGAACTTGTAGAGGGCGGTATCATACCCTTACACATTAAATCAAAAGCAGTTTGGTTTGACATCCAAAGAAAATTTTCTTCTTCTTTTTTTATATGTTTAAGCCAGCCTTCTCTTATTTGGTCTCCAGTTAAAATGCTAGATTGATTTATATAATGCAGGTGTTGATACATGTACTCAATATCAGTATCATCATCAGAGCCCCAATAACCACCTTCATCGACAAAAACAAAATCTATCGTAGATGATAAAGCGCTAGGATTACCATTACTCCAAATATTAGGTTGATCAGGCTTACCCCAATCTTCTCTTGTATAAAATTCACCAGTTTTAATTTCACCGATATTTCCAATTTTATCCATTTCAGTGACTAAACCAGTCCAATTTGCGATACATTGGCCTAACCAAAATCCATACAATTTATTGGCGTAATCTGAACGAGAAATAACTAAGTCAGATGGATTAGGTGCGTAATCCTTATAATACAAATTCGGATCTTTTATGACCTCATTTTCTATATAGAAATCTTCTTTTTCATGAGAATCAATCGTAAGTACCATTATCAAAGCCAAACCAATAATTAATAGCAATGATATATCCCGCACCATAGTCAAATCTACCCACCATGCCACAAACAAAAAACCCCACGAATGTGAAGCTATTAAATAATTAGTTATTATTTTTCAGCTATTACTTCTACCATCAGAGGACAACAAATTGTTGAATACGATATGGTCTCAAGTTTTTGAATATCTTTTTTAGCATCCTCTAAATCATCATCATTAATATACCCCATTGAAACTAATCGAGGAAAATAACTTTCATAAAAAGTTACAGGCCACTTCCAGATCTCACTTCCAGGGACTGCCAATTTAGGCATGAGACGAATACTGATAATTTTCAACCCTATTTCTGTTAAATATTGAGTTAAATAACTTCCGATATCAATTTCAGAGTCTGAATCATTAAAACTTTTCAATGAAGCTCCAATTGCTCTTTTTAAGGCTGGCATTACTGGATTAGTTTGATGTGTTGACCAATCGTAATATTCTTGGATAACTATTCTTCCTTTTGGTGCCAAAGCATCGCTAATTTTTTTCAAAATTTCCTTTGGATTCGGAATCCAAGCTAATGCCCATCTGCAATAAACACCATTAAGTATATTTGAATCTAATGTTAGCATATCGAAATCAGCTAAAATTGGCTCAATAGGAATGTTTTCTTTTTGTTTGATTAGATCCAAATGTTTTATGAATAATTCAGATTTATCAACAGAAATTACTCTACCATATTCACCTACCATTCGTGCGAGTTCTTGTGAACAATATCCTGGGCCAGATCCTAAATCTAAGATTGTTTGATCAATGCCAAACTCAGCTATTTCCCAACCTCGTCTCGCTTCGGACAACCAGACTTCATGTTGAATTTTTAAACGATTTAATTCTTTTTCGTTAGCACCTAATATGTATTCTTTATTGCTCATTTTTCAATATACCCTTATCCAAATCTACCCATCATCCTACAAACAATAAACCCCACGTATGTGGGGCTTGGTGGAATAACTCAGATTATATTTATTGCATCAGAGCATGTATTGTTGCATTTGACTTTGCCAGTCTATCACTTAATAATTTGATAACATAAGTATGGAGTTCTGCAGCTCTATCAGGTGCCTCTTTGTTCAATTTTTCAAAATTCTCATGGGATAGAAAATAGATTTCACATGTTTCATCTGTAATTACAGATGCTGTTGCCTGTGTTTTTAAATATAAACTTACTTCGCCTACGATTGTACCGGTGCCCATAGATTTGAGACGAATTCTTTTATCCATCTTAGAATCCAATTCCACTGTAACCCTTCCAGATTTTATAAAATACAAGCCTTTTGGATCGGATCCCTGTTCAATAATCTTAGTATTATTTTCTATAGTTTGTGAATCAAAATAGGATAACAAATCTGAGAATTGAGATTCAAATAATTTTATTTCATGGGCCCTGTCATCTGTATCTGTTATTTTATCCTTAATTATTTGTTCTTCGCACCATTCCATTCCATGATCTAGGTCTTTAAATGTTAAATAGGATCCATCACCATTATCATCAAATAATCCTTCTGCTTCAAACTGATCAGAGATTTGAGGTGCAAGGTCACAAAACAGCACTTTGAAATCATCCAGAGTAGCCAGAATCTGCAATTTATTAAAACTATTTATCGTTGAAGAATCAATACCAGTTACTTGTCTTAGATCAAATACCAGATATTTTAGTTCTCTTCCATCGTCCGATTTTATATATGTCTTTATATATTCCAGTAATCGGTTTGCTGAACCAAAAAATAAGTACCCTTGCAATGGCAGGATTAATATCTTATCTCCAGAATCTTCGATAATCGATTTTAGTCTTTCTGATCTTTCAACATTGCTATGGAAGGTTTTACCGGTAAGCGTATGCTTTATTGTTTCCACTTTTGAATAGCTGATCACAAATAGTATCACTGAGGCCATCAGACCAGCGAGTACACCTTCAAGGAATCCGACCGTACCAATGATTAAGAAGATCAATATGATAATAATGTAATCATTTTTTGGCACCCGGTTCCATGTATTGATCAGCCAATCCACTACAAAAGAAAGGCCCAGATTAAATAATAATCCACCTAAGATTACCCTAGGGAAAACAGATAATATTTTTGAGCCAAAAAACAGGGCAAAAGCACATAAAAGAGCAACGACGACGGTGCTTAATCGACTTCTAGCGCCAATGGAATAAGCCAAAGAAGCGCCCCCTAAGGCTAAATGTCCCGGCGGCGCACCACAGAAGCCTGCTAAAATATTGCCAAGACCAGTAACTTTCAATTCCCGATCAAGATCGAGATCTTTCTTAATGATAAGCTCCAGACCGCTATAGTTGAATAATAC
>CEUS01161976.1_pt1 | contig 10957 bp, 7 predicted proteins | sample 427031 | NCBI WGS metagenome assembly CEUS01 (sample SAMEA2622837, study PRJEB7988) | marine metagenome | biome: marine biome (ENVO:00000447); feature: marine epipelagic mixed layer (ENVO:xxxxxxxxx); material: "saline water (ENVO:00002010), including plankton (ENVO:xxxxxxxx)" | depth 140 m | reverse complement strand
CCCAGTGCACGTGAGAATATCAGAAGGCCTAGCATAATCACGCCCATGCCCCCAATCCACTGCGATAGGGACCTCCACAGTATCAGGCTCTTCCTCTGACTACGTACACAGTCCCCCTGGAAGTCTCCCGAGCAAACAGGGCTAGTTGAGTGGTCAATAAGAGAAGCTCCAGTTGTAGTGAATCCAGACATTGATTCAAACCATGAGTGCAGTAGCCCATACATCACTTCGTTGATAGAATTATCAGAATCAGGTAGCCAGTATTCCCCGAAAGGCCCATGGAACATTCCACCTAGCCAGAATGGCAAGGCACCAACAATGACAACAGGAATCCACCCGAGAGCAACTGAAGCGAATGCCTCTCTATCCCGAACCCTGCTGGATGCATCAGAGCTACCAAAATTGGACACCATGAGATATCCAGATAGTACCGATAAGATCAGTGGAATAGAAAATGTCCTAATTGCTGGCCCCAATCCCTCCGAGTAAGCACTGTAGAAGGTTACAGCGGATAGGGGTATGGCAACTAGGCCGATAGTCCATCCCAGAACAAGCCCGACTACTTCCCAGCGCATGTTAGCTCCCAAGTGACTTCTCGACCTTGCCTATGTCGTCGATCTCCAGGATTAGGTAAATTCTGTCCCCCTCAAGCAAGTTCCCGATTTCACCTACTGGAACTGATTGTAGGTCACCTTCTTTATCTGGCCTCTCCAACATCACCAGACTAGCTCCAATCATGTCCTCGACCTGATCCAAGTCCTTTCCGAGTATCCTGCTTCCAGAATTGATTTCTGCAGATATAGAAACAAGAGATGGCATCCTAGGAATCGGCTCGTAGGATCCGGGAACATGCATATGGATTGCTTTCAATATAGACTTGACAGCTACCCTTCTCTTGCTGACTGGTCTAAGGCCAATCCTCTGGATAGCCTCCACCAATGCCCTATCCTTCAGGATCAAACCAGTTCTAGAAACGCCCTTGTCGAACGCCCTCATTGAAATGGAAATATTCAGATTGTCGTCAGACAGGGTAGCAATGGCAATATCCTGATCCTCAATGGCAAGTTCTCTGAGAAGATCCTCGTCCTGGGGGTCGCCGTGAATAACGTCGAGTCTCTTGTTTATCCCTATTCTCGAGCCGACGATTGAATTAGCGGCATCCAGATCTGGCTCGATAATTACGACGTTCGAACCCCTGTCCAAATAATGCTTGGCAAGACTGCTGCCAAAGCTTGTCGCCCCGAATATGGCCACTGAAGGCCTCTCAGGCATTTCTGAGTCTACGTCACCGACCAATCTGGCAATTTCACCAAAGAAGCTTGTGGAGCTAGTGACAAACACCAGCATGTCTCCCTGCTGGATTATCTCGCTCCCAGTCACTACCCTCCCAGTGCCTCCCCTCTGACTAGTGGCAATTATTCTTGGATAGCCAGCAACATCAAGTGATTTCTTTGATGCTTCACCTGTGGTCATTCCAACTAATGGCGAGGCGTCTTCAATCTCAGAAACCACTATCCATGCATTATCGCCTAGTGGGATAATATCATCCAGAGAAGGCGAAACCAGTCCGGAAACCAGTTGATCGACGACCTCCTTGGATGGGCTCACAATGAAGTTTGATCGGGACCAGTTCTCGAGGGGACCAGCCCCTCTTGTATGATCTGTAATTGATTGGTCCCTGATGTTCGCTATTGTTATCAGGCCTGAAGCAGTTCTGTCGCCTACTTGCTCACTGAAAACCCTTTTCGAGAATGAGCAACCAAGCAGATTTACGTGGTCATCGTTGGTCGCAAATACTATGATCTCAGCATCGCTTATACCCGCTCGGATGAGTGAGTCCCGGGATAGAGCGTTTCCTGTAACTAGGAGGCAATCCAGCGACTGAGATTCGCTAATTGCACTAGGATCTGGGTCGACAAGGGCGACACCTCGCTTCTCACCTCTTAGGGCTGCTGCCACTCCTCGTCCGACCTCGCCGGCCCCTGCGATAATGACTCGCATTCAGTCAACTGAATCGGTAGACTGGATATAATCATGCGCCATGAAAAATAATTCTGCATATTGCCGCATTTGGCCACTATTCTTCTGATTGGACTATTTCTCCGCGAATTCTGCTATCTGCTCTGGACTGGTTCATTTCAGCCTGTCGCAATGTCCTCCTGTAGGCCTGTTTGGCAGCAGGGGTTAGGCCCGATGGGAGCCATGATTCCTGAGCAGGAAACCAAGAGATAGCGACAATAGGGGCGATTAGTGCAAGAGTCAAAGGGGTGAAAACTGCGAGAACTGAGGCGACAATCAGGATAGTCCTTGCTAAGCTGCTAGTGATGAAGGTGCGCGCCCTATCGTTCTCAACAATACGGGAACCCTGCCAAGACGAGATGGAAGCATGACCAACACAAATGGTGATTGTGAGAAGGCATGCGAAACCGATGTTGAATGGATCGAATCCTGTTGTTGGCTCCCACACATCGGGATCAAATAGGCGAACATTCAGATGTGCAGAGCGCATAGCCCCGAATCCCAATCCGAGTGTCCAGCCATACGGGGCACTTGCCCTCAATCCGACTGTTTTAGGTCGTCCGAGAATAAATAATGCGAATGCTGTTTCTGACATCGATATTATCAGGGCAATTGCGCTAATTCCCAAAATGTTCACAGATTCTTCCCTAATGTTCCTCAGAATCATCAGATCTATTAACGCAGCAGCAAGAACACCCGCAACCAAGCCGAACAAAAGCGTCTTAACTGCTCCGGAAAGATCGTAGAAACCGGTCATCTTGGCTATTGTTCCGCGCCAGCCAGCGTATATCCCCAGCAAACCAATTGCGAATGCCAATTGCATCTCCCACATCTCTATTGGGGCCTCAGCCATGTCTCTCCGAAGCAAACTCCCCTTTCAGACCAACGCTTAGTGGGATTTATGGAGCAATAATACCAGATAACGTTCAAACCACACCATTGATGGCGACTCACGTGGCACTGGAGGGGTTCAAGCGCAGGGTTCTCGGATCCATAGGCCTCCTCAAAGGTAAGCGCAAGGTAGACGAAGACACCGTTAAGGAGCTAAGCAGATCGCTCAGAAGAGCCCTGCTGGAGGCGGACTTCAACGTGAGGCAGGCAAAGGAGCTAACTGAAAGAATAGAAAGAAGGATGATCGAAGAGGAACCACGACCTGGCGTTAAGCTTGAGACCCATGCAATGAACCTGGTGTACTCAGAAATGGTTAGGATTCTGGGCCCAGCAAGGGCCATCAGACCACATAACCAGACAGTTTTGATGGTGGGGCTTTACGGTCAGGGTAAAACCACTACTACCGCAAAGCTTGCTGAATGGTGGAGAAGGAACCATAGTGCAAAAGTGGCGGTCATCGAGGCTGATGTGCACAGGCCGGGCGCATTCGAACAACTCAGCCAGATGCTGGAAGAATCGGGAGTAGAAGTTTATGGGGAACCGGAGGGCAAGGATGCTTCGAAGATCGTGAAGAATGGTCTGAGGAAGGTTGGAACGGCAGATGTCGTCATTATCGACACTGCAGGAAGGGACAGCCTGGATGGTGACTTGAAGGATGAGCTGCTTGAAATTGCCGAGGTTGCCGATGCTTCGGAGAGGTTTCTCGTAATAGATGCTCAAGTCGGCCAGGCCGCCGGCCCAATGGCTGAGACATTCCACGAATTAGTGGGAGTTACTGGGACCATTGTAACTAAGCTCGATGGGACAGCCAGAGGTGGTGGGGCACTTAGTGCAGTTGCTACCACCGGTGCCCCTATTGTTTTCGTTGGAGAGGGCGAGAGGATCGGCGATTTAGAGAAATTCGAGTCTGACAGATTCATTTCCAGACTTCTTGGAATGGGGGATATCAAGGGACTAATTGATCTTGCTCCCGAGGATCTTGACGAGCAGGAGGCAATGCGCCTCACAAAGAGGCTAATGTCTGGAAGATTTACCCTTACAGATATGTACGCTCAGATGGAAATGATGAGCAAGATAGGCACGCTGGACAAGGTTCTGTCGCATCTTCCAGACACGATGTTCGGAGGGATGGGGAACATGAGCGTGACCCAGAAGAGGCAGATGCAGACAAATCTGGACAAGTATAGGATTGTAATGGATTCGATGACCCAAGAGGAGAAGGACGACCCGCTGCTTCTGAAGTCGAGTAGGATCAGGAGGATTGCCCGCGGTTCGGGGTCCGAGGAAAAGGAAGTCAAGGAGCTTCTAAACCAGTGGAATCGCAGCAAGAAGATGATGCGTGGATTTAGGGGAGATAGGAAGATGAGACGCCAGATGCAATCAATGATGGGTCTGGACGACGAGATAGATCTGGGGTGAAATCCTGGAGCGATGGTTCGCAATCATTGGGCACAGGGCTCCAAGTTCGGGAGATTTGAACATTAACGACCTAGCTGGATCCGGAGGGAGGACTGACGTTCTAGTTAGAGCAGTAAATGCGGCATTATTCGTCTCACATGGCATCAGGCGCGATAGTCGAATCATACTACACCTGTTAGGTGGAGGGGGAGCCCCCAGGAGAATACTGTTTGACGGTTCGAGTATTCGTGGGTTAAGGCCAGACGAGCGCTCGATAGCTGGACAGATAAAGTCGGTAGCCAGGTTGCCCATACCCCCACGAGGGAGGTTCGAGCAGGCTTCATCCGGCATTAGTCACTCTGGTGGAGACCTATCTCAGACAATCTCCGAGTGGGGTGCACAAGGAATTACGCCAGTGGTCATGGACTCGGAAGGCGGGCCTCACTCGATAATCCGTGGATCTGGTAGTTTTGGATTTGTCCTTTCCGACGACCGGCCCCTTGCCGAATCTGACCTAGTTCCTCTCGAGGGGGCCCAAAGAGTCTCGTTAGGGAGCGAGTGGTTACAGGGCCACTCATGCATATCGATATTGCATTTCATTATGGACGGCAGTTAGAGCCAAGACGGAAAGCCCTCGGTGTCGAATTCCATCGAAGCCTGCAATACTGAGTCTGGTACACCAAGAGGGTGGTTTCGTGGCCAGCTTGCCAGAGGTGTGATTGAGGAGTAACCCGAGTTGATGGCATGGCAATCTGTCAGGGTTATGTCCTCGTCGACGATTCGCGCTGCCCCTACCTCGAAGGCAATTCCGGATTCCGGGTTGTCCAGCATGTCTGTGGCGTTGTGATACCATCTTGCACCCAATGAAACTGTCTGGAAAGACCCGTTCCATTTCTCCGGGATATTTAGGTTTAGGAATAGGTTCCCATCAATTAGCCAAGATCGGATTGACTCTGGGTTCGTTCCCACGGATGGTTTAGATCTAGAACCCTCGGGCCTGAGTAGGTTTCTGGGGGGTCCGGATATTACTGCGGATATCCTATCTAGAAGTTCAAGCGTGGCATCAACTGACTCTGTGTAATCCTCATGCTCATATGTGGCCAAACTGACCGAAATTGAAGGCATTCCGTAAAGAGATGCCTCTCTGGCTGCTGAAACCGTCCCCGAGTGGAGAACGTCCACTGATAGGTTTGGGCCTCTGTTTATCCCCGAGATGCATAGCCAAGGGGATATCTCGGGAGCCAGGGTTCCAAGGCCGCCGTCTATTGCAACGATTACGCAATCACATGGAGAGCCATCAAGGGAGAATATCCTGAGGGGGAGGGAGTCGTGCACCCTGATATCGTCTGCGATCTCGTGGTGCTCTTTGAAGGCCATGTCGTCACGGAGTGTCAGCTTCATGCCGCATGCTGATTGCTCCTTTAGGGGCGCCATTACCGCTAACGGATGCCCTCGCTTGTGAAGTACCTCGATCAGTCTCCTGAGGCCACGTGAGCCAATTCCGTCGTCATTGGTCAGGAGTATAGGGGCTGGATCCATGTTGCTCGCAGTCTGGCATCGTTCATGAAGCCGATTCCCGTTCGTCCTGAGTGCTCTCCTGGAGTGTCACTATCATAGCTCCGGATATCATCAAAGCCCCCCCTAACACAGTGAATGGGCCGAAAACTGCATCGCCGGCCCATATCCAGGCGATTGCAGCCCCGAGAACTGGCTCCAGCAGCAGTGTTATCGAGACGACGATGGGCGATATCCACCGTAGAACCGTGTTTATCCCAGTGTGGCCGCATAGCCCGGGACCAAGGGAGAGGAAGGCTACCCAAGCCAGCCATGCAGCGTCGGACCACCCTATGATGGACTCCTGAACATGAGCCTGAGAAAAACCCGTCCCCTCGGCCATTACTGAGTAGGCAGTGAGCCACACTCCCGCTCCCAGGGTTACTGGGAAGGCGTACATGAAAATCGGCATGTCCCTCTCTGATCTCAGGTGCCTGCCTGCTAACAGGTAACCCACTACAGAAACCGCACCGAGAAAGGCGGCGGCGTCGCCGGCTAGGGAGGCTTCGCCCCCCTCTCCGACCTCAAGAAGCGCAATTACAGCGCCTGCGAACCCCACCACCACCCCCACAATGTGGGACCTGCTGACGACTTTGCCCATGATTGGCATGAGGGCGACTACCACTAGTGGATGAGTGTTTACGAAAAGGAGGCTATGAACAAGGCTGGTGTTATCTAGAGACCACACCCAGCTTCCGAAGTGGATGGCGAGGAAAACGCTTGATGCAAGCATGATGAGTAAGTCGTTCCTAGAAACCATCCCCAAGTCAGCATTGTAAGCCTGGTAGGCGAAACCCGGGAGAAGCACTAGCGCCGTGCCTTGCATCCTCCATGAGGCCCTTAGGAACGGTGGGACCTGTCCCATCTCCTGTAGGACGACTCCTCCGCTCGAGACGGCCAGTACGGCTACAGCCAGAAGAGCCCATGCCCCTGCAGGCGCATCTAGTAGCCTTGCCATGGTCAGTCCGCCAGCTCGGCGTCCATGACGCCAGAATTGGGCCTTTTGGCCACTGGCCGTGACCTCGGGGGAGTAGGGGGATTTCGTCCGCCCCTATTCGGCCCGATGATGCCTGCGCTCCTGAAAAGTCCGTACACCAGTGCACCGAGAAGGACATTGATGAGAACGAAACCAACTAGCCTAGCGTATGGCCACCACGAGTTACCCCCTAGTGCGCTTTCGTCTAGGACTGCTAGTATTGCAGCCTCGACACCGTAGAAGGCCTCCCCCGTGAGGGCCCCTGCGGCGATCATGAATGTGAATAGGAGCATCTGAGCGCTCCTCTTCTCCGCTGCAGCGCTTCCCTCTTCGACCCTAACGGACTCTACTACTGGCTTGAGCCGGCGTTCCTCCCACCAGGACCTGTATGCTCCACCGATCAGCATGGGGAAGGTTGCAGGGGTGGGAAGGTACATCCCTAGGCCGAACGAAGTCCCCATCCCTGTCGCCCACTCCGCGAACGCCCCGAGGGCCATCCCCAACAGCAGTGCGCTCCAGTTCCCCTGCCCCTCTGCAAGGATGGTTGTGAAGTAGGCGAAAGCGTTGGCCTGTGGGGCTAGGAGCTCTATGGTGCCGTCCGCAAGTAGCTTCGAGAGGAATATCGCTACCCCAGCACCCAGTATGGCCCCGGGAACCACCCCCATGATGTTGCCCTTGGAAATGTGGTAGGGCCTGTTCCCAATGTACAGGCTGTTCTTGTAGTCGCCGACTACGGTGCCGCTCATGCTTATGGCAGACCCGAATACTGTTGTTCCAACAAGAGCCATCAGTATCGACTCTTCCTTGGTGAGTCCTACGTCAAGGTTTAGGAATATCATCAGAAGCATGAGGAGGACGATGAACGATGTGCCGGAAACCGGCTCTATCCCAGTCTCCCCCATTACCCTGACTGCGATCGCCCCCAAGAGGAATGTCGTGGAGAGCAGAACTACCGAGAATATCACCGATGGAAGGAGCGGATACCCCCCGACCACGAAAATCAGGGTTATCGCTATGAACGAAAGGCCCATGAATATCGGTATGTGGAACAATGGCCATTCGTACCACCCCTTTCCCTCGACGAACTCCTCGCCCTGCTCCCCGGAGAAGGCTTGGGCGATGTCTCCGAATATCCCGACGAATGTCGGAGTCATCTTGAACAGTCCGAGGAATCCGCCGCCCAGTATGGCACCGATGGCCACGGTTCGCACGATGGAGCCAAAGGCCTGCCACTGGACAGTTGGGCCAAGGGATGTGATGTTGACGTAGACCCCCTGCTCCGGGTCGTAGACGGGGACGTCCTGAAGTACCGCTAGGGGTATCAGCCAGAACCATGCAAGTATTGCACCTAGGTTAACCAGAAGAGCTGCCCTGAACTTCATGAACCAGCCTATTGCGAATAGAGTTGGGCTGATCTCGACCCCTAGGAACGTGTAAGACATCGGGTTCCCCTTCTCATAGGGAGTTATACCTCCGTAGGGAGCGTAGCCATCTGCTAGTTCGCTAGGCTGGTGAATCCACCTCTCTGTGTATACTGATGCCAAACCCCACTTCTCCCCGGATAGCGTCATGGCGAACCAGTCGGCGATACTGCTAGGGGCTCCCGCCAGCTTCTTCGACCACCGTATCGGGTAGTCGATTACGAACATCATGCCCATCGTTAGGACGGTCCAGACCCCTACTGTCTTCAGTGACTCCCTAGCCGCCTCCGCTGATCCGGAGCTCACGTCAGAAGAGATGTCCAGCATCTTCAGCGTGGCCTCGAATCCAGGCATCGGGAGGGGATCCTCAACCAGCCACACCCTCCTGAAGATGATGAAGTACATCACTCCGAGGAAGCCTGCGAACATCGAGGCGATGATGCCAATGAATGCTAGGTTCAGAGTGTCCACCGAGCTGAGGAGGTGCCCGTCTCCCACCTTGTAGTTGTCAGAGTAGGCTAGCAGGAAGATTGCAGGGAACGTGAAGATGAAGCCTGTAGATGCGTGGGTTGCCCCTGTTGTGGCGCTTGTTGCGATGTTTACCTCCGATGGCGACCACTGAAGGGCCATCCCCAGGAGGTATGCCACGTACCATGCGGCCGAAACGGCTAGGCCGATTTTCAGCCCTATGTACGCTGTGACGCCGCTGAAAACCGCCCCGACCAGAATGCCGATGAGGACCTTCCTGGTGTCCCAGTGGCTTATCTCGAAAGACTCTGCGAGGTTCTTCTCCTCCAGGTACTGCTCCAGGACCCCGGTGTTCAGGTTGTTGTACATGTCCTCGTCGAGCCACGTTAGCGTCCCCGCCTCGATGGCCTCCAGTCCCGATGCTGTTGCCGGTTGCCTGTAAGCCGACCTCTCCACGTCTGGCATGACCCTCGTCATTAGCGCCTGAGAACGACGCTTATACTTCTCGTGGGACAATGGGGCGTTGTAGGGAAAAATCGAGCTAGTGGTCCCTGCTGATCTTGTACCTGCCCATTGCCTCCATCCACTGGATCTCGCCACCTGACTGCAGGTTCATACTCTCGTCCACAGGGAGTATGAGGGTCTGGTAGGTCTTGTTGTCCATGGCATGGACCTCGTTCCCCTGGATGTGAGTGATTATCGCGGAGCCCTTCTCTATGATTGGGATGTTTATCGTGTCTGTGACCGTTCCCACGTGGGAGCGCTTCTGCCCCGTGAAGATGTCCTCGAGCTCGATCCTAGCCTTGGCAGAGCCGTGCTTGCCCGGTTTGGACTTGGACATGCTGAGTATCTTGTACGCGTCCTCGTCGATTGCGACGTACCTGCCTATCTTGAGAGTCCTTATCTCAGCGCGTGTGGTACCTGGCATGGCCGGTAGTCGGAAAGGTGACTTATCAGCATTGGGTTGTGGCCCCGAGCCGGGTGCCGGGTGGCCCCCGGCCCGGGGTTATGTTTTGCCGAGCTAGTGCTCAGTCTTCCTTGCGTCGACCTAGCACGGCAGCGCCTAGCAGAGAGATAGCAGCTAGGACGGATGGGAAGCCTGGTGTGAAGCCAGGTGCCTCTTGTCCGCCCTCAGCGCTGCTTCGGTCCCCAGTAGGATCGCTGTCCATGGCGTCGCAGGTCCCGTCGCCGTCGTAGTCCGATGGCACGGAGCTCGGGTTCTTGGAGTCCGTACCGCAGTCGTACTCGTCGTTGTCCGAGTAACCGTCGCCGTCGTCGTCGCTGTCAGCGTTGTCGCCAGTGCCGTCGTTGTCGGTGTCGGCCCACTCCGAGGAGTCGGTCGGTGCCCAGTCGTCGGCATTCAGGACGTCGTCGCCGTCGATGTCTGAGTCAGAGTTGTCGCCGATGTTGTCCCCATCGGTGTCATCCCACTCGTTCTCGTTCATCGGGAAGGCGTCGTCGGAGTTCAGGACTCCGTCCTCGTCCCTGTCAGGGTCTGCTCCGTCGCCGATTCCGTCTCCGTCGTAGTCCCTCTGCTCGTTGACGTCGTTCGGGAAGGCGTCCAGACCGTCGGGGGTGCCGTCGTTGTCGTCGTCGGGGTCGGCGTTGTCGCCGATCCCGTCGCCGTCGGCGTCAGCGCTCTCGCTGGCGTCCAGCGGGAAGGCGTCTGCCGAGTCGGGGGTGCCGTCTGCGTCGTCGTCGGTGTCGGCGTTGTCGCCGATCCCGTCGCCGTCAGTGTCGTACTGCTCGCTGGCGTCTAGAGGTGCCCAGTCTGCCACGTCAGGGACGCCGTCGTTGTCGTCGTCCGCGTCTGAGGCATCGTCTGCACCGTCTCCGTCGTTGTCAGCTGCTGCGTCTGGGTCGCTGTCGAAGTCGTCCTCGTCGTTGTCGATCCCGTCGCCGTCCGTGTCGTTGTCGGAGTTGTCGCCGATACCGTCGCCGTCCAGGTCTGCGGACTCGGTCGGGTCGAGGGGGAAGGCGTCCAGGCTGTCTGGGACGCCGTCGTTGTCGTCGTCCGCGTCAGCGTTGTCGCCGATTCCGTCCATGTCGTTGTCGGACTGCTCCGATGGGTCGTATGGGAACTGGTCCCACTCGGTCGTGTCCTCGGAGTACCCTGGGTTCTCGAAGTCGAAGCCCTCGTTGGTGTCGGTAGCGAACTGCCAGTACTCGTCGAAGCTGAACGTTGAGCTGTTGTCAGCGTCCCACTGCAGCAGGAAGCCGCCGATGCTCT
>CEUS01048142.1_pt1 | contig 10959 bp, 7 predicted proteins | sample 427031 | NCBI WGS metagenome assembly CEUS01 (sample SAMEA2622837, study PRJEB7988) | marine metagenome | biome: marine biome (ENVO:00000447); feature: marine epipelagic mixed layer (ENVO:xxxxxxxxx); material: "saline water (ENVO:00002010), including plankton (ENVO:xxxxxxxx)" | depth 140 m | reverse complement strand
AGCTTATCAGAGCGTATGGTACTTGATCTTGCTTCCAGCGAACGTGTCAATGCTGGGCGTCAGGGCATCTTCCAGCTCATCCAAAACTATCCCCTGTGGCCGATTGCGCTTCCAGCATCTGATCATGCGACCATTAATGGGTTGAATGCTCTTGCGATTGCCTGGGCCTCTGGGCTTGAGATACAAGACAGTGTCACAGTGCAGGCGCTATGGCAGACTAGTGAGGCGGGAGCCTTGCATGCTGTTGGTGGCGCAATTTTTCCGGATCAAGAATGGGACGTTCCGGAAGAAGAGCTTGGGGTTCGTACGTTGGCGGCAGCGGTGACCCCAGGTGAAGGCGATGCCCGAGGTCGCCTAGTGGTCGTTGGTGATGCGACATTCACGGAACCTCAATACACGCAGAGATACCCTGGGAATTTGGCATTTCTTGCAAATGCGATCGACTGGCTTGCGAGAGATGAGGCTCTGATCCGTATCCGCTCGAAAGACCGTACGCCGCCCAATCTCGTCTTTGAGTCAGATGTCATCAGAAACGTCTTAAAGTGGGGGAATCTGATCGGTGTACCCTTACTGTTTGTTCTCGCAGGAGCACTTCGTGTTTCCGGAAGACGCAGGCGTGCCAAAGCACGCTGGGGGGAGATTGTAGTATGAGTGCTCGCACACTTAAGCAGTTACTTGGGCTGCTTCTTGTTGTAGCTATTTCTTGGGGACTGGCCTCGCTGTTCTCGAGGAGAGGGGGTGACTCGATGGCTGCTACAGGTGAGATCGCCAGCTTTTTTGATGGAGTGAGTGAATCATCGGTTTCTGCAGTGAGGATGGCAGGGGAGGCGGAAGAGATAGAACTACTGCCTTCTGGAGGCTCTTGGACCGTGAATGGATGGGCGATTGATTCGGGAACAGTCGCACGCTTCTTCCAGACCCTGGAAGAAGCTCGGGTGGGTGATTTAGTAGCCACCAATCCAGCTAACCATCGGCGGATGGGCATAGCGATGGATAATGCCAGCCAAATCGAGCTAGAAGTAGGTGGGTTATCCCGGACGCTACTAATGGGTGACCAAGGACCTCGCTTCTCGACGTCCTACATCCGCCTCCCTGAAGCGGGTGAGGTTTACATCCTCGAGAGTAATTTGAGTACACACATGGCCAGAAATCTTGACGATTGGCGAAATCGGAAGATGATTGCCATCGATACGAGTCGCGTAGATCGGATAGACGTAGAGCGGGACGAAGACAGTTTCACTATAGTGCGTGGGGACACGGCCTGGGCTTTCGAGGACGGAAGCCCAGTTAATGCACTACAGGTAGGCAGCCTTCTTCAAGAACTTTCAGGTAGTCTCATCGCCTCTCGTTTCGTTGAAGAAGGTGACTCGATAGGGAGATTGCCACAGAGCGGATCGACTGTTGCTTATGCACAGGACGGGGACGTCCTCGCTGAGGTCAATGTAGGGAGTGGTGAAAATGACAGGTGGGCAACTGTGACTGGTGATAGTGTTACTTATCGGCTACCACAGTTCCGTGTCGATCTTATTACACCGAGTCTCGAATCCGTCCGTCCGCGTCCGTAATCTTTAGAAATCGGGGGATTGGGTTTTCTGCCAAGCAGGCCTGATCGATTTCTGCTTTTAATGAGTTCTAGTGGTTCGCACGAGTCGCACGTTACCAGACCCGAAAAGCTTTTCAAGTTCACTTAGAGTGTCCTCGTTCGGTTCAGTGAACATGGAACGTGACCGGAACCCTGGAACTGGCTCGCCGTTATCAGAGCCCACCTTAAGCCAGACAGGTGAAGGTCCCGGACGATTAGTGATAACCTGCTTCGCAGCCTTGAACACATTAGCCGCAACATCAGAGCCAAGTTCGAGATCAATCTGGACGGCAAGCTCAGGCGTAACGTCCTCTAGCGCTCTAGCGGTATCGAGAAAAATCGGGGGGTCTTCTTCATCACGCTCTCTTCCACTGACTCTTCCACTGATTTCTATGACAGCGTCTTGCTGGAGGGTATCTTTGCTATTCCGCCACGAATCTCCGAACGCGAGTACGGTGGCAGTGCCTGAAAAGTCTTCAACGGTGATCTTACCCCACTCTGAGGAGTCACGGCGGGAGATTTGCCGCGCGACTGACGTCACAACGCACGGCAATTGAACAAGTTCACCAGGCCGCTCGACGAGCGTGTATGAGCTAACATCGTAGGCTCGTACGATCTCCCGGTAGCGGTTGAGCGGGTGTCCGGAAATGAAAAAGCCTAGCGCTTCTTTTTCTCTCGCAAGGCGCTCTGACTCGCTCCAATCTGAGACGGAAGGGAGGGGAGGAGCGGTACGTGGAATTGCTGAGGCGTCATCGAAGAGCGAGGCTTGTCCAGCCTCGGTTTCAGCCAACCGAGCCTGAACTTCACTGTAAGCTGTATCAAGCCCGGCGAGCAGCCGAGACCGACTACCAAATCCATCCATAGCACCGGCAGTAACCAAGGCTTCGCAAGCGCGCCTATTAAGGGCTCGGATGTCGATGCGTTCAAGGAAGTCAAACAATGAACTAAAGTGGCCAGACTTACGTGCCTCAAGCACGGAGCTTACTGCCGCGTGCCCCACACCTCGCACAGCTCCAAGACCAAATCGAATCTCAGATTCATCGGTGACTGTAAATTTCCACCCTGACTCGTTTACATCTGGAGGAAGTACGTTGAGTGGATTTTCAAGTTTGGGCACATGACGGTGCAGGTCACGGCACGCCCCAATGTACTTTACTACGCTGTCTGTGTTGTCCAGCACGGATGAAAACAGCGCGGCCATGAACTCTTCTGGGTAGTGCGCCTTCAGCCACGCTGTATGGTACGATATCAGTGAGTAAGCTGCAGAATGGCTTAGATTAAAGCCATAACGACCGAAAGTCTCAATTTGATTTGATAACTCCAAGGCCACCTGTCGTTCGATGCCCCGTTCGACACAGCGGTCTACAAACTTGCCGAGTTCTTTGCGGATAAGTTCACTAATCTTTTTGCCCACAGCCTTGCGGAGCACATCAGCTTCTCCAAGCGTGAAACCCGCAAGTTCAGACGCGATGCGCATCACTTGTTCCTGGTAGACGATGACGCCGTAGGTGGGTTCGAGAATTGCCTTGAGAGAGGGATCTGGATAAGTGACGTCCTGCCGGCCGACCTTGCGATCGATGTAGACGTCAGTCATGCCTGAGTCTAGAGGCCCTGGTCGGATGAGAGCATTTGTCGCGACGAGATCATCGAATCGGTCGCATTTCATTGCACGCAGTTTGTCATTAGCGAGATTTGATTCGAACTGAAAAATCCCTGGGGTTCCTCCTCGAGACAGCATTTGGTAAACAGCTTGGTCATCGAGCGGGACTTCATCGATATTCTCGAAGACCTGGCCAGTGACCGGGTTGCTTAGCCGGCCGTGACGTTCCTTGACCATCTCAACAGCGTCATGAATGACAGTGAGGGTTTTTAGACCCAAGAAATCCATCTTGAGCATGCCGACCTCATCGAGGCAGTTCATGTCATACTGGGTGACAACCATCGCGTCACCGTCAGATGCGCCTCCGTTCTTCCCAGCCTGGACGCTCACGGGTACGTAGTCGTCAAGTGGACCAGGCGCTATCACTACCCCGGCAGCGTGGACTGATGCGTGCCTAGAGAGTCCTTCTAGGGTGACCGAGTAGTCGAATAGCTGCTTATGACGTTCATCGAGCCCGTAGAGGTCTTTGACCTCCTTCAGATTATCAAGGGCTTCTTGGACAGTGAATGCTTGACCTGGCTGATTAGGGATCAGTTTAGCGATCCGGTCGGTCTCTGAGGGCTCGAAGCCGAGCACCCTTCCTACGTCACGAATTACAGCCCGGCTCTTCATTGTACCAAAGGTCACAATTTGACCAACCGCGTCCTTGCCGTATTTCTCGCGCGTGTATTCGATTACTTCTCCTCTGCGTTCGTAGCAGAAATCGATATCGATATCAGGCATCGAAATCCGCTCAGGATTTAGAAAGCGCTCGAAGAGAAGTCCGAACTTCAATGGGTCTAGCCCAGTGATACCAAGCGAGTATGCGATGAGTGACCCGGCAGCAGAGCCTCGACCTGGTCCAACCGGTATGTCATGACTTTTAGCCCAACTAATGAAGTCCTGGGTGATGAGGAAATAACCAGCGTAGCCTGTACCACGTATGACTCCCAACTCGTAATCAAAACGCTCCTGCACTTCCGGGGGTAAAGGGTCGCCGTAGCGAGACATGGCGCCCTGCAGGGCTAGGTGTTCGAGGTACTCATTTTCGGAAGTGTGACTTTCAGGAAGAGGGAAGGCGGGAAGATGGTACTTACGCTCCATTAAGAGGTTAACGTCGTCAGCGATCTTCAACGTATTCTCAACGACATCTGGACGATCTGGAAATCGCGAAATGATCTCGTCTGGTGCCTTGAAATAGAGCCCTTCATCGTAGCGCATGCGGCGCGTGTCTTCACGATCTTTGCCTAGTCCGATACACAGGAGAATATCGTGGGCTTCATGGTCCTGTGGCGCGAGAAAATGGGTGTCGTTCGTGGCCACGACTGGCAGCCCAAGATCTTCTCCTAGCGTGAAAATTTTTTCGTTTAACTCTTTCTGGCCAGGAGAGTCATGGGCTTGAACTTCGAGGTAGTATCGTTCGTCAAAAACATTTGCGTACCATGTAGCAACTTCTTTAGCTGCGGCTGGGTCATCCGCCGCCAGATGACGGGCGACCTCGCCAGCCATACAGGCTGAGGAGACAATCAAGCCTTCGTGGTGTTTGGCTAAAACATCTCGATCTACTCGAGGGCGGTGGTAGAACCCTTCGGTATAACCAATGGATGAGAGCTTAATCAGATTCTGGTAACCAACGCGGTCTCGGGCCAACAGCACGAGATGGTAGTACGGGCGCTCACCTTCGCCCGGTCTAGAGCGGTCCCTCCGGTCACCGGGAGCCACGTATGCTTCCATCCCAATGATTGGCTTAATCCCTTCCAAAGTCGCCTTTTTGTAGAACGTCCACGCGCCGAAGAGACAGCCATGATCCGTGAGCGCGAGAGCCGGCATCTCATGCTCTTTAGCTTTCTTCACTAGGTCGCCAATTCGATTGGCGCCGTCTAGGAGAGAGTACTCAGAGTGGTTGTGGAGATGAACGAAGCTCAAGTGGAGATACGGTCTGCGGAGCAGGAGAAGATCGCAAAGCTAACATTCTAGCAGGCCGCCAGAGGCACGCCAAATCAGGCGTGGCTAGATTCCAATCGCGATCGTCGTTACCAGCATCGTGACGAATGATACTTCACGTGGGCCACTCCCCACGATGAGTATACTGGGCGCCTGGATACGAAGATCCAGGGACCGACCGAATCGCTGTCCAATACCAAGATTGAATATTGATCCGGGTGAGATGCCGCTGACTTCGTTCTGAGGCTTTCGTGACCAGTCAGGCGGCTTTCCTGATCGCCAGAAGCGCGGCACTTCTACTCTGTCCGTAAGGGATTGAGAGCTATTCACAGTGCCGTCCGTCGAGTTCGTCAGTGCCCAATCCACCATGAATAACCCCACTCCGGCGCCCACTACGAAGTAAGGACCCGAGACCTCCAGACCATCGCGTAAGAGTAGGTTGGCGGCTATCCCACCCCCGATGATGTCTGTCTGGGCAGTCGTAGTTTCTGTGCTAGTCCTTATTCCGATGTCGGTCTCAACAGAAGTGGTATTAGCGGAAGAAGTACCGTATCCCACCAAGGCCAGCTCAACAGAGTTTCTTCCTTCGTTTTCGTTTAACCCAATCTGACCGAAGAAACTCAATTCGCCTGTGGTGCTTATCCCGCTACCACCCCGAAACTCAAGTTGTCGCGAAACCTGACTCTGAGCCGTTGATGGGAAGGCCAATCCAAGAACGGTTACTAGTCCTAGAATCTTTTCAGAAAATCGGCGGCACATGCTCATAGTACGACGGTTGCTGTCGAAAGAACTGATCATCGTCAAATGACAAATGTTTTCCGGCTGGACGGACTCTCCCTGATTGGTCATGAACAACGGAAAGAATCAAGAATGGTTTCTAGCTGGATCATGTACTCATATTTCTCTCTGCCAGGTGCATAAAGCCAGGAATCAACCAGGTATGTACGGTCTTGGCTTTCGCAGGTGATGGCTCGTGCGATAATAGGACCCCCAGCAGGCCAACCCCGGTCCGGTGGGTTTCGCCACTGGGCTTGGATTTCTAGAGCTTCGTGACCCTCGTGTTCTGTATTTTCTACGTTCATCCCGTCCAGCACGACGTCTTGTGGTTCCAGATAATGGTCAGTCACAAGTTGGGCTCGGAGCGCTAAAACTTCATCTGTGTTTAGTGACGTGACCGCTGGGCTGAGCCAAGTTACTGAGACCTCTCTGATAAGCTCAGAAGGATCGGGGTTGTCGTTTCGAAACATGTATGTCGAATCAGTTGCTCTCCATCGGTAGACCTCTGGGAGCATCATAGAAAAGCCAGCCTGAGCGTATAGCGTGTCTGCTAGAGCAGAGTCAACGCCCGACATGTACATGCGGTTTCGAGCATAACCACGGTACTGACCATCGAGCATATCATGAATAGCAGGCAGATGGCTCTTTAACTCGTCCGCCCCACCACCGTCGGAAAGGAGTACTACTGTAACGTTCTGTCCACGCGACCATACGTCTGTGAGTTCGTGAATACCTGGCTGCGGCATCTCCTCCCCGACCCGGTCGAATGCTTCTTGGATCCAAGGTGCGGCTGGCGGTCCTGCAACAAGCATCTGCTGGAAGCGTCGCAGATTGGGCCAGAACTCGTCATAGGGCTCTTGGTAAGTGACCGTAAACATTTTCTCGTCACGGACGGTCACAATCCGGGTCTCTAGGGAGGTGTATACATCCTCAGCCACTTCCTCCCACTGCTCGGGTGCCATCACCACAATGATACTGTTCGGGTCCCCATAGCTTAGTCCACGTGTGTCACACGCTACGGTGATCGAAAGACAGATCAGCAAGGCAGGCAGGCACCATTTTGAGATCATAAGACCCCTCAAGTTCTATTGTTGCTGCAAATTACTAGTAATTATTAGCGGGTCTAGCCTGACTCAGTTCCGCTTCACGCGTCAGACAAGGTGCCAAGATTCCTGTTAAGGAGCGCTTGTGGATCTGGTCTTCGGCCCATGAATTCGAGAAAGAGTTCATCTGGATCCATTGAATCCCCACGTGAGAGAATCGAATCAACGTAGCTCCGGCCGGTATCCGGATTAAAGATGCCCTCGGCTTTGAAGCGCGTGAATACATCTGCATCCAACACTTCCGACCACAGATAGCTATAGTACGCTGCAGCGTAACCGCCTGCGAAAAGGTGACTGAACGATGTCAACATATGGAACTGAGCGAAGTTGGGGTTCGGCGCAAATGGGGCAAAGCGCTCTTCTCCGAAGGCCATAACTTCGTTTCCCTGACTCGCGTCGATCTCGGCGCCAGGATCATCTTCTGATCCATCGCGAAGCACTGGAGCTAGCTCAGTGTGAAGGGCAAGATCTATCGTACCTAAGGAGAGTTGCCGCATCTGTGCCCAGCCACCCATATAGCGACGGGCTGCCAGCAGGCAGTCGAATAGTTCATCCGGCAATACCTCCCCAGACTCGAAGTGCTTAGCGAAAAGGTCAAGAGCTTCTTTTTCCCAAGTCCAGTTCTCCATCAGTTGACTAGGAAGCTCTACCCAGTCCCAGGCCACGTTGATGCCTGCAAGAGATGGGATTTCTACTCTAGATACACAATGATGTAAAAGGTGACCAAACTCGTGAAATGTAGTCTCAACCTCTCGGTGTGTTAGTAGGGCTGGCTGGTCTCCCTCGGGCGGTGTGAAGTTCCCACAAACGACGCCGAGGTGGGGAGCGAAACCCTCATCCCTTGGACCACCTGTTACAAAGTTGTTCATCCAGGCCCCCTGTCTTTTTTCACTGCGCGGGAACCAGTCCGTGTAGAAGCCTCCTAGCTTTGTGCCAGCATCGTCGTCGAAGATTTCGAAGTAGCGCACATCTTCATGCCAAACCTCGGAAATTTTCACCTCCGCTATCCGAAAACCAAATGTTCTTCGCACGATCTCGAAAAGCCCATCGAGCACGTGATTAAGGGGGAAGTACGGCCGCAGCATCTCATCATCAATCTTGTAACGGGTCCGCCGGAGGTCTTCGATGACGTAGGCAGAATCCCATGGCTCGATCATTTCGATTCCGAGACTGGTAGCATGAGTGCTGACTTCATTTATGTCTTCCGTCCAAAAAGGGCGGGTTCGCTCTACCAGGTCAGCCTCAAATTCGATGGCTCGGGCTCCAGTACCGGCCATTCTGTCCTCAAGTGCATAGTCAGGAAACCCATTGTATCCCAGCATATCCGCCAACTCGTCACGTAAGCGCAGGATCCGCGCTACGATAGAGCGGTTATCGTGCTTGCCTCCTCTGCAGCGAGTCGCATATGCGGTGAAGATGTCTCTGCGGAGGCCGCGGTCACGGCAGTATTTTAGGATAGGCTCAACCGATGGGTAATCCAGCGTTAAGAGCCACCCCTCCTGACCTTTCTCCTTGGCACGTACTTTCGCACGGCGCAGAGGGGCCTCCGGCACACCTTCAAGGCGGGCCTCGTCTATAATTAGTAGTTCAAATTCAGCTGTGGCATCCAGTACGTTCTCGCTGAACTCCTGCTCAAGCTGCGCGAGTTCGATACGTAAACGCTCCAAGCGCACCTTTGCGCTGTCAGGCAAGCTGGCTCCCGCACGCTCAAATTCCTTGAGAGTTTTATCGAGGTGCCGGCGGCGGATCCCCTTAAGCGCATTTCCCTCATCACTCTGTGAGTATGCCTTGATGCGAGACCAAAGGGCTGTGTTAAGAGGAAGCCGCGACAAAAAGCCTGTGATATCTGGTAGAATTTGATTGTAGGCTTCGCGGAGTTCAGGGGTTTCAGCAACGCTTATGAGGTGAGTTACTGGTGTGATGACTTCTTCGAGGGCTTGAACAGTACGATTAAGCCGCTGGATCGAATTTGCCCAGGTGGGTGGAGTCGTGTCTGATGACAGGGTGTCGATTTCAAGTTGGGCTTTCTCGAGCGCTTGTGTGATAGCAGGCTCGACATGCGCGCCTTGAATCTCGTGGAACGGGATCCGAAAGCTGCCAACGAGCAACGGGTTAATTTCGGTTTGCACGGCCTAGGGGGTGAGGGTCAATCTAGGGGATGGAAACTCTTACTGGGTGGGCAACGAGTATAGTCGGGTTTGGTGCTCTGTGCATCGCATTGGAAATGGCAGCATCCCCGGTTATTGAGAGTTTCAGGAGAAGTGCGTATAAGAATGCACACTCACAGAATTCAGCACGTTACGTTCCAGATAAAACTAGTAATCCTACACCAATTTTGATTAAGCCACGGGTGTGGGTTTAGAGATGAAGCAGCGTCTGTAGTGGTTGGCTCCTATTATCAAAATGGGGGCAGGGATCTCAAGTACTAATCGTTTGGAGCTCTCTGATGGCTAAGACGGTCGATGTACTAAGGTGGGTGACGGTCTTGCCAGGGGCCGCGCTTAGCGCCTGGTTGGCGTATAATATTTTCCAGATCACTTGGGGCATGGTCCTCTTTTTCTATCCAGGTTTACTAACGCCGCTTGTCGAACCCGGTACAGGGGATTACCCAGCATTCCTAGTTCGCGGCTTGTATGAGATGGCGGACACTTTTTTTCCCAGTGCGGCGTTCGTTTATGGCGCCTCCCGGATTGCGCCAGAGCGATCTGAGAAGGTTGCCTTTGTCTCCGCGGCCACCCTACTCGCCTATAGCAGCATTGCTATAGGCGTTGCATTTCGGTTTCACCCGAGCTGGTGGGATGCTATAGGTGCCCTGGGTGTTTGCTTGGGGGCCTGTGCGGCTGGATTGAAGGTCTACAGAAGCTCTAGTGGCGAGTCCTGCTAGTTCCCTCCACGTGTTGGAAGCAACCTCTTTGACAAGTAACAGGCTGGATCTACCTTCTGCTTCAACTGGCTCTGGCCTAGGTCAGGATGGTCCGTTCTTAGGGACATTGAGCAGCCATAGAGGTAGGGATATGAACCCTGCAGTTCGCTATGAGGAGCATAAGCACTTCATGCCCAAAGTCGTCGGGTCTGACGATGAGGACGATGAGGAGTGGGACGATGAGGACGATGAGGAGTGGGACGATGAGGACGATGAGGGTGATGAGGAGTGGGACGATGAGGGTGATGAGGAGTGGGACGATGAGGGTGAGGGCCATCGCCTGTGCTAATTTCTAGGCTTATTGTGGTCGACATGGCCATCGTGCTAGATGAAGTATGCCACCCAGGCTTTCCGCCATCTTCTGTGCGCTCCGATGTGAAATCCCTATGCCCCCGCGTTAGTTAGTCTTCCGCATGTTCCCAATGACCACCTGGGTCCGACGGCTACTCATAGCAAATATCGCGCTGTTTGTTGTTACCACAGTGGCCCCGAATCTTTACTTCCTGCTCATGTTGTACCCACCGGCTGCGCTATTCAGGCCCTGGACTCTTGTGACATATATGTTTCTTCATGACGGTCTGGCCCACTTACTTTTCAACATGATCGGGCTGTTCTTTTTTGGTCCGAGGCTCGAGAGTCGCTTGGGGTTCAAGGGTTTCCTGCTCCTCTATTTTTTGTCTGGCCTTGGAGGGGCCGTTTTTAGCTTGGTATTCGCTCGTGAGGCGGCAGTAGTAGGAGCATCCGGAGCTGTTTTTGGCGTCCTGCTTGGCTTTGCTTTGTTTTGGCCTCGTGAGCGCATCTACATTTGGGGTGTGCTCCCAGTCCAGGCCTGGTTGCTAGCTACATTACTGGTATTAGGCTCGCTTTATGCCGGCGTGAATCCCTCAGCAGGTTCAAACACCGCACACTTTGCACATTTGGGTGGGCTGGCTTTTGGGTTCTCCTTCCTTAAGTGGTGGGATTGGCGGAAAGGGTCCGCGAAACGAGCGTT
>CEUS01072913.1_pt1 | contig 10960 bp, 11 predicted proteins | sample 427031 | NCBI WGS metagenome assembly CEUS01 (sample SAMEA2622837, study PRJEB7988) | marine metagenome | biome: marine biome (ENVO:00000447); feature: marine epipelagic mixed layer (ENVO:xxxxxxxxx); material: "saline water (ENVO:00002010), including plankton (ENVO:xxxxxxxx)" | depth 140 m | reverse complement strand
GAAATGCGACCAATCCTTAGGGGTAAGGGGATGCTTACAAGAGATGCACGTCAGGTTGAACGAAAGAAACCTGGCCGACCTAAAGCTCGTAAACGGTTTCAGTTCTCTAAGCGTTAGTTGTTAGTAACCGGCGTGCGAATAAAGCCGTCGGCATCTTGATCGGGGCGTAATCAGCCCCCCAAAACAGAGAAGGTGGTATGTCTGACGTAGGCCTCGAACAACTCTTGGAGGCTGGAGTTCATTTCGGTCACCAAACCCGTCGCTGGAATCCAAAGATGAAGCCGTTCATTTTCACCGAACGAAACGGCATTCACATAATTGACCTCAGAAAAACACTTGACCGCTTAAAGCTTGCCCAGCAGGCAGCTCGTGAAGTCGTTTTGCGTGGGGATAAGGTTCTCTTTGTCTGCACAAAGAAACAGCTGCGTTCAGTAATTGAAACGGAAGCGGAGGAGTCAGGAGCATTTTTCGTCACTGAACGTTGGCTCGGAGGCATGCTCACTAACTTCCAGACGATTCGGAAGCAGATTAGAAGATTGAAGGAACTCGAGCGGGGTCAACAAGAAAATGCGTTTGAGTTCTATACCAAGAAAGAACGCCTTATGCTTGATCGTGAGCGGATCAAGCTGGATAAGTATCTGGCCGGGGTAAAGGATATGGGACGGCTCCCCGGAGCAATTTTTGTAATTGATGCTAAGAGAGAAACCATAGCTGTTCGCGAGGCTGCGAAGCTTGGCATTCCGATCATAGCGATTACCGACACTAACGCTGATCCGGATCTAATAGACTTTCCTGTTCCTGGGAATGACGATGCAATACGGTCAGTATCTCTTATCACGCATGCGATTGCCGAGTCAATTTCGGTAGCCAGCAAGGAAGTTCCAGATAGTGAGCGTCGACGGATCGATGACCTTGAGGCGACCACGTATTCGACAGAGACAGGAGAGACCACGGAGAAACAACGTCCGCAGCGCAGGAGGCCCAAAAGAAAGCGTCGGCCGCGACCTGATGTAATTGCCCAACACTTGAGTTCAGACGACCGGGTGGCGTCAACTCCGGATGAGGACAACTCTGTTGCTGAAACTGGGTCGAAAGATTCAGACCAGGATGAAGTTGTAGACTCGCTGGAAGCCTCCAGCAGAGTGGATGAAGTTGGTACGGATCATTCTGATGGACCCATCGATGTGGAGGATGTAGCTGGGGGAGAAAAGGATGGGTGAGTCAAGCAGGAACATGGCAGTATCCGCAAAGGACGTTAAGAAACTGCGCGATATGACTGGTGCAGGTATGATGGAGTGCAAGCGGGCGTTGACGGAAATGGAGGGGGATATTGAGAAGGCAGTTGACCTTCTTCGGGCAAAGGGAGCTTCCAAAGTCGCAAAGCGCGCTGGAAAAGCTGCGAATGAGGGCACGATCGGGAGCTATGTGCATTTCGATAATAAGACTGCTGTGATTCTTGAGTTGAACTGTGAAACCGATTTTGTTGCGAATACAGATGATTTTAGAGCACTCGCGAAGGACCTCGCTCTTCATATAGCCTCATCTGCACCGATTGCCGTCTCTCGAGACCAAATTCCGGATGAGGTTCTTGAGCGAGAGCGAAGTGTCTACCTAGAGCAAGTCAAAGAAGCGGGCCCTAAGCCTGAGCATATCATCGAAAAAATAGTCGAAGGAAAGATGGCTAAGTTCTTGAAAGAAAATACTTTACTTGCTCAAGATTTCGTCAAGGATCAGGACAAGACTATCGAAGAGTTAGTCACAGAAGTATCTGCTAAGACGGGTGAAAAGATCGGTGTCGGTCGATTTTCCCGGATAAAGGTAGGCGAGACATCCGTGTAAGTTTGTTTTTCAAATTGCCGGTGACAGAAAGGGATCTCTAACCCGAATTCGATGAACCAGACCTCTCAAGAGCTTATGTATCAGAAGGTTATGTTGAAGCTCTCTGGTGAGGCTTTGGCAGGTGAGAAGGGCTTTGGTATCGCTCCCGAAGTTGTTGATCGCCTAACCGAAGAAATCGGATCCGTTGCCTCAATGGGTGTCTCCTTGGGAGTTGTGATTGGTGGCGGCAACATTGTGAGGGGTGCGATGGCTTCCCGATCCGGAATGGATCGAGTTCAAGCCGACTACATGGGGATGCTCGCTACAGTAATAAATGCTCTGGCAGTTCAAGACCTTCTGGAGCATAAGGGTATTGAAACCCGAGTGATGACTGCTATTAGGATGGAGGAGATCGCGGAACCGTATATCCGTCGGCGAGCGTTACGACACATGGAGAAGGGACGCGTTGTGCTTTTTGCTGGAGGTACTGGAAACCCCTATTTCTCTACTGATACAGGTGCAGTTCTTCGTGCCATTGAAATGGGATCTGATGTTGTTATAAAAGCAACCAAAGTCAGGGGTGTCTACACAGCTGACCCGGTCAAAGACGCTCAAGCGGAGTTCATTCCGGAGATCTCATTTCAGGAAGTCGTGGCGCGTGAACTTGCGGTTATGGATACACCAGCTGTTGCCCTCTGTAAGCAAAACTCCTTGCCCATTATTGTCTTAAACTTGGAAGAGCAGGGTGCTGTTGCGAGAGCTATTCTTGGTGAGCAAGTGGGAACCCTAGTATCCTAGTAGTCATTGTCAAAGGCGATCAGTTAAATACTACTGGAGCCTGTGCTCTTTGACCTGAGCCTAGTGGAGGAATTATGCCGACCGTTGAGGATGCTAAAACGCGAATGGAGGCGGCACTTGAGGCGCTTCGGCGCGAATTCGCGACAGTTCGAACGGGAAAAGCTACTCCTGCCCTTTTGGACACGGTCCGTGTCGAAGCCTATGGATCGAAGATGCCCTTGAACCAGCTAGCTACAATTAGTACTCCGGAATCTAGCCTGTTGGTTCTTCAGCCATTTGATAAGACTCTCCTGTCTGATATAGAGCGTGCGATCATGACTGCAGATCTGGGTTTGAATCCAGCTAACGATGGGAACATTATCCGTATTCCGATTCCTCCCTTGAATGAGGAGCGTCGACAGGAATATGTGAAGCTTCTGCATAGAATGACTGAGGAAGGAAGAGTCTCGATTCGCCACGCGCGTCGGACAGTAAGAGACGAACTCCATCAGCTTGTCCGTGATCATGAACTCAGTGAGGACGAGAGCCGTCGCCGAGAGGATCAGCTTGAGAAATTAACCAAGGAATACATAGAGAAAGTGGACGAACTTCTTAAGAGTAAGGAAGCAGAGGTGATGGCCATCTAGCGGCCTCAGCCTAAAAGCTCATGGCCTCCGAGAGCCTAGATAAGATTCGTCTGAGCGGTGCTGTGCCAAAGCATGTCGCGATCATTATGGATGGCAATGGTCGATGGGCGAAGCAGAAAGGATTACCGCGCCAGATCGGACATCGGGAAGGTATGAAATCTGTCCGTGAGACGATTGAAGGGGCGATTGAAGCAGGAATTAAGATTCTAACTCTCTTCGCATTCTCAACTGAAAACTGGAATCGTCCGCGTAAAGAAGTTGCCTCCTTAATGTCGCTCTTGCGGTACTACTCTCGAAAAGAACGTGACAGCCTCAAACGCCAGGGTGTCGAAGTTCATGTTCTTGGGGAAATCGAGCGTTTTGATGACCGGACTCAAGAAGCAGTGGATTTGATTGTCGAGGGCACTAAAGGTGGGCGAACTTTGAGCTTGAATCTCATGATCTCTTATGGTGGCAGGGAGGAGATTCTGCGTGCTGTGAGGATTTTGGCAGAGCGAGTAGATCAAGGTGAACTCGCAGTGGATGATATAGATGAGGAGGCGCTACGTCAGACACTTCTAACAGTGAATATGCCAGATCCGGATCTTTTGATTAGAACCTCTGGTGAGTACCGTATTAGCAACTTCATGCTATGGCAGGTTGCTTATTCAGAACTGCACATCACTCCTGTACTATGGCCTGATTTTACCCGAGAACATCTCTTTGAGGCGGTTCTAGATTACCAGCGTCGGGACAGGCGGTTCGGGCTTGTCACGACTTCGTAATTCCCGTGACTAATCTTTCACGGAGATGGTTGGTCGCGATCATCTGCATACCCATCGTAATGTTGCTCCTTTACTCTGGGAATTGGATTCTGGGGGTTCCTTTATCTGCATTAGCTGCGATGGGCACGCAGGAGGTCTATCGCTTAGCAGCACACACCGGGGTGGATCCTTTCCGGTTCACGGGAGCAACTGGAGCTGCAGCTCTGGTTTTAGCGGGGACCTGGCAGGGAACGTTTGTAGCCTTTGCTCCTTGGGCACTCAGCATCGTCGGGACTGTTCTGCTTATTTCACTTATACTAGCAGTCTCGAATCGAGGAGCCACTGGTGGTCCCTTGGGGGCTGTATCTGTGACGATGGCTGGCTGTCTTTACTGTGGTCTTTCGCTTTCGTTTGTGCCGCTCACTCTCATGTTTCCCGCTGCTGAGAGTTGGGGGGGAACTACGGGAGTGCCTTGGCTTGGTGTCGCAGTGATTGCTCTTCCTTTAGCGATCACATGGATCGGGGATGCGGTCGCTTTTTTTGCGGGTAGCAAGTGGGGAGAACACAAGCTTGCGCCTTCAATCAGTCCTAACAAAACCTGGCTTGGGTCATGGTCAGGACTTGGGGCTACCATAGCTGTAGGCATTCTATGGTACTTTGTGACATCGCCATATTTGGTTGGTATGCCCATCAACAGTTTCTTGATGGCTGGATTGGTTGGTGCCGTCCTGGGAATGAGCGCGCAGGTGGGTGATCTTGTAATCTCGGTTTTCAAACGAGAGGCAGGCGTCAAGGATACTGGGACAATTTTTCCTGGACATGGAGGGATCTTGGACCGTATCGACTCCATCGCATTTACAGTTCCTATCTCATATGCGGTTCTAGCCTTGCTCGCGAAGATCCAATGATTCGTATAGCAGTTCTGGGTTCTACGGGTTCGGTCGGTCGCAGTGCACTTGAGGTTATCCAGCGTCATCCTAGCCAATTCAAGGTGACTTCCTTGGTTGCTGAAAAGAGTAGTGATGCTCTAGCAGCCCAAGTGGCCTTGTTTAATCCACGTCTAGCAGTCTTGGCGGACGAGGGTGTCCCACTACCAGACGGGGATGGAATAACCTGCTGGGCTAGTGGATGGGAGGCCGTATTAGAAGCATCAGCAGATCCGGAGACCGACGTGGTCCTTAATGCCCTTGTTGGTGCCGCAGGCCTTGAACCCACTCTCACTGCATTAGAGGCTGGTCATCGTCTTGCATTAGCCAACAAGGAATCGCTCGTTGCTGGCGGCCATCTTGTTTTGTCCGCAGCGGAGCAAGGGTCCGGTGAGATCGTGCCGATAGATTCTGAGCACAGTGCGATCCTACAGTGCCTTCAGGGTTATAGCCCATCAGATGTTCAGCGTCTGGTGCTTACCGCATCAGGTGGTCCGTTCCGGGGACGAGATCAAGAAACGTTGTGGGATGTAAGCCCAGAGGATGCTCTGAAGCACCCCACTTGGAGTATGGGTGCCAAGATCACGATCGATTCAGCGACACTCGCAAATAAAGCGCTCGAGATTATTGAGGCACATTTCCTTTATGGGATTGCATATGAGAGGCTTGATGCGATTGTTCATCCGCAATCAGTGATCCACTCACTGGTTGAGTTTGTGGATGGATCCGTACTAGCACAACTTGGCTTCCCGACCATGGAACTACCTATCCTGTACGCACTAACGTATCCCAACAGAATCGAGGATGTAGCCCTGCAAACCTATGACCCCGTTCGTTCATCTCCCCTAACATTCGAACCGATTGACGATGCGGCATTCCCACTATTCAAGGTTGGCGTACACGCAGGCCGAACGGGAGGATGTGCACCAGCAGTGTACAATGCAGCGAATGAGATTGCGGTTCAGGCCTTTCTTGAAAATGCTGTCAGCTTCCCAGAGATGGCCGATTTGGTTTTGGAAACTATAGATCGAATTGGAAACAGTGCGGTGACTGGAATAACGGATGTTCTGGAGGTTGATCGGGCTGCTAGATCAGTTGCTACTGAGGTTGCTCATAGCTTTAGTAAGACCAAACTCGGAGTAACCCGATGAGCTACTTTCTAGCAACTCTCGTTGTCCTTGGCGTGTTGATCTTCATACATGAGCTAGGACATTTCCTCGCGGGTAGAGCTGTGGATGCAGAAATCCAACGTTTCTCCATCGGATTCGGCCCAAAACTGTTCGGTTTTAAGTATGGAGAGACGGAATATGTCTTCAGTTGTATTCCTCTTGGGGGCTACGTCAAGTTCGGCGGTATGGGAGAGGACGAGATGCTCGAAAAGCTCGAGGGTGGTGGGGATGATAGTCCTCGCACTCCTGGGCCTCGGGACTTCGATGCGAAGCCCATTTGGGCGCGTGCACTCATACTTTCTGCTGGTGTGATCTTCAACATGCTTTTCGCGTTTGGTGCCTACACCTATGTCATCGCGGAATGGGGTGTTCCCGAGTTAAGTACGACTCGGATAGGTACGGTGTATGATGACTTCCTTCCCCCAGGGACCGAGAGTCTCATAGGGATCTCTACCGGCAGTCGCTTCGTCCAGATTGGGGAAACAGAGGTCGGTAGTTGGGGTGATGTCGAGCGAGGCCTGTTCGAGGCTCCATCGGGTCCAATCCGACTTGATTTTGCAGAACCTGATCAATCGATAGAGATACGGATTCCAGTCACTGAGGCTGAACGTCGTGCTTTGGTCCGATCCGTGGAGGGTTGGGTAGAAGCAGGAATTGGCTCAGTAGTGCCCGGCTCACCTGCTGATGAGGGTGGACTAGAACCTGGAGACCGTGTTACTGCTGTTGCAGGTATTGATGTTGAAGGTTGGTTTGAATTCACTAACGAAATCAGAAGTCGGCCAGGAGAAAGGGTTGAAGTCACAATTGTCCGTGAGGGGCGTGAACTCATTCGTCCTATCACGATCGACATAGAGGAAGAGCAGGGTGTTCAGGTGGGGAGGATGGGTGTCTACCAACCGGTTGGGGCACTGAGTTATTCGCCAGTGCCACTGACTGAAGCTATGCTCTACGGTTACCGTGAAACCGTCGCAGTAACAGGCATGATCCTAGGCTTTCTGAGAGATCTCGTGACGGGAGGTATTTCACCGCGTTCGCTCGGGAGTATCGTTACGATCGGTGAAGCGTCAGGACAAGCTGCGGCCGATGGAGTAGACTCGTTCCTCCGCTTCATGGCGTTGTTCAGTGTGAACTTAGCGATCCTAAATCTCTTGCCAATTCCGATCCTAGACGGGGGTCACCTGGCTTTCCTGTTCATCGAAGGGGTTCGAGGGAAAGCACTCAGCTTCGAGACAAAAATGCGCTGGAGCCAAGTTGGCTTCCTGATCGTTGTGGGGATTATGGTGCTCGCGCTTTCGAACGATTTTGTGCGGCTACTTGGCTTCTGAGACTGAGGAAGCTCGCTTGCCATCACAGGGATCGTCTATCTGAGAGTCGGATGGTGTTGGGAGTCTGCTAAAGAAAGCTAAGCTGTCTTGTACCCGATCGGACTCGTAGGTCTTCCACATCTAGAAGCGCTGTAGACTGATCCTGTAGAGCAACCTCTAGATGGCCTGTCCAGCCAGCCTTCTCCAGCGCGTCCCCAACAACACTCTTGGCAAGATCCGGACGGTTACATTCGTTCGACAAGTGAGCGAGCACGATACCGGCCAGTCGGGGATGCATTAGTTCGGTAGCGAGACGAGCAGCTGCCTGATTGGAAAGATGGCCGTGGCTTGAAGCGATACGCTGTCGTACCGATGCAGGATAAGGACCATTGTGTAACATGAGTTCGTCATGGTTCGCTTCCAAGATCAGGAAGTCGCATGCTGACAGCTTCTGTCGCAGTTCAGTTGTAGGCCGACCTAGATCTGTGGCGATTCCAAGACGTAATCCGCTTGATTCATCGATCAATGCTACTCCTATCGGGTCCGCCGCGTCGTGGATTGTCACGAATGGCTCAACATAGATATCACCAACAGTAAAGGGCTGTGAGGGATCATATTCGACCACTGTTTCTTTACCGCGTAACAATTGAGAGCAGGCGGTGCGGGTGGACGAAGTCATGTAAATCGGGGAGCCATGGCGTCGAGCGAAGACTCCGATACCCCTCGTGTGATCCCCATGGTCGTGGGTCACGATGATACCATCAATCGAGTCTGGCTCTACATCTACTGACGCCAGGCGTCGAGCTAGGTCACGAGCACTAAACCCGGCATCAACGAGCAGGCGGGTATTCCCGCACCAGACCAAAGTGGCGTTCCCTCTGCTCCCGCTCCCAAGCACAGCTACCTTCATCTGCTAGTCTGATGTCCTACTCGGTTAGCATGAGAATTCACCATAGAGGTCAGTTACTCGGCTAGCCGCTCCGCTGTCCTTCTCCAGGCTTTCTCCAGGACCCTAACTACTCCTGGAGTTAGCTCAATTTTCCTTCTTGCCATGACCTGTTTTGCGGTTGCTAAGAATTCAGGTAAGCGATGCCGTGCCAGATGATCTCCAGAGCCCCAACTGAAGGCAGGTACCTTGGAAGAGGGCATTGCATTACCGAAAAGATTACTTCCAGCTCCAACCACGGTCCCGGTATTCAAGGTCATTCCGATACCGGTTTTGACATGATCACCTAAGAAACAACCCGCCTTTATTTGTCCTGTATCGATGTAACCCTCGGGCGTCCAAACCCTAACGGGACCGTAGTTGTTCTTGAGATCAGAATTAGTAGTGTATGCACCCAAGTTGACCCAGCGGCCAACGAGTGAGTGGCCTATGTACCCGCTATGAGATTTATTAGAAAAACCAATAAATACACTGTCGCTGACTTCACCATGTAGGTGGCACACGGGGCCGATGGATGAAGTTCCAACTCTGCCTCCATAAATGACACTTTCAGGGCCGATAAAAAGTGGGCCAGTAAGCCGGGCGGGTCCTTCGACCCGGGTATTGTCAGCCAAACGGATAGGGCCGTGTCTAGTATCAAATACTACGCCTGGCTCCACCTTAGCTCCCGAACCCAGGGACACGGGCCCATCCCCGATGAGAACCGATCCATCAGGTACGGAGTGTTGGGGCCACAAAGTCTCTATGTCTGTCTGGATTCGAGCAGGGTTCTGGGCTAATAGAGTCCAGGGGTACTCAATAATTTCCCCTTGGAGTTCGAGCACTTTCGAATATCCTGGATTAATCGAAGGGTCTCTCAGTGCAAGTTCTGATGGAGGTTCTGTACCTGGTGGCAGGACCCATCCCACGGGTATTCCGTTTACTGTGATCCAGGCTGGCTCATCCGGTAACTCTATATCTTGGAAGTCTAGTGCTGCCCGGCTTGATATCATGATGTTTCTAGTGCCCTCAGGTACTTCATCTAAGGAAATAGTGGGGGCACTGTCTGGCTCATCGAATCCAACCAATGCATGACGTGACAAGTGTCCCTGACATTTCATTCCGAAGATGTGCTCAGCTCGCTCACGAAGAGTTAGGCAACCGAATAAGAGTTCCCCAGCGGGCCGGGTAAGTGAGAAGGGAGCCCATCGACGAGCACGTCTATCTTCAAAGAGGTAAAGATTGGTCTGAGTCATAGCATCACTCTTCAAGCTTCTTGAGCAGAGTCTTGAGATCAGAAGCCCGGTCCCGTGGCATAACCAATGTGGCTTCATCCGTTTGAACAACAACAAGATTATCGACTCCGAAGAGAACGACCTGCCCGTCTTCTGAGAAGACGATATTGTTTGACCCCTCTCTCACTAGGCTATTACCAACCACCACGTTGTGATCCTCATCTGGTACCCTATTGCGAGCCAAGGACTCCCAGCTTCCCATATCATCCCAAGAGAAAGTTGCCTGAACGACCCCAACATTTGCGGATCGTTCAAGGATCATCGTATCTACAGGGCCTTCCGGCACTGCATCAAAGAAGGCTTCCGGGCTCTCCTCTAGAAGTGGTAGGCAGTCACCGACCTCTGGGGCATTGACTCTTACTTCATTGAGGAATGTCGAGGCTTTCCATACGAACATTCCAGTGTTCCACAAATAGCCTTCCTTCAGGTACCGTTCCGCATTAGGCGCGTTTGGCTTTTCGTGGAATGCCGAAACTGTAAACGCTTCTAGCTCACCCCCTGAGTTGATGACTTCTCCGGGTTGTATGTGGCCATATCCGGTTTCGATCCGGTTCGGCTGAACTCCTACACAGACCAGGATCTCCCTATCTCGGGCAAGCTCTACCGCGGCAGCGATTGTCCGCTGAAAATTGTCAAGCGGCTCTATCAAATGATCCGAGTGGAGTGAGATCATTACGCTACCAGGGCACTCTCTTTCTATTGACCAAGCTGCCCACACAAGCGCGGGGCATGTACCCCTAGCTCGAGGCTCTATCCAATAGATGTCGTCTTCCAAATCTCCGGGCAGCGATTGAAAGGCTTCAGTCAATCCGGCATTGGCTAATACTCGGACTCTGTTTGTTGGTGCAATTTCTTTACCGCGCTGAACAGTATCCGTGATTAAGGGAGAATCGGTTGCGAGCGCCAAGAGTTGTTTGGGGCGCTTTGGAGTGCTTGCTGGCCAAAAGCGAGAACCAATCCCACCTGCAAGAATGACGACGAATAAACCGTCTTCAGAACACTGTACAGACACCTCGGATTCAGGCAATTAATTTCTATTGGTTCGAGGATCAGATAAGATAGTCGTCAGAAACTTTGTTTGCTCTTATTTCGATGAGTAGTACACAACTTCATCCGGACTTGGGGGTCTTTCATAAAACACCGGTATACGTTTACCAGTTGGATGAGCTGAGAACTGCATTACTCTTCGCCACCGTCTCAAAGCCTCTGGCTTCTTATGTTTTAAACGGGCGCGATAGGGCTCGTAACGATGAGCTGGGAACCTGCCTGCCGTGGGGGGTAAAGTCAAGTAATTAAAGGGATTTGCGGGGTTGACACCACTGTTGGATTTCTGACAACTTGCCGCAGCTTTTTATA
>CEUS01166117.1_pt1 | contig 10964 bp, 8 predicted proteins | sample 427031 | NCBI WGS metagenome assembly CEUS01 (sample SAMEA2622837, study PRJEB7988) | marine metagenome | biome: marine biome (ENVO:00000447); feature: marine epipelagic mixed layer (ENVO:xxxxxxxxx); material: "saline water (ENVO:00002010), including plankton (ENVO:xxxxxxxx)" | depth 140 m | reverse complement strand
CGTATCTGGAAGCACCAACTTGATGCCCCGCACAGTAACCAGGTTTCGCTGCGTAATGGCTTCCTGCGTTCTCGCAGCAGCCTCAGCATTCGTCTCTGCTGCAATGCCGGCTACCGACACAGACGTATAGACAGATATCTTGTCTATATTTGGTAGATCAGAGGTTACCGCCTGGCCTACAGGAAGGTTGTAGGTATCACCAGCCTGCTCGCCCTCAACGGTTACATCAAAGTAATACAGCCCACCAGTGCGATTGAAGCGCATGGTAGCCGACGTAATGCTTTGCGTTGAGGTTGGATAGAAGTTCAGGTTGGCGGATGTGAACTTCGTCAGGGTACTTACAGATACTGTCTGGGGGGTGCGGTAGAACAGCCTAAATACAGATCGAGCCTTCACTCCCGCATTCATTGTGAGGAAATAGTTCCCCATCAACGCATCGAGCTCCTCCGTAGTCATGGCATCCGAGTTATTCAGCGACATCCCTACACGCAAGAAGTCGATTTCTCGCTTTAGTGGGTCGAGAGAAGGGACGAGAAACTTCACCAGGAGATCTCTTACTGCAGAGCCTTGCGAAGTATCGAGTGATGGGTCCTCGTACTTAATTACATCCAGAACCATCGTTTCTAGGTCTGAGTCCAGGGGAGTGGCACCGAAACGATCGATTATCGGGGTAATCACCTTTTGTCTGAACAGGGAATTGGGTCCCGTATCCAGCGTGGGGTCGTACTGCGCGACCTTGGCTACTAGAAAAGAGAGCAGTGCTTCGTTCGCCATGTCTTATCCCAACGTCACGGGCACCGACTGGGTAGTCCCTGCCATAGAGTTTATGAAGACCTCCACAAGCACTCTTCCGGCCTTCTGGTCTACAGAAACAAGCCCTGGTTGCAGTGATCGAAGTCTTTCTTCTGAGGTCAGGGCAGGTATACCAGTCTGCGCCTCAATTATCTGAGACTCTGTACGAGTAATAGCCTCTTGTATAGCTGCTTGGATCTTCTGAACCCCTTCAGGAGACAACCCCTGACCAGCAATCTTAAACAGATTTCCTCCAGACTGTGGAGCATAGCGATCTGTACCTACAGAGGTCATTAGAAGCTTAGTTACAGTTTGGGACAGTTTCTGTATTCCAGTCACTTCTTGTATCTGTGCGGATAGATCCAAAATAAGCAATTGTGGATTCAGACCCATGTGACCAACAGCCAACAAATCTACAGACAAGTCTGCCAATGGGAGAGCAGAAACTGCTGTTGGAACTTCAAACTCTAGTGAATACGGACTGAGCACGGATACGCTGGGACTTACCAGACTGTTCACACGAACTTCCATTACCCGATCGAAGTTCGCACCAGTTGCCTTGAGCCTTCTCGGGGAGGAGTCGGCAACTTCTGTCATCGAATCTGAACTTATGACGTCCAGAATATAGGTAAATCTGAGGTCTTTCATGGTCTGGAGCCTACATTAGCGCGACGCAATTTTTCCGAGATTCTGCACATAGAGATTTTGAAAGGGGGTCTTCTATGTCCCAAGCACTAATCATCCTCTGCGCTACGTCTGACATCATGTCTGTCGTTTCTGAAACAGAGGACAATTCTAGCTCGCATTCAAGGCGGGGGGAACGGCTGGTCGGCCAGTACATGCACGACAATGGGAAGATGTACAACATCTACTCTACTGGTGTGCTCGAGAAGGCCCTCACGATGGGGACTGTGTACGTCAGTACCACCCGCCGGGAACTGGCACCGACTGATACGTGGTGGAGAAGGCTCGTGCCGGAAGGTAACGTCTTCTCAACCGAAATACTGACGATGGCTTCTCTCAAGCTCCTTCCCTACTGGGAGGAGTGGGAGGAGTGTCATACGCCTGATGATGTCCTCATAACGCCAGCTCTTCGTCAAGCCATCGATGAGCACACGGCAGAGTCTGTCCTGAGTCAGGTGATGGATGATTCCAGCTTTCTTTGGAAGCTGTTGTTCAATCATCTCGAGATTGACTGGCCTCAGGAAGACTACGGCGACGGCCTCGAGGATGCGCACTGGGCTACGGCCCTGCAGACTGCTTCGAAGACCTACCCCAACATTGTGCTGGGGTTCACGCTGCAGAAGGAGATCCAGAAGAGTTCCCGAGAGAAGTACATGGAACAACTCAAAAGAGCCCGCTGAGGCTCTCCCACGCTTTCTGCGTGGGTTTTACCTGTCGGTTAGTCTCTGTACCCTGGCTCGCTAAAGGGGTCTATCTCTTCACCCTGGTCAGTAGCTGACACAGGCCATTCTGTAGGGCTCTCACACACCTGTCGGATAGCCTCTCGAGCGGCAGCAAACAACTGCTCAACTTCGCCGACCCTCCCATCCGTTCCCGAATCCTGAACAGTCGTTGTCCCATCTACATCAATATCTGTGCTGTACCTGCGCCTCTTGTAGTCCGGAATTACTGGAGGAACAGAAAAGGGTGTTGTTGGTGCTTCTTTTGTGAGCGCGTAGACCGCCTTGTCCAGCTGGTCACTGAAGGACGTATTGAACAACGCCTCCATGTTGGCTGTTGCCTCCAGGTCTTCAAACGCCTCTGTAACTGCAAGCACATTCGCTTTGCTCTTGTACAAAAATCTAAATGGAGAAGTCATGTACCGATACACCCCTTGCCCTAAATGCCTGGCCGAGTCCCCTAAATGCACACGATGTGGCTACAGGAGCTACACGCTACCTTACGATACGTCATTCTGCGATATGTGCATTTTCCTTCTGGACGGGGCAGCAGAAAGATTAAGACGATACTCTGATGCCGAACTAGAGGAGCTGATTCAAACGCAGCAGGAAATGGAAGAAGAGTACAGGTACTGCGTCTAACCAAAAAGAGCACCTAGGATGGCTCTAGCTTGCTCAACAGCGTATGTAGAGTGCGACGCGTTCTCAGATGTAAGTTCGAAGAACTCCTTAACCTTCCCTTCCAAAAGAAGATCCTTAGCTCTGTCCATGCCGGCATCCTCAAGAAGGCGGATGAGGTTGCCGGTATTCCCGTCTTTGCCACCAAAACCGTCTGAGCCATAGGTAGCCAAAGCAGCTAGCATCTGCTTATAGCGGGTCTGCAAAGCCTCTAACTCACTAAGAACGGTCGTAACGTCGTTCTTTTTAATCTCGATAAGCGCACCGGGCTTTATCGAGTACGACGAAGGACCTGAACCCGTACCAACAGGAACAATAATCGGCGGATCAAGCTTCAGAAGCGGTCCAGTATTTTCATCGATGTAAGTAAAGACTTTTTTATCGGTATAAATGCCGTTTGAGTCTGCAAAGGTAGTCTCTAAAAGGTGCCCAGACAGAATTGTAGTGCTCCAACTTGCTCCACTTCCTTGCGCTATGGACGCAACCCTCCCGTCTTCGTTCAGGTTCAGTAAGAATCCGTCTGAACCTGGGGTTACTGTCAAAACACTCGTATTGTCTGCTGCAAGCTGGAGTCGAATTTCCTCCAGGACCTGCTCTAGTACTTGCCACGAAGCAATAGGGAAGGCGGGCAACTTCTTAAATATCTCATTAAGGAGGGCGTCTCTCCCGGCATAGACGCTAGGCCCTCTATGGGCCACAACGTACCCCTGGGAGAACCTGGGAAGCAGTTTGTTGGTGTTGATTACTCGGTCTTCTATCGTTGCGCTCTCAGCGATATTCGGTGGGGTTGGTATCTGCTGAACCGTCCCCTCTATGACGTAGGGAAGACCTCTCTCCTTGCCGAAAGAGACCTCGTCTTCTGAGGTTGCCCAAAAACAAAAACGATCTCCTGGATTCGGGCGAAGTGGCGCTGCGTAAGAACTGGCCTGCTTCAGGATTTGCTTAGACCTCTCAGTAGACTCCCTCACAATTCTCCATCGAATACCTCTACGCCACGCGGGAAGGACAGAGGCCTCCACAAGAACTTTGCTCTGCTTCTCCGTGCCGGACGCACTAGTAAACACCGCCACAATAGGGAATCTCTGGAGAGCTCCCCCTAACTGCATCTCTAAGAAGTAACCATCTCTAGCAATATCCTGTGCCGTAGCTAACGCTGGGATATTTTGAGGTTCATTACCGAATACATCTGCGGTAAGTGGTCCTCGCTTTAAGAAGGTGTGATCTGTGGATGACCAATTGAACTCGTCTGACAGGTCAAACACTTTTGTCAGGTCGGCGTTCTCTACAATCCTGTACTGAATCCCAGCAGTAGGCACTGCGGGATCTTCGTATCGGAAAGAGAGCGTGTCTGGTATCGGGTTATGCAGCTCTAATAGATTCCCAGCAAGAACTCGTTTTATCGGGGTGAACCGTACCCATTCGGAATCGAGAGGCACCTGCAGGAGATGTCCTGCCTTGATGATGTCTTCTATGGCAAATGGGTAGGAGTCATGTGCGGTGGTGTTTGGATCTCCAAGCTGGTCTGATATGTAGCTCTGAAGCTCTACCTTGTGCGGTGTTCCGGTATGGGCGTCTCGTATAGCCTTGCGCTGTTGGGTAGGGCCTAACCCACTTGGGTAGAAAACAAGCCTGTCGCCGGGCTGAGATGCTGTAGTCCACTGGTTATAGTCGTGGGAATAGAAGTTTCTTGTTGTGTTCGACCAGTCCCAATTGTTGTAGCTGTAGGTGCTCGGAGTGTTCCAGGCAGGCCCTGGTAGAGGGAAAGAGTCGTGGAAGTCATTAGGGCTCGATGCAAATGGGTTTGCCCTATAAAACTTGAAGAATCTATACCCACCTAACTCAGCCGATTTCACCGGACCATTCCATTCAAGCGGATATCTCTCAATGTGGTCCGTCGGTATGCTGTATCTAACTGGGTGGACAAGTATTCCGTCTTTATTTTCCGTACCAGAGGCATTCGGGGTTCGAACGAACGCTTTGATCCGCATCAGATGGGGACGCACTCCATAGTGTGCCAACCCATATCCCGAGGGCGGGGACATGTCCTTAATACAAAGCATGAAGTCTCCCACACCCGGGTTGTTTGCCGGGTCGGAAGCATATTTGGCTGCAAAGTCATGGGCGGTGTCGTAGTGCGTTAGGGTATCCGTTGTCTGTATTTTTTCATCAGCTGCGTCCTTCATCACCTTACTTACTGGATATATCTCGTAGTCATACGACGGGGCGGCGTAGGTCACGACAATCTCGCCAGAAACTCCGGACAGGTGGTCGATGACGTTATCGAGAGGAATAGTTCCTGTCTCTGGGGTAGGGAAGGTTGAGTCTGTATGTGTCGCTACCCATCCTGTGAAGGATCCGGGCGGGTCCTGGAAAAGCCTGGTGTGCCGCTCATCCGGACTCGATAATCCCCAGGTTATTACCAACTCTCCTGTTGCGTAGTCGATCGTCCCGCTAAACCCCTCACCAGCCAGGACAGAGTAATCGCTTCCTACAGCAGAGGGTCGGAAGGCTGGGTTGTGGCTTGTTCCAGTGGCCGGGGGTGTAAACGTTTCGGTAGGTAATATAGGGAGAAACTGGAGGTTTCCCGCACCGTCATCTGTTACTTGAACCCCGTGTCCCTCAGTGATTAACAAATCAGCAAACAACTCCGTATCTAGGAGGCTGTTCTGCATCATCTGCTGTCCTATAACCTCGTGCGTAACCTGCGCAGCCATAGTTATAGATAGCGATCCAGGTGTCGGTGGGTGGGTCAGGGTAAAGCTCTGGGTCCTTGCACCACTATCCATTCGCGTCGAAGGTGTGTACACGCCGCTGTACTTCACTGCTGTAGTGTCTTGTCCCAGAAGGATAGTGCTAGATAAAGTCGATGGGTTGTTATCGGCGCTATCAAAGCCCAGATAGCGGCTTATGTTGTTCACTGAAGAAGGAAGGTGTGTACCGGTAGCGGTTAAAAACTGGAACTGCGTACCGTTTCCAATAGAGAGCTCGAACCTATTCGCAAGTGTTGCGTGGGTGAAGTCATGCCAATCTACGTTCCAAGTAGAGTTGGACGAACCAAAGGGTCCGGCATACAGAAAAGACGACCGAAGAATTGCTGGATTAGAGGCGCTGTAAACAGTATTGGAAATGTCAGGGACTATGTCGTCCGCAGCGGTTACTCCTCCCGCCGGAATAGCCCCACTATCGATGAGAGGTTGAAGATGCAGAACCACCCCATTAGATACGATAGCTGCAATTGGGAGGAAGATGGAGCTCTCTGAGTAGTTCCCGGGGAAGGCCACTTTGGGGGTCTTCCAGACCATCCCGTCTAGCTGAACATAGCCATCGAGCATACTCAGCCCGTGATACCCAGCGACATAAAGCAGAAGGAATGGCGAAGGGCCGATGGATGGAGTGCCTATTACATCACAAGGGGATGTAGAATACGGCTTATCACCTCCTAGGTACGTCCCGTTTAGTTGGTCCCGGAGTTCTCTAGCAAACTGCGCATTTGTATATTTTCCTGGCGCAACATACAGGGTACCAGCAGCTGGTGAAGAGGCTGACGGGTCCTGTATTTTCAGGTCTACCCCTTGCTCTGAAGAAGAGGCAAAGGCAGAAGAATCTGCGCCTATGTTTATCTGTCGTAGCCCGAGGAACACCCTGCCATCTGTCGTAAAATTCGCAGAGCTATGTGTGTCACTCGCTACTAGCCTCCGATTTGGAAACCCCAACACCTCTGTTTCTGAGTACCCCCCAGCCCCTGGAAGGCCGATCGGAATTCCTGCTCCTAGAAGTTTTATCGTATCTGCTCTCGGACTTAAGGAGGGTTCTATGAAGTACCTCTCATTAAGTAGGGACGTAGTTGCCGGTCCTGTTATTTCGAGAACGTAGTCATTCCCTCCGTCTGTAGGTATTGCTCCTCCTAGAGTAGACGAAGTTTGTGTGAAGTACCCTGCATGGGACGTCCAGACCATTGCACCGTTGCTGTCCGCTCCGTAGCCTTTACCAGAAAAGATTGTTGTCTTCTGTGGGTGCAGAACTGCGCCGTGACCATACGCTCCGAAAGCTGCGAGCGTATTGGTTACGGAGATCTCAGAATCTTCAGCCCGCGTATGCCCGAGATAGAACTCCTCAACCCCTGAAGAGTCGAAGCCTTTTGATGTCCAAAAGAGTTCTGTTGCTGGGCAATTCGTTGAAAATCTCGTGGTCGTTGTCCCGCGGGTTATCTTCCATGAAATAGCGTGAAGCGGTTCGGGGACGCCGCCCTCAACCATTCTAGGACCAGAACCGAACTTGCTAACCTTTAGAGTTATGCCATTAATTATCTCTAGGATTTTGTACCGGTCTTCGTGTCCCCCACTTGCTGTAGGGCCTCCTCCTGTTTGAATTCGAAGGATATCGTTAGCTCTTACTCCGGCAGGATCTGTATTCCCTGGTATCCAGCAACACCCACTATCCTGGAAGTAGTTCGTCCGATTGTTCGGTTTTCTCTTGTAGTTCGACGTCGCCGCATCAACGGAGGCGTTAGTCAAAGAAACCGTCGTAACAAAAGTGACAAACCCGGTAGCGTGATCGATTGTTCCGGCTTGAATCAGTGTTCCAGGCCCAGTTACCAGGGAACCTGTGTCTAGTAGTTTTACGGTGTTTACACTGTCAGAGATCTCGATAGAGAAGTGAGGAACACCCGTTGTGTAGTTTAGGATCCCTGTCTCTAGTTGAAGGTAGAATGGTCCATAACCTGTGTATCCTCCGGCGGCCGGCACTACGCCAGCTACCAGATCACCCTCAAAATCCACCGTAACCCCAGTAGTTCCCTCATCTAAAACACCGTCCGCATCCCATTCAGTGGGGTCCCAATACGTTGTGGATCCGCAGGAACCTTCAAGTATTGCTGGGGTATCGGACAAGGTCCGCCCATTTTGACCACTCCCCCAAACACCTGTGTCCAGGTGATACCCCAGAGTCTTCGTATAGTCCGTCTCAAGGTCTGCCTCGAGCATCGTATTCTGAGCTGTCGTCAGTGTTGTCGCGGCGTCCTCAAAGGCAATCATCGCTGCGGCTAGTTGAATCGCGCTACCACGAGCCGCATCGGTCAGCTCTTGCTCATCGCCATAACTAATTTTCAGGTCAGCAAGTTGTGTACGGATGCTTCTTGAAAGAGTGGCCAGCAGGAGTGTTCGAAGGTCTAGAGCTCGGTACGTAGCCTCAACAGTGTTAAACCGTGCCAGTTGCTGAGATATCTTCTCTGCCTGGGTCCTGAGGCTCGTAAGAGTCGGCAAAAGGGAGTTAACCAGTGTTGGGGCGGTAGAAACCTCCACAAAAGGAGACATCTCCTTCAAGATTCCGTTAGCTGCGGTAAGGAACGAAGATGCAGAATCCTGGGCAATGGCGTTATTCGCTAACTGAGCTTCAAACGTGGCTAACGCAGACTCAGCGGCGGAAATATTCGTTGTTGGTGGTAGTTCTGAGAGGGGTACCGGCTTAAGGGCCCGCAAACCATCGGTACCGTTGGTAAGCTTGTCTATCAAGCCCAGCGCTGAGTTCAGATAAGAAACTAGTTTCTGAGAAGCGAGATAGCGGAGTCTGTAGGCAGTGTCTGGATCTTTCAACATCACATTGGCAAGAACTGCCAGTGTCTGAGTAGCTAGATCCTCTTTATTTAGACTCCCTTGAACAGAAGTAGATGGAGACAAGCTGTCAGGAAGAAATTCCTGTAAGGCCGCCTCAAGTTCTTCGGTCGTAAATGCCATCTGGGATTACCTACATCTGGGCTCGTAGTCGCTTCTCACAAGAGGTTTCCATGGAATCAAGTGCACCCCTCAATAGTCAAGAACTCCTGGGAACAGCAAAAACCCTGCTTTCGGAAGCAGAAGACCAGCTGTCCGACGGAGAACTTAACAGCATCCTAGTCTACCTACCCGAAACTGACGAAGTAGTGTACCTAACCATAGAACACAGCGCGGATAATCTGGAGATAGAAGAGGTCAACGAGGCCATCTCTTCCGTAGTCTCTAAGTCCGGTGCAACCGCATATGTAGCTATCACAGAGTGTTGGTTCAAAAGCCCCGTCACCCACCTCGATGCAACTACCGGAGAGCCCGAACGTTTCCTGGGAAATATGGAAGTCCTCCTCGCTACAGGGCGTGTTAAGAGCCAGCCTCCGTTCATGCTGCTATCTTATATATGTCCCAATAGGAGCATTATCGGACGCGTAGAAGTTCGTGGTTGGGAAGGTGATGATGATTTTCCCACAAAGCTGCTTCTTGCTGAGATTGATGAGTAAGGGTCGAGTTGACATTCCCCTAACGAGACCCATCCTAACCCCAGAACAGCTAAGCGAGGATTGCTATGTCATTCACACCGTACTGCCCGAAATGCGAAGGAACCTCTGGTCTTCGTGTTGAAAGGGACCAGTACTCTACTGCCGGAGGCAGTGATAACTCCATCCTAAGGTGCCGGTGCGGCTTTTTCCTTTTCGGAAAGGGTGCCATCGACAACCTTCTGGCCGCGCAGCACACCCAATACCTGACCGAAATTGCTTCGGTAGCGCCCCCACCGCAGCAAAAGAGCGCAAACGCACCAACAAAAAAACCTGACCTGGTTGTGCTTAAAACGTCCTCAGAAGAAGAACTCACCGACTGCGCCTGGGCTTTTTGCACCAAAGGGCCCGATGGAGTGCCTTCCCAAAGACGAACTAAGTCCAAGTACTGTAGTAGGGACTGTTCAAACAGAAATGCTCGACATCGCTGGAAGGCGAAAAATAATACTGCTGCTTAGCGGCGGTGCTTAATCCAGTACTTCATCTCGCGGAGAGTCATCTCCTTGGCGAGCTTCCGGATGCCAGACGGTGGTACGTCTAAGATCAAACACACATTCTTGAAATCCATGACCTTCTCTATGTAGGTCTCTGGTTCTTTGTTCCCGAATAACCAGTTCCGGGCGCTATAGAACTGGCTGCGCACTTCACTGGCAACCTTGTTCAAATCCTTCTCTTTATGGCGGCAGTAGTCCTCTAGAGCAATCTCTAGAATTCTCTGGTGGAGTCTTCTCTCTCCACGAACTTCATAGCTGATCTTCTCCCCATCGGAGATCGCGCTTAGTAGCCGAGCCTTCCACAGAGCTATGTCGGGCTTGTTGGGTTTGGGAGTATCCGTCATCAGAGGGCAGTGAATACAACTCCTGCTCCCAAGGTCGGTGCAGGCGTTGGCCTAATTACGAACGAGGTCTGCCTACTATCCCAGAAAGGCTCAGATCCCGTACGTTCCACGCTGTTTACCGGGTCGGTAACGATCGTTCCTGGGTTCGCCAAAAACGCGGCGTAGTCAAACGAGGAAATTGAGATCGTTGTGGTCCCTGGAACTCCCGCAGTAATGGTATTCCCTGAGATCGTCCCGTGTACTGGTGCAGAGCTCGCAAGGGTTGAGTGTGCCGATACATTCATAGTCCGCGTATCAGACAGAATTCCAGTAACTGTTGCAATAGACGTAGCACCTTCGGCTGCAGAGGTCGGATTCAACGCTAGAGAAAGGGAGCTTAGTCTCGGGAAGGCTACATCCAGGAGACTTGCAGAAGCCGCATTCGGTACATAGCAGATTCGAACCTGCTCAGACCGCGCCCCAAACTGGAACTTCACATAAGAAGACCGGAAACAGTCAAACTGCACAAACCCAGCTGCATCAGTCTGTACCTCTGCCGTGTCTCCGAGAACACCCAAAGTGCTCGATACGATGGGGTGATCCATCGAGATAACACGAACCTTCATACCCTTGAGCGGTTGACCAAGGTGATTAACAAAAAATGCACTGAGTCTACAGGTCACTGGTAGCGCCGCGGTTGGGGCAACAATTGGAGCGCCCACAAGGGTGAATTCGGTGGTCATCGAACAACGTGCATTCCGGTGGGCTGCCGGCCTTGTTCATATGCAGCTCTTAGTTTTGCCCTATGCCTTAACTGCTGAATCTTAGAGTAACTAAGTCCAGCTGCCAAAAGGGTGCCCACCCCAAAGGCCATGGTCGCTGCTGGAGTCCTATTCAGATACCGGAGGAGCCGGGAAGATGAAGTAATTTTCGGTCGACTCTTTACCTTTTTAGAGGCGAGGTTGATTCCGCC
>CEUS01228672.1_pt1 | contig 10965 bp, 9 predicted proteins | sample 427031 | NCBI WGS metagenome assembly CEUS01 (sample SAMEA2622837, study PRJEB7988) | marine metagenome | biome: marine biome (ENVO:00000447); feature: marine epipelagic mixed layer (ENVO:xxxxxxxxx); material: "saline water (ENVO:00002010), including plankton (ENVO:xxxxxxxx)" | depth 140 m | reverse complement strand
CGGACACGGACACGGACACGGACACGGAAAAGGTGGTTGAACCGGCCGTCGCCGAAGATGTCTCGGTACCAACGACCCCGTTGGAAACGGGCCGGGAAGAACGGATCTGGGGCGAGGTCACCGGCCAGATCAGCGATCTGTTGCGGGAACACGTTGAGAGGGTTGATCGTGTAGCAATTTCCGGGCCAAATCGTCTGGATCTCGTCTTTCCTGCGGAATATGATTTCCACAAACGTTTCTGCGAGCGTCCGGAGGTGATGAAGCGACTGGAGCAGTTGCTGCAAGATGTCACCGGTGGCGTAGTGCAGGTGAGGCTGATTCTGGAGGAGACGGAAACTGCAGAGGCCACTACGGAGGCACCGGCGACTGAGGAGAGCACCGTTGAGGCCGACCCGATGGTCGAGGAAGCGCAAAATGTCTTCGGCGCCACCGTCGAACGGGTGGTGCCAGTCAATCGGCCTGCTTCCAAGAGTTGATCTCACGGAAGCCGTGCCCGTAGCAGCGGTACCCGTCACGCAGTCGCGGGGACGTTGATCTGGTGGGATTTGTGGAGGGGCCCCCGGCGACGGTTCGGGGCCGAACAGGGGAGAGTGGTGAGATGTTCAAGGGACTGGGCGACCTGGCGTCGCTGATGAAGCAGGCCTCGCAGATGAAGGGCCTGGTTGGCGAGATGCAGGAGAAGCTGAGTCGGCTTCGAGTCACGGGGACGGCTGGTGGTGGGATGGTTCAGGTCGAAGTGTCCGGGGACCAGAAGGTGACCGCGTGCACGATTTCCGACAGTCTCGCCGCGACCGGTGACCGGGAGATGCTTGAGGATCTGGTCGTGGCAGCGACCAACCAGGCGATGGAGAAGGCCCGGGAAGCGGCAGCGGCCGAGATGAATCAGTTGGCCGGCGGGCTGGACATGCCGGGACTCAGCGATGCTCTTTCACAAATGAACGGTGGCAATCCACCGACGGTCTGACGACGAGAATCATGACGATGCCTCGCGAGAAGTTCCAAACAACCGATCATCCTTACGGCGAATCGGTCGGTCACCTGATCAACGAGTTCGCCAAGTTGCCCGGCATTGGTCGCAAAAGTGCCGAACGGCTGACCCATTACGTACTCGCGACCCCCGCCGATGAGGCGATGGGGTTGGCCGAGGCAATTCGCCAGGTCAAGGAGTCGATCCGGTTCTGCGGGGTGTGTTTCAACCTGACCGAGGCGGAACTGTGCGCCATCTGTCGCGATCCGCGGCGGAGTCGCCAGGTGGTGTGTGTTGTCGAACAGCCTCGCGATGTCGTGTCCCTGGAAGCCGCAGGGGTCTACGAGGGTGTCTACCACGTCCTGGGAGGTGCCTTGGCGCCGCTGTCGGGCATCGGTCCCGAGCAACTGAGAATCGAACCGTTGTTGCGACGAGTTCGCGAGGAGGGGATCACCGAGGTGGTGATGGCGACCAATCCGACACTCGAGGGTGACGGCACCGCCCTGTACCTTTCCAATCTCCTGGACAATCTCAATGTCCAGGTCACTCGCCTGGCACGTGGGATCGCCAGCGGCAGTGTTCTCGAATTCGCCAACCGGGAAATGCTCGCTGACGCCATGCGGGGTCGACAGTCCTTCTGAACTGATTGCTCTCCACACTCCCGTCTCTTTCTGTTCTCAACTCATCTCCTCACACATCTCTTCAACCCTTCATGCCACTGCAATTCTCACAGCAGGCCCGTATGGGCCAGCAGATGAGCCAGCAGATGAAGCTGGCTCCGCGGATGATCCAGTCAATGGAGATTCTGCAGATGCAGCGAGAGGAACTGGAGGCGAGGATTGAACAGGAGAAGGAGGAGAATGTCACCCTGGAGGATGTTGAGAGTGACGAGAGTTCTGGAGAGGAGGCCGGGAGAGAGGAATCGAACGCTGGTGACGAGATCGGTGCCGATATAGGTGACCATCGAGACAACGACGGTGAAGACGTCGCTGCCGGAACCGACGTCGAACAGCAGGAACTGGTCGTTGACGGTGAGGACGGAAACCGTGAGGGGTTCGAACGGCTGGACGAGATCGCTCCCGAGTGGCCGGACGACAACCTGTTCCAGGTCGGCCGACCGTCCTCGAACCGGATCGCCGAGGCGGGAGAGCGGCATCACGACGCGATGGCCAACATGGTTGCTCGTGCACCGACATTGCACGAACACCTGCTCGAGCAGTGGGGGTTGGTCGAGATCGACGAGGACCACAAGGCGTTCGGCGAATACCTGCTCAGCCACCTGGACCAAAACGGGCGGTTGTTGAGTCGTCTTGAGGAAATCGTCCAGATCTACGGTCGTCCCGTGTCAGAGGCTGGGGCACTGGAGGTGCTTGGTCGTATACAGCAACTCGATCCCCGCGGAGTCGGGGCTCGTGACGTTCGCGAATGCCTGATGCTTCAACTGACCGAGACCACTCCCCTGCGCGACGTGGTGGCAACGCTGGTCAACGAACATCTCGACGAACTGGCCAAGAACCGTCTGCCGCGGATCCAGAAGAAGACCGGCTACACGATCGAGATGATCAAGGCGGCCAGCGAGGTGTTGATGCACCTCGACCCGTTTCCCGGTCGGAGGTTTGAGAATGAGGTGGTGCGTCCGGTCAAGGCGGACCTTGTCGTCAAGCTGGACGACAATGGGCAGTGGCGGGTCGAGTCCGAATACGAGAGCCAGCCACGGTTGCGGTTGAACCGTCATTACCAGGAGTTGCTGCGTCGGGGGTCAGGTATCGACAAGAAGACCCGCGACTACCTGAAGAAGAAAGAGGAGTCGGCGCGGTGGTTGATGGAGGCGATTGAGCAAAGGGGCGACACCGTCCGGCGAGTGGCCCAGGTGATCGTTGATCGTCAGTCGTCCTTCCTGGTCGATGGCCCAGAGGCGATCGTCCCGTTGAAGATGCAGCAGGTTGCCGACGTGGTCGGTGTCCACGTGACGACCGTGTCTCGGGCGGTCGATGGCAAATGGATTCAGACTCCGCGAGGCCTGTTTTCGTTGAAGTCGTTCTTTGGCGGCGGGACGACGACGTCCGAAGGTGAGGACGTGGCGTGGGAGATCATCCGGTTGAAGATGAAGGAGATCATCGACAACGAGGACAAGTCGCGACCCCTCTCCGACGATGCCCTGGTCGACGCCCTGGCCGCCCAGGGGTTCCAGCTGGCTCGCCGCACGATCACCAAGTACCGTCAGCGACTGGACATCCCGTCATCGCGACAGCGGAAAGAGTTCTAGCCGACTTCGTGTTCGAATCCCAAGGGGGGGAGCGGCACGACCCGCCCGTCGGGCATCAGCATGTCGAGGCCGCTGCCCTGGGTGATCTGGCCGATGTCGGTCAGCGGTGTCTCGAACGGCGGATCGGCGATCAGACGTGCTGCGATATCGGGTGTGACGGTTGCCAGGAGCTCGAAATCTTCCCCATCGGCAATGGCGTGGGCCAGTCGCGTGCGTCCGTCGCGTGTGCGTTCCGTGAGTTGGTTGAGGGGAACGTCGGTGGCGGACAATCGGGCTCCCACGCCGCTGGCCTGGAGCAGGTGATGCAGGTCGGTGGCCAGGCCATCGCTGATGTCGATCATGGCATGCAGTCCGCCGGATTCGAGCAGCGCGACGGCCTCGGCGAGCCGTGGCGTGAAGTCCAGGTGGTGTCCGTCGAGACTGCCGCCAAGATGGCCGGTGACCAGTATTCGGTCGCCGGGCTGCGCCCCGCTTCTGAGCACCGGGCCACCGGACGGCGATTCGCCGATCACCGTCACGCTGATCACGAGCGGGCCGTCGGTGCTGGTGGTGTCGCCTCCGGCCAGTGCCACTCCGGTCTCCCTGGCCAGGCCCGCCAGGCCCGAGTGCAGCCGTTGGGCCGGCTCTCCGTGCCAGCTCCGAGGCAGAGCGACTGAGACGACCGCGGCGATTGGGCGTCCGGCCATTGCGGCGATGTCGCTGAGATTGACGGCCAGGGACTTGCGTCCGACCTGTTCGGGCGTCGCTTCCGGGCAAGTGAAATGCACCCCCTCGACCAGCATGTCAACGGCGATCAGCGTGGAATCGGTGTCGGGCCAGGACACAGACGCCGCATCATCACCGATGCCCACTTCCAGTCGCGGGTGGGGCCCGGCCTGTCGCCGAATCCAGTCGATCAGGGCGAACTCTCCACCGGGGCGTTCCGGTGACAGAGGGGCTGGGGAAGGCTGTTGAGTGGGCACGTCGAGGTTCCAGGAGATCCGGAGCTCGTCGATTCTATCGCCCCGATCGGCTCAGCGGGCGCTCGATGTGACCGGCAGGTGTCCGAAAAGGGTCTTGCCCTCTCTCAGCACCCAGAACTTCACCGGGTTGAACTCTCGGAGTTCGCGATGGTCCAGCACCCAGTCGACGTTTTCCCGATTGACCATCGCCCATTCGTGCAGTCCGACCAGGTCATCGCCCTGGCGAATGCCATTTGAATAGGCCGGGCCGTCCTTGCGGATGTTGGTGACCCGCAGACCCCCATCGTAGTGTTCGAGTACTTCGTTTCCGTGTCGCTTCTGCAGTTCTCGGCTCTTGATCACCTGAAGACGCATTCCGAATGCCCGCCAGATCTTGTCCGAATCTCCCAGGACCAGCGTCAGAGTGGATCGTTTGCCAGCCCGGATGATCGTCAGGTTGATCGGGCTGCCGGCCTTGCGATCCAGGAGAGAACGTTCGAAATCGGCGGCATCAATGACGGGCTGCTTGTCAGAATTCAGAATGATGTCGCCGTTCTTCAGGCCGGAAGACGCGGCCGGGCTGTTTTCGGTCGTTCCGGTGACCAGCAATCGCCGCCGTTGGCCCTTCTTGTCGTCCCGGGTTTCGATGCCGTGCCATGTGCCGTTGAGCCGATCGACGGCGATCAACTTGGCGATCACCCGGCGTGCGTCGTCGATGGGGATCGCGAAGCCGATGCGTTGGGCTCCAGCTCGGATGGCCACGTTGATGCCCACCACATCGCCCTCGAGATTGATCAGTGGTCCGCCGCTGTTGCCGGGATTGATGCTGGCATCGGTCTGGATGAGGTTGTGGTAGGTCTGCTTTTCGTTGACCTCCACCTCGCGGTGCAGGGCGCTGATGATGCCGCAGGTGACAGTGTCCTTGTAACCGTAGGCGTTGCCCACGGCGAAAACGGTCTCGGCCAGCATCAGGTCGCTGGAGGTGCCCAGCGGCATTTCCGGCAGGGGCCGCTTCACGTCGATCTTGATGATCGCCAGGTCCGCCTTGCGGTCGAACGACACGACGCGGGCTTCGTGCAGGCTGCCGTCAGAGAGCGTGGCACGCAACCAGTCGACTCCGGCAACAACGTGGTGATTGGTGACGATGTAGCCACGGCGATCGACAACCACCCCGGTGCCCATTCCACTGACTTTCTGTCCAGGGCGGTTTGAGTAGAGCACGTTTTCTGTGGAAACGGTCTTCTCGCTGCTGATGTTGACCACCGAGGGCGCGATACGGCGAACAGCTCGGACGGCCGAGGTTTCGCGGAGGGAACCCGCCTCGAGGCAGGGCGTCAACAGGCAGAACATGGCCAACGTGGCCAGGGCCGGGAAAGTCTTCGGAGGCATTTTCATCGGAGCAACTGCAGAGTTCGGGCGGCGGGGGTAGTCTCTGGGACGTGGCCAGCCATCCTTGGGCCTGCGGAAAACGTCGCTCCTTCCGGTGCTCCGCCAATCGATAATCGGCACCTCGTCGGGGGGCGCTTGAAATCCCCGGGAGGATTACGCATAACGACTACGCCCACGAGGCGTCCTCGGACCGGTCAACCGCCTGTAGCGACTGTCCGGTCGTTACAAACGGACAGGTGGTGCAACCGGACAACCCGCACCATCGGACCAGCCAGAATGCCCAGTCGAGCACAACTTGAGCAATTGCTCGCAGCCGATCCAACCGACGTCTTCCTCGCTTATGCAGTGGCAATGGCCTGCGCGTCGGAGGGAAGTCCGGATGAGGCAATTGATCTCCTGGCGGCTCTGGTCGAGGAACACGCGGATTACGTTCCGGCGTGGTTTCAACGAGGACAGTTGCTGGCCGCCGAGGGACGAGTGCAGTCAGCTCGCGACGTGTTGACTGAAGGAATCGCTGTGGCGGGGCGGGTCGGTGATTCTCACGCCGAAGGGGAAATGATCGAGTTCATGGAGTCGCTCTGACGATGTCGAGCTGGCCGGAACCGGATCGAATGTTCGAGGAACCGCTACGGGTGTTGCGGGAGAACTCGGTTTCACTCGATGATGCCGGCAATTGGCCGTCCGAAAGCCTCGATGTGCTCGGTGAGGCCGGCGTGCTGGGTTGGGTAGTACCTCGGGAATACGGAGGCAGCGAGTACTCGGGGGCCCAACTGGTCGAGGGGTACCTGCAACTGTCTCGTGCCTGCCTGCCGACCACGTTTGTCCTGACTCAGAGAAATGCTGCGTGCCAGCGTTTTGCACTGTCGGAAAATGAGTCGCTGAAGGCCGACCTGTTGCCGCAACTGGTCGGCGCCGGCCGGTTTGCGACCGTTGGGATTTCGCATCTGACCACATCTCGGCAGCACCTTTCGAAACCGACGGTATCGGTGTCGATCGAGGGGACGCAGTTGGTGCTGGACGGGATGGTCCCCTGGGTTACGGGGGCCGGACAGGCCGACTGGGTTCTGACCGGTGGCACGTGTGCAGACGGAGCCCAGGTGCTGGTGGCATTGCCAATGGATGCCGAGGGAATCACCGTGATGCCGGCTCAGGATCTGCTGGCATTGGATTCGTCTCGTACCGCGTCGATTCGTCTTGAGAGCGTCTCCCTGGATACGGCGATGCTGGTCGCCGGTCCGATCAATGAAGTGATGCAGACCGGCGGCCGAGGCGGGACCGGTTCGTTGGGGACATCGGCCCTGGCCCTGGGCGCCGCCTCTCAAAGCCTTGACCGGTTGGCCGGTGAGGCCGTGGACCGGCCCGAACTCGGTGAAATCCTCGATCCTCTGACAGTCGAACGCGATGACGTGGTGCGGGATCTGCTGGCTGCTGCAGGAGAAATGGCCGAGAGTCAACTCCCGGAATTGACCAACGAATCATTACGTCAGCGGAGCAATTCGCTCGTGCTGCGGGCCGCCCAGGCGTACCTGGCCGCGAGCAAGGGGGCCGGTTTCACCGCCTCGCACGCGGCCTCCAGGGCTGTCCGCGAGTCGATGTTCTTCCTGGTCTGGAGCTGTCCCCAGGCGGTTATCGAGGCCAATCTGAGGGAATTCGCCGGGATGACAGATGGGCCGTCCTGCTAGGCGGCGTCCAGCCCCTCGTTGAGGCCCTGCAGATCGTCCGGCAGGAATCGTCCGTCGCGTCGGATCACTTCGCCGTCGAAGGCGATCTCGCCCCCGCCGTATTCGGGAGTCTGGATCAGGACCAGGTCCCAGTGGATGCGGCTCCGGTTCCCGTTGTCCGCCTCGTCGTAGGCCTGGCCTGGCGTCAGGTGAAATGAACCACCGATCTTCTCGTCGAAAAGCGTGTCGAGCATGGGGTGCTTGACACGGTTGTTGGTTCCCAGCGACCACTCGCCGATGTGGCGGGCTCCCTCGTCGGCATCGAGGATCTCGTTGAGTCGCTCGGTTTCTCCACCGCAGTCAGCCTCGACGATCTTTCCGTTCTCAAAGGTGAAGCCGATGCCATCAAAGACGGTGCCCTGGTAGAGCGACTGCGTGTTGTAGCGAATTGTGCCGTTGATGCTGTCGCGAATTGGTGCGGTGAAACATTCACCGTCGGGGATGTTCCGGCCGCCCGAGCAGGGAATCACGGGGATGTCCTTGATCGAGAAGGTCAAATCGGTGTCCGGCGCGGTGATGTGAACCTGGTCGGTGGACTCCATGAGAGCCTTCAGTGGCTTGAGATCCTCGGCCATTTGGGCGTAGTCAGCTGTGCAGACGTCGAAGAAGAAGTCCTCGAATCCGGCGGTGCTCATGTGTGCCGATTGAGCCATGGAGGCCGTGGGATAGCGAAGCACGACCCAGCGGGTGTTGGTGACACGGACCTGGCTGTGAACCGGGTGCCACCAGTGGGCCTGGTAGAGGTCCATCTGCTCACCTGGGACGTCGGCGAATCCGTTGCTGTTGGCGGCACCACGGATGCCGACGTAGCAGTCCATCTGTTCCATCTGGTGCCGTTCGAGTTCTCCACACAGTCCGAGACTCTCGGGAGTACCGGTGCGATAGAGGCTGCGGAGAATCGTGTTGTTTTTCCAACTGACCACCGGGATGGCCTTCCGTTGGGCCGCTCCCTCGACCAGGGCACAGACCAGCGCCGGGTCGGGCAGGTCGAAGGCCTCGATCAGGATTGTTTCACCGGCCGTGAGGCGGCAACTGTGGTCGAGGAGAGTGCGGGCGAGTGTATCGATTCGGGGATCTTGCATGGCGAAGGCTGAGCCTGTCGGGAGCGATGCGTATTTCCACACCCCGACCGACACACCCGGTCTAGCCGAGCACAGCAATCGGGATCACGTCGAGCACGGCGGACATGATGGCGGCTATCGGGACAGTGATCAACCATCTGCCGGGGATGTCGCGGGTCACCGAGCGATCGACCCTGGCCAGCAATCGAAGGAGATCAGGAAGCAGGAACGCCAGCGTGTCTAGATCTCCTCGCTCATCGCTTCCATGATATTGACGCCATGATCCCGCACAGCACGATAGGCCGCGAGTGATGACGTAAACGCGAGATTCACGAACGGCTCTACTCGGCTTTGGCTCAGATCACTGATGTGCTTGTTGCGAAGTTCCTTGACACGCTGGGCGATCTCCGTTGCCAACGAAGCGGTGTTGGGAGCGAGTTCCGTTTTCCGCTCTTCGTAAGTGTTGAAAACAAGGTCCAGGTACTGGGCAATCGAATCGTGCAGCGAGCCGAGTTCCGCTCGTTGAACCTCGTCGAAATGGAACCCCTGCTTTCCTAATCTGAGCTGGAATTTCTGGATGCTGGCAAGGCAATCGCTAATGGACTCGTATTCGTCAGCCATTCGCAATTGTTCACGCCCCTCCTGAATCACCCGTTGTGGCACGTTGCCGGACAGGAGAGTTGTCATGAAGGTGACAAACTCGTCCTGAATGGTGTCGAGATCCTCTTCCAACTGAAACAGATTGTCCACACGTTTCGGATCGGGATCATCCTCGCCGATTGACGTCTTCAGCCAGTCCATCATTTCCCGGCAGCCATTTGCCATTCGCAGCACTTCTACGCGAGATTGTTCGATACCAACCACCGGTGTCTCGAGCATACGCACGTCGAGGTTCGTCAGACGACGCTTTGGCTTGCCCTCTCGTTCCGGCACGATTCGTGAAAGCACACGTGCAGCCACATGTGCAATCGGCAGGAACAGCAGCGTATTGGCGACGTTGAAGATCGAGTGCGTTGCCGCAATGGCTGCAGTGATCTCTGGAAAATTCCTGACGCCTTCTTCGTCGATGACCGACTGGGTCGGGTCGACATTGATTACCCAGGGAACAAATTTCACGTATTGAAAGAAGAAGACGCTAATCCAGCAGACGCCAATCACATTGAATAACGCGTGAAAGTACGCTGCGCGGCGGGCATTGGTGTTCGCTCCGATGGATGCGAGCAACGCTGTAATCGTCGTGCCGATGTTCTCACCCAGAACCAGTGCGGCGGCAGTTGGGTAATTGATGACGCCGGTGAGCGCCAGTGCGATCGTGATGCCCAGCGTGGCAGAGGAAGACTGGACCATGACGGTCAGGACGCATCCGGCCAGCATGCACTGAATCATGCCGACAACCGTGTCGGCGGTAAAGCGACGAAACCATGCTTCAAAAGCGGGCAAATCCTTGATGTACGAACAGGCATTCTTCATCAACTCCAGTCCGAAGAACACCATCCCAATGCCCATGATGGCCATTGCGATATAACGCACACGATCGCCCTTGGAGAACAGGTAAACAAATGCTGCCAAGCCAAGGATCGGCAGTCCGTACTTGCCAACCTTGAGAACGAGAATCCATCCGGTGATCGTCGTCCCGATATTGGAACCCATGATCACACCGATCGCCTGCATCAACGTCATCAACCCACTGTTGACGAACCCAACCACCATGACCGTGGTGATCGAGCTGGACTGGACCAGGCAGGTTACAGCCAGGCCCACGATGGCAGCCAGGATGCGGTTGTTCGTGGCTATGCTAATCATGCGTCGCAGGCCAGCACCGGCCACAGCCTGCATCCCCTCGGACATGTATTTCATGCCGAGCAGGAAAATGCCCAAGCCGCCAATCAGACCGAAAATCATGTTCAGAAGTTCTTTACTCACATCTGCTCCTCTTGTCTAACTTCCGGGAGTCAAACAAGTCGTCCGTTGAAAAATCATCCGCAGTCTACGAATGGAAGGTCAGAATCCAGCCAATGTGACCATCGCCTCTGCAAACAGAGGGGGCAACTCGACCTGCTTCTGGACTTTCCCAGCGTGCTCGACGAGCGGTTGAAGAGGAGAGCCGTCGGAAACCCGCTGGGATCCGATTCATTCCAGGTCTTCCAATTCCGTTTGGTTCTGGCCGGTAAGAGCAGCCACCGTCCGGGCAACTCTCCGTTTAAGCGAAGATGGTATCGTTCCGAGAGATTGCTTCAAGAGACCCCACCCATCCAATTTTTTTTTTTTTTGAATTGTTTCACGAGCCGGCGTGGTGGTGGACTGGCGCGGCGCGCACCGGCAGGTTGGATTTCTCAGGAAATCATCGCCACGACGACACAGCAGCCGGCTAGTCGGACGTGGTCTCGTCGGTCGAGCGGTTGGTGGCTCGACGCAGACGGGAGAAAAGCCCCATGTGAGGCCGAGGCCGGTCGTGTTCGCCATGGGGCGAGTTGGCCTCTGGAAGCACGACGTCAAATGCCGTGACGTCGACAGATTTCTCATCGGTCGGTGTGTGATGACCGTCGTCGCTCTCGTCCATCGAACGGGCAGCCGGATCGCCGATGACACCGTCGGCTGCCGGGGCCGTGTCTGCAGCCGG
>CEUS01083447.1_pt1 | contig 10968 bp, 8 predicted proteins | sample 427031 | NCBI WGS metagenome assembly CEUS01 (sample SAMEA2622837, study PRJEB7988) | marine metagenome | biome: marine biome (ENVO:00000447); feature: marine epipelagic mixed layer (ENVO:xxxxxxxxx); material: "saline water (ENVO:00002010), including plankton (ENVO:xxxxxxxx)" | depth 140 m | reverse complement strand
GGGGGTACACCGGTCTCTTGAGGATCCGTGTCACGGACGTCACCACCGAGATCGGGTCCCCGTAACACGACCACGAATCGATGCTCCTTGACCGGTTCCACAAAAATTTCCAGGCCCGCGATCGAAATCTGACGTAATCGGTGGACCAGGGGTACGCTCTGGTCAGTCGCGATTCTGCCAGCCCGTCGATCGGCGATATTGCCGTCGCCGTCGAGCGTGCAAAAATTGCAGCGGATGGCGACATCTCCAGGCTGAAGTTCAAAACCAATTCCGGTCGCTTCCAGGGCGCCGCGTCCGATCAGATATTTCAGCGGATCGTAGCCGAATAAACCGAGATGGCCAGGCCCACTGCCTGGGCTGATGCCGGGTGCGACGGGAATGCTGCCACCCTGTACGCCACGCACTGCGAGAGCGTCGAGGTGCGGTGTGTTTGCTGTTTCCAGTTCCGTTCCTTCACCAGGGACAACAGGCAAACCTCCTAAGCCGTCGGCGACGAGCATGACAATCTTGGAATCGTTCTTGGTGTGCAGTCTGCGAGTTAATTCGTGTAAGTCCATGATGCTTGTCGGTAAGTGTAGAGATGTAAAACCAGAGGGAAAAGAAACGAATTGCCGAGTATGTTCTCCGGAGGTCCGTCTGACTCATTGTCGATATCAGGGTTAACCGCCTGTGCGCGCTGGACACTCTGTGGTCAAATGTTTCCCTTGACGTGCGCTATTCTAAGCAGCTGAGGCCTGATTCGGTAGAAGTCGTTTGCCAATCCATTATCGCGAGGGACCGATTCATCATGCATCCCAATCAGTCGAACCCCCTGATTGAACTCGATTGTGCAGGAGCGTTGGTTCGAGGCACCTCGCAGGAGTTGCGGGATCTGCAGGCAGCGCTGGAGTCTGTGCGCACTGAAGTGCTCGTGGAAGATCAGCAAATGTTAGCCGGCACGGTAGAAACTCCGACCGAAAAACAGCCTCTCGATGGAGCGTTTGTTGATCTGCCGGATCGCCTGCTAGATGGTTATCGAAATCATGGGGCAGCCAGTGAAGTGGGGCGTGTCCTCGCATCGGCAGCGGACATGCGCGAGCGACTTGATGCGGTTGTTTTGCTAGGAATAGGTGGTTCCTATATGGGGCCCCGTGCCCTGATGGATGTGTTGTGCCCCCCCTATCACAATGAACGTACACGAGAGGCACGTGGTGGTGCGCCACGTATGTATTTTGCGGGGAACAATCTCGACAACGATGCGATTCAGGGGCTGCTGCGGCTACTCGAAGATAAGTCTGGAGTAGATTCCTCTGCGTGCGATTGGGGAATCGTAGCTGTCAGCAAAAGTGGCGGAACGATTGAAACCGCCTGTGCACTACGCGTGTTCCTGGAGAAGTTGTACAGGCGTTGCGGTAGCCAGGCGCAGCAGATGATGGAGCGCCTGCGGATTGTGACCGGCCCACGTGGTCGCTTGCGGGCGATGTCGCAGACGCTAGGGTGTCACGATGTGTTTGACATCCCGGACGGTGTGGGCGGACGTTTCTCAATTTTCACGCCCGTAGGGTTGCTCCCTGCCGCTATTCTCGGAATCGATTTGGTCCGACTTCTAGAAGGTGCCGCTGCGATGAATGCCCATTTTCGTGATGCAGCGGCAACCGAAAACGTTGTGCTAGAGTACGTGCGTAACCTGTACAGTTTGAACGGCATGGGAACGTCTGATATTCGCGTCCTGAATGTCTGGTCAGACGCATTGGAATCGGTCGGATTGTGGCATGACCAGTTGCTGGCTGAAAGCCTTGGCAAGCAGGAAAAGGGGGCCACGCCTTTGACTGTCGTGAATACGAGAGATCTGCATTCACGTGCACAGCAGCATCAAGAAGGTCGGCGCGACAAGGTGCACATTAATCTTGTAGTTCAAGCAGCCAGAACCCCCGCGTTACAAATCGAGGCTAGCGAACTTGTAGACGATGGTTTAGACGACCTTGTTGGAGTAGGGTTACCCGATATTATGGCAGCGGCGATTGCGGGAACAAAACAAGCGTATCGTGACGACCAACGCCCCACGATTGATGTGAAGTTGCCCGTCATGGATGAGCACGTGATAGGACAATTGTTTCAAATGCTAATGTTGGCGACTGTCGTTGAGGGGCGTTTACTGAAAATTAACCCTTATGGTCAGCCGGGAGTCGAAGCCTACAAGCGAAACATGGCCCAGTTGCTATCACCGGTATAGTCATTGCTGGTGAATTGAGATTGGCCATGGTGTTTCAGCGGCAGTGCATCCGTAGCAGTTATCTTTTGGTGTCACCTTGCAAACTGGATTGCATCTGAGGATTTGTCTCGGCGAGAATGGTTGTAATGACAACACAACTTACCTGGTTAGGCCATGGGTCCTGGTCGATTCAGATTGACGAACATCAAGTTCTTTTGGACCCATTCCTGAATGAATCACCCGTGGCACCGATCAAGGCGGACGAAGTCGATGCGGATGTTATCCTGGTGTCGCATGGTCACTTTGATCACGTAGCGGATGTGCCATTCATTGCGAATCGAACGGGTGCCACCGTGGTCGCTATTTTTGAGATTGCGGAGTGGTTTCAGAAGAACCATGGCGTGCAAGAAACGATCGGTATGAATTTGGGGGGCACACTGAAGTTGCCCTGGGGGCACGTAAAGATGACACCGGCACTGCACAGCTCCAAATTGCCGGATGGTAGTGATGGGGGGGGCTGTCGGCTTTCTGTTGAAGGTGGGACCAAAGCGAGTCTATTTTGCTTGTGACACGGCTCTTTTTTCGGATATGAAACTGATTGGAGACGTGGGAGTGGACCTCGCGGTTTTGCCGATCGGTGACCATTTCACAATGGGACCGGAAGATTCCATAGCAGCCATCAATTTGATTCAGCCACGCCGGGTTGCACCAGCGCATTACAATACATTTCCACCGATTGTGCAGGATGTAGAAGCCTGGGCTTCACGGGTTAAAGCCGATACATCTTCGGATCCGGTGGTTATAGATCCAGGCGGTACAATTTTGTTGGATTCTTGATTGGGTTCTGTAGTAACTTCAGTCTATTCGCCAGGGAGAATACTTTTGACGCGTCTCAGCACCCAACGCCTATGCACATGTTGTCTCTTTGTTGTGCCTCTGCTGTTGAATCAAGAGGTTGACGAATTGTCAGCTCAGGTTCGGTTGCGGTGGAAATTCCGTGCTGGGCAGCAGATGCAGCTTAAGATCAGCCAGAAAGCCACTACCACGACGTCAGTAAACAATCGGCCATTGGCCATTACCAGCGCTTTGGAGATGGACGTCGATTGGACTGTCGGAAAGCTGGCTTCACGCGGTGCGGCGGAAATGACGCAGCAATTTTCGCGTCTGGCGATCAAGTTCCAGGCTCCTGATGCAGAACCCGTTGAGTACGACTCTCAGCGAGATAAGAATCCTACTGGTCAACTGTTGCGCATGGCCAACCGTGTACAGCCACTACTTGACTCACCGTTTCGTGTTACTGTTGGTGCCCGAGGGCAGATTACCGAGGTGCTATCTAGTCCAGATGCGTCTCAGACCGTTAACTCGCCACGCTTGAAACGATTTATTTCTGCAGAACAATTGGCCAGTGTATTGCGGCAATCGAATTTGGTGCTTCCAGAAATGGCTGTTTCCGTGGGTGACAGCTGGGAGACAGATTCGGTTCAAGTCTCGCCACTTGGAGAGGTGAAATTGACGACCGCCTACACATACAAAGGAATTCAAGAGCGCGGTGGACGTGAGTTGGCACTGATTGCTCTGGAAACGACCCTCGAGGAAGCAAAATTACCCAGGTTACCCAACAAGAAATCTGGGCGGCTCACGCGGCACATTCAATCCGGCGAAATCTACTTTGATGTACAGGCAGGGTACCTGAAATCGTCGCAGGTACGGCAAGAGCGTACGACGGAGAAGTTGTATCGAGGGCAGCGAATTGAGACGGTAGATCAAAGCGTGACGGCACTACAGATTACCGTCCTCTAATTAGTTTTCGTCGGGCGGGCTTGTTTCGGGCGGAGATGCTTCCTGGTTGGGTACCAGAACTTGTATCTCGTCTTCGACGACGCGTAAATCGAAGCGATCGACGCCAATCTTCGGGTTGTCGCACCAGGTTCCATCGCGAATGCAGAAACGCCATGCGTGCCACGGGCAGCTGACAGATCCATTTTCAACATGGCCGGCAGCTAGAGATGCGCCCATGTGCGGACAGATGTCATCGATCGCGAAAAACTGCCCCTCTTCGTTGAATACGGCGACCATCCGTCCATTTACTGGAAATGCGGATCCTGTCCCCTGCGGGATATCTGCAGTCTTTGCCACCGTCGTAAATTCGGACATGGCTCTCGGCCAGAAAAGGTGATCGGGACACTTTGGTTGGGCTGGCGTTCTGTGAAGCTGGTAACTGGTCTGGAAGCGTCAGAAATCACGCACAAGTACTAGCGAGCAGCGATCGACAGTGGTTAGATTCTAGGTGTGTGGGAGCCCGTACGGTAGGGCCGTGCCCACGGATGTTTTACCCAACGCGTGGAACAAGACGATGGCTGCAATGCGTTTCATTATGATCGGTGGATTCTTGGGGGCCGGCAAGACGACGACAATTGCTCGTTTAGCCCGGGCTTACCAGGACCAGGGACTCCGAGTCGGAATCGTTACAAATGACCAGGCCAGCGACCTGGTTGACACGCATACGTTACGTTCGCAGGGGCTCCATGTGGGAGAGGTTGCAGGCGCTTGTTTTTGCTGTCACTTCGACGAATTAACCGCGACCGTCGCCGATCTCGGCCAGGACCAGCGGCCTGACGTTGTCATTGCTGAACCAGTTGGCAGTTGTACTGATCTTGTGGCCACAGTCATTCAGCCGCTGCGAGGGTTGCATCGTGACGAAATAGATGTCGCTCCTTATGGTGTGATCCTCAAACCGAGTCACGGCCGGCGTATATTGCGGAATGAGGAAGGTAGTGGGTTTTCGCCAAAGGCGGCTTATATTTTTCGCAAACAGCTCGAAGAAGCAGATTTTGTGATTCTCAATCGCATCGACGAGTTGGCCGGTCAGGAAATCAGTGAGCTTGTCACTTTGCTTGAGCGTGCCTGTCCAGACGTTCCCGTTGTGCAAATGTCGGCGCGGAGCGGACAGGGGTTCGAGACGTTGTTGGAACAACTTGCGCAGCAGGGAGAGTTTGGTCGGCGCATTCTTCAGCTTGATTATGACATCTATGCGGCTGGGGAAGCGGAATTGGGATGGCTCAATAGTAGCATGAGTTTGACTTCTGAAACCTCGTTTGCACTTGACGAGATCTTGCTGCAAGTTGTCGTTGAACTTGCTAGTGAACTGCGGCAGGAGTCGGCGGAAGTTGCCCATTTGAAAGTCATTGGGATGTCTGACGGCAGCCATGGCGTTGCGAACGCGATTAGCAACGAACTTGCGCCCGAACTTTCTCTGCAGTCGGATTGTCACGCATTAGATGCAGACTTGATTGTTAACGCGCGGGTGGCGATTGATCCTGAGGTACTGCAGGCCAGGGTGCAGGAGGCGGTCTCAGGAGTCTGTAGCAAGCGGCAGATCAAAGTTGATTTCCGGCAGACACAGAGTTTCCGGCCTGGGCGCCCGGTGCCCACACATCGGTATTCCGAGCCGGTGGCAGACTGACGGTTTCGTGCCCTTGCTCTTGAAGCGTTCAGCAAACGTTGTTGGACGCGTCGGAGAGACTCATAACCAGGATCCTGGCGCTCCGCCGGGCGCCAGCGGTCAAGATAACTCGGCGATAGCTGGAGTTGCGGTAATTGAGTTAAACAGGTCCCGCGGCAGGCCGTCGATCAGTCTCGTTTCAGCCGGGTCGAAAAGTGTTTGCATGATCGTTCCGCGCAGATGCGAGGGGCCGTAAAGCGGGGTTGTCGCTTCTCCACCCAAGCGATCGGTCTTGCCAATTACTTGCCCCATGCGGAGACCCCCGCCCGCAATGAGCAAGGGTGTCAGTCGAGCCCAGTGGTCGGTTCCGCCGTTTTCTTTCTTCTTGGGGGTTCGCCCCATTTCTCCTGTGACGACCAAGAGAATCTTGTCACTCAACCCGCGTTCTTCAAGGTCGTCAAGGAATGCTGCAACGGCATGATCCAATTGATGGCCCAATACCATCATGGCTTCTTTTGACGGCGGATTATTTCCATCATTGTGGAAATCCCAGCAGGCATCGGACACCGTCACAAAGCCGCAGCCGGCTTCACACAGTCGTCGTGCCAATAGCATCTGTTTTCCAAGCAGGTTTGTGATACGTGATTGATTGCGTTTGCCGTGATAGTGGACACCTCCTTGGTGCCAATCCTGCATACGGAAGAGTGGGCTGGTATCATATTTGGCGATGGTTTCAGGATGCTCTTTGGAGAGATTGAATGCATCTGCGATTCCCTGCAGTAAGACATCGATCGCCTGTTGTTCTGCACCTGTAGCGCCATCTAATGCACCAGTGCTGTCGACACGACGTTTGAACTGGTCGAGCTGGTTAAGAAGGCTGCGACGATCATCGAATCGCTCACGTGAGAGCGACAGGGTCAGGCTCTCTGCTAGCCCTTTTCCGCCCGTCAGGAATAGCCCCTCGTAAGCGCCTCCCAGTTTTCCCGCTGTGGGGTAATGTTTGCGTATGTAGTTGTATGTGAATGGGCCAGTCGGCTCTCCCAGCTGCAAATCAGGTTGAATCTGCTCCGGCATAATTACGGAATGGGTGGGGACTGCCGTGACAGGATGGTTCGTTCCCGCCAGCCTCGCAAATTGAGATCCCATGGAGGCGGCAGTCGGACAATTTCCAGACAAGATAGGAAGTTGGTTATGGCTGCCATCGCCGGAGTGGAATGAGCGAACGATTGCTAATTTTTCTGCTCGCCGTCCCAATTGTGGGAATGTTCCGCCAAACGTGACGCCAGGCAGTGAGGTAGGTACTTCACCGGTTCCGCTACGGATGTTGAGCGGAGCGTTCATTTTGGGGTCGAAAGTTTCGACTTGAGGAGGACCGCCTTGGACAAATAGCAGGACGACAGATTTATCCCGCAAGAACCCCTTGGTGGCAGCGGAAGCCTTGTTCTCCAATAGAGATGCAAGTGTCATGCCACCCGGTGCCAGACTTCCGATGCGCAGGAAATCTCGTCTCGAATAGCCCTGGCTCGCAGTCGGTACCTGTCGGTCACTGATCGTGAACATGCAGCGGATTCCCGAAGAGTCTATTTCACACGCACTTCTTATTATCCAGGATTGGATCGACGACGCAAAGATCTTTCTGGTTTCTACTTGAAGCCCAGAAAGGTCTTACTAATGGCGGTGTACGTTTGTGGTTGGGTGTGCCACCAGCATGGCCTCAGTACTACGGAAAACCCAGTCAAGAGTTCTGGGTAGTTCAATGAACGAGTGGCTTACTTCGATTGGTGTGGAATGACACGCCTAATAGGCCACGGGTCGTGCGTTGAAGTGACGGTGTGACCGATATTGGATTTCCAGATCGACGTCGTACAGGGAGAATTCGAAATCGACATCCGGGTCCTTTCTGGCGAGCGTGACGGAGACGACATTGTGGCCTCTCTTAGGGTAATATCCCGGTTCCAGTGCGTAATCGTAGATATAGCCATAGGGGCCGATGGCACCACCTGAATGTAGTCGATAAATCAGGTCAGACAGCTGGAGTGCATCATCAGGAAGACGCTGGCCATTCAAGGCGATATGCACGTCGTTGAGTGCCGGTTCGATACTTGTGATGCGAATTCGCAAGTGGACGCCAGCGACCTTGCCTGCGGCGTGCCAGTCTCCGAGTCGATCGGCGACACGTAATGGGACTTCGACTCGTTCTCCTTCGACGAGTTTGTGGGGAAGTTCAGGTTCAGCACGTGGAAGCCATCGATCTGGTGGGTTCTGGGAAGCATTCGAAGGCGCCCGGTACAGTTTGTTCGCAGTTTCCAGAAGTTCGGGATGGCCCGTCAGGCGCAGGGTCTCGTAGTCTTCGGCAGTCCAGGGCCAGCCATTAGGCGTCCAGTGGTGCTGGGCAAACCCAAAGCCGTCGGAGCCTTGCATGTAAGCATTTGCTGCCGCGGACCAAATCATGGGTTGGGTCGCGTATTGTTCAAATTGTCGTCCGACCAGCCCACTCAATGCGGTCAAGACGCGACAGCCATGACGATGGGCCAATTCGATTGCTGCGCTGCAGTCGGCGTGCTGATCGAGAGTTCCTTCCATCGCCGCAGGGAAGACGATGAGTCCATCGACGAGTCGTTCTTCAACCCATTTCTTGACGTCGTAGCCGAGCATTTTCCAGCCGTCGGGTTGCGAAGGGATTCTCACATAGATGCGTTTGCGTCTTTGTTGTGCTTCTGCGGCGTTGTTGGCAACATCGCGAAGTTTGCGAATCCACTCTGTCATAAGTGGGGTCAATGCTGTGGTATCACGAAATCTGCAGAACGGAATGTCGTTCAACAGATTCAGTTCAATGCCATCGGTGGAATAACGCGTCAATAGCTCCGCGAACATGCGGAAACGGTAATCGCGTACCGGTGCATGCAGGAAACTAAAGCGTTCGGGCGCGACGTATTCAGCACGCGGGTCGTCTTCATCACCGACCTGAAATTCTGGATGCTCGTAGACAAAGTCACATTTTCTACCAAGTCCGCCGTGCGTTTTCCGATCACCACCTACCAAGTTCACCCAGTTGCTAGCCAGAAAGAAGATCCCTTTCTTGTTACATCGTTTGACGAGAATGTCGAGCGGGTCATGACCGTCTTGAATGAGTTGCTGGATGTTGCGGGCGGCCCGGTACCAGACCGGATGAGTCCAGGTTGTGACATTGTCGCCCCAAGCCTGGGCAACTTCACTGTCATACAGGACGACACCACCTTCCACCCCGGCAAAATAGACCAGCGTATCGACTCCACTGTCGACAAGTTGGTCGACAGTGAACTCCAGGTCTCGAGGTGTCAGGGGCGCTTCAAATTGATAGAGACATGCTGCATGTCGGCCATCGTCGAACATGAATACACGAGGCTCCGGGACTGGTTCGGCAGGTGGTCCTGTAGCCGATGTGGCAGCGGTAGTAGTACCGGTAATCACGCCCGCCGGTATCGCAGTGCTCACATTTTGCAGAAAATCGCGTCGCTTCATTGACATCTGAGGGCCCTTTTATGGAGAGGGGCATCAGGAGTGGTTATAGCAGGAGCGTTTGGTCGATTTGTAGCACCGTAATTATGCCGCGACTCTTGCTGAAGAAGGTGTCGCTGAACGCGTAGATCAGGTTGCCTTCCGGTTGGTCTCCATAGTGCGCATTGACGTCCTGTAGACATTCCAGTGCGGTCGATATGAATATTGAACATGTTCCGCGGAGTTCACAGAATAACGTAATATCGACGCTCCAGCGCCTGGCAAATGCGCAGGTGTGGAGCAGTATTTTCGTCAAGGATGCCAGGTTTATTCCTTGGTTAATGTTTCATCCAGGTTTAGCAGCACCCTGGCAGTTGCTGTCCAGGCGGCGAGCGAAAGGAGCGAGTCGCCAGACTTCGATTCGTCGAGGCCCGCGACAGTGGCTGCGTCCAGGGTTCCCGCGATCAGCCGTTGAAGTTGGCGGCGGTAGTATTGCACGATTGCTTCGACTTCGTGTACGTCGGGGTCACGGCTCAAGCAAAGGCGAAATGCGTATTTCGCGCGCTGTGTTTCTGTACCCTCGCGCGCAGTAATCAACTGGGCAATTGCTTGTGCTGATTCGAGCATGGTTTTGTCGTTCAGCAGAGCCAAGGCCTGCAAGGGGGTATTCGAGCGCCGCCGTCTGACTTTGCAGGTATTACGAGGGGGGGCGTCGAGGCTGGCGAGTCCCGGGTGAGGCGCCGTACGTTTGCGATGAATATAAAGTCCGCGGCGGTAGCGGTCACTGCCCTGGCTGACGTTCCAGGATGCACTGGAGTAGGCGATCATTTTGCCGAGGTCAGGGCGTGGGGGGAAAAAACTTGGGCCTCCAATACGACGCGTCAACAGGCCACTGGCTGTCAACGCAAGGTCACGAATAACTTCCGCGTGAACGCGAAATCGCGGTCCGCGGGCGAGCCACTGGTTCAGGGGATCCCAGGTGGCTGCGTCGACGGAGATGCGCGATGATTGGCGGTAGGTTGCCGAGTGGACTATTTGTTGGATCATCGACTTGAGATCCCAATCGTGATGGAGGAACTCAGTGGCTAGCCAGTCCAGTAGTTTGGGGTGTGTTGGAGGAGTTCCCTGGACCCCAAAATCCTCTGGTGTGACAACTAGGCCACGTCCGAAAAGTTCCTGCCAGATTTGATTCATAATCACGCGTCGGGTCAGTGGGTTCGTGTCGCTGGCGACCCACTTTGCCATGGCCAGACGGTTGCGCGGAGCATTGCGCGGAAGTGCGTGTAACATCTCTGGTACGTTGGCGGTAACCTGAGACTCCCGGCGATGGAATTCTCCGCGAGTATGCATGAACGTCTCACGGGCGGTAGGACGTTCAGTCACGACCAGTGTGGTGGCCCGTTCGGGTAAGGCGCTGCGAAGTTCCTGAATCTGCTTGTTCAATTCAGCCAATTCGGGTGCGACCGAAAGAAAGTAGTTGCGTAATCGGGTCCGCTGTTGCGCCGATAGATTCGGTAAGCCTGCCGCTAGCAACGACTCTATTTGCGGGGAGCGAGTCGGTAGTCTTAAAGGCTTTGGATCTTGAGTGATCGATAGTCGAAAACGGCCTAGTGTCTGTTGGTGGACGAAGTTCATGAGGTAGGTAATTGACAACGTTGTCGATTTGTTGATTCGAATGGCCTCTGCTGTCGGAAACAGTGCCCACTGTGCCCTGCCCTCACCTCCTTGGATGTGCCAGCTCGTCAATTTATCTCCATCAACGCTGAGCTCGATGGTGCGACTTTTTTGCTGGTAAGTGGCGGTTGGACGCCGGAAGGTGAGCGGCACTGGGGCTGCCAACGGGTCTTTGGTCTGAGGA
>CEUS01121510.1_pt1 | contig 10970 bp, 10 predicted proteins | sample 427031 | NCBI WGS metagenome assembly CEUS01 (sample SAMEA2622837, study PRJEB7988) | marine metagenome | biome: marine biome (ENVO:00000447); feature: marine epipelagic mixed layer (ENVO:xxxxxxxxx); material: "saline water (ENVO:00002010), including plankton (ENVO:xxxxxxxx)" | depth 140 m | reverse complement strand
TGAACATGGCAGCCCGTTGGAAACTCCCTGTCGTATTTTTGCTTGAGAACAACCAGTACGGAATGGGAACCGACGTTCAACGAGTTGCTGCAGTAAAGGAACTCAAGGACCGCGGCCTTGCCTACGATGGACTGACCTCGATCGACGTCGACGGAATGGATGTCCTCGCTGTGCGACAGGTGGTGGAAGAAGCAATCGATCGTGGCAGGACAGAGAAGCTCCCAACATTTATCGAGGCGAAGTGCTTTCGTTATATGGGACACTCTATGGCCGATCCTTCGCACGGCACGTACCGAACAAAAGAAGAAGTCGAGAAGTGGCGCTCTGATGATCCGATCCTAGGTTTTAGCCAACTCATGATCGATGCCGGCCGACTCACCGAAGAAGAATACGACGAGATCGATCAAGAGATGATCACCGTCTGTGAAGCTGCCGCCGAATTCGCGGATAACAGTCCTTTCCCAGACCATGACACCATCTATCAATACATCTACTCAGACCGCTATCCGGATGATCTACGACGACGCGATGCTTGGCGGAAGGAGTTTTCTTGATGCCGGTTCTTTCGTATCGCGAAGCTCTCAACGACGCCATCTGTGAGGAAATGAAACGCGATGATTCCGTCTTTGTCATTGGCGAAGAGGTCGGGGAGTATGACGGCGCCTACAAAGTCACTAAAGGACTTTTAGATCAATTCGGAGAATGGCGCATTCGCGATGCCCCCATAGCCGAGCTTGGCTTTGCTGGCCTTGGAGTCGGGGCCGCAATGACTGGCCTCCGACCCATTGTAGAATTTATGACATGGAATTTCGCATTACTGGCCATCGATGAAGTCATTAATGCGGCCGCGAAGATGTATCAGATGTCAGGAGGACAATACAACGTACCGATCGTGTTCCGTGGCCCAGGTGGGGCGGCGCTACAACTCGGAGCCCAACACTCGCAGTCACCTGAACCGTGGTACAGCTACGTTCCCGGCCTGAAGGTTGTTGCACCATCCACAGCGAAAGATGCCAAGGGACTCCTAAAGAGCGCGATACGAGACAATGATCCAGTAATCTTCATAGAGAGCGAGATCATGTACAACCTCGTTAAAGACGAGGTTCCCGACGAAGAATATTTGACACCATTAGGAAAAGCCGAGGTGAAAAGATCCGGGGCGGATGTCACAGTAGTATGTCATTCGAAGATGGTGCACCAGTCGATTGCAGCCGCACAAAAGCTGTCGGAAGAGGGTATCGAGGTAGAGGTCCTAGATCTTCGCACCGTTCGCCCGCTTGATGTCGATGCAATCATTGAGTCTGTCCAAAAGACTAACCGAGTTGTAGTTGCCGAGGAAGGTTGGCCGATGTGCAACATCGGCGCACAAGTCGTAGATGACATCCAACGGGAGGCATTCGATTCTCTCGATGCCCCAATCGCTCGCGTGACCGGGCTTGATGTCCCTATGCCGTATGCTAAAAATCTCGAAAAGATCGTAACTCCGAACGCCGAACACGTGATCGAAGCCGTACGCCACGTGTGTTACGCAAACTAGAAGTTTCTATAGGCATCGATTGATATGGCTACAAAAGTTGTAATGGCACAGCTAAGTCCAACTATGGAAGAAGGGAAACTCATCGCGTGGCGAGTTTCCGAAGGAGATACAATCTCGCAAGGCGATATCGTTGCGGAGATTGAAACGGACAAGGCAAACATGGAGATCGAGGCACTTGGTGGAGGCGTACTAAGGAAAATTGTTGTCGAAGCCGGGCAAACTGTACCAGTCGGCGCACTAATTGGTGTAATCGCCAAACTCGAAGAATCCATAGACGACATGCTGGCATCGGCCAAGACATATGATACGATAAAAAATGCAAAAAGCCCGGATTCTCTAACCGCCGACACAACAAGCAAGGACGTAGCAGAAGCCGTCGACCCAAAACCAATTACGGTAGAACCTGACCCAGTCCCCTCAATAACAACCGCGGATGGTCGGGTAAAAGCTTCACCAGTAGCACGCCGGATGGCACTCGAGGCTGGAATCGATGTAGCAACGATTGCGGGATCTGGCCCAGGCGGTCGGATTGTAAAATCTGATATCGAAGCGGCCATTCCCACCAAAACGGATACGACGCCACCTCAAACTGTCGTGAAAACCGCACCCAAAATTCCGGTTTCAATCGCCCCTGAACCACGTGTCGAAGAGGCAAGCCAGATGAGGAAGGCGATTGCCCGGCGTCTCGTCCAGTCGATCGGGCCAATTCCGCATTTCTTCTTGACGGTTGAGATCGACATGGGACGTGCACTTGAGCTTCGGACTGACCTAAACGATCGGTTCCCAGACGAAAAGGTTGGCGTTAACGACCTCTTCCTCAAAGCTGCCGCCGAAGCACTTACACGGCACCCCATGATCAACGCATCATGGGAAAACGACACTGTCCGGTACCATGGCACCGTTGACCTTAGCATCGCGGTTGCGGTTGAAGGGGGCTTGATTACACCTGTTCTCCGAGATGCTGGCCGAAAAGAATTGCGTCAAATATCTGTCGAAGCCCACGATCTCATCCAACGGGCTCGCGGAAAGGCACTTCAACCTGAAGAGTACCAAAACGGCACATTCTCGATTAGCAATCTAGGCATGTTCGAAATTGACCAATTCACCGCAATTATAAATCCACCCGAAGCAGGCATTCTTGCAATCGGGCGAACGATCGAAAAACCTGTAGTGGTCTCAGGCGAAGTGCAGGTCCGGAAGCGGATGAGAGCGACGATGTCCTGTGATCACCGCGTAATTGATGGCGCGTCTGGCGCCGAGTTCTTAGATACCTTTAAAACGATTCTAGAGAATCCGCTCCATCTTATTCTCTAAGACTTTACTAAATATCATCACCCCTTTCGTTAACAACACAAGAAAGTAACGCAGAGCGAGTAAAGAGAATGTCGGAAACTTATGATGTGGTGGTCATCGGGTCTGGGCCCGCTGGTTATGTATGCGCTATTCGGGCATCCCAGCTTGGCCTCAAAGTGGCGTGCGTAGAGAGTGGTTCCCAAGAGGGAGGCTTTGGGGGCACATGTTTAAACTGGGGTTGTATCCCTGCAAAGGCACTCCTAGAAAGTGCTGCGCTCGCCCAAAATCTCAAGAGCCATGGTGCCGAAATGGGGGTCAATCCCATTGAGGTTGAGTACAACTATAACGCCGCAGTTGAGCGAAGTCGGACTATCACCAAGAAACTGACTGGAGGAGTACAGTTCCTCCTCAAAAAGAATAAGGTGGAAATAGTAGAAGGCCGAGGTCAGCTCGCAGGCGTCGGAAAGGTGGAAGTTAAAACGAGTGATGACACCCGGCATCTGGCCTGTAAAAACATCGTGATCGCCACAGGCTCAGCGATGAAGACGTTTCCGGGATTCGAGTTTGATAGCACCAAAGTGATCGGTAGTCGGGAAGCTCTCAGTCTCGAAACATTACCTGAGCGCCTCGCGATTGTCGGTGCAGGATTCGTAGGTGTGGAGTTTGCCGACGTCTTTAATGCGTTTGGAGTGGAGGTCACTCTGATCGAGGCGCTCGACTCGCTCGTACCACTTGAAGATCCGGAAATAGGGAAAACACTTGAACGATCTTTCAAAAAGCGTGGAATTCGCACCCTTACCAAAACCAAGGTCAAATCCCTAAATCGGGATGAAACCCCGATGATACTCACGGTTGAAAAAGCAGACGGTGGCGAAGCGATTGAAGAGACGGATTTGGTACTAATGGCGGTAGGCCGAAAACCTATGACTGACGATCTAGGACTCAAGGAAAGTGGTGTAAAAATTAACGGCGGGTTCATTGTCACCGATGAGTGGTGTCAGACGAGTATACCCTCTGTGTATGCCATCGGGGACGTTGCAGGAGAACCCATGCTAGCGCATGTAGGGTCTCATGAAGGCATCGTTGCAGCTGAGCACATTGCTGGCCAAGCGAAGCACAGTGTCAATTATGGGAACATTCCTTCTGTCGGCTATTGTCACCCCGAAATTGCATCGATTGGCATGTCAGAGAAGAAAGCCGAAGAGGCAGGATATAGTGTGGTCACAGGCAAGTACCCACTGCTAGCTCATGGCCGGGCACTGACTGCCGGTTCTAGTGAAGGGTTTGTCAAAATAGTCGCCGACGCGGAGTACGGTGAGGTGTTGGGAGTTCACATGATTGGACATAATGTTAGCGAACTCGTCGCGGAAGTAGGACTAGGCCGTGAGCTTGAAATGACGCTTGATGAGATCATTGGTCACGCGCATGGTCACCCGAGCATGGCAGAGGCCGTAATGGAGGCTGCATTAGCCGCGCTCGGACGGGCTATCCACACGTAAGACGTAGATGGAGGAGGCCGTGCCTGGGCTTTCGGACAGAGTTGATACTCGCACGCTAAGAGTGATTGACCTCGGGGTTCGACGATACCAAGAGGTTCTCGAATTACAGCGTCGACTTGCTAGTGAACGGCGTGAAACACCACCAGACGATGACTTACTCCTGCTCGTTGAACATCCGCCTGTTATCACGCTCGGACGAGGCTCTGATCCCCAAAACATTATCGCACTCCCTAATGCCCTCTCAACCCATGGAGTTGAGGTGGCCGAGATCGAACGGGGAGGTGACGTAACTTACCATGGACCCGGGCAACTGGTGGGGTACCCGATTTTTGATCTCCATGCCTACAGGCTCGACTTGCACTGGTACCTTCGGAGACTAGAAGAGGTGCTCCTAAGAGTCCTCGGTCACCTTGACCTGCCTGGATATCGGGTCGCCGAACATACGGGCGTATGGACTGGCGATCCTCCCCCGTCATCTTCGACAACATCTGTTGAGGAAGATGGTTTCGTGACCGTGCCTTCCTCCGAAGCTCCTCAGCTAATCATAGAACAACGGATCCGAAAAATTGGATCAATCGGCATCCATGCGAGCCGCTGGATCACTTGGCATGGGTTTGCGTTGAACGTGACCGATGAGCCGCTCGAACACTTTAGCTCGATCATTCCATGCGGTATCAATGGCGTAAAAATGACCAGTTTGGTGAATGAAGGTGTCCAAGTATCGGTTAAAGAAGTTCAAAATCTCGTTTTGCGAAGCTTTGATGAGACCTTTCCAACCATCGAAAGCGGCTGGTCGAGCGAAACAACCCTGACTCCATCTTGAGACCTCATTGCCGTAGGCCGGGATATGCCCGAGCTTATTATCTTTCCCCGAAGGACAGATCAGGAGGCCCCGATTCCACGGCCCTCCAAAGAATTGAACCTTGACACCCCGGCATATAAACCGGGGAGGACACTCTTAGATGATTCTTGTAATCTTGCTCGTCACGACCGTTCTGGTCTCCGTTTTACTCGGCTCACTTGGAAAGCTGACTATGAAGGAACGGGCGCTTCAGACGTTGGCAATGGGCATTGCAGCACTCACATTTTTCGGGCTTGCCATCCTTCTGCAATCAAGTGGTCACTAAGTCCAAAGGCCTAGTACACATCACCTAGGATGCGGGAACGAGGGGGAATACAAGTAAGAATGACTCGCTGAATCCTGCTCGTATGAACTACTTCGGGATAAACGAATTCACAGACAGCTCGATCGAATGTTCTAGGGCGCACCCGCCATTTGAGGAGGTCTGGTCATAGTCTCCGTGTTCAATTTTTGAGCCCAACCAAGCAGCATAAGCAACGACAAACGATGCAAAGAGTCCGACGAGAAGAACAAAGTGTCGCAACCGTCTGTCGTTACGCTCATAAAATGAAAACACAGCGAGGGCACCGGCAGAGAAGACGGGTATAGCAGCCCATGTTGCCCAAAAACGATGCGTCTGAACCACACCGGGGCGAACGAATGTACGATCTGCAACGACATCAGCTGCTGCAAGACCGGTAAGATACGCGGGGGCAACAAAAGCAGCCGCAATGATGAATGAGACCAAACCCCACATCTCTAAAGATTGTCGATCCTGCCACCAACCAATCAGACCGACAACTGCCCCACTAACAGTCAGCACGATTGGAAACGAGTGCGAGATAATATGTAGGTGTTCCCAACTCACTTGTGTGTCTCCTCACGTCCCCTTCGGTTATCTAATTTGTCCGCCTAAGCAGATTGTTGGCTGAGCAAGTCCAAAGGCCAATTGTTCTGTTGCTATCTTGACACCTATTGCTAGCGAACTAAAATACCGACCCCAAAAAGCCCCCTTCGTCTAGTGGCCTAGGATACCTGGTTCTCAGCCAGGAGACAGGGGTTCGATTCCCCTAGGGGGTATTGCTCTCGCATTGTGGCGGAGCGTGTGTGGGCCACCCAATTGCGATTTGATTGGCTGGTCCACACGACAACAATTCCCCGTTGGAGCATCCAGTTCGGCGGGTCATTAATAATCCACTGGCCGTAGGTACCACTCACCAATCGCGGTTGCAGATAACATTGCCACAGTCGGCAAATGGCGTTTCCAGTGCGTCTGCTCTAACCGCTCGCAAACCAACTCAACTTTTTGGGGGTCGAAACCGACCTCGACAAGGCCTTCATTCGACCGCCCCGAGAGCAGGTGATGAAGAATGAGGTCAGCCTCTGTGTAACTGATTCCAAGATCTCCCTCATCAGTCTGTCCCTGGATCAAATCTGCGGTAGCAGGTTTGTTAATAATCTCATCGGGGACGCCCAATTCGCGCGCGAGTGCCCAGACTTGGCTTTTGAATAGATCGCCCAACGGATTGATCGGAGGAGAATCATCCGCGTGCCAAGTGTAGTATCCCAACAACCGCTCCGACTTGTTGCCCGTACCAACCGGAAGTGCCCCAAGTTTATATGCCTGGTCGAACAGCACGATCATACGCTGTCGTGCTGCCACGTTGCCTCGTCGATGTTCACTAGCATCAGGCTCAAAGCTGTCTAAATATCCATCTACAGCAGCCGTGATTTCGATTGTACGTGTTTCTATACCAAGGATCTCTGCAAGATGGAGAGCGTGTTCTCGACTCGCATCGCTTGATGTCCGGTAGGGGAGGAGAAAACCGGACACAGCTTTGGGGCCCAAAGCCTCGGTGCACAACGCGGCAGTGAGCGAAGAATCAACACCACCAGACAGGCCCACAACAACCCGCTCGAATCCGCGTCGACGCCGAATTTCGTGGAAGAGAAATTCCACAAGCCAAGTGCGTACCACACCCAGATCTAGTTCAAGTGCAGCATAGTCTTGGGGGTTGGGCGGGTGGGAAAATGCAACTTCAGGTATAGGCCAGGTCGAAGTTTTCGGGTCGACAGGGAGCGGCGATTCGATCGTGTTAGCAGTCACCGAGGGCTCCAAACAATGTCATGCAATTCCACCACCATCGGAAGCACCGGTGGTCTTTGCACGAATGATATCCGGATGCCCAACACCAGCTCCCGGGCTGTTCACCAGAAGGCGAGTCCACGTTCGTTCAAGGTCTGAAAATAGGGGTTCTTCGGTTCGTGCCTGGGTTACAGTATCCAGATCTAAGGTGACCGGTAGTATAGCTTCCTCCCATAATGGTCCGGCGATAAGACGGTGACCAAACGGGTCGTACGCTGCTGACCCACCTGCAAACCCTTTACCACCTTCAAATCCTACTAGCTGCGATACGATGACAAAAACACCGTGCTCAGCAGCAAGCCCACTGCCCAAGAGGTCCCAGCGCGCAACATTGGCAGGCACCCCAGAACCAGGCGGAGCACCACGTCCGGGGGAGGCACTGAGAACTAATATTATTTCCGCCCCATCTAGAGCCGCCAACGTCCCCGAGATCGAATGGAACGCTTCTTCACAGATCAACAGAGCCGTGCGCCCCAGTGGCCCATCAAAAGCTACTATACGCGGGCCAGCTTCAACGAAACGTTCTTCTTGAAAAACGCCATAAGTCGGCAAGAAAGTTTTCCGATGGACGTGGACCACACCGCCATCAGGGCCTAGTCGAGCGTACATAGATGAATTGTAGATTCGTCCAGCGTCGACCTCATAAAAACCTATTGCAATATCTACGGACTCTGTGCTGATCTCAGCGTACTTTTTGTTGAGCTGGTCAAACATTTCCTGCGCAGTCAAGGCCTGTTCGCGGACACCTCCTTCAAGGAAATACCCTGTGAGTGCAGTTTCAGGAAAGACAACGAGTTGAGACGTAGGTGTTTGAGCGAGCACATCAGACATCAACAATCCGAAGTCCTCAAGTGTTTTCTCGAGGTCTCCTTTTGCAGGCCTGAACTGAGCGATCGTAAGATCGATCAAAACGCGATCCATCCGGTGTATGTTATTAAGCATCTCCCGAAAGCCGGGAGCACTCACAACGTATCGGCAAAGTTCCCTGGAGGGAAAAGTTGCACTCTTATGTAAGTAGTTGTATCAGTCCTCGTCCCGCCGATCGATATACCCCCTAAGGAGAGTCGAACGGCGAATGCAAACACAGCTGACACCCCTCGCCGCAGGTTTCGCGGTGCTTCTTCTAGTCGGCCTTCCCGTATTGGCTGCAATCGAAGCCCGACGGAGCGTCGATGACATTTTAGATGCGACGTTCAACCGCAATATGTTGTACGTATCCATGGCGTTTTCATTAATTGTCATCGCGATACTCACCCTTGGAGTAGCGGCTTGGCAAGACCTTCCATCAGATGATATGGGTTGGACAATCAATGATGCGAGAGTTGGCTTCATCTGGGCCTTTAGTACAACAATAATCGGGCTCTTACTCATATGGGCTATTACAACTTCAGCTCGGCTCATCGGATGGGAAGAGAGCGCCATCCCAGCGCTTATAGTCCCCACAAATGCATCCGAGACACGAGGGTTTCTTTTGCTTTCGGGTATGGCAGCTGTATGTGAGGAGTATGTGTTTCGCGGTTTTGGGTTGTGGGCAATCTCCCAGTTGACCGGTTCTCCTTGGCTCGCGGCAGTGGTGGTATCCGGGTCATTCGGGCTCGCACATGGGTATCAAAATCTGGTAGGGATCGTGCGGACTGGAACTCTCGGAATGATATTGGCTATATCGACGATCATGACTGGTAGCCTTTTCCCTGCCATTGTCGCGCATTTTTGGATCAACGCCGCGATCGGACTAGGAGGTTGGCGTTACCTTGATTCTGACTCGCAAAAGAATTTGTCCAAAGATTATGGAACCAATACCCAGTCCAGGTCAGATGAGGGGACCACGGATGAGGAATAGGTGGGTGTGGTTTGGTTCAGTTGTCAGCCTGTTGCTGCCAATAATGGCCGAAGCACAGTCAGACAGACCTCCGATTGAGATCGGAGGTCTGCTACGGACGGGATTCCGAGCGGAACCCAATAACTCCACTTTGTTCAACAAGCCGACCGGTTTCGACATTTTCGATGCACGGCTTAGTGTTGAAGGAAAAATCGGCATCATTTTTGACTACTTTACTCAAGTCGAGTATGACCCGGGCACTGAAAGCTTCAAACTTCTGGACGCAATCGCCGCAATACCGGTCACGCGTGAAGTGAAACTTTCCTTCGGACTCTTCCGGCCCGCATTTGGACTCGAGGCGCTCAAAGATAAAGGCGATCTCACTTTCCTCGAGAGAGCCCAGGCGACACAAGCTATCGGACCAGGGCGACAAGTTGGTGTTGCTGCCAGCGTAGAAGCTGCTGACGGTCGATTGTTCTTTGGGACCGGCCTGTTCAATGGCAACGGCCAGAGGTTTGGTAACGATGGTGACAACTACATGTTTTCGGCCCGTGGGCAATTCAATTCAATTGGCGCCATTTCATTCTATGATGATTTTGTTATTCAAGTGGGAAGTTCCATCGCATATTCGAGCGACTCATCTGCTGAACTCGGTCTTGGGATAGTCACAGGTGGGCCGCGTACAGCTCGTGAGTTTACAACCGCCTTTTCTGGGAGTCGGTTGTTATGGGGCACAGACCTGAAAGCATCCTATAGGGATTTTTCGATTACGGGAGAGTATTTACGAGCCAAATACAACCTTGATTCGGGCCTCGGAGCTACTATCCCCGAGAAGGCGGATGCATATGGTGGATATGTGGAAATGGGGTATCGGGCACATGGGGCGGTCGAAGGAGTGGTACGATATGATAGCTTCGAACCAGCCATCGGAGACAGGCGAGACTTCCTCCTCTTCGGGTTCAACATCTATCCGGCGTTTTATACAAAATTCGGACTCCAGTACGGTGTGGCTGTAAACTCCTCGCAGAACGCTCCAACCATCGCAGACGGCCAGTTCCTTTTCATCGTACAGGTCGATTTCTGAGTCCAGCAACATCGCGAATAAATTCAAGGAAAAACTCGAGGGAGTGACCTTATGACCGCACGCAAATTTGTGATTTTCGCGCTACTGCTCGTCAGTATTGGCCTAAGAAGCGAAGGCTATGCACAGTCACAGTCAGGCTCCGTCGCATTTGTCAGAGCAACCGTGCTTGATCCGAGCTCTGAGGGGACGATTGACAACGCAACCGTCGTGGTCCGACATGGTGAGATCGTTAGTGTTGAAATAGGTGGCAAAGCACCTGATGATGCTCACATCATGGATCTGGACGGCCGGTTTCTGGTGCCGGGCCTTATCGACGCCCACGTGCATATCTCCAACCTATCTGACGCGCGCCGGGCCTTATTATCCGGCGTCACGACTGCACGCAGTATGGGCGGCAGTTTCTTCACTGACCTTGGTCTCCGGGAACTTTTTGCGCATGGAGCATTTACTGGTCCTGAGCTGCTCGCCGCAGGGTACCATGTCCGTCCCAGACCAGCCGAAGGTTTGTTCCTTGATGAGCCTGGGCTAGCCGACCTACTCGAGACAGATATCCGTGGCCCCACGATGCTCCGACGTGTCGCTCGAGCCATGCTCGACCGGAACGTTGATTTCATTAAAGTCAACGCAACCGAGCGCGCCGGGCTTCCTGAGACAGATCCGAGAAAGCCCTTCTTTACCGAGATCGAACTCGCCGCGTTGGTAGACGAGGCCGGCTCTTATGGGGTGCCTGTAGCCGCTCACGCTCATGGAG
>CEUS01278018.1_pt1 | contig 10974 bp, 10 predicted proteins | sample 427031 | NCBI WGS metagenome assembly CEUS01 (sample SAMEA2622837, study PRJEB7988) | marine metagenome | biome: marine biome (ENVO:00000447); feature: marine epipelagic mixed layer (ENVO:xxxxxxxxx); material: "saline water (ENVO:00002010), including plankton (ENVO:xxxxxxxx)" | depth 140 m | reverse complement strand
CAGATCTCGCCGACTCAGGTCCTCATTCGTGCGGAACGATCCCTGATCAGCAGAGGATCGGAGATCTGGCGTCGATACATCCGCCCGGAAGCCATCGATCATCAGATGATGGGCTATTCCCTGACCGGGACCATAGCCGAGGTCGGTTCACGAGTCGAGGAATTCTCCCTGGGAGATCGTGTGGCAGCGCTTGCACCTCACGCTCAATATGTTGCCGTCGAAGTGATAAACTCACCTCACGAATCTCCCGTCGTCATCTTGCCTGATACCGTCTCGTCCGAAGCGGGCACGTTCTGGCCTTTAGGAACATCCTCCGTCTTATGGATGTGGGACACGGGGGCCAACGAAGGTGACACCTTGGTCATTCTCGGCCAGGGGCTGGTTGGGAGTGGTTGCATGCAGGCTGCTCGGGCTAACAGTGACGCTCGGATCGTTGCCGTGGACGCCTTGCCATTGAGATGCGAATTGGCTACACGCCTGGGGGCTCACCACGTCGTCGACGCCTCTAAGGAGGATCCCGTTGCCGCGGTCAAGAATCTCACGGAAAAAGAAGGTGCGGACATTGTTGTGTACGCCGTTGGCGGCAGGGCAGGAGCCAAAGCATTTGAGCAAGCCCAGGACATGACAAAACGTGGCGCTCTGATACAGGTCATCGGTTTGTACGAAGACGAACCCCTCCCCCTATGGTCCAACAAGATTCAAGGACGCCGGTTACAGGGCGGTTACCTCGACGGGTCATTGCGAACGAAGGGGTCAGACAAGGCGCTCGAGCTCCTGGGTAATGGGGAAATGCGTGCCGAAGACATGATCACCCATCGCTTCCATTTCGAAGATGCCCCCGAGGCATTCGACCTGCTATACAACAACCTCGGTGAGACCATGGGTGTACTCCTCGTATGGCAGGATTGATTGTCCCTTGCCCCGCAATATTGAATACATCCTCCCCTGAAAAAAAATACCCATTACTGAATCGGTGAACATCATAAGAACTTCGCCAAACCTAACGGAGGAGTGATGAAGAACGCCTACTTCAAAGGGCACGGCCTTGGGAATGACTACATCGTAATGGATCCCGCCGAGCTTGCATTCAAACTCACACCCGAAAATATCCGTTTGATTTGCGACCGGAACTGGGGAGTGGGCAGTGACGGCATCCTCACGCCCGAGAAGTCCAAACGTGCTGATTTCGGATTACGGATCTACAATCCGGATGGCAGCGAGGCCGAAAAATCAGGTAATGGCCTTCGGATATTCGCCAGGTACCTTCACGCCACACGGAAAACCCGCCGAAAATCCTTCTCCGTGAACACCAAGGGCGGTCTGGTCAACATTCAGCTCCACATCGACCGGTACGGCGATGCCGGAGCTGCAACGGTCGACATGGGCAAGGCCACTTTCAAACCACGCGCCCTCCCCTGCACGCTGAAGGTCGACGAACTCATTGAACAGCCCATAACCGCAGCCGGCCAGAAGCTGAAATTCACCGGAATCAGCGTGGGTAATCCTCACTGCGTCATATTCAGACCAGCCGGAAAGATGTGGACTCGGGAAGATCTGCTCGAGCTCGGTCCCGAACTGGAAAACCACAAGCTTTTCCCAAAACGCATCAATGTTCAACTGGCTGTACCGACCGGACCCAGGGAAATCTTCATCTTCATCTGGGAGCGCGGTGCAGGAGAGACGCAGGCATCCGGGTCCTCCTCCTGCGCAGCAGCCAGTGCTGCTGTTCGCCTTGGTCTGGTAAAATCACCTGTAACCGTCAATGCCCCGGGCGGCACCCTCAATATCAGCATGGACGACGATTACGACCTGACCATGGCTGGGCCCGTAGCGGAAGTGGGACGGGGTGCGCTGAGTCCATCGTTCGTCCGACAACTCAGATCCAGGAAGAAATCTTGAGTCACCCCAACACAGTGTCGGAGCTCCATGAAATCTGGAACCGAAAGCTCTATACCTGGTGGTCACACTACAACCAGGAGTATCTTTCCGGTGCTCTCAAGCGACCTGTCATCCAGCTCAGTGAAAGCACTGTGGATCTCGGCCAGTGGAACGGCGATGCCCGCGTTATAACCATTTCCCTGATTCACATTCGCAAAGACCCCTGGACGGAAGTGATGGAAACGCTTCGTCACGAAATGGCCCACCAGTACGCCCAGGAGATCCTCGTGGAACGACATGCGCCTCCGCACGGCGACGCATTCAAGACTGCGTGCAAACACCTCCGATGCCACCCGGCGGCTACGGCATCAGGCAGCGGCAACGGAGCCAACTCCGAAGATGTCCGTATGCTACGCGTGCTTAAGAAGCTCCTTTCCCTGGGCACCAGCCCAAACGAAAACGAAGCCCAGGTTGCGGTTCAGAAAGCCCGTCGCCTCCTGGTCAAATACAACATAGACCTTGTGGAGCTGGATCGGGAGAGGCAGTTCCAATCCCGGTATCTAGGTGCCGTCAAAGGGCGTAGAACTTCTGCCGAGCTATGGCTTGCATCCATCCTCAACAGCTACTTTTTCGTCGAGGTCATCTGGGCCCATAGCTACGACGCCAAACGAGATCGCAACGGCTCGATCCTGCAAATTTTCGGCACGCCACAAAATCTCGACATGTCGGAGTACGTCTACCACTACCTGACTGACCTCCTAACAGAGCTCTGGACGGACTACCGTCTACGTAGCAACCTTAAGACGAACAGGGAGAGGCAGAGGTACTATGCCGGTGTGCTGGAAGGGTTCTTCAGGAAACTTCAGGAACAGGGGGAACGGCTGCGAGAAACCGAAGCCCTGGTATGGAAGGGTGACGCGAAGTTGAAGGAGTATTACAGGTTCATCAACCCGAGAATCGAGCGCCGATATGGTGGTGGGGTAAGGGTAACCGGGGCTTATCAGGATGGTGTGAAGGATGGGAGAACAGTCAGTATCAGGAAGCCAATGACTGCGGCATCCAAGGGAGGTGGCAGATACCTTAAAAATTGAGAAGCTAGGCCACTCGGTATCTCTCGACTGTATCCATATCGATCGTCACACCGAGTCCCGGTGCATCCATCACATGGGCATATCCGTCAACAATCTCGAACTTCTCCCTGGTGATGTCGTGCCGCAACGGTGAATCGGACATGCAATATTCGAATATCTCGCCGTGCGGCAGAGTAGCCAGTGCGTGCAGAGACGCAGAGATCGTGATCCCACTCTTAAAGCTGTGATTGATCACGCCGGTACGATGCCGGGCGGTCATTCTCCCTACCTGCACCATGGTTGATATTCCGCATCTTCCCGGATCGGGTTGTATCCAGTCTAATCCTCCCTCCACCACGAGACGCTCAAAATCCTCGTAACGACCTTCGGCTTCCCCCGACGCGATTGGAATTGGGCTCTCCGCCGTCAACCTCGAATATCCCGCCACGTCTTGTGGATGAAGCGGCTCCTCTATCAGGAAGGGGGAGTATTCGGCAAACTGGTGTGCCCGTTTCAATGCGGTCTTCCAATTCCACACCTGACCCGCATCGATCAGCAGGTCCACCTCTTCACCAATCCCCCGTCTGGCTTCACGGACCAGTGCAATATCCGTTGCCTCGTCTTGTCCCATAGGGCCCCAACCGAACTTGATCGCCGTAAAACCCTCATTCGCGAATTTCCGACCCAATTCGTAGGTTTCATCCGGCGTGTCACCGAACAGGATCGAACAATATGCCCTGAACTTGTTCTTGTATGGGCCCCCGAGAAGTTGATATACCGGCTGCCCACTCGCCTTGCCTGCAATATCCCATAGCGCCTGATTGATGCCGGCCATTGCGTGCAGCCCAGCCGCGGCTCTTCCGTAATAATTCGCCGCATTCATCATCCGATCCGTACAAACTTCGATCGCAAGGGGATCCTCACCCCTCAGTGCATTCGCCAGACCATTACATATCTGGTGTGAAAGCGGGGCATCCACGATCGCCTTAACCACGGTCGGACAGGAATCCACTTCCCCCCATCCCGCTATTCCTTCATCCGTCTCGATCCGTATGAGGCACGTATCCTGCGTCCCGTCGCAGGCGTCGGTCACCTCGGGCAATCGGAGGACCATTGCGGTGATGTCCTTAATCGTCACCAGAATCTCCTTAAATGGGCATAGCACCAGTGGCAAATGGTGGTTAATGATAGGGTCTCCCGGACGGTCTGTCAAGATTACGGCCTGGCCTAAAGGCGTTCAGAAACGGTTTGCACCGGCATCCCGCGAGGCATAGATTATTCGACCATCGACCAAAGTCGACAGCAAGAAAACAACACACAGGGGACGGATCTCATGTCAGTCACAGAGGACATTGGCAGGACCTACGCCGAAGATGGTGTTCTGCCCTGCATAGATATTTTCAATGAATCAGAAATCCAGGCCTTCCGGGATGCATTTGACGAACTGGAAGCCGAGGAGGGTCGCGAAAATTGTCAGATCGGGCTCCAGGCCAGACATATGGACAGGGAGTTCATCTGGCAGCTCTCGGCGGATCCAGGAGTCCTGGACGTTATGGAACAGGTCATGGGGACAGACATCCTCCTCCTTTCCACACACTTCTTCTGCAAGTATCCTGACTCATCCGGAACCCACTTCGTAGCCTGGCACCAGGACGTTACCTATTGGGGACTAGAGCCGCCTACCGCGCACACCGCGTGGATCGCGATAGACGACAGCGATGTGGAAAATGGGTGCATGCGTGTTATTCCCGGCTCTCACCGGGACGGGATCGCCCTCCACAGCAAATCCGAGCACGAGGGTAATCTCCTCAGCATCAACCAGGAGATTCCAGACGAGCTTGTAGATACCTCCAGAGCGATCGACCTCGAACTGAAGGCGGGCCAGATGTCGGTGCACGATGGCCAGCTCTTTCACGCCAGCATGCCCAATACCTCTCAACGACGAAGGTGCGGCCTCACCGTCAGGTTCATTCCGCCGGAGGCGAAGCAGACTGAGGCGAACTCTGTGGGCACACTGTGGCAACCGATACTGGTCAGGGGCGAGGACAGGTTCAAGCACTATCCTGAGACGGTGGCGTCGTTTCAGATGCCGTAGGAGTGAGGAGCGTTGTGAGTCTTGAGGCTTGAGTCATCAGCGATGACCGGATTGATGTGGTGATCCTGGGATCTCGACCCTCCTTCGCTAAAGCTTCGGAGGACAGGCTGTAGCAACTCAAGTTGAATCGCGCGGAGACATTCTAGAACATCAAAGGGGATTGAAATGGGGAAGCGGAGGGTTGTGGTGACGGGGGCATCGGGTTATATCGCTGGTCGGATTCTGCCGGTGCTTCATGAGCGGTATGACCTCACCTTGCTTGACGTGAAGACCACCAATCGGGAAGGTGAGGAGGTGGAAGGCATTCATGTCACTGATCTGTTGGATCGAGATCGGGATACGTACCGCGAATTCTTCCAAGGTGCAGACGCGGTCGTCCACAGCGGGTTCACCAGAGCTTCGAAGCCTGAAGATCGGTACTGGGCGGAATCCGACAACGTCAATATGGCGCACAACGTCTATCAGACCTGCCTCGAGGAAGATGTCCGACGTTGTGTCGTGATCAGTTCGAATCACGCAGCGGATTATTACGAAACGCTCATCTGGTCGGACAAAATGGAGTGGGTCACGCCTGACATGTTGCCGCTGTCAGACAACTTTTACGGTTGGGCCAAAGCCGCATACGAACTCCTCGGATTCGCATACGCAGCGGGGAAGATCGGTGAAGGAAAGAAGCTGCAGAACGTACAACTACGAATCGGCGGTCCCAGGGAGACGGACATCGCTCGGGCAAGTGCCAACGATTTGAAGAGAATGCACCGGGGACTTGGCGCCTATCTCAGCGTCAGAGATCAGGTACAACTGACTGTCAAGAGTATTGAAACAGAAGACATCGAAGACGAAAACGGTGTCCCCTTTCAGATCTTCTACGGTGTGAGTGGAAACACACACAACTTCTGGAGCATTGCAAATGCCCGCCGGGTCATCGGTTACGCACCGGAAGACAACAGCCAGGTCAAGTTCGCAAAGGAAATTTCAGAAGTCCTTGAGAGCGCCAAAGCTACATATCCGGCAGAATAATATCACAACAGGACAGGACAGATGCCAAAACCCAAAGTCGTACTCACCGGTGCAACTGGTTACCTGGCCGGCCGAATGCGAACGAAGCTTCAGGACAGGTATGATCTCACCATGCTCGACGTCAAATCCACGGATCCGGAAGGGAATAGGATCCGCGACGTTCACGAGGTCGACCTGATCAATCGTGATCGCGACCAATACCGGGAACTCTTCCGCGGAGCCGACGCTGTAGTCCACAGTGGGTTCAAGGGTACGGTGGACAGTATGCACACCGACTTCTGGAAGGAAGTGGACAACGTCACCATGTGCTATAACGTCTACCAAACGTGTATAGAAGAGGGTGTCCGTCGCCTCGTCATGATGAGCTCAAACCACGCAGCAGATTACTACGAGCGTCTCATCTGGTCTGACAGACTCACATTTGCCACACCCGAAATGATTGCCCTCTCGGACAACTACTATGGATGGGGCAAAATCTCCTATGAAGCGCTGGGTTTCATATTCGCAACCGGGCAGATGAACGAAGGAAAGATCCTCCAGAACGTGCAATTGCGGATTGGCGCCCCGCGAGAATCCGTCGCCGACGGGCTCAGCGCCGATAACCTGAAAGGCATGCACCGCAATCTGGGCGCGTATCTCAGCGCAAGAGACCAGGTCCAGCTGATCGTCAAAAGCATTGAAACCGAGAACATCGAAGATCAGAACGGGGTACCCTTCCAGATCTTCTATGGAATTAGTGGAAATACACACCGGTTCTGGACAATCGAAAACGCCAGACGGATTATCGGCTACAAACCGGAAGATGACAGCGCGATCAAGTTTGCCGATAAAATCAGCTTCGTCACCGGGGAAGCACATAAGGGCTACGAGTAGCAACCCAGGTCGCTGTATTCGACGGACCTCAGCCGTTCACCAGAGGAAGGATCTCATGAAAATCACCGGTTTCGAAACCATACCGATCCAGCAGCGTGCGCTCCTGCTCAAGATGCATACCGACGAGGGCATCACGGGCTATGGTGAACCGATGGACTACACCCACTGGCGTATTGTCGCGCAGGCGGTGGAAGACATGGCCGAATACCTCATCGGCAAGGACCCTCTACAGATAGAGGACCACTGGCAGACCTTTTTCCGATCAACATACAGCCGCAGCATGCCCAGCATCCTGGGTGCACTCAGCGGGATCGACATGGCAATGTGGGATGTGATGGGCAAGAAACTGGGCGTCCCAGTATGGAAACTCCTGGGAGGGTCTGTCCGAGACCGTGTAAGGGTTTACACTCACGTGGGCGGCAGCTCCCTTGAAGCCCTCGCTGAGAATGCACGCAAAGCGGTTGCCCAGGGGTTCTCTGCAATGAAAATGAGCATAGTGGACAAACCTGTTCGCTTCATCGACACCCCTGGGGCCGTCCAAAAGATGGTCGCACGAGTCGCAGCGGTACGTGAAGCCGTGGGCGACAAGGTCGACATCGCCGTAGACCTGCACCGCAGGTTCAGCCCTACAATGGCCATTCAGGTGATAAAGGAATTGGAGCCGCTCAAGCTCCTTTTCGCCGAAGAACCCTGCCACCCTGAGAACGATCAAGCCCTACAGAACATTACTCGCTCAACTACAACACCGATTGCGACAGGTGAGCGGCATCTGGCACGTTGGGGATTCTGGGAGATCATCGAAAAGCAGGCATGCGCGGTTCTCCAACCTGACATCCGACATGTGGGCGGAATCTCCGAGCTCAGGAAAATATCCAACCTGGCCGAAGTCCGGGACCTGGCGATCGCTCCCCATAACGCCTCTGGAGAACTGGGGGTTGTCGCCTCGATACACACAATGGCCACCATTCCCAACTTTCTCATCTGCGAAGGCGGAGCGAGCCGGGGAGAAGGCCTCTTCAAGAACCCTCTTCAATTCAAGGACGGTTTCATCGAACTGCCCACCGAACCTGGGCTTGGTGTTGAGTTCAAGGATGGCATACTGGATGAATTGAGAGACGAGAGCTTCAGGTTCAGGGGAATGTGGCGCTCCGAAGAGGATGGCTCCTTCGCGGACTTTTGATATGTCTAAAGGCTATACCTAAATCCTTGCATGACAGGTCTCGAATTCACTGCTTTGGGACCTGTTCTCTTATGTTCTGAAATCCCAGGTGCCGATCACTTCCGAGGCAGTCCGATACGCCATCGATCCTTGACAATCATGTGTGTTCAACCTACTATTTGATACCTTTCTTCACCTCATACCAAAGGTCCATTCAATTGAAGATTTCGCTCTACACCATTCTTTTCTCCCTCCTTTTTATCCAACCAACAACTCCCGCGTTTGCGGCTGAGTCCGCCACGAATTTGTTGAGCGTACGCAGGGAATACAACACCATTTCGGCTCAGGTGGACAGCCTGGTCAGGACCATGGAAGCAGTTGATCCGAGGGCGCTCGAAGCCTCTTTACTGCCATCAGAATCACTTGCCATCCCCGAGGGCATGACCCTTGTCATCATCTTCTGGGCGGACGACGAGGCGAGGATATGGTTCAATGACTACCTGGTTGGCGAAACCCGACTCACACCTGTTGAAGTCGAAATACCATCACTTTACCTGCGCCCACGCAATACCATCCGGGCCAGATGTTGGGATACCGACCTTGTGGAGAGCGGCCTTGTGTGCGGCCTCTATCTGAGGGACGCAGAGGGAAATCTTCACACCATATTCGTCTCGGACGAGACCTGGACAGGTACGGACGGGCCAGCCAGAGAGATCACATATGCTCACCCGATGCCCGATATTCCGGGCACAAAAGTGATCTGGCAGCAGGATGTGTTCGGCAAGGTGGTGTTCGAAGGCAGCTTCAGCCACGGTGCCATTCGGGATGCCCTGTCGGGAATCGACACGGGACGATCGCCTGATGCCTCAAGAAACAGTATGGACTATCACACATTTGTCCAACGACTCGCCGTGCTTCAGGAACGCAGAGCAGCGTTGAAGGAGATGCTGGATGTCCGGGCAATCCCGACCTATCCTGCCTATGTCGGGTCGCGTGGCAATACCCTGAGCCTTACTCTGGGAAAAGCAGGCCCCTTGCACGAGGACATCTCCGCACCTGTGTCCGAGCAGGTAAAGACCTGGGCGCAGAAATTGCCTGACTCACAGAAGCGGCTTGTCTATCCGGATCGTCGACAGTTGAAAGGTGAGGAATCGGCAAACCCAACCGGCCTTTCAGACACCCCGTTCAGCAGTCTGACAGGTGATCGGCAGGACGCTTATCGGCCACCCGAGGACCGGGATGTTACCACACGGGGCAGGTCGAAAACACAGAAGGGCAAAGCGGGTGCAGAAATAGGCGGTGACGGAGCAGGAACCAACCATAGTGGATCGGGGGACGGGCTTGGAGGGGGCAGAGGATCGCGCCTTGGACTACTCCTGCCAACCCTCATCCTATCCGGATACGTAGGCTTCGTTATTTCCAAATGGCAGGTCTTAACCATGGAGGCATAACTTACTTGTGGGCGGACTGAACTGGGTCGAAATGCTGATATCCGTGCTCTTCGCTGCCGTTTGTGCAATGGCGGGCGCGCTGATCCTTATGCAGAGAATGGTAGCTATTTGCGGGGAGGAACGTCAATATGACCTTCCGGCTGGAAATGCCAGTCTAATCGGCGCCACAATCGGGGGACTCTCGGGGCTGGGTGTGGCCATCCTATTCATCTACTATTATTTCTTCGCGCCTGATGCGAAGGGCTGGATCGAATGGGTGGGCCGTTCATCCTACCTGCTGATCCTTGCGGCCTCAGCTGCTCATCTCTTGACCCTTGTCCATTCCTGGACTCGAATTGACGCGGAGCAGCAGAATCTCAAGGGTGCGGGTCCCCAGAGGCTCACCCTACTGGTGCAACGGCGTGCGGCCCTCGAGGAGAACCAGCACCAGACGCACTCCTACACAGACCTCAAGACCCGGGACGATGAGACCGTGGCAGACCTTATCTCCGTATTTGGAGATCGACTGCTCGTAGGCCAGCGTGCACTGAGCCGAGTGCCGTTCTACGGTTACCTTGGAACCGTGTGCGGCATCCTGCTGATGGCGCAAGAGCTCGCCAGACTGGATGAGGCCACCGAGACGTTCAAAGTGCTGCGGGACATGTCAACCGGTCTCATCCTGGCGTTTAAGACTACGCTCATCGCCCTGCTGGCATACCTACCACTACGGAAAGGGTACGACCTGCTGGTCACACAGATGTCAGCGATTGAAAAGGCCTGGCTATCTATGAGAGACCAACCTGGTTCCGGGAGCCAAACCTGATGGCCGGACGATTTCTACGGCAGGCAATGATCGAGGCGGAGGAGCACGACGTAAGTAAAGAACTGTTCCTCGGCATCATGATGCTCATGCTGACCCTGGGCATCATGATCTTGAACGTCGCTCAGCCTGTCTGGCGTGTATACCACCACGAACCCAACCCGGACGACCTTGTGATCATTTACACATCAAAGGGACAGGGGTTCTCACAGAACGGGAAGTCGGTCGCAAGAATGCTCAAGGAAGGAGAGTTCAGGCGACTGGCCACAGAGCTCATCTCACAACCAGACAGGAATCTGCATCTCTATTTGCGGGGAGGCAGCCGCGAGCGTATGGTAAACGATGCCGCCTACGCGGATTCGCTTCTGTCAACAGCGCCGACAGGGAAAAAGGTCAGGCCCGCTGTTTTCGTCCACTTGTGGTAGATTCATTAGATCATCACAAATAAGATGCCCCTTCGCGGTGTTTGCGAAGGGGCATCTTATCGTTTCAAACGATATCAGTCTCTTAGTAAGTATTACAATTCACGTGAAGAGAGATCATGCTTCTTCGGAGCTGTTCTCCTCCGCATCACCCCCATCAGCCTCCTCGGAAGATGACACCTCCCCTTCACTTGTCGATTCATCCGC
>CEUS01108881.1_pt1 | contig 10976 bp, 13 predicted proteins | sample 427031 | NCBI WGS metagenome assembly CEUS01 (sample SAMEA2622837, study PRJEB7988) | marine metagenome | biome: marine biome (ENVO:00000447); feature: marine epipelagic mixed layer (ENVO:xxxxxxxxx); material: "saline water (ENVO:00002010), including plankton (ENVO:xxxxxxxx)" | depth 140 m | reverse complement strand
CATAAGAATAGAAAATTATATGAGATTCAATCTAAATTAACTTTTTCGCTCCAAAATAATAAAAAAATAATTATTAATAAGAAAATTAATCCTAGAATTGCAATACTCAGAGAACAAGGTGTAAATGGACAAAGAGAAATGGCACATGCATTTTTGAAAGCTGGCTTTGAATGTGATGACATCCATATTAATGATATAAAAAATAAGAATGTTGATATCCTCAAATATAATGGATTGGTAGCATGTGGTGGTTTTTCTTATGGAGATGTTCTTGGCGCTGGAAAAGGATGGGCTGGTAAAATACTGCATAACCCATATTTGCAAGATATTATGAGAAAGTTTTTTCATGATAAAAGTAAATTTGCTTTGGGAGTATGTAATGGCTGTCAAATGCTTTCACATTTAGCTCCAATAATACCAGGGACAAATAATTGGCCACTTTTTATTAAAAATAAATCTAATCAATTTGAAGCAAGATTAGTTCATGTCAAAATTAATACAACAAAATCAATCTTTTTCAAAGATATGAGCGGTGCGATTTTACCTGTCATTGTTTCTCATGGGGAAGGTAGAACTTATTTTAAAAATAATAAAAATAATAAAGATTGTGTTATTAATTATGTAGATTATCAAAATAAAAAAACAAATTCATATCCTTACAATCCAAATGGTTCAATTGATGGATCAAATGGCTTTACAAACTCTGATGGGAGAATAACTATATTAATGCCTCATCCTGAGAGACTGACTTCAATTAATCAGTTTTCATGGAAACCTGATAACTGGACTTCTTCGCCTTGGCATAAATTTTTCAATAATGCCCTAGATTGGTTACAATAGAATATAATGTCAAAATATAATATTGATAAAGAATCAGATGTAACAGATGAAATTTTCTTTCGAAATAGAAGAAAGATAATTGCAGCCTCACTTTCATTACCTATGCTACTTGGTTTTAATAATACACAGGCATCAAAATCTTTATTTTTTGCTAAGGATTTAAAATATAGTACAAATGAACAAACAAATACATTTAAACAAATAACTTCTTATAATAACTTCTATGAACTTGGTTCAGGTAAAAGAGATCCAATGATTAATGCAAAAAAACTTATTACAGATGATTGGAAATTGACAATTGATGGAGAAGTAGAAAAACCAATTGTATTTGGAATGGATGATTTAATTAAAAAATTCCCATTAGAAGAAAGAATATACCGACTTAGATGCGTAGAAGCATGGTCAATGGTTGTTCCTTGGATTGGCTTTGAATTAAACCAAATTATCAATCATGTTAAACCTAAATCTACTGCCAAATATGTTGCATTTGAATCAATTTTAGATAGAGAAAACCTCCCTGGACAAAAGCGTGATGTTTTAAATTGGCCTTATAGAGAAGGTTTAACAATTAATGAAGCCATTAATCCACTTACAATACTGTCAGTAGGCTTATATGGAAAGATATTACCTAATCAAAATGGATCACCAATAAGACTTATAGTTCCATGGAAATATGGTTTTAAGAGTATTAAATCTATTGTTAAAATAACTTTCACTAAAGAGATGCCTTTGTGCACATGGAACGAGCAAGCACCATCAGAATATGGCTTCTATTCCAATGTTAATCCTAATGTGCCACACCCGCGTTGGAGTCAAAAAAGAGAAAGAAGAATTGGTGAATTTAGAAAGAGGGACACAAAAATTTTTAATGGGTATGCTGAATTTGTACATCACTTATATAAAGATCTAGATTTGACTAAAAATTTTTAAATTAAACAATGTCCAATAGTTTTAGAACATATATTTTTTCATTTATACCTCTCGCTTATTTATTTATTAATCTAATTTTTAATGAAGATATTATTAATGGCTTTTCATATCTTATTTCTCAAAGTGGAAACATCATAATTATATATTTATTAATTATTTTATTTATACCAATATTTGACAGATCACAAGCTATTATCAATAGGCGGTCTCTTGGAATTTCAACCTTCATTTATGCACTTATACATTTTGTAATCTATATTATCGATAATAACCTGGAATTGTTTGTTCTTTCTGAGGACCTATTAAATATAACATATATACAAATTGGATATTTAGCATTGATTTTATTCATCCCTTTAGTTTTAACCTCTAATGAATATTCAAAAAAAATTATGAAAGCAGCCTGGATGACTGTACATAAATTAATTTACTTAATTATATTCATGTCATTATTTCATTATTATTTAGTAATTAAGGCAGATTATTTACTTTTAAATACTTATATATCCTTATTTCTTCTGATACTAGTTTTTAAGTATATTTTTTTATATAAGAGCAAGTAGAATTAGATAATTTGCCTATAAACATAGTTACAAAAATAATATTAAATGGTAGAATTTCAGAATAATAAATTTAACTATAAAATCAAGAGGATGTGATGTTTAGCATTGATATGAAAATTGCTGGCTTTGATGATGAGTTAAGTGATGCTCTAAAGAAAGAAATTATTAGGCAAGAAGAACATATAGAATTAATTGCTTCTGAAAACTATGCTAGTCCGAGAGTATTAGAAGCTCAAGGATCCCTAATGACTAATAAATATGCTGAAGGATATCCTGCTAGAAGATATTATGGTGGTTGTGAGAATGTTGATGTTGCTGAGCAATTAGCAATAGATCGTTTGAAAGAATTATATGGCGCTGATTATGCAAATGTACAGCCGCATTCAGGGTCGCAAGCTAATGCAGCTGTTTACCTTGCTTTATTAAATCCTGGAGACACTATCTTAGGAATGAGTCTAGATGCAGGAGGACATCTAACGCATGGAGCAAAAGTAAATTTTTCTGGAAAATTGTTTAATGCAATCCAATACGGGATAGATGACAATGGTTTACTTGACTATGAACAAATTGAAAAGCTCGCTATAGAGAATAAACCAAAAATGATAATAGGTGGTTTTTCAGCTTATTCACAAGTTATAGATTGGGAAAGAATGGGGGAAATAGCTAAAAAAATAAATGCATATTTTCATGTCGATATGGCCCATGTTTCTGGTTTAGTTGCTGCAGATTTATATCCATCGCCTATCCCTTATGCAGATGTTGTTACTTCAACTACACATAAAACATTAAGAGGCCCACGAGGTGGTTTCATAATTTGTAAGTCTAACCCTGATCTTGAGAAAAAATTTAATTCTCTTGTTTTTCCTGGAACACAGGGAGGCCCACTAATGCATGTGATAGCTGCTAAGGCAGTTGCTTTCAAAGAAGCTCTTCAGCCTGAATTCAAAGAATATCAACAACAAGTTCTAACAAATGCAGAGATGCTTGCAGAAACAATAATTTCTAGAGGATATGAAATTATTTCTGGGGGAACAAAGAACCATTTAATGTTAGTAAGTCTTGTTAAACAAGGGTTAACTGGAAAAGATGCTGATGCTGCGTTACATAGAGCAAATATTACAGTTAATAAAAATTCTGTACCCAATGATCCGCAAAAACCTTTTGTAACTAGTGGTATTAGAATCGGTACTCCAGCAATTACTACAAGAGGTTTCAAAGAAGCGGAAACTAAAGTCCTAGGAAATATGATCTGCGATATTCTAGATAATATAAATAATGAAGATGCTATAAAAAAAGTAAAAGAAAAAGCTCTTAATTTATGTTCACAATTTCCTGTTTATTCATCAAGTAAGAAAGCAGTAGCATAAGAGGAAGATATGCGCTGCCCATTTTGTGGAGAGCTTGATACAAAAGTTATAGATTCCAGACTGAGCCATGATGGCTATTCAATAAAAAGGAGAAGGTCTTGTCCATCTTGTAATTCAAGGTATAACACTCAAGAAACAACAGATTTAGCATATCCTCGGGTTATTAAGAACGATAAATCAACAGAAGTTTTTTCAGAAGATAAAATAAAAAAAAGTATACTTGTTGCATTGGAGAAAAGACAAGCTAGTGCAGATGATATAGATAAAGTATTACAAAATATATTTAATAGATGTATTACGCAACAAGAAAAAGAAATATCGGCATTAAAAATTGGAGAGTTTGTTATGCAAGAGTTATTAACTCTTGATCATGTTGCTTATATTCGCTATGCATCAGTATACTTAAGTTTCAGCGAAATAGATGCATTTAAAAAATTAGTAGATAATCTTAAGCATGATTTATCTCCGGAGATGAAAAAACTACAAAAGAAACTTTTAAATGAAGATTGATAAAGAAAAGGATGTTTATTTTATGCGTAAAGCCCTTGACTGTGCAAATAATGGACTTTATTCTACACATCCTAATCCTAGAGTTGGAGCAGTGATAGTAAAAAATAATAAGATCCTAGGAACAGGTTATCACAGACACACTGGATCAGATCATGCTGAATATATGGCAATTAAAAAATCTAAGAATGACTGTGCTAACTCAACTCTCTATGTAACACTAGAACCATGCTGTCATTATGGTAAAACTCCACCATGTACTAATTTCATCATAGAAAACAAAATTAAAAGAGTTGTGATTTCAAGCATAGACCCAAACCCACTTGTATCAGGTAAGAGTGTAAGGTTGTTGAGAAAGCATGGAATTAAAGTTAATATCGGAGTTTTAAAAAATGAGTCGCATGAGATAAATAAAGGTTTTTTTTCTAGATTTCAAAACAATAGACCATATATCAGTGCAAAATCAGGAATATCATTAGATGGAAAAATTGCACTTCATAATAATCAAAGCAAGTGGATTACATCAAACCTGTCAAGAGAAAATGTCCAAATAGAAAGAGCATTAAGTTCAGCTATTTTAACTACTAGCAACACCATCCTATCTGATAATCCAAAGCTAACAGTTAGAGATTCTTCTTTATTAAGAAAAATAAAGCAACAACCTACATTGGTAATTTTAGATTCACAATTGAGGGTTGATGAGAAAATGAATGTATTTAAAGATTTAGAAAGAAATATAATCATTTTTACAGCAAAAAATATAAATCAAATAAAGCAATCTAAATATAAAAATAATGTAAAGGTAATCACAGTTCCAAGTAATAAAGGTTTTTTAGATTTAAACCAAGTCATGGAAGCTTTATCAAATGAAGAAATAAATGAACTATTAGTAGAATCTGGATCAACACTTACTGGAAATCTAATTAAAGAATCACTTCTAGATGAATTAATTTTATATATTTCTCCTAAGATACTTGGGCATAGCTCTAAGACATTTTCAGGAATTAATAGCATAAAAAAATTATCCCAAAAGATTAATTTTAAAATTAATGATATTATTGAAATCAGCCATGATTTAAAGCTACGATTATCAAGAATATAATGTTTAATGGAATAATTGAAAATATCGGCAAAATTAAAGACTGCTTATCAAAAAATGATAGTCAGAAAATATTAATCAATATCGATAATCTAAGCAATAAAATTAAAAAAGGTGATAGCGTTGCTGTTAATGGCACATGCTTAACAATCGATGAAATAAATTCTACAACATACGGCTTTACTGTTTCTCCTGAAACATCAAACTTAACTTCCTTACATCTCCTTAAAAAAGACTCCTATGTCAATATAGAAACACCTTTAACAATGGATAAATTTATTAGCGGGCATTTAACAGCTGGCCATATTGACGGCACAGGAACTATATTGGAAATGGCTAAAGAGGGCAATTCTTGGAATCTGTTTATTAGAGTTAATAATAATATCTTAAAATATTCAGCTGTAAAAGGCTCTATTGCCATTGATGGAGTTAGTTTAACTATAAATCAAATTAAGGATGATATTTTATGTATAATGATAATTCCTCATACTTATGAGAATACTATTGCTCAATATTATCAAAAAGGGAATTTAGTTAATATAGAAATAGATTTATTGTTCAGATATATAGAGAAAATTCAAAATGATTAATTCATCAGAAGAAATTATAGAATCTATAAAAAAAGGCCATATGGTTGTCATCATGGATGATGAGAAACGTGAAAATGAAGGGGATCTTATTATGGCAGCCCAATTTGTGAAACCAAAACACATTAACTTTATGGCGTCACAAGGCAAAGGTTTGATTTGTTTAACTCTAACAACAAAGAAATGCAAGAAACTTGGTCTTTCTTTAATAAAAAAGACTGGAGAATCTCCCAAAGAAACTAATTTTACTGTATCAATAGAAGCTGCAAAAGGTGTTACAACAGGAATTTCAGCAGCAGACCGAGCAAAAACAATTCAGGTTGCAGTTGCAAAAAACTCAAAATCAAGTGATCTTGTCCAGCCAGGACATGTATTTCCTTTGATGGCTAAAGACGGTGGAGTTTTAGTTAGAGCAGGACATACTGAAGCAGGTTGTGATTTAGCTAGACTTGCAGGCCTTGAAGCATCTTCTGTGATTGTGGAAATACTCAATGCAGATGGAACAATGGCACGCAAAAAAGATTTACTTGCATTTTCTAAGAAAAACAAGTTAAAGATTGGGACAATTGAAGATTTGATTAAGTATAGAATTCAAAATGAGAAAACAGTTAAAAGAGTTGATGAATTTGAAATAGAAACTGCATATGGTAAATTTTATACTATTTTTTATGAAGATATTCTTACCAATCAGATTCATCTTGTCTTAATCAAAGGAAAAATTACAAAAGACCAACCAACATTAGTAAGAGTACATGTTCAAAATATTCTAACTGACAACATTAAAATTTCTAATTTACAAGGATGGCCCTTAGAAGATGCCTTAAAGAAGATATCTAAATCAAAACAAGGGGCTGCAGTTATAATTACCAAAAACACTTCTATTGATTCAATTGATATTATGAAAGATTTAATTATTAACAATAAAAGAAAAAAAATTACAAAATATGAAGAACAAAGAACAATAGGAATAGGAGCACAAATATTAAAAGATATTGGTGTTAAAAAAATGGCATTAATGAGTGCTCCAAAAATTTATCATGGCATTAGTGCTTTTGGATTAGATGTAACTAAATATGTGAGAAAGTAATTGAAACTAGAAGAGTTCGATAAAAATAAATTAATTAATAAACAATGTGATATTAGTTCAAACTCAAACTGTAAACTATTAATAGTTAAGAGTAAATATAATGAATTATTAACTAATAGTATTTGTAACGGTATATTTAATGAATTAAAGACTACAAATATGGATCAAAATTTAATGGGTTTGGAAAATATACCAGGCGGAGCATTTGAAATCCCATTAGCTACTAAACGATTAATTAATAAAATAAAGCCTGAAATAGTAATAGCTGTTGCATGTATAATAAAAGGAGATACTAAGCATTATGAATTTCTATCATCTACAGTTATTAACGCATTAAGAAATGTTAGTTTTGAGACCAATATACCGGTCATAAATGGAATAATAACAACTGAAACAATTGATCAGGCAATTTCAAGAGTTGGAAAAGAATATAATAAGGGGAAAGATTTTGCAAATACAGCTATCAATCTATTAAAATATTATTCAAACATAACATAAAGTATGAACAACAAAGAAAGAACCTTAGCTCGTGAGAATATTGTTAAAATTCTGTATCAGCAAGATATAAATAAAAATGATTTATCATCAATAATGAGTACGTTTGTTGAAAAGAGAAAGTACGATGATATATATTTTAAAGAGCTTCTAAAACTATTAGATATAAATTTAAACGAGATTGATGATTACATTACTAAAAATTCAAACCTTACAGAGCTAGAATCATCTATTATTGATAAGTCAATTTTACGATTATCTGTTTGTGAATTTCTATATAGAAAAGACATTCCAAAAAAAGTAATTATGGACGAAAGTATAAAAATAGCAAAAAAATACTCCTCGGAAAAATCATTTAAATTTATCAATAAAATCCTAGACCAACTTTTATTATGTAGTCATGATAATTAAGAATGAAAATGATTTATTGTGTTATATCCAAAATAATATTTGTACAACCTCGCCTAATGTAATTAAAAGCATAGGAGATGATTGTGCAGTAGTTAGAATCAATGATAAAAAATGTTTAGTTTTTACTACAGATACTTCTCTAGAAGGACCTCATTTCTCTAAAAAATATACTCCCGAAGAGATTGGTTATAAATCATTAGCAACAAATCTAAGTGACATAGCGGCAATGGGTTGTATACCTAAATATATTCTTATGTCTCTAACACTACCTAAGCTTGAAAATGAGTGGATTAAGAAATTTTATTCAGGAATAAAGAAATTAATATCTAAATATAAACTTACATTAATTGGTGGTGATACAAATTGTGGTCCATTAAGCATATCAATTCAGGTTGTTGGCTTTAATAAAGGAAAAATATTATACAGAGATAAAGCACAAAAAAATGATGACATATATGTGTCTGGTTTACTTGGTTCAGCAAGAGCATCCTTATTATTAGAGAAATCAAAAAAATATAAAAAAGAAAAAAAAATATTTGATAAATTCTTAAAGACGCCACAACCAAAAATTGAATTAGGTAAAGCAATCAGCTCAATAGCAAACTCATGTATTGATATCTCAGATGGATTAATAAAAGACCTAGGTTCAATTCTATCTACTAGTAAATTAGGTGGGTCTATTGATATAGATAAAATTCCTGTTCATGCATTGTTGAAAAAAACTATACCTTCTAAAAAATATTATGAGTGTGTTTTAGGAGGAGGTGAGGATTATGAATTATGTTTTACTGCATCAAAAAATAAAAGATTAAGAATTAAAAACATATCTTCAAAACTGCGTCAAAAAATAACATTAATTGGCAATACAACTGAGGGCAAGTTATCATTTTTTAAAAATGATAAATTAATTAAATTTAATTTTAAAGGTTTTGATCATTTTGACTAACTATATTGATAAAATAGTTATTTTTATTACTAGTGGCTTTGGCGTTGGTTATGCACCATTTGCACAAGGTACTTTTGGTTCTATAATTGGACTAGCAACAATAATCTCATTAATATATATACAAATAGAGCTTACTTTTATTTCTCTATTATTGATTATTTTTATTTCATCTTTACTGTGTCATAGAGCAAATCAAATCTATAAAAATAATGATTCTAAACATATTGTGCTTGATGAAATAGTAGGTATTTTTGTTGCTACATATGATGTCCCATTAACATTCATAAATTTTTTTATATGTTTCTTATTTTTTAGAATATTTGATATTTTAAAGCCTTATCCAATTTCATTTATCGATAAAGAATTAAAGAATGGATTTGGAATTGTTTTCGATGATGTCTTAGCAGGAATCTTTGCCAATATTTTATTTATAATAATTGCAAATTATTTTTTAAATACTTCATAACCAAAATGTTTTAAGAATTCAATAACTTTAATTAGAGGTAATCCTATAATTGATGTTGGATCTGGTCCATGCATTTTTTTAACTAAACTTATCGCCATTCCTTCAATCCTTATACTTGCAGCACAATTAAGCATATTTTCGTTTTTAATATAATAATTAATTTGTTTAGTGGTTAATTTTTTCATATGAACTGTATAATTTACTACTGCTATTAAATTTTTTTTTGTTTTGACGTCTAATACACATAGCCCTGTTTTGAAAACAACTATTTTATTTGAAATAAACATTAATTGTTTTTTTGCATTATTTGTAGTTAGAGGTTTCCCTAAGATTTTATTTCCTACTACAGCAACTTCATCAGAACCAATAATTATGGCATTTTTAAATCTTTTTGAAGCAGACATCGCTTTTTCTTTTGATAGTCTTTTTACATAAGCTGTTACAGTTTCTGATTTTAACTTTGTTTCGTTAATATTTGGAGAAATAGAAGAAAATCTTATCTTAAGTTGTTTAAGTAATCTTTTTCTATGAATTGAGCTTGATGCTAAAATAATTCTTTTTTTCATATATATTGCTAATATTGTATTCTAATTTCTCTCAAACTTTAAAAATACTATCAGAATCTTCAATGATTTTAAATTAATACTTAAATGAATATCGATATATCTTATTTTTTACTAAAAACTGGTATTTTAAATTGCTTGATTATCAATTATTGCTTAGAATAGCGATATATTGATAAGTAGCTTAATATAAAGAAAACTCATATAATATTTGCTGCAAATACTAAAATAATAGGAAATAAAATGGCCGTTCAAAAAAGTAAAAAATCAAAATCTAAAAAGAATATGAGGCGTGCCCATGATTCATTATCTTCTCCAACACCTTCTGTAGATAAAACCACTGGTACAACTCATTTGCGTCACCATATAGCTAAAGATGGTTTTTATAGAGGGAAGGAAGTAATAAAGCCAAAAATAAAGAAAGAAAAGAAGCAAGAAACTCAAGAATAATTACTCCTTAAGATTAAAAAAAAATGCAAAAAAAAATTACCATAGCACTCGATATGATGAGTGGCGATCATGGATTATCTTCTGCTCTACCTGCAGCCATTTCAGCAATTGAGAAGATGGATGATATTTATTTAATTTTAATTGGTGATCAAAAACAAATTCTAGAAAAAATGCCTTCAAAAATGAAAAAACTTCAAGATAAAAGGTATTCAATTTTACACACTGATGAATATATAAGTATGAATGATGATATTTTGTCTGCAATAAGATCTAAAAAGAAATCATCTATGCGATTATGTATCTCAGCTGTTAAAGATAAAAGCGCAGATGCATGTGTTAGTGCAGGAAATACAGGAGCGTTGATGGCATTATCAAAAATAATTTTAAAAACAATTTCAGGAATTGATAGACCAGCTATTTGTACAGCTTTGCCCACAAAAAAAGGGCATATGCATATGCTTGACTTAGGAGCTAACATAGAAAGTACTTCAGAACACCTATATCAATTTGCAATTATGGGATCAGCATTAGTCAAATCACTCGAAGAATCTTCTAATCCAAGAATAGGGTTATTAAATATAGGTTCGGAAGAATTCAAAGGTAATGAAACAATTAAAAGCGCAGGAACGATGATGCAAACTTCTGCATTAAATTATGGCGGATAT
>CEUS01253675.1_pt1 | contig 10977 bp, 11 predicted proteins | sample 427031 | NCBI WGS metagenome assembly CEUS01 (sample SAMEA2622837, study PRJEB7988) | marine metagenome | biome: marine biome (ENVO:00000447); feature: marine epipelagic mixed layer (ENVO:xxxxxxxxx); material: "saline water (ENVO:00002010), including plankton (ENVO:xxxxxxxx)" | depth 140 m | reverse complement strand
CATGGAGTTGATCTCATTGACTGCTCTTCTGGTGGTAACTCTTCATCCCAAAAATTGGAGCCCTATCCAGGATATCAAGTGCCATTTGCTTCTCAGATTAAGTCTGGTTCCAATATCATGACTGGTGCTGTAGGTCTTATAACGAACCCGCAGCAAGCGGAAGATGTGCTAGTCCAGGGTCAAGCAGATGCAATATTCATAGGACGAGAACTTCTCAGGAATCCATATTGGCCTTTATCGGCTCAAAAATACCTTGATGACCAAGCTGACTGGTCTAATCAATATTCCAGAGCTGCACCCTGAAACTTGTTATGCTTCAGAGTATTCGACTTTCAATCTAGTTTTATATTCTTGTCGAAATTTCGCGACTTTAGGGTCAATTATGATCTGACAATAAGGCTGAATAGCATTTTTTCGATAGTATTCTTGATGGTAACCTTCAGCTACATAGAATTCCGTAGCGTGATCAATTTCGGTTACTAGAAGTCCAGGCCAAATGCCAGATTCCTGTATATTGTCTATTACCTGTACAGCCATCTTTTCTTGTTCATTGGTGTTAACAAATATGGCAGATCTATATTGAGGTCCAGTATCAGGGCCTTGTCTGTTTAATGTAGTTGGATCGTGGATGGAAAAAAATATTTCAAGTAGTTCCCTATACGATAAAATCTCTGGTTTAAAAATGATCCGGACTGCTTCGGCATGTCCCGTTCTACCACCACAAACTTCCTCATACGTGGGATATGCAACGTGACCTCCTATGTATCCAGACTCTACATGTAAAACACCATCCAGTTGTTCGAACACAGCCTCCAAACACCAAAAACACCCCCCAGCTAAGATCGCTGTTTCTACACCATCATTTATTACCATAATATTCCCCAATCACAATAAAATGTCTTGCACATCTACTTAAACGTGATAACCTGCTTAATATACCATATAGATTACAGGCGTCTCTAGTTAAAAGTTTATTCAAATCAACGGGAGTAGAGTTAAATATTTTGCAGAAAGATGATATCTTGAAATCCGATCTGTGGCAGGAATTGGTAGATATCAACATGCCAGCCTTATTTAAACCAGAAGGATCAGAACTACTTCTAATGAGATTAACTGGTCAATACTTACCGGTGATAATACAAGCAAAGAATGAATCTTCGGTGGAAAAAGCCCGTATGGCACTGTGGCATTACCTTGTATCGCCGATAAACAAAAACAAACCGTTTACTATGGAAGATTTTGAGGCCGATAAATTCATACAAGACACTATGGTTGTACTTGGAAAGTTGGGATATTAAAAAACAAAATGTGCATTTCATAAACCTTGGAAACTAAAGACCAATTAAAACAGGACCCATATGCCTGGATAGTGATGAGTAATCTCTGGTCTATAGATATTGGCAACGTATTCGTCTTTATGTCTATAGGTGTGCTTTTACCGTTATGGCAAGAGGACCTCAGCATATCCCCCGTACAAGCAGGGATACTAGGCTCTGCTGGATTCTTTGGTTTCGGTCTTATGTCATTGCCTACCAGCATATGGCTAACTAAATACAACCCGAAAATAGTTACTCTTATTGCTACTTTGGGAATGGCCATAACATCTCTTGCTCACTCACTGGCTACCAATGTAGAAATGTTGATAATCTCTAGATTCACATTTGTGGCTTTAGCTAGTGTTAGATTAACGCTGCAAATAATATTCATACAGCATTGGTTCCAATCAAGATTGTATTCCATTGTAAACGGATTAGATTTTAGTATTAGATCAATCGGCCAAACTCTAGCGTTGGTTCTTGTGCCTGCAATGGTTACTATATTTGATAGTTGGCGATTAGTTTATGTGGTTATAGCAATTTATATGCTTGCCTTTTCTTTATCATGGATATTTATAGGCAAACAAAGGATAGGGGCAGATCCTACCAATACACCCTCTACAAAACAAGTCAACCCTGCTGGAGTATTGATAAGAAGGAAAATATTGTGGGTCATAGCTGGTTCTCAAATAGGAATAGCGTGCACTTTCGCTTCATTTGTGACATTTTACCCAAGTTATTCAATCGAATACATGAATATCTCCATAGGAACAGCTGGATTCTTGATGTCTGCTTTCCCACTAGGGGGCATATTTGGGTCAGTGTTAGGAGGAGCATTATCTCAAAAAATTGGTAGGAGAAAGCCCATACTATTGTTTGCAGGTTTACTACTTCCGGGCATGTATCTAATCCTCTTGAGTATAGACACTATCTCAATCGCATACTTAATACTCTTTGCTATTGGAGCGTTGGCAATGTCATTCCCACCCGTATTATTTACTATACCTCTAGACATGAAGTTGTCTCCCCGTGAAGTTGCGGTAGCAGGTGGTCTAAATAGAACCTTGTTCCCAATTGGAGCTACGATGGGACCAATAATTGTAGGTGCATTACAAGAATACAGCGGCTCATTACTTACAGGACTCACCATTGTATCCCCACTGCCAATAACTCTATTTATTGCTGCTATATTTATTCCAGAAACTGGGCCAAAATCAGCAATTAATAAATCCTAATAATGAGTGGGTTTAAGAAATTTTCGCCCTTGGGTGAAAGGCCAAATATTTTTTCCTGGACTCTTCCAGACTAACGTGCGTGTATATTTGGGTAGTTGAAGGTGAGGAGTGTCCCAATAATTCTTGAACCACTTTAATGTCGGCGCCACCATCCAACAGATGAGTTGCGAAGCTATGTCTCAACATGTGTGGATTGATCTTTTCTCCTATAGACATCAAACTATATCTTGAAACCATATTTTGAACAGACCTCTTACTAAGCCTATTACCAAATTTATTCAGAAACAGTGCATCATTCTTGTTCTTTTTCAACAACAACGGTCTGGAATTGAGCAAGTAGGAGTTAAGAGAGTTTTGAGCCGTTTTACCCATAAAAACTTCTCTTTGCTTGGACCCTTTTCCAATAACCCTCAAGAGTCTATTATCCACGTCTAAATCTCGTAAATTGAGAGATGATAGCTCTCCAACCCGCAGTCCACTAGCATATAAAAGTTCCAGTATCGCTTTATCCCTTTCCTGGAACCTTGCATCTGAATACAGGTTACTCAATGGGTAATTTACGAGTTCGGCAACTTCTTTCTTCCCTAAAGCTTTAGGCAACAGATTGTCTGCTTTCGGAATCAAAGGTCTAGAACTGCGATTCACTGGGTACCACAAAGAATGAGGTTCGCATATCCCTTTGTAGACCAGATAACGAAAAAACGACCGAATAGAGGCCATGTTTCTTACTACGCTGCCTCGCATGTGTCCACGTCGACGCACATTAGTTTGTCTCATGAGAAGACGAGATGACATCATCCAGGCTATATATTCTCTTATTACTGATCTGTTGATGTCGTTGATATCTCTAACACTCTTAGAATATAGAAACTCGGAAAACGGTTTCAGATCGTCGACGTAGTTACGAACTGTGTAAACTGAAAGATTTCGTTCGCCTCTCAAATACTCTATATAACCATCTATATATTCTAATATATTTAAACTGTTTCGCCGCTCATTCAAACAGCCACCTCAGCAGCAGAACCATCTGTCTGGAACTCTTCTATATCGGCACTATAATCACACGATGAACAGGAAACTGAATTCCTATTATTTATTACAAGAACTGATTCACAACGGGGACAAGGATTTGGAATTGGCTTTTGCCTTAGAGAAAAGTCACAAGACGGATAGCTGGAACATCCATAAAACACTCTGCCACCTCTCCTACCCTTGCGTTGAACCAACAATCCTTGGCATTTTGGACAAGATACACCAGTCGATATCTGATATGGTTTACTATACCGACATTCCGGAAATCCAGTACAAGCTATAAATTTCCCGTTACGTCCTATCTTCTCAGCCAGTGGTCGTTCACATTCAGGACATGATTCTCCAGTTGGTGTCTGAACAGTAACCTTCGGCATAGAAGTTTCGGCAATCAGAAATAACTCACGATACGGATTATAGAATTCCTCTAATACTTTTACCCATTCCTTATTACCATTCGCAATCTCATCTAAATTGGTCTCCATTTTAGCAGTGAATTCTACATCCATTATGTTTGGGAAATACGGGTCCAATTGACCCACTATAGCAATACCCAGAGGCTCTGCAACGTATCTACCATTTTCTAATGAACAATAATTCCTGCCTTCCAAAGTTGCCATAATGGAAGCATAAGTGCTTGGTCTTCCTATACCGGATTCTTCTAATGTTTTCACAAAAGAAGCCTGGCTATATCTAGGGAGTGGTCTGGTGAATTTTTGATCGTTATTGACCTGACTCAATACCAAACGTTCATCTTTAGCAAGGCTAGGTATTTTCTGAAAATCATCCTGATCACCCGAAGTTTCTTCATCGTCTCCATCTTGTTGGGATTTATTATTCCCACCATTGTATATCTTCATATAACCATCAAATTCAGGCTCGGATCCGGAAGACGACAACTTATAAACAATCGTATCGGTTTTTTTCGCAGTAATATTTACGGTCGTAATTTTGTTTACTGTATCCGCCATTCGGCTGGCCAAGGCTCGTTTCCAAATCAAAGTATAAAGGGATATCTGCTCTCTAGTAAGATATCCTGCCAATTCTTCAGGCGTTCGGTTTATAGATGTGGGTCTGATCGCTTCATGAGCCTCTTGGGCTGTAACGGCAGATTTTCCTCGTCTGCGTCGATTTCCCGTGCCCAAATATTGTTCTCCGTAATGGCTCATTATAAATTCATTTATCTCCGTCGTCGCCGTAGCAGACAAGACAGTGGAATCAGTTCTCATGTAAGTTATTAATCCGGTTTCAGCCCCTGATCCAAGTGCTATACCTTCATACAGCTGCTGAGCAACCCTCATAGTTCTAGATACTGAAAATCCCGATAACCTACGAGACGCTTCTTGTTGCAGAGTGCTAGTAGTAAATGGAGCTTGAGGTTTCAATTTTGATGTCTTATTGGTTAAGGAGTCAACTTTAAAGTCACACAATTGCAAATCTTGTTCGATAATCTTTGCATCATCTTTAGAATATCTTTTAGATCCTGTAAGACGTGCACTGAATGCTGTTTTTGTCTTACCTTCATCCTTGATTAAATCAACAGATATAATCCAATATTCTTCGGGTGTGAAATCGTTTATAGCTTTCTCTCTTTCCACTATCAATTTCAACGCTACAGATTGTACTCGTCCGGCTGAAAGACCCAATTTATATCCACTAGTAAATTTTTTCCACAATAAAGGACTCAATTCATAACCAACCACTCTATCCAATACCCTTCGAGCCTGCTGGGCATCTACCAAATCCATATTGACTGAAGTGGGATTATTAAAAGCCTCTTTTACACCACTTTCTGTTATTTCATGAAATATGACTCTCTTAGCGACCGCTTTAGTAGCTATAGATTCCATTATATGCCACGAAATAGCCTCCCCTTCTCTATCAGGGTCAGTAGCGAGGTAGACAACCTCGCAGTTCTTAGCCAATTTCTTAAGATTTTGTATTACGGTTTTCTTACCAGGCATGATTTCGTATTCTGGTTTGAAATCATTTTGTATGTCCACTGCCAAAGTTTTTGAAGGTAAATCTCTTACATGACCAACTGAAGCAACGACCTCGTAGTCATTACCCAAATAACGACCAATAGTTTTTGCTTTGGCCGGAGATTCTACTATCACAAGATTTTTTGGCATTAAAACACTTCTGTTATAAAAAAATTAAATTCCAATGAGTACCGGATTAAGGGAATGTTAGTTTAAAGCCACTGTTGTAACCCATCGTTCTACCATCATACTGTACGGTCTCTGTGGCTTGTTTATCTCCAATATGGAAAGTTATTGATTCCAACTGTAGTGCCCAATCATTAGGTGCTAACACAATGACATATACACCATTATAAATAGTTACAGGATCTGATATATACCACCCCACTCTAGCTTCCATCACTGTACCATCAGGTGGTGTTTCTCCTCCAACAGTTACAGTTCCAGACAATGAATGGAACAACAGCGGAACAGATCCACTAGGAGTAGGGATCGGTGTTGGAGTTGGGGCTACAGTTGGTACAGGCGTAGGCATAGGCGTAGGTGTCGGAGTTGGCGCGGGAATTGGGGTTGGTGTTGGCTCCGGCACAGGTGTGGGGGTAGGATAAGCCGTGGGTGTTGGGTAAGGTGTCGGCGTTGGGTAAGGTGTCGGCGTTGGGTAAGGTGTCGGCGTTGGATAAGGTGTCGGCGTTGGATAAGGCGTCGGCGCAATCAATGTCTCGCCTACACCAGACGAAGGCTCTGACGCCTGAGGTACCACTTCGTTATTACCTGCGCATCCTGCAATAGTCAGCAGAATTATGGCAAACACTGTTAAATTCATTTTCTTCATATATAATATTCCACCCGAATACAAGCGGCTACAAGATACCATCATATTCCAAACCTATCAAGTATCCAGATAGTCAATATCCGAAAATGTAATATACTTCTATAAATTATCTGCACGAAACCGACGAACTTTTTAATTATATGAACCGAAAATCAAGACGCAAATACCCAAGAACCTCACAAAGCCATTCATTGCTGTTGATTCTTACCGTAATATGTGTTGTATTAATAATTGCTATCTCTAGGACACTAAAATAGATACTTGCAACTCAACATTGAGTGATTTACGATCTACTGATACCAGTTTTGGATTACTATCCTATAGACTAAATATGTTTCATGTCGTATTCTGTGTTGGCTTAACAAGAAAAGTCATTGAAAACTGACATCTTGTTATCATGCACCCTTTAAAGAGTTCCTGATGGCCCGGTGGTGTAGCTGGTTTAACACACTGCCCTGTCAAGGCAGAGATCGGCGGTTCGAATCCGCTCCGGGTCGCCACAAACAAGCTTGCAAAAACCGTTCGCTGAATGCCCAACACAATCGTGAACCTCATCATAAAGAAACGTTAGTCTCGAGATGTGTTTTTCCTAAGCGGGCTAGTTTCTGGAATAAATAAACCTCCAACCAAAAGTGTTAACGGCAAGAATGATATTGTTATTAGTCCATATTGAAGTGATCCATAAATCTCTTCTATAGCACCTACTATAGGTGGGCCTAGCGCCCCTCCAATAGGCATCATTGTCATAAATAAACCTAAGGATACGGCTGTTTCTCTAGGTTTCAATCCTAAATCATATTGAATTGTACGTATTATAGGGACCCAAATCATAGCATTCCAACCCGCAGCAAATAGCAGGATTCCTACAATGAGAATGGAGTCAGAAGTAAAAAGAAACAAATATATTATTGGCAGTAAGACACCAGGACCCCAAATAAGGATTTTCCTTTGGCGAATCTTGTCTGATAAAGGACCTCCTACAAAAGCTGCGATCATACCTCCAAAAGGGAAAAGAGTCAAAAGCAAACCGATTTCCTCTAACGATAATGGTAAAGAGTTAAGAGCATATGTGGGCCAGAAGGTTATTACGCTGGCAAAAGCAGCTGCTGCACCAGAAGGCGCAACTGCAATAACCCATAAAATCTTTCGTTTACGTAAAATCTGTAATGGAGAGCCATCATCTAATCTATCCTGATCTTTAGTTGAGATGTTATCTCTGCCAACAAGAATCCAGTAAACAGACGTTATAATCATTAAAACACCAAAGACGTAATACACATTCCTCCAACCTCCTAATGAGTCCATCAGAAACGTCATGGTAGCAATTCCAATCAGTTGACCACTCGAAAAAATACCCACAGTTATGCTTACTACTAATGCTATTTTTGTGGTACTAAACCATTGCTGGATTACAATTGCCTCCCCCACCATCCTTGTAACCATAGTTACCTGAAATAGAAACCTGCCTAACAGGAGAAACATAAATGTGGGAGACCATCCTTGCAACATCATAAACAAAGCAGCTAATAACAAGGCAATAGTAGTAACTGTTTTAGGACTGTATTTGGACATCCATACACTAGCCGGTAATGAAGTGCTAGCTGAACCTAGGAAAAAAGCTGAACCCAAAACACCTGCCTGTACAGGTGAGATATTTAAATCTTGAGTGATGCTAGGCAGCATAATACCCAACGATGACCCCATAACTGAAATGGTCACAGCCTGAATCCAAACCCCAGACATCACTAGCCATGGATTATTGTGAGTAAGTCGGATAATTTTCACATTATGCCTTTAATAATTATAAACAAAATCAAATTAGAGCCACTTCCTTATGGGAAGTGGCTCTAATTATTGGTCTAAACGATTCTATATCTATTTCATTTTACCAACGAGAACCAGAACCAGGAGACCTCTCCTGTCTTGGCCTAGCTTCATTAACAGTGAGAGTTCTCCCTCCCACTTCTTTACCATTTAGATCCTCAATGGCAGCTTTGGCCTCATCATCTGTTGGCATTTCAACAAACGCAAATCCTCTTGATCTCCCAGTGTCTCTATCCCGAACTATATACGTCTCTTCTACCTCACCATGTGCTTCAAAAGTATCTCTCAACTCCTGTTCAGTAGCTTGATAGGAAAGATTCCCTACATATATCCTCAAAACGATGTCCTCCTAAAATCTTAACAAGTCCTATTGGCGAAAAAGTGAGTTCTTACTAACCAATGCTAGAAGGGCAATATCAAACTACCAATCAAAGCGCAAAGGAGAATCTGAACAATCCGATAAGGATCCAACACGATACCACCTTGAACAATTATACCATACTATAGCAGAATTGAATCTAGTCAATAGAAGAACCAGAATCTGGGAAGAAACAATACAAGAACTTCAACTATTCCCGGGGGCCCCATATTGCTGATCCTAGACGTACAAGAGTAGCACCTTCTTCTATGGCCACTTCAAAGTCATTTGTCATACCCATAGACAATCCAATTTGATCAACATGGATAGACGTATGTTTGCCTATGGAGTCTCTTAAACCTCTTAGCTGTTGAAAATACGGTCTGCTATTTTCCGGATCAACACTATGTGGTGGTACTGTCATTAACCCAACTAATTCTAAATTGGGTTTAGCAATAATGAATTCTATAACTTCATCAAATTCCAAGAGGTTAATACCAGTCTTTGTATCCTCTCCAGAAAGATTAACCTCTAGATAAATCTTAGCCCTCTTCTTCATTTCTCCTGCAACCAGATCAATTCTATCAGCCAACTTTGCACTATCCACTGATTGGATAACATCGAACATTTGGACAGCCCGTTTTACTTTATTAGATTGCAAAGTTCCAATGAGTTGTAAACTCTTTAATCCATGTGGTAGGTCAGTAATGTCAAATTTACTTTCAGCTTCTTGCACTCTGTTTTCACCCAAGTGATCCAAACCCAACCCCACAGCATCGAGAATTCTCTGATAGCTGACCTGCTTACAAGCACCCAATAAAACAACACTTCCTTCTGATCTACCGGATTTAACCAATGCAAATTGAATCCTGTTCCCAATCTCGTGAAGTCTAGTTTCTATATCAATGTCAGCCATAAAATCATCTACCTTTAGTTAGTGTGTGAAAATATCCAATACATGAAATTTAGGGCACTAAGAGTAGCTTGCCTGTAGTGAGTCGCCCTTCCAATTGGTCATGTGCAATAGCAGCATCTGCTAATGGCAATTTGTTATGTATGCGAACTTTCAACGTCCCATCGTTTACAGCATTCAATACTTCACCAGCCCGGTTCTCCAATTCTGCTCTATTGTCTATATATGAGGTTAACGTCGGCCTCGTCAAAAACAACGACTTACTATTAAGTAACATTGGTGATATCGGAGGAACTAACCCACTTGACTGCCCATAAAGAACCATATAACCCCTTGTAGCAAGACAATTAATACTTTTATCAAAAGTATCTAATCCCACTGAGTCATAAACCACTTGAATCCCTTTCCCATCGGATATGGATTCAACTTCTTTTTGAAAATCATGGGTTTTGTAGTTTATGATATAGTCAGCACCAGCAGACCTAGCAATATTCCCTTTTTCTTCAGTAGATACCGTTCCTATAACTGTAGCTCCTAAAGATTTGGCCATTTGGGTAAGTAGTAATCCAACCCCACCAGCAGAAGCATGAATCAAACATGTATCTCCGGACCCTAGAGGGTAAGTTGATTTACACAGGTACTGAGCTGTTATACCTTGCAACATGACTGCTGCCGCTGTATTTACATCTAATCCAGTGGGAATCTTTATAAGTTTCCAAGCAGGACAAACAATCTTCTCAGCATACGATTGAGGTACTCCGGTGTATGCCACAAGATCTCCTTGCTTAAAACCAGAAACATCATCACCTACTTCTAGCACTTCTCCAGCTCCCTCAGATCCAGGAATAAGAGGTAATGACGGTATCGGGTAAACACCTGATCGGATGTAAATATCCATATAGTTGACGCCAATGGCCTTAAGTTGGATCAGAACTTCACCTATGCCTGGCACAGGGTCTTGAACATTGTTATATTTCAATACTTCTGATCCACCAGGTCCCGACATTTGAATAGCTTTCATAACCTAAACCCCTCCACAATAGCAAGTATACTTTTTTGTGATCAATTACTTTCAACGACACTCTTAACAACACTTAGAGCATCATAAATGTCTTGCTCTGATATCCCATAATGAGTGACCATACGTATTTTATCACCATATGGATTACTGACCATAAGACCTCGATCCCCAAATAATGATAAGAGTTCCTGCGTATCTCTCTCAGGAATTTCGAATATAACTATATTGGTTTCAATAACGTCGGATTGAACGCGTACGTGTTCAAGATTTCTTAATCCATCCGACAACAAACGAGCATTATGATGATCTTCACTCAGTCTATCAATCATCTCTTCCAAGGCAACTAATGCTGCTGCTGCCAAGATTCCTACTTGCCTCATGCCCCCACCTAAAGTGTTTCTCATTACCTTTGCTTTAGCGATAAAATCTTTCGTGCCTAACAATATAGATCCAACAGGGCAACTGAG
>CEUS01036677.1_pt1 | contig 10980 bp, 6 predicted proteins | sample 427031 | NCBI WGS metagenome assembly CEUS01 (sample SAMEA2622837, study PRJEB7988) | marine metagenome | biome: marine biome (ENVO:00000447); feature: marine epipelagic mixed layer (ENVO:xxxxxxxxx); material: "saline water (ENVO:00002010), including plankton (ENVO:xxxxxxxx)" | depth 140 m | reverse complement strand
GCACATAACCATCTTTTCGCTTCGCTCGAGGTTGCCACCATGGTTCACACTTCACGCCTTTTGACTCGCTCACTGATCCTTGCCATGGCACTCCTGGAACTTCAGGGAGCAGCAGCACAGGAAGCCCTATCTGTTCAGGGTTTCACTCCTGAGTCAGCAGCTCGGCAACTAGAGCTAGAGGGCCAATACGATTCGTACCTAGACGCCGACAACCTCGAAGAATGGATGCGATACATCGTGTCTAAACCAATCTACACGGGTTCACCCCACAACAGGGAAACGGCTTACTGGATGGTCGAGCAATTCGAGTCCTGGGGCTTCGAAGTGCGCCTGGATGAATACCAAGTGCTTTACCCAACTCCTCGGATTCGGGAACTCGAACTCATAGAACCAACCAGCTATACGGCCCAACTTCGTGAACCAACTTTAGCGGAAGATGAAACCTCGGGAATCGAAGAAGATCGACTACCAACGTTTAATGCATACTCTGCTGATGGGGACGTCACGGGCGAATTGGTCTACGTCAACTACGGGATTCCCTCTGATTATGAGGAACTAGAGCGCCGCGGCATTAGTGTGGAAGGTAAGATTGTCATCGCTCGATATGGTGGTTCGTGGCGAGGCATAAAACCTAAGGTTGCTGCTGAACACGGAGCCATCGGTTGCATTCTGTTTTCCGATCCGAGGGATGATGGATACTTCCAAGGCGATGTCTATCCGAAGGGTCCCTATCGCATGGAGCATGGAGTCCAGCGAGGAGCTGTGCAGGACATGCCGCTCTATCCTGGAGATCCTCTTACTCCATTTGTGGGTGCCACCGTCGATGCTGAACGCTACACTGTCGAAGAAGCGCCCACGATCATGAAAATCCCGGTGCTTCCAATCTCTTACGCAGACGCTCTACCGCTGCTAAGTGCGATGGAAGGCCCCGTCGCACCTGCTAATTGGAGAGGGGCGTTACCAATCACCTATCATCTAGGTCCGGGTCCAGCTCGGGTACGATTGCACCTTGAGTTCAATTGGGATCTCACACCAGCCTATAACTTGATCGCTGTGATGCGTGGTTCAGACTTTCCAGATGAGTGGGTCATCCGCGGTAACCATCGTGACGGCTGGGCGATGGGAGCAGCAGACCCGATTTCTGGAATGGTTGCACTGATGGAGGAAGCACGTGCCGTGGGTGAACTCACACGCACCGGCTGGCGCCCGAAACGGACTATTGTCTACGCCGGCTGGGATGCTGAAGAGCCAGGCCTCCTCGGCTCGACAGAATGGGCCGAACACCATCGAGATGAACTGCACGAGAAGGCAGTCCTCTACATCAACACTGATGGGAATGGTCGAGGTTTTCTCTCCGCAGGTGGCTCCCACACGTTGGAGCGTGTGGTCAATGAAGTAGCTAAAGAGGTTGAAGATCCGCAGACCGGCGTATCGGTTTGGGAACGATCTCGGGCCACCAGAGCGGTTTCAGGTGATCCGAGTGCACAAAGAGAAGGAGACCTCTGGATCGCTCCGCTTGGCTCAGGCTCGGACTATACACCATTTCTTCAGCACCTTGGGATTGGATCCCTCAACATCAGTTTCGGAGGAGAGAGTGGAGGGGGTTCTTACCATTCTCAGTTTGACTCCTTCGATCACTATACTCGTTTTGGAGATCCAGGCTTTAGCTATGGAGTTGCTCTAGCTAAGGTGGCCGGCCGACTCACACTAAGGTTCGCTGATGCTGATGTGCTTCCACTCCGGATGGAAAATTACACGGAAACTCTTAACCGTTACGTGAGTGAAGTTGAAATCCTAGCCGAGGACCTCCGAGCAGAGACCGTGCAGCACAACCGACTCGTTGAAATGGATGCATTCCGTCTTCAGGCTGATCCAAGACAGACGTATAATCCACCGATGAGCAAAGACGAGGTGCCGTTCTTTAATTTTGCACCTCTCCAAAATGCTGCAGCGAGACTCGAGGACGCTTCTACAGACCTGGATCGCATGCTCAGTGAACAACTGAGTAACGGAACTCTGTCACCAGTCCGTATGACAGAGATCAATCGAATACTGCAAAAGATTGAACAGGCTATGACAGACACGGACGGCCTTCCAGGGCGTCCATGGTTTCGACACACAATTTATGCTCCGGGTTTCTACACTGGGTACGGCGTCAAGACCTTACCGGGTATCCGGGAGGCGATCGAACAACGCGAGTGGCATCTGGTAGAGCCCCAGATGGAACGCATTGCAGCAGCGCTAGACCGGGTCACCGAGCTGCTCCGACAAGCTACCGGAGGATTAGTGTCATAAGACCGACCTAATAGTTTCGCCCTAGGTCAAGACTTGGGTTAGCCACTAATCAGTTAATCGCCACTTCCCTTCACTAATTTGATTAGTCTCGCGAGAGGGTCGTAGGACTGATCCACCACTCTTTCCTTGAGAGGAATGATTGCGTTGTCAGTGATCGTAATCCCCTCCGGGCACACTTTTGTGCAACATTTGGTAATGTTGCAGTAACCGATACCGAGTTCCTCTCTCAATTCTGCAACCCGATCACCCGTGTCGATTGGATTCATCTCCATATTTGCTACATGAACGTAGTGACGCGGCCCAGCGAACCGGTCATGAAGTTGATGGTCCCTAAGCACGTGACATACGTCTTGGCACAAGAAACACTCAATACATTTCCTGAATTCCTGAGAACGTTCAACGTCATACTGATCCATATCCCAACTTCCATCTTCATGATCAGCTGTCTTCGGGGAGAAACGCTTGATTGAAGCTTTTACTTCATAGTTCCAAGATACGTCTGTCACGAGGTCTTTAACGACTGGAAAAGTCCGCATAGGCTCGACCGTGATCGGCTTGTCCGCCGGTAATTCATCAACTCGAGTCATACACATGAGTTTGGGCGATCCATTCACCTCAGCGGAGCATGAGCCACACTTGCCGGCCTTACAGTTCCATCGGACAGCTAGATCGTTTACCTGCTCAGCCTGGATACGATGGATGGCGTCTAGGACCACATAGCCCTGATCAACTTCGACTTCGTAGGTCTTTAGCTCACCCCCATCGGAGTTGCCCTGCCATACCTTAAAGGTCGCAGTCTTCATCAACCTTGTTCCTCAATGATTTTACGGAGTTCTTTCGGTATCTCTGAGATCCCTTCTCTACGAAGTTCCATTTCCCCATCATGCCCTTTCTTAAGAACAAGATTCACTGTTCCCCACTCCGGATCTTTATCAAGATAATCCAGCCGTGAGTGCGCTCCACGACTTTCTTTGCGTGCATGTGATGCCATGACCACAGCTTCAGCGACCGTAATTAGATTCTGCAGATCAAGGGTCGTATGCCAGCCCGGATTGTACTCTCGGCTACCACTAGCTCCCATGGCCTGAGCCCTTGTCTTGAGGCGCTGTAGTTCATTCGAGGCCTCTGCAAGACCATCCTCTTCGCGTGCGATCCCTGCCTTGTCTTGCATTAGTTGCTGCAGTTCATACTGCAAGCGATAAGGCCCCACATCCGCTCCCGGATCCCTCTCAAGTGGAGAAAGTGCCTCTTGGACTGCTAGGTCAATCTGTTCGTCCTGAAGATGAACCGGCGTGTTTCCAGCAGAGAACTCGGCAGCGTATTCCCCAGCCCGCTTCCCGAATACGAGTAAATCCGAGAGCGAATTGCCTCCCAATCGGTTCGCTCCGTGCAGTCCAGCTGCACATTCACCTGCTGCGAAAAGACCTGCTACGGTTGTCGACATCTGGGAATCCGAGTCCACTCGAATACCCCCCATCGCATAGTGTGTAGTTGGCCCAACCTCCATAGGCTCTTTGGTAATGTCGATACCCGCCAGTTCCTTGAACTGATGATACATACTGGGAAGCTTCTTCTTGATATGATCCTCTGAGTCTTTGATATGCTCTTGGATCCAAGCGATGTCGAGGAACGCACCTCCGTGAGGGCTACCACGTCCCTCCTGGACTTCCTTCACGATCTTGCGTGCCACGTGATCTCGCGTAAGCAGCTCTGGAGGGCGGCGCGCTTCCCTGTCACCTCTGACATAACGCCATCCCTCTTCAGGAGTATCAGCGGTCGATTCCTTGTAGAGCGGAGGAATGTCATCAAACATAAAACGCCGACCTTCACTGTTCTTGAGGATCCCACCTTCGCCACGTACACCTTCGGTAACAAGGATACCTCGCACACTCGGTGGCCAAACCATACCCGTCGGGTGGAACTGCACGAACTCCATATCAACCAGTTCTGCACCAGCGTGGTAGGCTAATGCGTGTCCGTCGCCCGTGTATTCCCAGCTATTGCTAGTGACTAAGAAAGCTCGGCCGATACCACCAGTTGCCATAACTACGGATTTGGCCTTGAAAACCTTGAACCGTCCTAGCTCTCGATCGTACGCAAGAGCACCAGCACATCGGGCCCCATCCATAAGAAGCTTGCTGACTGTGACTTCCATATGCACATCGATCCCCTCATGAATCCCATGGTCCTGGAGCGTTCGAATCATTTCAAGACCCGTTCGGTCACCGACATGTGCCAGTCGAGGATACGCATGCCCGCCGAAATTCCGCTGGTTGATACGCCCGTCTGGCGTGCGGTCCATAAGCGCTCCCCAGCCTTCCAGTTCTCGCACACGCTCAGGTGCTTCCTTCGCGTGTAGTTCCGCCATCCTCCAAGCATTGAGGTAATGTCCACCTCTCATGGTGTCGGCAAAATGGACTTTCCAACTATCTCGGTCGTCAACATTGGCAAGGGCCGCAGCAACACCCCCTTCGGCCATAACGGTATGGGCTTTTCCGAGAAGAGATTTGCAGATCAAGCCAACTGAGGCACCCTTTGCTGCGGCCTCGATCGCTGCACGCAAACCAGCGCCACCAGCACCAATCACTACAACGTCGTATTCCAAGACCTGGTGCTGGGTCATTAGAAGATCCTCCAATCCACCCAGGTTCCCATCGCACACAACCGGACATAGATATCTGCGAATGCCACCCAAATCAGGCTACACCAGGCCCAAATCATGTGGCGGCCATTGCACCAAGAAACACACTCATATGCAGCCCTCTGAACTGGCCTGCCTGCTAGCTTATCAATCCCTCCGCCAATTAGATGCCTCAGCGAATGGCACCCAAACGTGTAGCCACCAAGGAGGACTACGTTTGCTGTCAAAACGACCGTTCCTAGGCTAAGCCCAAGTTCTTCCGAACCGAATCCAGTTTCAAACCACAGAGCTTTCCAGGCATCGTGAGATAAGAAAACGAGTAGTAGAAGAGCAAAGGGCAATGTGTATCGATGGGCATTCTGCAGAATTAATGGGAAGTGCCTCTCACCCATGTAAGCTTCACGAGGCGTGCCTACAGAGCAGGACGATGGGCCGGGCCAGTAAGCCTTATAGTAAGCTCCACGGTAATAATAGCAGGTAAGACGGAAGCTCACGGGCGCCCATAGAATCACGAATGCGGGAGAAAATACAGGGAGGAAGGAAGGCCACCATCCAGGCTCTAGCGTACCCGTAAACGAGTGCGACGGATCACCCCAGATCAGTGGTGAGTAGAAAGGCGAAAGCAGATTCCCAGAGTAATAGTTGTTCCCCTGGAACGCAGCCCATGTGGAGTAGATGACAAAAGAGGTGAAGACAACAAAAACCACGACGGGCTGAAGCCACCACGCGTCAGTGCGCATGGTTTCACCAAAAGTTCTCCGAACTGGGAGGGCCGTGACTTTAGACGGCATAGGTCACCTTTCGATAATGTGGAGTCACCGGTGATAAGTATCGGAATCAGATAACTCGAACGCAGGACAGACGTAGCCTGTACAAATTACCAGAAGTGCAGGTACAACACGGTAATATGGCAAGTAGGCAGGCAGGCGGAAGTCTTCTTCAAGCGGCGTTAGCATTTTTTATCTAACCAACTATGATTGCCAAGCCCAAACCCTCGCGCAGCGCTAGCTGCACAGCCTATCACGACCTCTCTGCCGCTCGCTCAGCCCTTACTTTTTCAATGACTTCATGCGGTGCAGGCTCATAGCCAGCAAAGTTACGAGTATGATGGGCACGCCCTTGGGTGATCGACCTCAGTGTTGCCGCGTACTTATATAGCTCTGACTCTGGAACCATTGCCTTGACCGTGGTACGACCACTGGAGGGATCCATACCCTGTACCTTCCCTCTCCTTGAGGTCAAATCACCCATGATGTCTCCAACATATTCGTCCGGAGTAGTTACTAATACTTCGATGATTGGCTCCAGTAAGACCGGCCCACACTTTTCGGCCACGTTTCTGAAAGCCATTGAACCAGCAAGTTTGAATGCGATATCAGACGAATCTACGGCATGGTAAGAACCGTCGTAGCATTCCGCTGCAAAATCGACCAAGGGATAATTCGCTAGCACTCCATTTTCAGACGCTTCCCTTATCCCACGGTCTACAGACGGCACATATTTTGTAGGGATAACCCCACCTTTGATTGAGTTAACAAATTCGTAGCCTGCACCCCGGGGCCTCGGTGACATTCGTATTTTACAGTCCCCGAACTGACCACGACCACCTGACTGCTTCTTGTGCCGCCCCTGTCCTTCAGCCTGTTTTGTGATCGTTTCTCGGTAAGCGATTTTTGGTTGTCCAGTTTCAACCTTGACCCCGTACTTCCTCTCCATGCGCTCGAACTGAACGTCGAGATGCAATTCACCTACACCTCTGGCTATAGTCTGGTGAAGCTCTCCATTAAACGCAGCAGAAAACGTTGGGTCCTCCTCATGTAGCTTAGGCAGAACCTCTCCGAGTTTGTCTTCGTCGTTCCGACTAACTCCCTTAATAGCTACAGCAATGTCAGCACTTGGGAATTCAATCTTATCCAAAGACAGTTTTTTTCCTTTATTGTTGAGCGTGTCATTGGTATGCGTGTGTTTGAGCTTGGCCACGACCCCAATGTCTCCAGCATGAAGTACAGGAACCTCATGCCGCTCCTTACCCATAGGGATACTCAAGTGGTTGAGCTTCTCTGCTCGGCCATCCGATGCATTCACAACTTCTGACCCGCTAGCAACTTTACCCGAGAAGATTCGGAAGTATGATAATTCCCCAATATGTGGCTCGGCCGCAGTCTTGAAGACGAGTGCTGCCAGTGGCTCTCCATCGTCGGCCATGAGCTCCTGGTCACCAACTGTTTCGGTTCCTGATTCGGACGGATTCGGACACAACTCTACGAGCTTACTGAGGAGTGCCTGGATTCCGTAAGTAAGTGGCGCAGCACCGCAGAAAACTGGAGAGATTTCGTTGCGTGCCATCCCACGAGCCATTGCATCAATCGCTTCTTCACGGGAGATCTTTCCACCTTCCAGATACTTCTCCAGAAGATCCTCATCCGTTGTGGCCAATGTCTCCTGGAGCTCGGTCTCCCACTGGGCTCCCTTATCCTTCAAATCCTCCGGAACTTCAGTTTCGTCATATTCCCCTTTGGTTGTCCCCTTCTTGTACATATGAGCCTTTTCACTGAAGAGGTTGATGATCCCCTCAAAAGCAGGACCTTCACCAACTGGAATCTCTACAGGGAGCGCACTCTCACTGAGGTTCTTGATTTGTTGAAACACACCATCAAAGTCAGCATGCTCTTTGTCCATCATGGAAACAAAAAAGATCCGAGGAATTCCCCGGGCCTCGCAGTATTCCCAAACGCGTTCAGTGCCAACCTCGATGCCTGAGGTGGCATTGACGACAATGATGGCGGCATCCGCTACTCGTACCGCAGAAAGAGCTTCACCCGTGAAATCCAAGTATCCCGGTGTGTCCAGAAGGTTGACCTTCACACCATTATGCTCAGCGTAGGCCGGGGTCATCTGGATCGAAATTTCATGGGCATGCTCTTCGGGAGTGTGCATAGTAAGCGCAGTCCCGTTATCAACATTGCCATGACGATTCGAAGTGCCTGACACGAAGCAGAGCGCTTCTATCAAACTTGTTTTTCCAGATCCACCATGCCCGAGAACCGTGATATTCCGTATCCGGTCTGTGGGATATTCCTTGGCTGATGCCATTCAGAGTCCTCCGGGATCTCGATTATTTAGGGACATCTTCTACCCCGACGAACTCGGGTAGTGGTGAGCCCTTATTTGTCGCAGGAGGCACTCCTAGAGGGCCGCCTCAGCTTATGGGGACACGGATTCTAGAAAGTGCTGAGAGGGTGGGCAAGGCACCACGGAATGTTCGATTCACCAGCTTGAAGTTTGCTTTTAGCTCGTTATATGGATTCTGCTATTAACGCCCTATCTGGTCCGCCTCCTCCTCGGTCTCTAAGAGACGTCCTGTAGTGAGCTCAAGCACGAGCCGATCAAGGTCATAAATCTCATCAAGAGCCTCTAGGATAGCCCGAACATCTACGCTTACTGATCGATTCTTTTCGGGCAGATATATGTAATCTCCTGGGAGACTTTCAATATTGCCATCGAATACCAGACCGACTACCTCAAGATCACGATCAAGAACCGGAGAGCCTGAGTTACCACCGATAATATCAGCTGTTGATACAAAATTTATCGGGGTAGAAAGATCAAGAGTGTTAGGCGGATTCATCCACCGCTCCGGTAATGCCCAGTCTTCTTTTCCACTGTGGGAGTAGTGACGGTCATAGAGTCCGAAGAGCGTAGTAAACACAGGTGCCATTGTACCGTTGTATTCGTAGCCACTAACGGATCCATCTGCGATCCGTAAAGAGAACGTTGCATCAGGTGGCACTTCGGTTCCATAGATCTCGAAACGGGCACGTCCTAGTTCCGAAGCGATCGCCTCTTCCTCAGGTGCGACTTCGGCGAAAAGGCTATTTAGTTCTAAGAAAGCCGGAAGAAAGGCTATAACTGCCTGGACCGCAGGATCCTGCGGTCCGATACCGCCAGACTCAAGAGCAACTACAGCAGCAGCGGAATCACTGAGCATGCTATTCGAGACCACTTGTTCCGCTACCATCTCAGGGGTGCGTCCAGCAAGAAGACCCACCACGGCTGGATGATCAGCGCCGAGATGCTCAACCAAGTCCCTAAATCGATCGGCCATCAAAACCACATCAAGTTCCGCGGGTATTTGGGGAGTCCCTCGAGCATTATCGATCATTGACTCGAGATCTTCAGCCGGCGCACCACCTTGTTGCATTGAAATAACCTGAAGCCCAAAAAAGCCCCTAATGAGAGTCGATGAGTCAAGGATCGGATTCCCAAAAACTGAAAACGCAGCAACCACATCCGTGCGACTCCGCTTCAAGTCTTGCAATTCTGCCATGCGATCAACTAACCCACCGTAAAGATCTTGCAAGGCGGGGGCGGCATTGATCGCCTCTTGGAAATCGGCTTCAGTGTCAGCTCGCTTCGCGAGGATCACTGGGTCATGAAGCCCCTGGAGTTGTCCTTCATATGCCTTCTCAGTGTTACTCAGGCTAAAATACTGGTTCCGCAAGTCATACTGCTCAGCAATCTCGGGGTTTTCTTCTATATAAACTTCTAGAATCGCCATACGTTTCCTAACCGTTTCAAGTAGGAATCGATCACTTACGTCACGACGGTATTCAAGCTCTGATACGGTCTGAAGCCTACTGGTCGACCCGGGATTCCCCACAATGAAGATAGGGTCGCCCTCCGACAGTCCGTCACGGTCAAACGGGAAGTAAGTATCGCTTGAAAGTGGGGCACCACTTTCATCGTAAAGACGGAAAAAGGCGAAATCCATGTTATATCGTGGATACGTAAAATTGTCTGGATCCCCACCGAAAAATCCGATCTGTAGTTCAGGTGCCATTACAAGCTTGGCGTTCGTGTACCGTCGAAATACATAAGCGGATGTTCGACCTCCATTGTATAGGGAGATCATTTCTATCTCGTATCCCGAATCTTCACCTCCACGCTGTCCCACAATCCGATCTTTGATCTCATCCAAAAGCTCTGTCCGGGCTCCTGCACGTTCATCCTGAGGAAGGACGTCAAGCTGAGCATTGACTTCATCGGTGACGTCCAGAATCTCAACTAGCTGATCTGCCTCGAATTCTTCAACTATCCGCTCATCTGCAAGATTTTCTGCAATAAAACCTTGATCCAGCAATGCTTCGCCATCTCCTGACACTTGGGATACGAACTCTCGAGCGCAGTGGTGGTTGGTCATGACCAACCCATACGGTGAGACAAAGGATGCTGAACAACTCGGGATACGAAGTGCCCCTAGTCGGGCCCGCTCAAACCACTCGGTGTCCGGCCGGAAACCATATGTCTCCGTGATATAATCGACAGGAGGAAATTCAAAGGTCCACATCTTACCCTGGTCGAACTCTCCCGCTTGAACCGTATCGAGATTAATCTGATCTGCCTGGTTTTGTGGGGTCGGCTCATCAGGCAGAGAGACCTGGATTACTTCCGGAGAATTCTGTGATACTTCCGGGACTGGTGGTGGTGGGCTGACCTGTGCACCAGCACAGCCCGTGACCAAGAGTAGCGTTACTGTCGAAAGAAACCTCTGCGAACAGGTGCGAAACTGCCATCTCGAGACCATGAGTACCTCTTTGGGTCAGATCAACGCCGAATCTATGCGTTCAGCAAATCGCTCAACCAGTAACCTCGCAACCCACTCCAAGGCGAACAACTGATTCAGGAGCTATGACAGAGTAATCATCTCGAAAAAACCGTAGTTCGGACTTGGGGGGCTAGTTAGTCCGATGTTGCTTGGACACCCGATCCAGGAGTTTCAGCTCTTCAGGAGTCAGTGAGGACATGCCTTTCGCGGAAATCTTATCAAGAACCTCATCAACTCTATCAAAGAGCACCGGATCATCTGTATGTCTCTTACCCGAAACATGATCAGCTGAGTAGCCGGGGTGACTGTCAGTGCGAACAACAGCGAGACGACCACTCTTGGAAGTCTTCTTCTTAAGCCAACCCAGGTACCGATTCAATCGCCAATCGGCTCTCAGGTAAATAAAGCCTGCAGCTAAACCTCCGAGATGTGCGAAGTG
>CEUS01036320.1_pt1 | contig 10980 bp, 18 predicted proteins | sample 427031 | NCBI WGS metagenome assembly CEUS01 (sample SAMEA2622837, study PRJEB7988) | marine metagenome | biome: marine biome (ENVO:00000447); feature: marine epipelagic mixed layer (ENVO:xxxxxxxxx); material: "saline water (ENVO:00002010), including plankton (ENVO:xxxxxxxx)" | depth 140 m | reverse complement strand
GGAAACACTTATAAATTTACAGGAGCTTTTGCTCCAGTAAATCAAATAACAGGTTTAATGAGTTTTTAAACTATTTATATATATAAATAAGAGGGTATTATGAGTAGTAAAAGTAGAAATATAGAAAAAGTTAAAAGTATGTTAAAAGGTACTTATGTACCAGAACGTAAAATTCAAGTGGCTACACATATCGATGAAAATGTGCATGAAGGTAGAAAAATTGGTGAAACATGGGAAGATTCTGATGGTGTAAAATGGGAACAAAAAAATGGTTATAGGATGAAAGTTTCTAAATTAGCTGATAGAGGTATAGCTGATAAATGTAATACATGTGAATATTATATTATAAAGGAATGGGATAAACAATCTTATAATGGATTTGGTAATTGTATGAAATGTCAAATAGATTTTGAATCAAAATTAAAATTATATCCAATTAAATATAATAGTTGGGTTAGATTGATGGAATTAAATAGAATGGATTCTATTAATGCTGAATTTGAAAAAATTATATTTGAAAAGAGTGATGAAATAAGTCCATTTGATATGACAATTGTAAATGCAATAGCTAACGAAAATAGGAAAGATGGGGGAATTAAATTATGAATTTAGCAAGTAAAAAATTATTATGTGCAGGTGTATGTTTTTTAGCAGCAACTGCTTTCGTTGTTTTGGGAAAAGCTGAGTTTCAAGCTTGGGCTGATTTCACTAAATGGATATTTGGTATCTATGCGGCAGGTAATGTTGGTGAACATGCATCTAAAACATTAAGTACTAAATAGATGGATCCATATACTAAATATTATGATTTAATTTTAGAATGTGATAATCTCGATGAAGCTAAGAAAAAATGGGTAATTCGCAAAGGTAAGGCTAAGAAAAAAACATTTTGTCCACCTGGTCAAAAGGAAAAGGCTGGTAGATGTGTTCCGATGAAATCAAAGGAAAGATCTAAGAGAAAAATGAAAGCTAAAAAATCTGCTTTAAAGAGAAAAAGTAAGATGACAAGAATAAATAAAAAAAGAAAAAAATCCATGAAAAAAAGAAAATCTCGTGGTTGGAAATAACTATGATTAAGTTAAAAAATTTAATTAATGATTGGAATGATAAATCATTCGAAAATGCACCAAAAAGATGGAGCTCTAAGTATGGTGAATCCTTAACAGAATTTGAAAAAATGGGCGGTAAGGATATTGTAACTGAAGGAAAGAATGAATACGCTTCTATCTACAATATGAAAGAAGAAATGAAAGAGGGTAAGTTTGATCCAAAGAATCCAAGTATTAATGTACATGGACTTGGTGTATATAGTCTAAAATTATTAGAAAAGGCAATTAAGAGAGATTTGGTAAGTGCTGCTAATGATTTGGGATTTGAATCAGGAGCAAAAAATTTGAATTATCATTTATATGGAAAGCATAAACCATTGCAATCTAAAATAAAAGGATTGTGGGAAGTGTATCAACAAATGAATACATCTCAGTATAAAAGAGCTGTAACTATGTATAAGAGGAAAAAAAGATGAAATTAACTAAATCAAAACTTAAAGAAATTATTAAAGAAGAAATTAAATCTATGCTTAGTGAAGGATTTGAAATAGGCTCTGAAACTGATAAAATAAAAAAATCACAAATATCTAATCAACTTGGGTATAAGATGGTCGGTGAAGTAGATAAACCTACATTCGATTTAAGAAAATCATCACAAAGGGGAGATTCAAAATTTCCAAGTGGTAATTTGAAGGAGAAATAATCATGAAAGCATTAAAATGGATATTAGGTATATTAGCTGGTTTAAGTGGTGTAATTGCACTTTTTGCGGGAAACAAAAGTAGTAAAAAGGTAAAACAAATTAAAAATGATATTAAAAGTAATGAAGAAAAAACTAAAAAAATAGATAAAAAGATTGAAGAATATAAAACTGGACAAGCTGCATTAAAAGAAACACAAAAAAATTATGCAAAAGCGATAAAAGAAATGAAAAAGAAAAAAGAATATAAACCTAAAGATGTAGGTGCTAAAGAAGCAGCTGATTTTTTAAAAAAATATTCTAAAAAAGGTAAAAAATGATTAAAAAAATAGTATCAACTATATTAATAATATCTTTAATTACTGCACAAATACCATGTGATGGTCATTGTTTTTCTGATGAAGAAGTTCAATCGTTAAGAAATTCAATATTGACATTGGAAAATTCAGATAGTTTGAATACAGAAATTATCGAAAAATTAGAAAAACAAATATATATGTATATACAATATCAAACGAATGATAGTGTTATGATTTCTTTATATGAGGAAAAAATTGATTTGTTAGAAAAAAGAGTAGATTTATACAAAGATTTGACAAAAGAAGTTAAACCAAAATGGTACGAAAATAAATATCTTTGGTTTGGATATGGTGTAATCAGTATAATTTTACCAACATGGGTGTTAGGCAATGTCACAAAGTAAATTAAAACAAGCGATTAAACGAGAATATATAGAGTGTGTACAAAATCCAATACACTTTATGAGAAAATATTGCACAATTCAACATCCCAAAGAAGGTAAAATAAAATTCGATTTATATGATTTCCAAGAAAAATGCTTAACAGAATTTACAAATAATAGATATAACATAATTCTTAAATCAAGGCAATTAGGTATATCAACTCTTTCAGCTGGATATGCATTATGGACAATGTTATTTCACAATGATAAAAATATTCTTGTGATTGCTACTGGTAAAGATGTGGCAAAAAATCTTGTTACTAAAGTACGTGTGATGTATGATGGTTTACCTACTTGGTTAAAAACCAATACGGAAGAAATAAACAAATTATCTATACGATTTACAAATGGTTCACAAATTAAAGCAATCGCTTCTAATGAATCAGCTGGTCGTTCTGAAGCATTATCACTTTTAATAATTGATGAAGCTGCGTTTATTGATAAGGTAGATGTAATATGGACTGCGGCGCAACAAACACTAGCAACTGGTGGTGATTCAATAGTTCTTTCTACACCCAATGGTGTGGGTAATTGGTTTCACAAACAATGGGTTGGGGCAGAAGATGGAACGAATGAATTTAATACTATAAGATTACATTGGACCAATCATCCAGATAGAGATCAAGATTGGAGAGATGAACAAGATAAGGTATTAGGTCCATCACAAGCGGCACAAGAATGTGATGCTGACTTCCTAACTTCTGGACAATCAGTTGTTGATCCAGCCATATTACAATGGTATAAAGATACTATGGTTTCCAAACCTGTTTTGGAAGAAGGTATCGATAGGAATTTGTGGATATGGGAACAACCAAATTATACTAAAGATTATATAGTGGTTGCTGATGTGGCTCGTGGTGATGGTAAAGATTATTCAGCTACACAAGTGTTTGAAGTGGAAAATATGGAACAGGTTGCCGAATATAAAGGACAATTATCTACAACTGATTATGGTCATTTTTTGATAGATTTAGCGACTAGATATAATGATGCTTTATTGGTGGTGGAAAATAATAATATTGGGTGGGCTACATTACAAACTATTATTGATAGAGGATACAAAAATTTATTTTATCAATCAAAAGATATGCAGTATGTTGATACTGAAAATCAAATAAACAATAAGTATAGATCTCAAGATAGAAGTATGGTAGTTGGTTTTTCAACAACATTGAAAACAAGGCCACTTATTATAGCTAAGATGGAAGAATATACAAGAGAAAAAATGGTTAAATTACATTCAAATAGACTTTTGGATGAATTATTCGTTTTTATTTATAAAACTGGTGTATCTCAATCTAAAGCGGAAGCAATGGATGGATATAATGATGATTTGGTTATGTCATACTCTATAGCTCTATGGATAAGAGATACAGCGTTGAGGTTACAAAAAGACAAGAACGATCAACAAAGATTTATGATGGATGCTATGTTAGATAACAATGGTAATAAGGATTACACTGCAGGATTTAGTGTCGGTAATAATAATAAACCTAAATCAAATCCATACGAAGTGGAACTCAGTGATGGTGAAAAAGAAGATTTAAGATGGCTCATAAGGTAAAAGGTTATAATTTAATTAAATAAGGGGAAATAATGGCTGATAATATTTTTAATAGATTGGGAAATTTATTCCAATCAAATATTATTCTTAGAAAAAGAGATGATGATAAATTAGTTGTAAAAGATTTGAATTTATCACAAATCGGCTTGACTAATAATATGGTGGATAGATTCAATAGATTGATGAAATCTTCTTATCATGGAGGATCCTATGCTAAGACACAACAAGCTACTTATATTATGCAGAGACATGAATTATTCAGAGATTATGAATTGATGGATAATGATCCTATTATATCTTCGGCTTTAGATGTTTATGCTGATGAATCTACAGTAGATAATGTGTCAGGTGAAATATTAAATATTAAAACTGAAAATAGAAAGTTATATGAAATATTACATAATTTGTTTTATGATATATTAAACATAGAATTTAATTTATGGTCTTGGATACGGAATTTAAGTAAATATGGAGATTTCTTTTTACAACTTGATATAGTAGATAAATATGGTGTTGTAAATATTAAACCATTATCTGCTTACGATGTTGAAAGATTGGAAGATCATGATGAAATGAACCCTAACTTAATTCAATTTGTTTTATATGGTGATAGCAAAGAATTGAAAGAATCATATGAAGTTGCACACTTCAGGATGTTATCTGATGCTAATTATTTACCTTATGGTAAATCTATGATAGAAGGTGCTAGAAGAGTATTTAAACAATTAACTCTTATGGAAGATGCTATGTTGATTCATAGAATTATGAGAGCTCCAGAAAAAAGAATATTCAAAGTAGACATTGGAAATATACCACCCAATGAAGTTGAAAACTTCATGAATAAAATGATAAATAAAATGAAAAAAACACCTGTTATTGATAATAAGACTGGTGAATATAATTTAAGGTATAATATACAATCTGTAACTGAAGATTTCTTTTTACCTGTTCGTGGTGGTGATAGTGGAACATCAATAGATACATTACAAGGATTGTCTAATGATGGTCAAATAGATGATATAGAATATTTAAGAAATAAACTTATGGCAGCTTTAAGAATACCAAAAGCATTTCTTGGATATGAAGAAGGTGTTGGAAGTAAAGCAACACTTGCAGCAGAAGATGTTAGATTCGCGAGAACTATTGAAAGAGTACAAAAGATTATTTGTTCTGAATTAGAAAAAATTGCAATTGTTCATTTATATACACAAGGATTTGATGATAAAGAACTTTTAAATTTTGAATTGGAATTAACAAACCCGTCAATGATTCATATGCAGGAAAAACTTGAATTGTTAACACAACAAGTTGATGTGGCTAATAATATTATTGAAAATAAAATATTATCTCGTGAATGGATATATGAAAATTTATTTGAATTTAATAAACATGAAAAACATAGTGTTAAAGCACAAATAATTGAAGATCAAAAAGATAAATTTAGATATTCACAAATAGAAATGGAAGGTAATGATCCAGCAAAATCTGGTGAAAAGGTTGATACTGAAGGTGATTCTATGCAAGAAGGTGACTGGGGAGGTTCTGAAAAAGATCCTGCTAAATTTGATATTAATCCTCATGGTGCCAATAAGGAAGATTTAAAAAAGGCTACATCTTATGATAGAGAACGATATGGTAAAAGAGATTTTAAACATGGAAGTCCATTACATCCTGGTAAAGGAGCTACTTTAATGAAGTCCGAATCCAGATTTAGTGGTATTTTAGGTGATTTGAAAAAGAAATATGATAAGAAGATTAAATCTGCTAGTATTTTAAATGAAGAATCATTAATTGATGATTAATTTTTTAAATAATAATAATATAAATAGTGATAAAATCAAATTATTTAATAAAACAATTATATTTATATATGAAAAATTGTATTTACAAGTATTGGAGATATAAATTATGAGAAAAAAGATAAAACATTCTAAATTAAAAAATACTGCTATAATTTTTGAGTGCTTGGTTAGACAAATTACAGCGGATATTTTTGAAAAAAAGAATGGGAGTAAAGCTGCTAATATAATAAAGAAATTCTTTAACGAAAATACTGAATTGGGTAAAGAATTGGCTTTATATAATGTATTATCCAATGCAAAATTTAAATCGGATAAAAAAGCTGATTTTTTAATAACAGAATCTATAAAAGATTATAAATCTATAGTAAAATCTAAATTAAAAAAAGAAAAATATAATTTAATAAATGAAATTAATAGAAATTATAATATAGATAAATTATTGTCTTCCAAAATAGATGAATATAAGGTTTATGCATCAATTTATAAATTATTTGAATATGGTGAATCATTGAAACCAAATGATAAGACCGAAATATATTTTAATATATTGGAAAATATAACTACCAATAATAAATTAAATAATTTAAAAATGAAAGAAATGATTTCTTCCAAAAAAACTTCTGATGTGATGAATGATTCTGATTTAAGGATTTTAACATACAAAACATTATTAGAAAAATTTAATGATAAATATTCTAGTTTAAATTCAAATCAAAGACAATTATTGAGAGCTTATATCAATAATATAAGCAATTTAAATTCATTGAAGGAATATATACAAAAAAGGATACCAAATTTAAAAGAAAATTTAAAGAAACATTTAAAAACTGTTGATAATAAAATTGTTAAGATAAAATTAAATGAATCTATTAATATATTATCTGGTTTATGTAAATCTAATAAAAGTTCTGTCAATGATAAGACAGTCATAACTATGTTAAGATATTATGAACTTTTAAAAGAGTTGAAATTACATGAAAATAAGAAATAAAAAGGAATTAAAGGAATTAGTCAAAAATTTATTTGAAGAAATAAAAAAGGACGAAGAAGAAATAGAAGAAGTTAATGTTACTTCTGATATAGAGGGGTATAATACCCCATTTGCTTTTAGTGGTAAAAGTGGTGTAGATAAAAAGAAAAGAAGACGATATTCTACTAATAGTACTGGTTATAAAATGGTGAACGAAGAATTAGACAGTAAAGATTTATCTTTAATTAAAACTTTGATACGTGATGTTATTTCTGATGTATTACGTGATATTTGGTTAAAGAGAAACGCATGGAAGGGGAAATAAGATATGGCATATGTAAATTCAGATTCAATAGTAGGACATCCTTTATCTGGATCTAATAAAACTGTACAGGCACAACGTGAATATACTTTGGATCCACATGTAAAAACACCAACTGGTAATGTGGTTGAAGTAAGACCAGCTTCTGTTATAATAAAAGAAGGTGTGGATGTGGGTGATATATCATTTAATTTTACAACTACTGGATCCGTTGGAAATACCATTGGTACTGATGATGGATCTTGGGTTAATTTTGGTCATAAATTTACTGGATCTAATGCAGAATTGGATATACAACCGACAGCTTGGAAGGGTAGTGTGTTACAAACTGCTGGTGCTGTTATATTTGTCTATAAAAAAGTTTAAAGGAGTATAAAATGTCAAAACAAATATTAGTAGATTACATACCATTTGAAGTGGAGCCAGAACAAATTAATGAATCTATAACACGTAATGGTGGTAAATTAATTGTTTCTGGTGTTCTTCAAAGAGCTAATGCAAAAAATCAAAATGGTCGTATATATCCAAGAGAAACCCTAATGAGAGAAGCTGATAAGTATGCACAAGTTCAAATTAGAGAAAGAAGAGCTCTTGGTGAACTTGATCATCCTGATTCTTCTGTTGTGAATTTAAATAATGTATCACATAATGTTAGAGAGATGCATTGGAAAGGTGATGATTTACTTGGAACGGTTGAAGTTCTCTCTACTCCAGCTGGGAATATATTGAAAGAATTATTCAAGTCAGGTATTAAACTAGGTATATCATCGAGAGGTTTAGGTTCGGTTGAAGAATTAAGTGAAGCTGAAGATGGTGAAAATCCAACTGTAAAAGTTAAAGATGACTTTGAATTGATTGCATTTGATTTTGTATCGAATCCATCTACACAAGGTGCTTTTTTATCACCTATGAGAGAAAGTGTGGGTGAAAATAATTCAGTTAATAAATGTGGTAAGTATTGTAAAGTAGAATCTATTATAAATGATATACTTCGTGGAGAATAATTATGAAATATAGAGATATCATAGGAATACGTAAGAAAGAAGAAAAGAAGATTGTTAAAGAAAATAAAATTGTTAAGATAAATGAAACTTTGGATTCCATTAAAGACGAATTTGGTTATGTGAATGAAACAGTTCCTTATGGAAAACATGATAAAGTTAAATTTAGAAAGTTTATGGATATGGCATTAAAACATGCTGGGACTGATCCTCATGAAATAGCCAAATCACTATTTCGTTTAGGTATTCCAAATAAATTTATTAAAAAAATAGGTGATGTTTTTGCTGCACAAGTTAAGGGAATGGGATAAAATGCCAGCCAAGTCACAAGCACAGCAAAAATTTTTTGGTGTAGTAAAGGGTATCCAACAGGGTACTGGCAAGGGTACTGGTAAAGCTAAAAAAGCAGCTAAATCAATGAGTAAAAAAGATGTTGATGATTTTGCTTCAACAAAACATAAAGGATTACCTAAAAAAGTGAAAAGGGAAACAAAAGTAAGAAATTTAATTCTGAAGATGGTTCGTGAGATTATGAGTGAAGAAAAACTTACAGAAAAGGCCAAAAGAGATTACAAAGCAGAATATAAGAAATTTCAATCATCTACTAAATCAAAGAAATATAGAGCTGAATTAAACAAATACAATAGACAAAAAGGAACTTATGGTAATGGTGATAAGAAAGATGCATCACATAAAGGAGGAAAGATTGTGGGATTTGAAGAACAATCAAAAAATCGTGGTAGGAAAGAGAAAAGTAGATTGAAGAAAGAAGGAAAACTTACACCAGAACAACAGTTAAGAGAAATTATTAAAAGTGTGATAAAAGAATCTTTTTATACAATAGGAGCTGGTGGGTTAAGCAAAATAGAAGAAGGTGTTGTTCACATAGCAGTTAATTCACCATATTATTTAGGTGCATCTATGGATCCAGATTTAATTATTGTAACTAAAGTGGATGATACATGGATTGAATATGTTAAACCTATATGGGATAATAAGAAAAAATTGAAAATCGAAAAACCAATCGGTGAAAGTTTAATTACAGATGGTACAAATACTTGGTTGAAGACTTATGGTAAGTATTCTGAAAATAAACAATATGCTGATACAATGAAAAAGAATTTAAATGGTCAAAAAGGACCAAATAACGGAAAAGTTAAACCATCTGATTATGATAGATATGTATTAACTATTAAAGGTAAAAAAGGTTCGGGTGATGTTTATGGTATCGCTAAGAATTGGGGTGTAACTGGTCGTTGGAATGGTAAGAGTGGCGAAGATACAGAAATGGAATTAGAATTGTATAAAATTTATATTCCACTATTGAAAAAGAAATATTCAAAAGAATTGACAATTGCTAAACAGAGGAAAGGTGAATTGAGATGATTAAATTAAAGTCACTTATAAGAGAATCGAAACTTATTACGGAAGCTACTCGTTGGGCAGTTGGTGTTGAAATGCCGAATGGTAAGATTACATCTGTTTATGGACATTACGATGGTTATCCAGAATATGTTGGCAAATTATTGAAAAAATATTATAGTCAAGGTGCTGGTAAAGTTAGAGATTTGGTAAAACTTGGTAAACAAGGTATTTCTACTCTAGGGAAGAATTTGGGTAAGAAACATGATTTTAATATGCCATATGATGAAAAAGAAAAATTGGGATATACTACTTTTTATGGTAGAGATAGAGGTGAAAAGGGTAATATGACTTCTAAATATAAAAATATGGAAGAATTTGGTAAGAAATTTACTAAAAGTGGTGGTGCTGAATTTGGATATATTTGGTCTGTAAATGATAGAAAGTGGTATGTATTTGATTACTACGGAAAAAAGAAAGAATTATAATGATTAAATTAAAAGATTTATTAAAAGAAGCTAAACAAACTCAATTCCAAATACCAATAAGAGATCAACGGAGTGTGATGAAAATTTTAAGGACATCCAAATCACAAATGGTTGGGAAATACAAAGAAGGCAGACATTATGATTTTGGTGTTGGTAAAGGTGCTACATTTATTTTAGCTGTAGATAAAAAATTAGAAGATGAAATACTATCTACTTTAATACAAAAGGGTATTAGGGGTATAAGAACAGTATAATGAAATTAACGGATTTAATAAAGAAACAGGGTGATATTATACGTAAAGAGACCGGAATATATGAAGTACATACAACCACTTTTACAAAAGATGAAATGGGAAAACTTCATAAAGATGGGAAGTTAGAAAAAGATGGGCATCTTTATATTTATAAAGAGAATGTAACTGAAGATTGGGCATCGGCTAATCCAAAATGGTCTTCAAAAGAAGCTAAGATTATAATGGATCAAAGTGTTAGAGAATATGCAAAAGTATTGAGAAAAGCTCAATATAAAATAGTTAAAGATTGGATGAGAAAAGCTAAATCAGGAGTACTTGATTATTTTGATATTAGTAAAGGTATAAGAACTGGAGATGTGTCAAGGGCATATCAATATGAAACAGATTTTCTGGCTGATATGTTGCAAAAAGATAAAATTATAGACAGATTTAGAAAGTATTTCGGTGGTCGTAAGGGGAAAAAGAGATGAAAATAACAAAATCACAATTAAAAGAAATTATTAAAGAAGAACTCCAACGATTGAATGAAGCTACAAAAACATACAAGGGTACTTTTGAATATAATCCAAACGACCCATATAAAGCTGGACAAGCGTTTGAAGAATTGTTTGATGGTGCAGACCATGGATATAGTGAAAGTTGGGATTCTTATGATTGGAATGATGATGGTAACTGGGATAAAGCGGTAGAAGAATATCATAAAGAAATGTTTAAGATTGTTGATGG